>JACCDL010385873.1_pt1 | contig 33528 bp, 33 predicted proteins | sample 7441931 | NCBI WGS metagenome assembly JACCDL01 (sample SAMN15323437, study PRJNA562643) | freshwater metagenome | isolation source: river surface water | place: USA:Blue River Watershed | collected 2017-08-16 | reverse complement strand
TCAGGGCCCCGCAGAGCATGGCGTGCCGGGTTTGGTGAATTTGTTGGGCATCGAGTCACCGGGCTTGACCAGTTCACTCGCCATCGCAGCCCATGTGGCGCAACAGCTGCAGTAAGCCCAACACCTGTACGCATGAGCACATGAATCTTGCATCTTGCTTCTTGTAACTGGTGATGCATGAAAAAGGCCATGCCCTTGCCGAAGCTCGGGGATGGCCTTGCATCACATCAAGGGCGGCGGATGCCGCTGGATGCGGCGCTTGTTGTCGCCTAGGGCAACAGAATCAGGCCTTTTCAGAGCCAATCTGGCGATACACCCAAGCGCCCAAGACGGCACCTGCAATGGGGGCCAACCAGAACAACCACAGCTGGTTCACCGCCCAGTCGCCGACATACAAAGCCACAGCCGTGCTGCGGGCAGGGTTCACCGAGGTGTTGGTCACGGGAATGCTGATCAAGTGGATCAAGGTCAAGCACAGGCCAATGGCGATCGGGGCCAAACCTTGCGGGGCGCGTTTGTCGGTGGCGCCCAAGATGACCAACAAAAACATCATGGTCATGACGACTTCGGTCACCAAAGCCGAGAGCAGGTTGTAGCCGCCTGGCGAGTGCTCGCCATAACCGTTCGAGGCTAAACCACCGGCCAAATCAAAGCCTGCTTTGCCGCTGGCAATGAGGTAGAGCACCCCACCGGCGGCGATGCCACCCAAAACTTGCGAGACGATGTAGGGGGCCAACTCTTTGGCCGGGAAACGACCGCCGGCCCACAAACCAATAGAGACCGCCGGGTTCAGGTGGCAGCCCGAAATGTGTCCGATGGCAAAGGCCATGGTCAGCACGGTCAGGCCAAAGGCCAGCGAAACGCCGGCAAAGCCAATGCCAAGTTGGGGAAAGGCCGCCGCCAACACCGCGCTGCCGCAACCGCCCAAAACCAACCAAAATGTGCCCATAAATTCGGCGCAGTACTTTTTCATCAAGATCTCCCATAAAGTCATTCGCCAACGGATGATGGCTGCGTGAGTCTATTCTTTATGGGTCTTTAAATTGTTAAAAACAATACTAAGTAACGCTATTTTTGGTCAATGGGCCGAGAGTGCCCCGTGGGTGACAAGCAGGGCCAGCGCCCTGCGCCATCATCTGGCCCATGCACCCATTTGACGAAGCCATTGATTTGCGCGCGGATGCGCTCCACACCTTCTCCGGCAAAACCCACCCGGCCTACGCCAACATGGTGGGGCCCTTCGGGGGCACCACCACCGCGCAGTTGTTGCAAGCGGTGCTGTTGCACCCAGAGCGGCTGGGAGATCCGGTGGCCTTGACCGTTAACTTTGCGGCGCCCGTGGCCGATGGCGAGATTCAATGGGTGGCGCGTCCCGTGCGCACCAACCGATCGACGCAGCACTGGATCATCGAAGCGAAGCAAGCAGAAGGGCTGGTGGCCACGGCAACCGCTGTGTTTGCGCTGCGGCGCGAAACCTGGTCATCCGTGGAAGCCCAGATGCCCACCTCGGTGCCTTCGCCCGATGCCTTGCCACGCATGCCTGTGAAAAACATGCCAGCCTGGCCGCAGTGCTATGACATGCGCTTTGTTGATGGCGCGTTTCCAAGCACCTTTGATGAACAAGAACAACAGCACTCGCGTTCGTGTCTGTGGGTGCGTGACGGGCCCCCCAGGCCCATGGATTTCGCTTCGCTGGCGTCCATGAGTGACAGTTTTTTCCCGCGCATTTACATTCGCCGTCGACGCCGCATCCCGATTGGGACCGTCTCGCTGACCACATATTTTCATGCCGACAACGCTCTGCTGGCCCAGGTGGGCTCGCGCCATGTGTTGGGGGTCGCCAAAGCGCTGAATTACCGCAACGGTTTCTTTGACCAAACCGGCGAACTCTGGAGCCCCGAAGGCCAGTTGTTGGCCAGCACGCACCAGCTGGTTTATTTCAAGGACTGAACGCGCCTTGGTTTGCCGCTCAGACGCGCACACCCCGGGTGTGGCCACGTCTAGAGTGACACGGTTTCAGCGCTTCATCTGCTGCAGCGCACTGGCCACTTCGGTCACCAAAGCTGGGCCTTTGTAGATGAGGCCGGTGTAGATCTGCACGAGATCGGCCCCGGCTTCGATTTTGGCAATCGCATCGTGACCGCTCAAAATGCCGCCCACGCCGATGATGGGAAAGTCACGGCCCAAGGCCGCGCGCAGCAATCGGATCACGCGGTTGCTGCCTTCGTTCACGGGCGCGCCAGACAAGCCGCCCATTTCTTCGGCGTGCGGCAGGCCGCTCACGGCATCGCGCGCCAAGGTGGTGTTGGTGGCAATCACCCCGTCCATGCCGTGCTTTTGCAAGGTGGCGGCGATCACGCCCACTTGGGTTTCGTCCAGATCGGGCGCGATTTTCAAAAACATCGGCACGCGCCGGCCGTGTTCTGCCGCCAGTTCTTCACGCCTTGCCACCAAGGCCCCCAGCAAACCATCCAAGGCTTCGTCGCTTTGCAGGGCACGCAGGTTTTTTGTATTGGGGCTCGAGATGTTGACGGTCACATAGTCGGCATGGGGGTAAACGCCGGCCAACGCCAGGAGGTAATCGTCGGTGGCGTTCTCAATGGGGGTGGTGGCGTTTTTGCCGATGTTCAGGCCCAGCAAGCGCCCTTGTTGGCGAAATTTGGCGCGTTTGACATTGGCAATGAAGGCATCCAAGCCATCGTTGTTGAAGCCCAATCGGTTGATCAGCGCTTGGGCTTGCGGCAGACGGAACATGCGGGGTTTGGGGTTGCCGGCTTGCGCCTTGGGCGTGACGGTGCCCACTTCCACAAAGCCAAAGCCCATGGCACCCAAGCCATCGATGCAACGGGCGTTTTTGTCCAAACCCGCAGCCAAGCCGACGCGGTTGGGAAAGTGCAAGCCGGCCAGCGTCACGGCTTGCGCCACAAATGGCTGTCGGTAAAAACGATCCAGCGGGGTGTTTTGGGTGCGCGCCAGCCCCTCGATGGTGAGTTCATGGGCCTCTTCGGGGTCCATTTTGAACAAAAAGGAGCGGGCGAGGGCGTAGGGGATCAGGGACATTGGATAATTCCGGACGGCAAAAGCGTTGAGATTTCAGCCGATTGTCTCAAACCCTGAACTCCTTTTTCTTCTCCCCATCGAATCTATCCCCATGACACAAGACGAACTCAAAGCGCTGGTTGGCCAAGCGGCCCTGAAATACGTGGTCCCCGGTGAAATTGTGGGCGTGGGCACCGGCTCTACGGTGAACAAATTCATTGACGCCTTGGCCTCCATGAAAGACCAGATCAAGGGCGCGGTGTCCAGTTCTGAAGCCTCCACCTTGCGCCTCAAGGCCTTGGGAATTCCGGTGTTCGATTGCAATGCGGTCGACACGCTGTCGGTCTACATTGATGGGGCAGACGAGATCGACCCCCAAGGGCATATGGTCAAAGGCGGCGGTGCCGCTCTGACCCGCGAAAAAATCGTTGCCGCGCAAAGCCAACAGTTTGTCTGTATTGCCGACGAGAGCAAGGTGGTAAAGGCATTGGGCGCGTTTCCCTTGCCGGTGGAAGTCATCCCCATGGCCACCGCCCGCGTCATGCGCCAATTTGCAGCCATGGGCGGCACGGCCTCGGTGCGACTCAAAGACGGGCAACCTTTGGTGACCGACAACGGCCAGCACATTGTGGATGTGAAAGGGCTCTCGATTACCGACCCGGTGGCTTTTGAGATGCAAGTCAGTCAGTGGCCGGGCGTGGTCACTGTGGGTGTGTTTGCCTTGCAAAAAGCCCAGGTCTGCTTGCTGGGAACGTCGCAGGGCGTGAAGACCCTGACGTACTGAGTTCAGGCGCGGCGAAGCAACAGCCGCACATCGGGGCCCATGCGGTCGATCGCATGAAAACCGAGCCGGATGGCCTCACCGAGGTTGCTCAGTGCCGGCAATTGGGCCAAGCCTTGTCCGGGCCCCAGCAATTGGGGCGCCAGATAAACCAACCACTCGTCCACCAGCCCTTCGCGGATCAAAGAACCGTTGAGTTTGAAGCCGGCTTCCACGTGCAGCTCGTTGATCTCACGCCGCGCCAGATCACGCAGCAGACCGGCCAAGTCCACCTTGCCGACCGCGCCGGGCATGTCGATCACCGAAACCCCCATCTTTTCGAGTGAGCGGCGTTTGTCCGCTTGGTCTGTCGTGGCGGTGTAAAGCCAAATTTGGCGGGCTTGATCCCCTTCGCCCAAGGTCTTGAGCAGTCGCGCGGAAAGCGGCAGGTCCAAACGGCTGTCCACCACAACCAAATGGGGTTGTCGAGGCACGGTCAAGCCCCGCACCGTAAGAAGTGGGTCGTCTTCGAGCACTGTCCCGATGCCCGTGAGGAGGGCGCAAGCGCGGGCCCGCCACGCGTGGCCATCTTGGCGTGCCTCGGGCGAGGTGATCCATTGGCTTTGGCCATTGGCCAAGGCGCTTTGCCCGTCCAAAGAGGTGGCCACTTTCATGCGGGTCCACGGCAGGCCGCGTTCCATGCGGCTGAAAAAGCCGATGTTCAATTCGCGCGCCTGACGGGCCATCTCGCTACTGGGGTCCAGGGTGCTGACTTGCACGCCCGCGGCGGCCAAACGCTGCAGGCCTTGCCCCGCCACAAGGGGGTTGGGATCGGTCATGGCCGCGACCACTCGGCAAATGCCAGCGGCTGCCAGCGCATCGCAGCAGGGACCGGTGCGGCCTTGGTGGGCACATGGCTCCAACGTGACCCAGGCCGTTGCCCCTTGGACAGAGTGTCCGCGTTGCTGGGCATCGCGCAAGGCCATGATTTCGGCATGCGGGCCTCCGGCGCGCTGGGTGTGACCCTCGCCCAACACCGTGCCATCCGGGCGGGTGATGACGCAGCCCACACGCGGGTTGGGAGACGTTAGCCACAGGGCTTGTTGAGCCCACTCAAGGGCGCGCTGCATGGGATCTGAAGGGACGGAAGAATCAAGCACTGGAGGGACAACAAAGTTCAGGCGAAGCGCCTCGATCGTTCAATTATGGCGAGGATACGCCAACCCAGTCGGGCAAGGACGAGGCGCGGCTGTGCCATTCAATTCGGTGCTGTGGGGCAGGCGTTGGATTGGAGTTGGGGGCTGTGCTGCTTGTGGCAGTGCTCGTGCTTGTGCTTGTGCTTGTGCTTGTGCTTGTGCTTGTGGGGGAATGTCCGCTGGACCAAGTGACGCTCACCGTCAAATCTCGGCTGAAAGCGTCGCCTTGCGCGGTGCTGTGCGCCAGGCGCGTGTAGCGCACGCCATGAATGAGCCGTTCTTCTTGCGGGGCGCAAAGGGCAAGCGGCTTTTGCATACAGTCCATCGCTTCGTTGGCCAATTGCTGGGCCACCGTGTGTTGGCGGTTTTCGCGGGCGCCCTGCAGCGTTTTGAGAGTCAATTGGGTGGCGCCCAAGAGGCCCACGCCCAAGATGGCCGAGGCAACCAAAGCTTCGATCAAGGCCATGCCTGTTTGGCCCGATGCTTTGAGGGTCATGGTGCGCCCTGAGACCAACTGCCCATGACGCGCTGCAGGGTTGACGCGTCCATCCCCGGCGGCCAATGCACTGAGAAGGCTTTGCGGGCATCGGGGCTGGCCAGCAGCCGACCCGAAGTCCAGTCGGGCATGCCGGATTCCACCACCAATTGGCCGGTGATTTGGCCGGCTTGCCAGCCCCGCATTTTTTCGTCTTGACAGCCTGAATTGAAGACCACGCTGCCCACCACATGGGTGTGTGCCAGCAGATGGGGGCACTTGAAAGCGCAGGCTTGCGCTGAAAAAACCAGCAGTACCGGAGAATTGGTCGTCCCCACGCTGTCTGACCAAGCGGCCGGGCTGTCCACCCAATACACCGTGCGCGGGGGCGAGGTGTGTGCCGTTAAGCCTTGGCGCTCTTGCGCGTTGGACAAGTCTTGCAACTGTTGATCGTCTGTGGCGCCCAGCACATGCTGCCAAGCTGCGCGGCGGCAGGGACTTCTCGCTTGAGCTGTCGCTGGCCCCACAACCCGCCCGCCCGCTGGCAGAGCGCTGGGGCGCAGGGCCAAGCAGGCACGGGTCTCCTCTTGGGTGATGACGCCATCGGGAAGGGTCTCGGGTACAAAAAAACCCAGCACGGCGGGTGCCTCCGCCGGCCCGGTGCAGAGGGCTCCGGGGCTGGGGGCTTGGGGGAGTGCGCCGGGCTCAGGGTGGGTCAGGGGACAAACCTGCAGTTGGGCATTGGGTGCTTCGGTGATGCACCCATTCAAGACCAATGCGGCGGGCGTTGTGGGCTCGGGGGCAGGCGCCAAGCTGGGCACCCAGACACTTTCTCTGACATGGGCTTGGCTGTGTTGTCCGGGCAGGCGCGCACGCGCATGCAAGGTCAGCACATGCGGCGCGTGCACCACATCGCGCACGGCCACCACACGCCACTCGGCCCCAGGGAGCGATGGGTGCGCTGCAACGGCAATGGCGCTGCACTGCCATTGCGGACCCGTCAAATCAAGCGGGCACGCTGCAGGTGTCGCCATGAAAGCGCTCAGGTTTGGGCTTTGCAGCAAGGCACTTTGCGCGCTGGCCAGTGCGGCTTCAGCCGCCCAACGGGCTTGGCTGCTGCGGGCATGGTTGTGACTGGCCAGTTGGTCAACCAAGACACTGCGTGCGCTGAAAAATGCCGTCATGCTGGCCAAGATCACCAGACCCAGGGCCACCAGCAAAGTGATGGCCCCGTGCTGAGCGGGAGGATGGGGCGGGGTCATTGGCATGGCGGTGCCGCGGGGTTGCTGGGCAAGGCGTTGCGCAATTGAACCGTTTGCGTCAGCGTGATCGGTCGATCGGGCTCATTTGGCCAAGTGGCCGTCAAGGTCATGTGCACCGTTCGGTGCCACCAGCCGTTGTGGTCTGTGCAGTGCACGGCCCATTGAAGGTGGGTGACCCGCACATGGGTGCGGTCCGTCAGGGCTTGCCAGCTGCCGCTGTATTTGCATGAGCGGCGCACATGCAGGGCATATTGGGTGATGCGAAATCCCATGCACTCGTCGTCTTCTTTGCTGCCGTTGTGGTTGCGGTCGTGACTGAAATCAATTTGATCGTCCACGATGCGAAAGTTGAGCGGTGTCGCGCAAAACGGGTCCGTGCAGGTCTGGGCAGAACGGGTTTGCCACGCCCTGCCCGAGTATTGGGCTTGGCGCAGTTCGCGCGCCATCCAGTCCATGGCCGAGCGCACATCGGTGTGCCAATGACTGTCTTGCAGGGCGGCGCGGTGCGCGCGCAATTGGCTGGCCAAAAGGGCGCTTCCAGCGGCCAACACCACCAAACCCACCGACAGGCCGACCAACAGGCCTGTCAGGGTTTCACCGCGTTCAGGCCGGCAAAGCCGTGGGCCGAATGCTGAGCCGTGTGGACCGAGATTCATTTGCGCCAACATCGATGGGGGTCGGTCGCCAGATGCACGCCTGCTCCCCACACCGCCGATGCCGACCCTTGCCAAGTCAAGCGCAAAGGCGAGCAGTCGTGGTCAAGTGCTTGGCCAGCCAAGGCCGTGGCCATGGCGCTGTAGCCGTCTGCGCTGACCTCGGTGAGTGAAATTTGGTAATGGCCTTGGCCTGATCGGTCGGACGTCCATTCCAATGCGCTGAGCGTGTCGGCGTGGCTGTCGTGGCTGGCACGCCAGCGCGCTTGGTCTACTTGCAATTGCACCAAGGCGGCTTGCCCATCGCCGCGACGCGCTTGTCGTTGTTGCTGCTGGTAGGTGGGCACGGCCAAGCCAGCGAGCACGCCCATCAAAGCCAGCACCACCATCAACTCGGTCAATGTCCATCCCCGCTGGTGTCGGCAAAAAGCCGAGGGCTCGCTTGCTTGCGCAATGGGCATGGTGGTGCTTTCAGAATTGATCGGTTATTGTGACCTTATGTATTCAACTTGTACAGTTTGCCAAGCGGGCCAGCAATGCCCAGAACAGCGTGGCTTCACCCTGCTGGAGGCCTTGTTGGTGTTGCTGGTGCTGGGCGTGTTGTTGGCTTTGGCCGTGCCGGGCATGACCGATTTGCAAGCGCGTTACCGCTTGCAGGCCGAAGCGGGTGCCTTCAGAAACAGCTTGGTGCTGGCGCGTACCGAAGCCTTGCGCCGCCAGCAGCGTGTGACCCTTTGCGCACGCGCAAGCGATGCCCCGCGTTGTGACAGCCAGGGCGTTTGGCAAAACGGATGGTGGGTGTTTGCCGACGACAACGACAATGCGGCACTCGATGCGGGTGAGGCCGTGATCGAAACCCACGCCCCCTTGACCAGCGGCGTTCATGTGGGCGCCAAGGCCACGGTCAAGGGCTATTTTTCTTATGGCGCAGAAGGCCGCAGCGAAACATTGAACGACGCGTTCATCGCGGGCACGTGGCGCTTTTGCCGTGTCGATTCTCCGGGGGGATGGCAAGTGGTGGTCAACGCCATGGGCAAACCCCGAGTAGAGGCTTACGAAGCCCAGGTCTGTCCCTAATTCAGCAAAGGCCCTCACGGGCCTGCTCTGGCACGCGCAGGCGTTTAGCTTTGGACTTCGTCCACCAGGGTTTTGAAGTCGTCGATGTCTTCAAAGTTGCGGTACACACTGGCAAAGCGCACATAGGCCACTTTGTCGAGTTTTTTCAACTCGCGCATGACGAGTTCACCGATGCGGTGCGAGGCCACTTCTCGGATGGCCAAGTTGAGCAGCTTTTCTTCAATGCGCTCAATGGCGCCGTCCACCTGTTCGGTGCTGACCGGGCGTTTGCGCAAAGCCAAGTTCAGGCTGGCGCGCAATTTTTCGCGCTGAAACTCAATGCGCCGACCGTCTTTTTTGACGATGGCCGGAAAGTTGACTTCGGGTTTTTCGTAGGTGGTGAAGCGTTTTTCACAAGCGCCACACTGGCGGCGCCGCCGAATGAAGCCCCCGTCTTCGGCCAGCCGTGTCTCGACCACTTGGGTTTCGAGGTGACCGCAGAAGGGGCATTTCATGGCGCAATCCGATCAGCCGTAAACCGGGAAACGGCTGGTCAAGGCGTGCACCTTGGCGCGCACAGCGGCCAAATTGGCTTCGTCCAAGGGGTTGTCCAGCACATCGGCGATCAGGTGGGCCGTGGCGCGGGCTTCTTCGTCCTTGAAGCCACGCGTGGTCATGGCCGGTGTGCCGATGCGCACACCACTGGTGACGAACGGCTTTTCAGGGTCGTTCGGGATGGCGTTTTTGTTGATGGTCATGTGGGCGCTGCCCAAAGCGGCTTCGGCCACTTTGCCGGTGATGCCCTTGGCGCGCAAATCGACCAACATCACGTGGCTTTGGGTGCCACCGCTGACGATGCGCAGCCCGCGTTGGGTCAGCACTTCGGCGACGATTTGGGCGTTTTTCACCACTTGCGCTTGATAGGCCTTGAACTCATGGGACAGGGCTTCTTTGAACGCCACGGCCTTGGCGGCAATCACGTGCATCAAGGGGCCGCCTTGCAAGCCGGGGAAGATGGCGCTGTTGATGGCTTTTTCGTGTTCGGCCTTCATCAAGATGATGCCGCCACGGGGGCCGCGCAAGCTCTTGTGCGTGGTCGAGGTGACCACATCGGCGTGAGGCACGGGGTTGGGGTATTGGCCGGCTGCAATCAAACCCGCGTAGTGGGCCATGTCGACCATGAAAATGGCGCCAACTTCTTTTGCCACTTTGGCGAAGCGGGCCCAGTCGATGTGCAAGCTGTAAGCCGAAGCGCCAGCAATGATCAATTTGGGTTTGGTTTCGCGGGCCTTGGCTTCCATGGCGTCGTAGTCAATGGCTTCTTTGGCATCCAAGCCATACGAGACCACGTTGAACCACTTGCCCGAAATGTTCAGAGGCATGCCGTGCGTCAGGTGGCCCCCTTCGGCCAAGCTCATGCCCATGATGGTGTCGCCGGGCTTCAAAAACGCCAAAAACACCGCTTCGTTGGCCGATGCGCCGCAGTGCGGCTGCACGTTGGCGGCTTCAGCACCAAAGATTTGCTTTAAGCGGTCAATCGCCAATTGCTCAGCCACATCCACGTGTTCGCAACCGCCGTAGTAGCGCTTGCCCGGATAGCCTTCGGCGTATTTGTTGGTCAGTTGGCTGCCTTGCGCCGCCATCACGGCAGGAGAAGCGTAGTTTTCGCTGGCAATCAGCTCAATGTGGTGCTCTTGGCGCGCGTTTTCGGCTTGGATGGCCGCGAAGATTTCGGGATCGGTTTGTTCAATCAGCTTGTTGCGGTGGTACATGGCAGTCCTTCAAATGATGGAGCCTTGGGGCAAGACGCGTCAAAACGTCTGCTGCAAGGGCTGCCCAGGCGAACGGCTCAAAACCCGTTTCTGGCCTTAGGTCCAGATCTGGGCTGTGCGCTTCCCAGTGGTTTGGGGGCAGCCCAAGAGCCGCCGCGCTCCACGTCAGAGTGATTCCGTCTTGATTTCAAAGAGGAAACTCCTATCGCCAGTCGCGCACAGCCCAAGTGTATCGCAGCGCTCAGGCTCCCCGGCGGGGCAGGTCTATGGCGATAAAGACGGCTTTGAAGGCTCAGCGGGCCGGTGCCGGGAGCTTGGACGAATTGGAAACTGCAGAAGGCGGCGAAGCAGGCGCGGTGAGGGAGAGCAATTGTTGTTGCTCGGCCAAAACGCGTTCGACATAAGGGCTGTCGCTTGGTTGCCCTGAAGCCGCACCATAAAGCGCCAAAGCTTCTTCGAGTGTGTCGGTTTGCTGCACCAAGGCCTGCAAATGCCTCACCCCAATGCGCAGGTTGGTCAAGGGGTCGAGTGCTGCAAAGGGTCCGCCGTGTTGGGCCAAGGTGTCGGCGTGGGCCTGAACTTCGATTTGCATCAGCCCCACCGCCCCTTGGCTGCCCGCCGTGAAGGGGTTGAAGCGGGACTCGACCGCCATCAAGGCCAAGATCAAGGTGGGCGGCAATTGGGTTTTTTCGCCCAATGTCCACGCTTCAGATACCATCGCCGCCAAGGGTTCGGGGCCCACTCGGTATTTGCGGCTCAGCCAACGCGTCACGCTCAATTGTTCGGGGGTGAGGTTTTTCAGGTCTTGCGTGGTGGTCCGTTGCGCAGCGTCGCTGGGCTCGGGGTTGTCCAAGCTGTCGACTTGCCGAATTTGCAGCCAGCCCAACAAGACCTCGCTGACCTGGCTTTGCAGATGGGGGCGTGCCAAAAATGCCAGAAAAAACAACACAACCGCCAAGCCCAGCAAAGCCATGCCATGGCGGGTGATTTCTAAAAAACCTTCCCGGACATCGAAGATGGCCGTTCGCAGACCCCTAACCCATGGAGCCTGGTTCCACTGCGCTTTCATGGCGTTTCCTTGCAGAGCCAACAGATGGCGGTTGAGTGGGAGGGAGGGGTGAAGCCCATCGGCATTGCGGCGGTACAGACGCTGTGCGTGGCATTGCTGTCCACCTCAAAGTGAGAATGATCTTGATTTTAAAAACAGGAAATACCCGGTCAAGTCTATGGATGTGATTCTATGTGTCGGATGGCTATATAGAGGGGCAGGACCCGGTTGGGCCGCAGAGAATGACTTTGATTGCGTGTGGCAAGGCGGGCGGGGGCAAATCCCGGCGAAAATAGCGGTTTTCGTTGGCCGCCCGCGTCTTTCAACCTGCCTTGCTGGCGCCAACACCGATGCCTGATTGGGCATGAACCGAGTTTTTTAAAAGTTTTTACTGTGACTTCATCCAACAAGCCCCTTGACCTTGCCACTCTTGACGCGATCACCGGCGGGGCATTTCAAGCCGTCACATCCGCGGAGCGCAGTAACCGTCTGCGCGAATGGCTCTTGTCCGACCCTTCTGCAGAGGTGTTGGCCGAGGTGTACCGCGAAATGTCCACCCGTGACAAAGGCGCAGCCAAGTTGCTGAAAGAAAAACGCGAAGAGATCAAACGTGTGCATGGTCAAGAAGTCTTGGCCACTGATTGGGCGCAAAAGGCCGAGCACATTTTGCAAGCGCCCAGCTTGAACATTGCCGACGCGATGGCTTGGCAGCGCGATGCCGCCAAGGCCGGCGCACCTTTGTCGCGTGAACCATTGGCCGGCCTGAAGGCCCGCTTGGCCGAGGTGGTCAAAGGTGTTGAAGATTTGCAGCACCAGGTGATGGTGCAACGCGAAGCCGCCGTCTTGTTGGCGCAACGCATCGAGGTGCTGTCGACCAAGCCCATCGCAGAAGCCCAGGCCGGTTTGCCGGGCCTGCAGGGCGATGTCACACAATGGCAAGCGCAAGCACAACAGCTCTCCACCCACGCGGTTTGGCCGCACGTGGAAGCCAAATTTCCAACCCAACTTGAGGCCGCACAAAGCCAGTTGCTGGCGGTCTGGCAAGGTTTTTCTGCGGCATTGTCTTCGGCATTGCTGGCGCAGACCGATGCCACTTTGCCGATGCCTCCGGTGCCGGTGTGGGCGGACGAGATTCGGCGTTTGCGAGGCGAAGCCTTGCCTGAAGAGGCTACAGGCAGCGTTGGCGCCGCTGGGCTTGGCGTTGCTGGCGCAGGTGCAGGTGCAGGTGCAGGTGCAGGGGCTGGCACGGCAGGTACTGCAGGCACGGCGGCTGCCGCTAAAGAAGCCAAAGCGGCCAAACCCAAAATGGACGCCGCGCAGCGACAAGCTTTGCGCGAGCAAGCCAACCAAGCGGTGACAGAAGTCTTGGAAGCCTTGGAAAAACAAATCGCCCAAAACACCACCGACGCCGATGCCTTGGCCCGCTTGCAGGCCGCGCTGAAAAGCCACGGCAAAAACTTGGACACCGCGTTGGACGAGCGGGTGCATTTGGCCCTCACAGCGGCAGGCGATGCCGCGGGCTGGCAACGCTGGCAAGCAGACCAAGTGCGCTTGAGCCTGGTGACCCAAGCCGAGGCCTTGCTCGATGCCGAGAAAACGCCCACTTTGGGCGGGAGAAAACTGCAAGACAAGCTTCGCCAACTGCGTGAAAGCTGGAAGCAAATCGACCAAGGGGGACTGCCCAACCACGCCCTTTGGAAGCGTTTTGATGCCGCCTGCAACGAAGCCTACAAAGCCGTGGTGGCTTGGTTGGAGCAGATGAAAAAAGATTCGGCCGAGCACCGGTCGCAACGCTTGGCTTTGCTTGAAGAGGTCAAAGCCTGGACGTCTGCCCACGCCGACAACGACGATTGGCGGGCCCATCTGCGGGCCTTGCACCAGTTTGCAGACCGCTGGCGCAATGCGGGCCACCTGAACGAAAAAGCGTTTGGTGAAATGCAGGCGCAGTGGAAAGCCGTGCTCAAAGCGGCAGCAGCCCGATTGGAAGCCGCGCAAAAAGCCAGCATTGACCGCCGCCAAGCCCTCATTCAAGAAGCGCGCGATCTGGGTGCTGCTCCTGCCTTGCGTGTGGATGCAGTCAAAGCGCTGCAACAACGCTGGCAGGCCGAGGCCCAATCGGTGCCCTTGGACCGCAAAACAGAACAAAAACTGTGGGAAGTGTTCCGCGCGCCCTTGGACGAAGCCTTCCAACGCAAAGGCAACGAGCGCCCTGCATCCGCAGCGCCCATGTCGGCGCACGACCGTGCTGTGCTCGAGGCATCGAAAAACTTGGACGCCGCCAATGCCGCAGGCGATGCGGCCAAAATTCGCGCCGCCATGACGGCACTTGAGGCCGCACTGCGGGGCCAAGCCGCGCAGGCGCAGGTCGCCGCACAGCCTGCCGCCGCCAAAGCGGCATTACCCGATGCTGAGGCTGCTGTGTTTGAGGCTTTGTCGGCGGTGGATGCGGGTGATGCCCGCCCCGCGGATGCCTCAGGTGCGGAAGCAGACGGCGCTGGAAAAACAGAAAGTGAAGGCGGCGGTGATGTCGTGGAAGGCGTGGACGGCGTGGAAGGTGTCGAAGCTTCAGCGTCCGCTGCCGCACCTTCTGCTGCTGTGTCGGCCCCTAAGCCCGCCAAGCCCGTGGTGGCGGTGCGGGGTGACGACCGACCCGGACAAAAGAAAACCGAAGCCCCCCTGGGGCGCGACGCGCGGCCCGGGGCACGGCCTGGTGACCGAAATGCACGCCCAGGCAGCGACCGAGGCCCGCGACCTGAAGGCCGTGGCCATCGTGAAGACCGAGGTCTGCGTGAAGATCGGGGCCCCCGTTTGGGCGATGCCGCTTTCCGTGCGCAGCGCGAAGCGATGGAGCGCGCCGAAATATCTTTGCGCAAATTGGCAGCGCAAGCCCATGGTGAAACGCTGACCCGTCTGCTGACCGCATGGCAAGACCGACAAGTGGACACGTTGCCATCGGCTCAAGAGTTGGGCCGTTCGGTCAACGCCACGACTCGACAAGCTTGGGTGCAAGCGCTCAGCAGGCCTGCGCAATCGTCTAACGCCACGGCCTTGCTGCGCTTGGAGATGGCCGCCGAAGTGCCAACACCTGCCGACCATTTGAACGAGCGTCGTGCTTTGCAATTGCAGTTGTTGACCCAGCGCAACCAGCCCGGCCCCAGCGAGACATGGGCGCAAGATGTGTCGAAAGTGCTGTCGGGGCCGCACGACCCCACCACCGCACGCCGCTTGCAAACGGTCTTGAAAAATTTGCTGCGTTGATCCGGACCACACCGGCAGAAAAAAGGCCGCTCTTGAGCGGCCTTTTTCGTGGGCGTTGAATGTGCGGCTTCAGATCACCCGGATTTAGATCAAATTCAAGCGCTGTGCTGGGCCATCACGGTGCAGGCGGTACACCTGTGCGCGGTGGGGCGCGTGATCGAGTGACCAATCGCTCAAGACCTGTCTTTGGCCTGATCCGAGGGGGTGAGTCGCGGGTTTGTGCGTGTGGCCGTGGATGATTTCATCGGCCTGCGTGTGCTGCAACCAAAAAAGACTCATCGCCGGATCTGCGTCGGCAAAGCTCATGCCCTCGTGTTTTTGCGACTCGCTGAGGGCGCGCAGGCTGCGCGCGAATTCTTCGCGTTCGGCCAATGGTTTGGACAAAAACGCGCGCTGCCATTCGGGGTTGCGCGCTTGCAGTCGAAATGCCTGATACGGTTTGTCGTCCAGGCAAAGCGCATCGCCATGGGTCAGCAACAGGCGTTGGGCACCCCACTCCAGCAGGGTCGGGTCGGTCAATGTCTCAACGCCCAGCGGGCCTAAATAATCCCGCCCCACCAAAAAATCTCGGTTGCCGGGCAAGAAGGCGACAAAAGCTTTTTGTGCGGTGGCTTTCAGAACCTCGGCACATTGTTGCAAAAACGGGTCTTTCGCCGCCGCATCATCGCCTACCCAAACTTCAAACAAGTCCCCCAAAATCAGCACCGCTTGCGCTGGGGTGGTGGCCATGTAGTGGCGCCATGCTTCAAAGGTGGCGATCTCGGAGCCTTGCAAATGCAAGTCCGAGATCAGGTCAACGGTTTGCCATGACGCTGGGGCCAACAGCGATCCCACCGTGGGCGCTGTGGTGCGTGGGTCAGCCGTCATGGCGTCAAGCGTGTCAGAGGGCGACCGCTTTTTCGATCACGATGTCCTCTTTGGGCACATCGCCGTGGCCACCGCGGTTGCCGGTTTTCACGCCTTCGATCTTGTCGACCACTTCGGTGCCACTCACCACTTTGCCAAACACGGCATAGCCCCATCCCTGCATGGAAGGTGCGGTGTGGTTCAAAAAGTTGTTGTTGGCGACGTTGATGAAAAACTGCGCCGTGGCCGAGTGGGGGGCCGAAGTGCGGGCCATGGCCACGGTGTATTTGTCGTTTTTGAGGCCATTGTTGGCTTCGTTTTCAATCGCGGCATCGGTGGGCTTTTGTGCCATGCCGGGCTCAAAGCCACCGCCCTGGGCCATAAAGCCGGGGATCACACGGTGAAAAATCGTGTTGTTGTAGTGGCCTTTGTTCACATAGGCCAAGAAATTTTCGGTCGACTTGGGTGCTTTTTCGGCATCCAGTTCAAGGGTGATCACGCCGTAACCGGTGATGTGCAGTTCAACTTTTGGGTGGCTCATGGGCTTATTTCAACAAAGTGATGGATTGGATAAGGATCGGTGTCCGTGGGACATCGGTCGAGAAAGGGCCGCCCGCACCAGTGGGGGTGGACCTGATTTTTTGGACCACATCCATGCCGGATGTGACTTTGCCAAAAACGGTGTAGCCGAACAACTGAGGCGCGTTCAGCAGTTGGGCGCGGGCTACTTTTTCGTAGACGCGGCCTTGGTACTCAAACTTGGCCACTGGGTCGCCATCTGGAATGGGCGTGGGGTCTAAAAACGCGTTGTCCACCACATTGATGAAAAACTGCGAGGTGGCTGAATGCGGGTCGTTGGTGCGCGCCATGGCCAAGGTGCCAGTGGTGTTTTTCAGGCCTGCCGCCAAAGACTGACGGCCTTCATGCTGAATCGGCGCGCGCGTTTTTTTCTCTTTGTATTGGACGTCATATCCACCCGCTTGCACCATAAAGCCCGCAATCACCCGGTGAAAAATGGTGCCGTCGTAGTGTTTGTCGTTCACGTACTGCAAAAAATTGGCCACTGTTTTGGGCGCTTTGTCGGCATAGAGTTCGGCCTCGATGTCGCCCACAGACGTGCTGATGCGGATTTTGCTGGTGGCGGGGGTTTGCGCCAAAGCCGGCAGCGTGAGCGCCACCGACAAAGCCCAAAACAGGCCCAAGGTGCGCAGGAAACGAAGACGGTGCATGAAGGCCATGGCGTATTGAAAGAGTGTGGGGTTGAACAGAGTTGAAGGGAGGGCGCTGGCGTCAGCAGTGGTGCGGGCTCAAGGCGCGAACGACTTCAACAACTGCTCAGCGGCCAAGCGTTTTTGGCCTGTGCGCGGTTGCGTGGGCGCGGCGGTGGTGGCGTTTTGGTAAGCCTGAATGCCCAGCATGATGTAAACGTCGCCCATGTTTTCAAGGGCGGTGGCGTAATCGGGTCTTGCCCGCACGGCGGCTTGCAAAGCCGTGAGGGCTTCGGCCAAGCGGCCTTGGCGGGCAAACAGGGCTGCCAAGTTGTTGTGCGGTTCAGGCAACTCTGGGAAAGACTGCGTCAGACTTTGCAGGGTGTCCATGGCCGCGTTGGTTTGGCCCTGTCCGTCTTGAATGCGGCTGAGCAACAGACGCATTTGGGGATCGGTGGGTTGGCTTTTCAGGTGCGCTTCAGCTTGCGTGCGGGCCTTGGCCCACTGCTCGGATCGGACCAACTGATTCACATCGCCATAAATGTCGGCTTGGGCTCCTAGACTCAGCGTGAGCAAGAGGCAAGACAGGACGATGTGGTGGAGTGAGTGCATACGCGCCGAAAGTATCGAATCTGGGCTGCCCAGAAACTGGGAGCGGGCCCCTGACGGGGATATACTGAAACCGATTGTAACGGAGGCCATGCGGCCAAACAGTTGCCAAAAAGACCTGCTGTCCACCCGTCACGCAGGCACAAAGGCGGTGAATTTCCTGGTTTTTTCTTGCCGGGCCCCGAGCCCATTCGGGCACCGTCCTTTTGATCTTTTGTCTAGAAACATTCTTGATTTGACATGAGTCTGCGCATTTTCAACACGCTGAGCCGTGCTGTGACCGATTTTTCACCCGCCGAACCGGGACATGTGCGCATGTACGTGTGCGGCATGACGGTGTATGACCTCTGCCATTTGGGGCATGCGCGCTCGATGATTGCGTTTGACGTGGTGCAACGCTGGCTCAAGGCCAGTGGCTTCAAGGTGACTTATGTGCGCAACGTCACGGACATTGACGACAAGATCATCAAGCGGGCTTTGGAAAACGGCGAGACCATTCGCCACCTGACCGACCGCATGATCGACGCTTTGCACCAAGACGCCGATGCTTTGGGCATTGAGCGCCCGCAACACGAGCCGCGGGCCACCGATTACGTGCCCCAAATGTTGCGCATGATTGGCACGCTGGAAGAAAAAGGCTTGGCGTATCGCTCGGGCAATGGCGATGTCAACTACGCCGTGCGCAAATTTGAAGGCTACGGCAAGCTGTCTGGAAAATCACTGGACGAGTTGAACGCTGGCGAGCGCGTGGCCGTGGAAACCGAAAAAAACGACCCCTTGGACTTTGTGTTGTGGAAGAGTGCCAAGCCCGCCGAACCCGAAGATGTCAAGTGGGCCAGCCCCTTTGGCACCGGTCGCCCCGGCTGGCACATCGAGTGCTCGGCCATGGCCTGCGAGTTGTTGGGCCAGACCTTTGACATCCATGGCGGTGGCGCTGACTTGCAGTTTCCACACCACGAAAACGAAATCGCGCAAAGCGAAGGGGCCAATGGCCAGCCTTTGGCACGCTTTTGGATGCACAACGGCTTCATCAATGTGGACAACGAAAAAATGTCCAAGAGCTTGGGCAATTTTTTCACCATCCGCGATGTGCTGAAAGAATTTGACGCCGAGACCGTGCGCTTTTTCATCGTGCGCAGCCATTACCGAAGCGCGCTGAACTACAGCGACGTGCACCTGAACGACGCCAAAGGCGCCTTGAAACGCCTGTACACCGCCCTGCAAGCCGTGCCTCCGGCCTCCGTGACCCTGGATTGGACAGACCCGCTGGCGGCTCGCTTCAAGGCGGCCATGGACGAAGACTTTGGCACGCCCGAAGCCGTGGCCGTATTGTTTGAATTGGCCAGTGAAGTCAACCGCAGTGGCTCGGCCGAGAAAGCCGGCTTGCTGAAAACCCTGGGCGGCCTGTTGGGCTTGTTGCAAACCGACCCGACAGCGTATTTGCAATCGGGTGCGGGGCTGGACGATGCCGCCATTCAGGCCCAGATTCAAGCCCGAGCCGATGCCAAAAAAGCGAAAAACTTTGCCGAAGCCGACCGCATCCGCAACGACTTGTTGGCCCAAGGCATTGTGTTGAAAGACTCGGCCACCGGCACCACTTGGGAGGCCGTGCAGTGACGGCGTCTGTCGTACCCGTGACCCCGGCCTATTGGGCCGAGGCGTGCGCGCACCTGGCCAAAAAAGACCGGGTCATGAAAAAACTCATTCCTCAGTTTGGCAACGCCATTTTGGAAACCCGTGGGGATGCGTTCGTCACCTTGGCCCGATCTATTGTGGGCCAGCAAATTTCGGTGAAAGCGGCGCAATCGGTGTGGGACCGGTTTTCGGTTTTGACCAAGCGACTCACGCCCGCTGCGGTGCTCAAACTCAAGGTGGACGACATGCGTGCGGCGGGTTTGTCGGCCCGCAAGGTTGAATATTTGGTCGACTTGGCCATGCATTTCAGCTCGGGTACGGTGCACGTCAAGGCGTGGCAAGACATGGACGACGAGGCCATCATTGACGAGTTGGTGGCCATTCGGGGCATTGGACGTTGGACGGCCGAGATGTTTTTGATTTTTCACCTGATGCGCCCCAATGTGTTGCCTTTGGACGACGTGGGGCTGATCAACGGCATCAGCCGTAACTATTTTTCGGGTGAACCCGTCAGCCGCAGCGATGCCCGTGAAGTGGCCCAGGCTTGGAGCCCCTTTTCGACGGTGGCAACTTGGTATATTTGGCGCTCACTGGATCCCGTGCCCGTGGCGTATTGAGGGTGTGGCGAGGCGTCCCCCGGTTATGAACAGAGGAGTAAAACTTGGCTAAAAAAACGTTTCTCGATTTTGAGCAACCCGTTGCCGAACTCGAGGCCAAGATCGAAGAGTTGCGCTATGTGCAGACCGAGTCAGCGGTGGACATCACCTTAGAAATCGACCAGCTGAGCAAAAAAAGCCAGCAGCTGACCAAAGACATCTACAGTGACCTGACGCCTTGGCAAATCACCAAGATCGCGCGTCACCCAGAGCGTCCTTACACCCTCGATTACATCAACGGCATCTTCACCGACTTCACCGAACTGCACGGTGACCGTCACTTTGCCGACGATTTGTCGATCGTGGGCGGCTTGGCCCGGTTCAACGGCCAAGCTTGCATGGTGGTGGGCCAACAAAAAGGGCGTGACACCAAAGAGCGCACCATGCGCAACTTTGGCATGAGCAAGCCCGAGGGCTACCGCAAAGCCCTGCGCCTCATGAAGACCGCAGAAAAGTTCAAGCTGCCGGTCTTCACCTTTGTCGACACCCCCGGCGCCTATCCTGGCATTGACGCCGAAGAGCGTGGCCAATCTGAGGCGATTGGCCGCAACATCTACGAAATGGCCCAACTGGAAGTGCCCATCATCACCACCATCATTGGCGAGGGCGGCTCGGGTGGCGCCTTGGCGATTTCGGTGGCCGATCAGGTGTTGATGTTGCAGTACTCGGTGTATTCGGTCATCAGCCCCGAAGGCTGTGCTTCTATTTTGTGGAAAACCAGTGACAAGGCCGAAGTGGCGGCCGATGCCTTGGGCATCACCGCGCACCGTTTGAAGGCCTTGAACTTGGTCGACAAAATCGTCAACGAACCCGTCGGGGGCGCTCACCGCGACACCGAGCAAATGGTGTCGTTTTTGAAGCGTGCTTTGGGGGATGCGTGGCGTCAAGTGGCCGACCTGAAACCCAAAGAGCTGTTGGAGCGTCGCTATGAGCGCCTGAACAGCTATGGTCGTTTCACCGACACCAAAGCCAGCAAATAAACAGCAGCAGAGCCTGCTGGCAGCGCACATGGCTCAAACCCTTGACCAGGCCCTGGCTGCATTCAGCCCGGGCCTTCCTTTTGTGGTGGCCTTCAGTGGTGGCGCCGATTCGAGCGCTTTGTTGTTGGCCTGTGCCCAACGCTGGCCTGGGCAGGTGAGGGCGGTGCACATTCACCATGGCTTGCAAGCCGCCGCGGATGACTTCGAGGCGCACTGCCGCGACAAGTGCCGTCAATGGCAAGTGCCTTTGGCGGTGCGGCGTGTACAGGCCCAGCCCGCTGCGGGCGAAAGCCCCGAAGATGCAGCCAGAAAAGCCCGTTACGCCGCCTTGTCTGAAGCCGTGCAAGCCGAATGGCCCGAGGTGCGCGACGTGGTTTTGGCCCAGCACGCGGACGATCAAGTGGAGACTTTGCTGATTGCCTTGTCGCGCGGGGCGGGTTTGCCGGGTTTGGCCAGCATGCCTGCACAGTGGGAGCGCGGGGGCCTCAGATGGCACCGCCCTCTGTTGTCGGTGCAGGGCTTGGCGCTGCGTGAGTGGCTGTCCCGGCAAGCGCCTGACTCATCGCCCCAGTGGATTGAAGACCCCAGCAACACCGATGTGCGGTTCACCCGCAATCGGCTGCGGGCCCAAATTTTACCGGCATTGGCCGAGGCCTTGCCGGCGTTCAGGGAAACCTTTGCGCGCAGCGCCGCGCACGCTGCGCAGGCCCAAGAAGTGCTGAACGAATTGGCCGCAGAAGAGTTGGTGCGCATCGGGGTACCCCCGCGCATTGAGGCTTTGCAGCAGCTGAGCCGGGCGCGCCAAGCGCTGGTGCTGCGGCATTGGTTGCGCCAGCACCATGCCACCACCCCCAGTTCGGCGCAACTTCAAGAGTTGCTCGACCAAGTGGCGGCTTGCACCACCCGAGGCCATCGGCTGCATTTGAAGGTGGGGCAGAGTTATGTCGAACGCAACGGCGCCTATTTGACTTACTTGGCTTGACGGCTTCGCTTGCGCACGGCGCTGTGGTCAAGAAAGTGTCAGCACGATGGGTACAATTGACAGGATTTTCTGAGAGAAATCTCTTGGAAAATGTCTGTAATGCGTTGCGCCTCAGCGCTCAATCGCTTTCAAACTTTATTCATAACTTCAAATGGCTTTGATCGTTCATAAATACGGCGGCACCTCGATGGGCTCGACCGAGCGCATTCGCAATGTCGCCAAGCGCGTGGCCAAATGGGCGCGCGCGGGCCACCAAATCGTGGTGGTGCCGAGCGCCATGAGTGGCGAAACCAACCGGCTCTTGGGCTTGGCCAAAGAATTGGCACCAGCCAAACCCGGCGACGCCTACCACCGCGAACTCGACATGCTGGCCTCGACCGGGGAACAAGCATCCTCGGCCTTGTTGGCCATCGCTTTGCAATCCGAAGGCCAGCCTTCGGTCAGCTATGCGGGTTGGCAAGTGCCCATCAAAACCAACAGCGCCTTCACCAAAGCGCGCATCGAATCTATCGACGATGTGCGCGTTCGCGCCGACCTGAACCACGGCAAAGTGGTCATCATCACGGGCTTTCAGGGCGTGGACGAGCAGGGCAACATCACCACCTTGGGCCGTGGCGGCTCGGACACTTCGGCGGTGGCGGTGGCCGCGGCACTGAAAGCCGACGAGTGCTTGATCTACACCGATGTGGATGGCGTGTACACCACAGACCCCCGTGTGGTGCCTGAAGCGCGCCGCCTGCACACCGTGAGCTTTGAGGAAATGCTGGAAATGGCCTCCTTGGGCTCCAAGGTGCTGCAAATCCGCTCGGTCGAATTTGCCGGCAAATACAAAGTGCCCATGCGCGTGCTGTCCAGCTTCACGCCTTGGGACATTGACATCAACGAAGAAGCCGCCTCTGGCACCCTGATCACTTTTGAGGAAGACGAACAAATGGAACAAGCCGTCGTATCCGGCATCGCATTCAACCGCGACGAAGCCAAAATCTCTGTCCTGGGCGTCCCAGACAAGCCCGGCATTGCCTACCAAATCTTGGGCGCTGTGGCCGATGCCAACATCGAAGTGGATGTGATCATTCAAAACCTGAGCAAAGACGGCAAGACCGACTTCAGCTTCACGGTGCACCGCAATGACTACGCCAAAACCATCGACTTGCTCAAAGACAAAGTGCTGCCCGCCTTGGGCGCGGCCGACGTGATTGGCGATGCCAAGATCTGCAAAGTGTCGATCGTGGGCATCGGCATGCGCAGCCATGTGGGCGTGGCCAGCAAGATGTTCCGCTCCTTGAGCGAAGAGGGCATCAACATCCAAATGATCTCCACTTCCGAGATCAAGACTTCGGTCGTGATTGACGAAAAATACATGGAATTGGCAGTGCGCGCCCTGCACAAAGCCTTCGATCTGGACCAGGCTTAAGTTATACTCTTGACCACTGGAAACGTGACCGAGTGGCCGAAGGTGCTCCCCTGCTAAGGGAGTATGGGGTGTAGAGCCTCATCGAGGGTTCGAATCCCTCCGTTTCCGCCAGTTGAACCGCGCTGAATGTCATTATTCAGCGCGGTTTTTTATTTTCTTCGGAAATCCAGGTTCTTGCGGAAACCGGTTCGCGGTACGTGGCCTAGACACCTTCTTTTTGTGTCAGCCAATCTAGTGTCTCTTGCCACAGCGCTTGGGCTTGCGGCCGAAAATAACCCATGTGGCCAATTGCATTCATGCCATAGCGTGCAGGCTCAAGAGTGATGGTTTCCAGTGCCGCTTGGCTGTAGGCCGCCATGAAGGCATCGCGCGAAGCGGGGGGTGCCCATTTGTCGTCAATGGCATTGATGGCTCGGATGGGGGTGGTCACCTGCGCGAACTGTTGGGCCAAATGCGCTTGCTCGGGGTCGTCAAAAAAGTAGCGCGGCCATTGGCACCAGTGTCGCCACTGCAAAAAAACAGGGCGTGGCAAGTCTTCACCCATGCCGAGCAGGCTCCACGCCAAATAGCCTTTTGCCCTCACGATCAAGGGGCCCAAGATGTTCCACATGATCCAAACGCGCAGACGCTCTGAGGGGGGCATCCAGCCGTGCCAGCCGGCACCGGTGGCAAATGTGGCGAAACGTGACACGCGGCCGGGGTGGGGCAGCAAACCGAATGCATGCCCGCCGTAGGAGTGCCCCACCATCCAAATCGGGCCATCGGTCAGGCCCTCGACATGGGCTTGCAGCGCCGCCAAATCTTGCCGTGCCCAATCGAGGTAGTTCATCTCGAACCCTCGTAAATCCCTTGGCTTTGACAGCCCAATCCCTCGGTAGTCCAACGTCCACACCTCGACACCTTGAGCCGCGCAAAACTGGGCAAAGCGCTGATAAAAGCGTTGTGGCACGCCAGTGGCGCCCGCCACGATCAGGTGTCCTCTGAGCGGGCCGACCGCCGGGGTGCGGGTGGTGTGCAGTGTGAAGCCATCTTGCGTGGTCAACAGCACGACCTCTGGGGAGGACGCTGTCATGACACGCTCAGCTTGCGGTGAGGAGGCCGTGTTCAAGGTCAAAGCCGTTTCAACTTCTCCAAGGCGCTCAACAGCGTCTCGTCTTTTTTGGCGAAGCAGAAGCGGATGACTTTTTGGTCAAAGCCGTTGCCATAAAAAGCCGACAAGGGAATGGCGGCCACACCAATGTCGGTGGTCAGCCATTTGCAGAAGTCGGCTTCGCTCAAGTTTTTCTCAGGCACTTTCAAAGTGGAAATGTCCACGCATTGAAAGTAGGTGCCCTCGCTGGGCAACAGCTTGAACTGGGTTTGCGCCAGGCCTTGCCGGAAGAGGTCGCGCTTGCGTTGGTAAAAAGCAGGCAACTCCAAGTAGGGCGCTGGGCTGGCCATGAACCGCGCCAAGGCGTGTTGCATGGGAGTGTTCACGGTGAAAACATTGAACTGGTGCACCTTGCGAAACTCGGCCGTGTAGGCCGCAGGTGCCGCGACAGTGCCAATTTTCCAGCCGGTGACATGGTAGGTTTTGCCGAAGCTCGAGACGATGAACGCGCGCGCGGCCAGCCCATCGAAGTGCGCGGCACTCCAGTGCTGGTTGGGGGCGTAAACCATGTGTTCATAGACTTCGTCGCTGATCAAGACGATGTTGGTGGGGGCCAAGATGTCTTGCAGCGTCAGCATGTCTTGCTTGGACCAAATCATGCCGCTGGGGTTGTGCGGCGAGTTGATCAAGATGGCGCGGGTTTTGCGGCTGATGGCCGCACGGATTTTGTCAAAGTCGGGTCTGAAGCTGCCCGGTGTCAGGGGCACGCGCACCACCACGCCCCCGGCCAATTCGATGTTGGGCACATAACTGTCGTAACAGGGCTCCAACACAATGACTTCGTCACCCGGGTGCACGATGGCCAAGACGATGGTCAAGATGGCTTGCGTGGCGCCGGCAGTGACGGTGATCTCGCTCAAGGGGTCGTAGTGGCGGCCATAGAGTGCGGCTATTTTTTTCGAGACGGCTTCGCGCAGTGGCGGCGCGCCGATCATGGGCGGGTATTGGTTGAGGCCTTCCCGCATCGCATCGTTCACCAAGTCAAGCAATTGAGGGTCGCACGGAAAGTCGGGAAACCCTTGGCCCAGGTTGACGGCTTTGTGCTCGGTGGCCAGCGCCGACATGACCGTGAAGATGGTGGTCCCCATATTGGGGGCTTTGGAGACGAGAGGCGGGGTGAGGGTGAGGGTGAGGTTGCTCATGGGGTCAAAGCTCGTAGTCGTTCACATGGCCATTCATGGCCTTGGCAATCAATGGGGCGGTGAGGCGATCGCTCAAAAGTTCGGCGAAATGGTACACAAAGTGGCGCAAATACGCTCCGCGCTTGAAAGCCACGCGGGCCACGTTCATGCCCAGCAGCTTGCCCAGAGGCCTGACGCTGAGGTCTTTCACCGGGTCGTCTTTGACGGCCATTTCGGCCACGATGCCAATGCCCAAGCCCAAGCGCACATAGGTTTTGATGACGTCCGAGTCGATGGCCTCCAGCGCGATGCGGGGGTGCAGTTTTTTTGCTGCAAAGGCTTGGTCAATGCGGCCACGGCCCGTGAATGACGGGTGGTAGGTGATGAGGGGCTCTTCGGCAATGTCCTCTAAGGACAGGTGTTCTTTTTGGGTCAACGGGTGGTCGAGGGGCAAGACCAGCACGTGCTGCCATTCATAACAGGGCAGGGTGACCAGTTCTTCGTAGGCCGACAGCGATTCTGTGGCGATGCCGATCTCGGCCGTGTCGTCCAGCAGCATGCGGGCCACTTGGTCGGGGGCGCCTTGGTGCAGGCTGATATTGACCTTGGGGTATTTTTCGCGCAACTTGGCCACCGGCAGGGGCAAGACATAGCGCGCTTGCGTGTGGGTGGTGGCGATGGACAACATGCCGTTGTCTTGCGCGCTGTATTGGTCGCCAATTTTTCGAAGGTTGGCCACTTCTCGCAAAATCACCTCAATGCTTTGCAGCACATGTTGGCCCGGCTCGGTGATGCGTTTCAGGCGTTTGCCATGGCGGGCAAATATATCGATGCCCAGCTCTTCTTCGAGTTCGATGATGGCTTTGGACACCCCGGGTTGTGAGGTGTGCAGCGCCTTGGCCGTTTCGGTGAGGTTCAGGTTGCGGCGGGCGGCTTCTTGGACAAAACGAAATTGATGCAGGTTCATACGATTAATCTCATATTGAATCGCATCATTATGCTTCGAATCGTCTATGTATTGGGTGCCTCGTTGGCTGCAATGTCTGCCATCAGCGCGGTCATCGCGGGATGCTCGCCAATGGAGGGCACCAACTCGAACTGAACTTGGGGATACGCCTCGGCCAGTTCTTTGACCAGTTGGGGCAGATCTTCTCGGGCGTGCCGACCGACCCCCAAAAACATCGGGACGATGCGCAGGTGGGTTTTGCCTTGCATCATCATCTGTTCCACCGTGGTGGCCAGATCAGGCTGGGTCAGTTCTAGAAAGGCACACGCCACCGTCATGGCGGGCCAGCGCTGTGTCATCTGATGCGCCACGGCATCGATGGGCAAGCGCCAAAGCGGATCGCGTGAGCCGTGGGCAAACAAAATAACGCCCGATTGGGGGCTGAGGCCGGTTGTCATCGTCGCAAGACCATCCACCAAAATGCCAATAAGGAAATGGCGCTGTAAATCAATGCCGGCGCGGCCGAAGTGAGCCAAGGTTGCCAGTTTTGTAGGTTTCCGGCGAAGCTGAACAAATTGTTTAACAGCCAAAAGCTCACCCCAGCCAAAACGCCGCCAAACACGTAGCCGGCGATTTGGCCTGACCTGAAGTGCAAGTATGCAAAGGGCAGGGCCATGACCAACATCACCAAGCAACTCAAGGGGTAAAACACCTTGCGCCAAAACTCAATTTCGTAGCGTTGGGCGTTTTGGTTGTTGCTGGCCAAATGCCGCATGTATTTGAACAACTCCCAAGTTCTCATGCGGTCCGGGCTCAGCACGGCGGCGGCCACCATGTCGGCGCTGATTTCGGTGGGCCAAGCGAGTGTCTCGTGTTGGGTGGTTTTGAATTGCAGGGTTTTTGCATCGCCTGCCGTGATCATGGTCATGGCCCGTTGCTCGGCTTTTTTCAAGAGCCACGAGTCAGGGCCAATCTCGGCGTGAGGCGCGCTGGTGATGGCCAACAATTGACCCGCGTCGTTGAACTCGTGAATACGCACATTTTGCATGTGCTGAATGCCATCAAAACTGCGCACATTGACCGCAAAGTGCCGTTCCACTTGTTTTTCTTTCAACCATGCCCCTGTCTGGCCCACAGTGATGTTGCCTTGAAACCGCGCTTTCAGTTGCAAGCCCTGACGGTCTGCCCAGGGACTGGCGTATTCGCCAATCAAAAACGTCACCATGACAAACACCAAGCCCAGTTGCAGCAGGGTGCCCAGTGCTTTGAGGGGCGCCAAACCCCCGGTGCGCAAAATGGTGAATTCGGAGCTTTGGGCCAAACGCGCCATGACAAAAATGGCACCAATCAACACTGATATGGGCAACAGCTCGTACACATGGCCCGGGGTCTTGAGGGCCACATAAATCAAGGCATGTTGCAATTGGTAGCCTTGGCTGGCCAGTCGACTCAAGTTTTGCAGTTCATCGACCACGTCAAAAAACAAAAACAAAGCCAAGAAGCCCACCAACACAAAGGTCACGGCCCGGATGATTTCCCCGTGCAAAAGGCTGCGAACCGTTTTCATGCCGATCCTTTCGCCGGTTTGTGACGCCGGGGCAGCAAGGACCGCCATGACCAATTGACATGCCGCAGCGTCAACCAAAGCAGCGCCAAGGCAAAGACACCGCCGTGCAACCCCAACATAAAGGGGGCAAAGCTGTAACGCCCGGTGCTGATCCAACTTTGGCCGACATTGACCATGTTGTAGTAAGCCACGAAAACCAGCAGCGCCAGGCCCAAGTGGTAGCTTCGTCCGGCGCGTGGGTTGACCGCAGAGACCGCCAGTGCAATCAGCAGCAAATTGATGCCGGCAAAGCCCAGGCCCAAACGCCAAGAGAGCTCACCCCAATTTTCGGGGCTGGGGTTTTTCAACAAATCCACCGTGGCGGTGTGCCGGCTGGCCAGTGCAGAGTCGGGCAAATTCACGTCGTCGTCGATCAACAGTTCGTAGGTTTCAAACTGGGTCAAGCGAGTCTCGCCCGTTTCTCGGTTGGTCAGCCATTGCTGGCCTTTGTTGAGGATCAAGAATCGGTCGTTGCCCGTGATCTCAATGCGCCCTTGTTGAGCGGTGGTCACACTTTCGAGCTCTTTGTCTTGGCTGGAGATAAAGACATGCCGTCCAAAGCGGTTGTCCGGGGTGTCTTTGTCAATGAAAAAGACCCGCTGGCCTCCGGATGATTCTTGAAACTGCCCAGGCGCCACGCGCTCGATGTCGTTGCGCTTTTCAAAACGTTGTTTGAGTTCTTGAATTTGTTGGTTGCTCCAGGGCCAAGCAAACAAAGCCAGCAAAGTCACCACCACCAACAAGGGCCAAGCAAAGCGGAAAAGGGGGCCAATGAACTGGCCGAGGCCTTGGCCGCTAGAAAACCAGATCACCATTTCGCTGTCTTTGTACATCCGCGACAGCGTCGCCACGACGGTGATAAAGAGACTGAGCGTGATGATGGTGGTGAGTTGACTCAACACGCTAAACCCCATCACCAAGACCACCTCGGAGGGGTTCACGCTGCCCCGGCTGGCTTGTCCCAGGGTTCGGATCAAGATGATGGTGATCACGATGGTGACCAAGACCACCAGCGTGGCCCCAAAATTTCGAGCCAAATCTTTGCGTAAAGAGGAATGGAATAACATTGCGGCGAAGGAAAAGCTGAATTATGAACTTCGAAATCCAAAAACGCGCTTTGACCCGTGTGATTCGTGACGATCTTGATGCTTTGGTCGTTTTGTGGCCCCGCCAAGACACCGAATGGGCCAGTGCCCAAGACCCGGTCTCGTCATTGGTTCGTGCCGCACTTCGGCAGGGTGACTTTGAGCACAAAGCCGGGGCCGTCTTGGCTTTGTATGCGCACGCGGGCATCAAAGCCCGGCACGTGGTGGTGGCGAGTGTGGCCGATGGAACGCCGGCCCAAGTCCGCAGTGCGCTGCAAGCGGCCTGGGGTGCCCTGAAGTCCACCAAGAGCAAACGCATCGGTTTGCACGCAGTGTCTGAACTGTCGGGGGCCTCGCTGCAAGCGGCTGTGTTGAGCTTGGCCGACGCCAGCTATTGCTACACCAGCACCTTGAGCCAAGCCAAGCCGCGCACCCTGAAACAAGTTGTTGTCAGCAGCCCTTCGGTCAATACCGAGTCGCGAACTGCAGTGACGCAGGCCCAGGCGCTGGTCTCGGGGATCGAGGTGGCCAAAGAGTGGGCCAATCGTCCGGCCAACCATTGCACGCCTACGATGTTGGCCGAGGCCGCCAAATCCATTGCCAAGGGCGCTTCTTTCAAGTGCCAAGTGCTCGGCCCCAAAGAGGTCGCCAAATTGGGCATGGGCGCATTTTTGGCAGTTGCGCAAGGCGCGGCAGAGCCCTTGCGCTTCATTGTCATGCAATACAACGGCGCAGCAGCCTCAGAAGCCCCCGTGGTGTTGGTGGGCAAGGGCATCACCTTTGATACCGGTGGCATTTCGCTCAAACCGGCGCCCGAGATGGACGAGATGAAATACGACATGTGCGGTGCGGCCAGTGTGTTGGGGGTGTTCAAGGCTTTGTCTGAGCTCAAGCCCGCGATCAATGTTGTGGGCTTGATTCCGGCCACAGAAAACATGCCCGATGGGCTGGCGGTCAAACCGGGGGATGTGGTGACCAGCATGAGCGGGCAGACCATCGAAATTCTCAACACCGATGCCGAAGGGCGTTTGGTTTTGTGCGATGCGCTGACCTACGCCGAGCGCTTCAAGCCGCAGGCCGTGATCGACATCGCCACCCTCACCGGAGCGTGTGTGATTGCCCTGGGTGGCGTGCGCAGCGGCTTGTTTTCTGACCATGACGCATTGGCCGAGGCACTGCAGCAGGCGGGTGAAGCAGCCGGTGACGGGTGCTGGCGCATGCCCTTGGATGACGCTTATGCCGAAGGCCTCAAGTCGCGCTTTGCCGATGTGGCCAACGTGGCCGGGCGGCAAGCTGGCGCGGTCACGGCGGCCAAATTTTTGCAGCGCTTTACTGGCAAGATGGCTTGGGCGCACCTGGACATTGCCGGCACCGCATGGCGCAGCGGCGCGGCCAAAGGGGCCACCGGTCGTCCAGTGGGCTTGTTGGTGCACTACTTGTTGTCACAAGTGGGCAAGCCGTCAAAGGGCTCAGCGGCTGCACGCCGCCGCGCTTGATGCCACACCACGATGCCTCAGATTGAATTTCACTTCAATGCGCCAGAGCGCTTGCATTACGTGTGCAGGTTTCTGAGAAAAGCGCACGCGCATGACTGGCGCGTTGGGGTGTTGGGCTCAGAGGCAGTGTTGCGCCAACTCGATGCAGCCTTGTGGAGTTTTTCTGAGCATGATTTTTTACCGCATTGCACGGCCAATGACAGCCCGCACATGCAGCAGGCTTCGGCCATTTTGCTCAGTCCCGACGTCAGTCGATTGGCCGGCTGGCCCATGCTCGTGAATTTGGGCGACGACGTGCCCGAAGGCTTTGAGCAGTTTCAACGCGTGATCGAAATTGTGCCCTCCGATGACCACGGCAAAATGACCGCCCGTCAACGCTGGCGCCATTACGCGGCGCAAGGTTTTGAGTTGACGCAACATGATTTATCGAAGGTTGCAACGGCATGACACAGTTTGAAATGGGCGCAGTCCCTCCGCAGGGTGCTTCGGTGATTCCGGTGCTCAATACTTTGATTCCGGCAGACCAAATCTCACACGATTTGGCATCGGCCCTTGATCTGCGCGATGCCGAACGCGCGGCCTTCATGGCCATGACCGAAGAGGTGAGCCAAAGCCTGCGCCCTGAATTAGAGCGATTGACCACTGAGTTGGTGCAACGCAGCTTGCAGCAAGCTTGGCGCAGCAAATTCCGGAACTCGATTCCCTGATTAAAACCAAATTCCCTGCAGATAGAGGCGTATTTTGGTTTTCCCTAGCGCACAAGGGGGCGGTTTTGCAGTATCTTTACAGCTTGCTTAATTGAAGCAATTAATTTTCGGAGTTTCTATGAAATTTTCTGGTGTTCGTTCTTTGACTTTGGTTTCTGTGGCCGTTGCTGCAGTTGTTTTGGCAGCTTGCGGCAAAAAAGACGCCGCATCTGATGCCACCGTGATCAAAATTGGTCACGTGGGCCCTGTCAGTGGCGCTATCGCTCACTTGGGCAAAGACAACGAAAACGGTGCCCGCATGGCCATCGAAGAACTCAACGCTGCCGGTCTGAAAATCGGTGACAAGCCTGTCAAGTTCGAATTGTTGGCAGAAGACGATGCTGCTGATCCCAAGCAAGGCACCGCAGCGGCTCAGAAATTGGTCGATGCCAAAGTCAATGGCGTGATCGGTCACCTGAACTCCGGCACCACCATTCCAGCATCGCAGTTGTACAACGCTGCGGGCATTCCACAAATCTCTCCCTCTGCGACTAACCCTAAGTACACCCGCCAAGGTTATGCGGGCGCTTTCCGCGTGGTGGCTGACGACGTGCACCTCGGTGGCACTTTGGGCAAATACGCTGTGGAAACCCTGAAGGGCAAAAACATTGCCGTGATCGATGACCGTACTGCTTACGGCCAAGGCGTGGCAGAAGAATTCAAGAAGGGCGCTACTGCTGCTGGCGGCACCATCATTGGTCACGAATTCACCACCGACAAAGCCTCTGACTTCAACGCCATCTTGACCACCCTGAAGGCCAAAAAGCCTGACGTCGTGTTCTTCGGCGGTATGGACGCTGTGGCGGGTCCTATGTTGCGCCAGATGAAGGCTTTGGGCATCCAAGCCAAATTCTTGGGCGGTGACGGCATCTGCACTTCCGAATTGGCCAAGTTGGCTGGCGACGCCATGGCCGATGAGTCGGTCTTCTGCGCAGAAGCCGGTGGTGTGGAAGGCGAGCAAAAAGCCGGCATGGACAAGTTCCGCGCTGACTTCAAGGCCAAGTACAACGCCGATGTGCAGGTGTATGCCCCTTACGTTTATGACGCTGTCAAAGTCATGGCCACAGCCATGGTGACCGCCGGTTCTGCTGACCCAGCCAAGTACCTGCCAGCTTTGAAAGCCATCAACTACAAAGGCGTGACCGGCAACATCGCATTTGACGATAAAGGCGACATCAAAAACGGCGCGTTGACCTTGTACACCTACAAAGGTGGCGAGCGTTCACAACTCGCAGTGGTTCGCTAATCTGACAAGCCCCCGGTCTCGGGGGCTTTCAACTCAGGTCTTTCTGGCCCTTGGTTGAAAATTCAGACGAAAAAAAGCCTGCACATGTGCAGGCTTTTTTGTTTTGGCGGAGCAGGCGGGATTCGAACCCGCGGTGGGCTATTAACCCACACACGCTTTCCAGGCGTGCGACTTAAACCACTCATCCACCGCTCCGAAGTCGGCTATTGTATCAGCGGAAATGTGCCCTTCAGCGGCAAAAACGGGTGACACAGACATTCTGGACCTCTGTGGCCCCATTGGTTTTTTTGTGAATTCTCTGTGACGAAGGCTTGTCGGGCTTGTTTTGTCCTTAAACTTCGCCCCTGTTTGTCTTTTTTGTCCTTTTGACCAAACAAGCCCATGAAATTTCGCTTTCCCATCGTCATCATCGACGAAGACTACCGCTCTGAAAACACTTCAGGTTTGGGCATTCGCGCCTTGGCCGATGCCATCGTGAGCGAGGGCTTTGAGGTGTTGGGCGTGACCAGTTATGGCGACTTGTCGCAGTTTGCGCAACAACAGAGTCGGGCCAGCGCCTTCATCTTGTCGATTGACGATGAAGAGTTTTCGCCCGGGCCCGACCTGGACCCGGCCGTCATCAGCTTGCGCGCCTTCATTGATGAAGTGCGCCGCAAAAATGCCGATGTACCGATTTACATCTACGGCGAAACCAAGACATCGCGCCATTTGCCCAACGACATCTTGCGTGAGTTGCATGGCTTCATCCACATGTTTGAGGACACGCCTGAGTTTGTGGCGCGGCACATCATTCGCGAAGCCAAAAGCTATCTTGAAGGCGTTCAGCCGCCATTTTTCAAAGCGCTGTTGGACTATGCCGAAGACGGCTCTTACTCATGGCATTGCCCCGGCCACTCGGGTGGCGTGGCGTTTTTGAAAAGCCCTGTGGGGCAGATGTACCACCAGTTTTATGGTGAAAACATGCTCCGCGCCGACGTTTGCAACGCGGTCGAAGAGTTGGGCCAGTTGTTGGACCACAACGGCGCCATCGGTGAAAGCGAGCGCAATGCGGCGCGTATTTTCAATGCCGACCATTGCTTCTTTGTGACCAATGGCACCAGCACCTCGAACAAGATCGTTTGGCACCACGCCGTGGCGCCCGGCGACGTGGTGGTGGTGGACCGCAATTGCCACAAATCGATCTTGCACGCGATCATCATGACCGGCGCGATTCCGGTGTTCATGAAGCCCACACGCAACCATTTCGGCATCATTGGCCCCATTCCCAAAAGCGAGTTTGAGCC
>JACCDL011116419.1_pt1 | contig 33570 bp, 31 predicted proteins | sample 7441931 | NCBI WGS metagenome assembly JACCDL01 (sample SAMN15323437, study PRJNA562643) | freshwater metagenome | isolation source: river surface water | place: USA:Blue River Watershed | collected 2017-08-16 | reverse complement strand
GGATCACCTTGCGCGGGCTGGGCGGCAATGCCTCCAGCCGCACGCTGGTGCTGCTTGATGGGGTGCCCCTGGTCGATCCGTTCTTTGGCTATGTCCCGCTCTCGGCCCTTGCGCCGGAGCGGCTGGATTCGGTCGGCGTGCTGCGCGGTGGCGGGGCTGGGGCCTTTGCCGCGGGGGCTGTAGCGGGGACGATCGATCTGGCCTCGGCCGGGCCGGACGTTCTGGGCCTCCTGACCGGCGCTGCGCTGGTCAATGACCGGGGGGAGAGCGAGCTCTCCGCCTCGCTCGCGCCGCGGCTGGGCGATGGTTTTGCCGTGATCTCGGGTCGCTGGGATCGCGGACAGGGCTTTTGGACCACACCGCCAGGGCAGCGCGTCCCGGCCTCGGTCCGCGCCCGGTTTGATAGCTGGTCAACCGGTCTGCGCGCGGTTGCTCCGCTGACAGCCGATGTTGAATTGCAAGCCCGCGCCCTGTTGTTCGATGATCGCCGGACCCTGCGCTTTGCCGGGGCCGATACGGCAGCGAGCGGACAGGATGCCAGCCTGCGGCTGGTCGGGCGCGGGGCCTGGCAGTTTGAGGCGCTGGGCTATGTTCAGGCGCGCGACTTTTCCAACGTGGTCATCTCGGCCACTTCGTTCCGCAAGACGCTGGACCAGCGCCGCACCCCGGCCACAGGCCTCGGTGCCAAGTTTGAACTGCGCCCACCAGTCGCTGCGGGGCAAACGCTGCGGCTCGGGGTGGGCTGGCGGCGCCAGACCGGCGAGATGCAGGAAGAGGCCTATAGCGCCGCCTCCGGCCTCGTCACTGCGCGGCGCAAGGCGGGCGGGGTCAACAGCGATCTTGGGCTTTATGCCGAGCATGACAGGCAGCTTGGTCCGGTCCTGCTGACGCTCAGCGCGCGGGCCGACCGCTGGGAAGTGGCCGATGGTTTCTTCCGCGAAGCGACGGCCGCGGGGACTGTCACCACCGACCGAACGTTTGCCAGCCGCTCGGGCTGGCAGGAAAGCCTGCGCGGCGGCGCGCTGGTCGAGGCGAGCCGGCAGCTGTCCTTGCGGGCCGCGGCTTACACGGGCCTGCGCCAGCCGACGCTCAACGAACTCTATCGGCCCTTCACGGTCTTTCCCGTCACCACCCGCGCCAATGCGGCGCTGGAGAACGAGCGGCTCGAAGGGTTTGAGGCCGGGCTCGACTGGGCCCCGCTGCCGGCCCTGACCCTGCGGCTGACCGGCTTTGACAACACGGTGAAGGGCGCCATTGCCAATGTCACCATTGGCCCCAACCTGCGCGAGCGGCGCAACGTCGATGCCGTCCATTCGCGGGGGGTGGAGGCATCCGCAGCCGTGAAGGTCGGCACGGTCAGCCTAGATGCGGCGCTGTCCTGGCTATCGGCCCGGGTCGAGGCCAGCGGGATTTCGGCTGCACTGGATGGCAGGCGCCCGGCGCAGGTGCCGCGGCTCAGTGCCAGTGCCTCCCTGGCCTGGCGGCCGGCGGAGCGCTGGCTGCTCGCGGCCAGTCTGCGCCACACCGGCGCGCAATGGGAGGACGATCTGGAGACCGACCGCCTGCCCGCCGCGACCACGCTGGATGCCGTGGCCGAACTGCCCTTGGGGCGGCGTCTGCTGTTGGTGCTGCGGGCCGAAAACCTGACCGATACACAGACCATTACGCGCAATCAGGCGGGCAGCCAGGACCTTGGTATCCCCCGCACTTTATGGGCCGGTTTCCGCATTTCCATGTGACGAGGCTTGGCCTAGGAAGGTTGCAAACGACAACCGGAGGGATTCGATGGCAACCCAGCCCAAACGCAAGATCGAGTGCAGCGAAGCCGAATGGCAGGCCCGCCAGGAACTCGCCGCCTGCTACCGCGTGTTCGATCACCTGGGCTGGAGCGAGTCGATCTATAACCACATCTCGCTCAAGGTGCCGGGCGAGGAAGGGGCCTTCCTGATCAACCCCTATGGCCTGCTCTATTCCGAGGTTTGCGCCAGCAATCTCGTCAAGATCGATATCGATGGCAACACGCTCGATGGCAGCCCCTATCCGGTGAACAAGGCTGGTTTCACCCAGCACGCCTATTTCCATCGCCACGTCGATTGGGCCCACGCGATCTGCCACACCCACACCACCGCGACCATGGCGGTCTGTTCGATGGAAGGCGGGCTGCAGCCGGTAAACTTCTATGCCTGCAACTTCATCGGCCGGCTGAGCTACCACGATTTCGAAGGCGTCACGGTGCGCGAGGAAGAAGGCGAGCGGCTGCTTGCCAACCTGGGCAGCAATCGCATCCTGATGCTGCGCAATCACGGGCCGGTGATCCTCGGTCGCTCGATCGGCGAAATCTTTATCCAACACTGGTCGCTTCAGCGCGCGTGCGAAATCCAACTGGCGACCTTGGCCGCCGGCAAGCCGGTGGTGATCCCTGACGAGGTTGTCGCGGTCCATCAGCGCGACCTTGGCCAGGTCTCGCTGCCCGGTGGTCCCGGTAAGGCCGACTTTGATGCCTGGGTGCGCGTGATTGACCGGACCGATCGCAGCTGGCGCGATTAAGCCTGCTTTATGCCCAGCCTGACCGTCAACGAACGGCCTTTGGCGTTCGACATGGACCAGCAGACTCCGCTGCTGTGGGTCCTGCGCGACGCCGCCAACCTGACCGGCACGAAGTATGGCTGTGGCGTGGGCGATTGTGGCGCCTGTATGGTCCTGGTCGATGGTGAGGCCATGCGATCATGCCAGATTACCCTGGCCGAGGCTGAAGGGCGGGCGGTGACGACGATTGAGGGGCTCTCGCCCGATCGGTCGCACCCGGTGCAACAGGCGCTGGTAGCCGAACAGGCGATCCAGTGCGGCTTCTGCACCCCGGGCATCGCGATGGCCGCCGCAGCCCTGCTGGCCCGCAATGCCGATCCCAGCCCGGAAGAGATCGCCGCGGCCGTGCCGAACCTGTGCCGCTGCGGGGTCTATCCGCGGCTAGTCCGCGCGATCGAGCGTGCCGGACGGGTCATGCGGCGGCTTGAAACGATTGATCCGGTCCCGGTGCCCGGCGTGACGCAACAGGACGCGGCGCGGACAGTGCCGGCCATCAAGGCGCCTTAAGGGGAAAATGCGATGCTTAACCAACCACTGACCCTGCCCTGCGGGGCCGTCTTGCCCAATCGCCTGGCCAAGGCGGCGATGACCGAAGGGCTGGCTGATCCGCTGGGGCGGCCAACTGCCGAGCTGGAACAGCTCTACCGCGTCTGGGGCGCCGGGGGCTGCGGCATGCTGCTGTCGGGCAATGTCCAGGTCGATGGGGACCATCTTGAACGGCCGGGCAATGTCATTCTCGATCGCCCGGCTGACGGCGCGATGATCGATGCACTGCGCCGCTGGACCGGGGCGGCGAAGGCCAATGGCTCGGCGTTCTGGGCGCAGATCAGCCATGCCGGGCGGCAGACGATGAAGCCGGTCAACCCGCATCCGAAGGCACCCTCGGCGGTCAAGCTGGGCCTGCCGGGCGGCCAGTTTGGTGAGCCGGTGGCGCTGACCGAGACCGAGATCACCGACCTGATCGGACGCTTCGCCAGCGCCGCCCATTCGTGCCGCGAAGGCGGGTTTGACGGGGCGCAGATCCATGCCGCGCACGGCTATCTGATCTCGCAATTCCTCAGCCCGCGTTCCAACCAGCGAACCGATCAATGGGGCGGGACCCTGGAAAACCGTGCCCGTTTCCTGCGTGAAGTGGTGCGCGCCACCCGCGCGGCGGTCGGGCCCAAGTTTGCGATCTCGGTCAAACTTAACAGCGCCGATTTCCAGAAGGGTGGCTTCGCCTTTGAAGACAGCCAGACCGTTGCCGGCTGGCTGGCCGAGGATGGGGTCGACCTGATCGAGATTTCGGGCGGTACCTATGAACAGCCCAAGCTGCTTGGGATCGAAGGGATGGAGCCGGTCGAACAGCCGGGGGTCAAGGCCTCGACCCTGGCGCGCGAGGCCTATTTCGTCGATTTCGCCTTGGCGATGAAGGAAGCGGTCAAGGTGCCGCTGATGGTCACCGGTGGCTTCCGCAGCCGCGCGGCGATGGAAGAAGCGCTGGCGCGCGGTGCAGCCGATGTAGTCGGGCTGGGACGGCCGCTCTGCGTTGAACCGGACGGTGCAGCGCAGATCTTGGCCGGCGCAGAAAGCCTGCCGCGCGCCGAGAACGGGCTGGGCCTGTTCCCGGACTGGCTGGCCTTCCTGAAGCGCCTGCCGATGCTGCGTGCGGTTGATAGCTTTGCCGGGCAGTACTGGTTCTATGCCCAGATCGCGGCGATGGGCCGGACTGGTCGGACTGCGCCCGATTGTTCGGTCTTTGCCGCGATGCGCGCGGTTGAAGCGGGCAACAAGCGTTGGCTTGCCGCCCGCCGCAAGGCCTAGAACCGCAACTTCACACCCAGCCGCGCGTTCAGCGGCGCGCCCGTGCTGATATTGTTATCGGTGTGGGCGCTCGGGAAGTAGTCGGTGTCTGTCAGGTTCTCGACATTGACCTGCAATTCCAGGGCAGCCGATACCTTGTAGAACAGGGCAGCGTCGATGCGGGTGAAGCCGGGCAGGCGCACCGCATTGCTGATCGTGGCGAATTGTTGTGACTGACGCACGGCGCCCACGGCGACGCCCAGCTGGTCCGTCAAGTCATAACGGCCCCAGGCCGAGAACTGGTGACGCGGCAACTGCGCCAGGGCCTGGCCGGCAGGGGCTGCGGCAGTGGTTGAGACGATTTCGCCATCCTGCAGCGTATAACCCAGGGTCACCTGCAGACCCTTGGCGATCTGGCCAACTGCAGCCAGTTCGAAGCCCTTGGTCCGGCTCTTGCCGGTCTGGACCACAACCCCCGTAATGGGGTCATTGGCGCGGGTGTTGGTGCGGTCGATCTGGAAGGCGGCGGCGGTGAAGGTCAGGCGTTCGGTCAGGTCCCACTTCACCCCCGCTTCCAGGTTGCGGAATTCTTCCGGGGCCAGGCTGGCGGTGGTCGCGTCGAGCACGGTGAACTGGTCGCCCGATTGCGGCAGGAAGCTTTTGGCGTAGCTGGCATAGAGCGAGACGTTCTCGCGCGGCTTGATGATCAGGCCGGCGCGCGGGCTCCACTTGCCGTCGCTGCGGGTGGCGCGAAAGCTGTTGACCCGGTTGGTTGAGGTGATGCGGAAATCATCGTAGCGTAGGCCCAACACCACCTTAACCAGCTCGCCCAGGTCAATCTGGTCCTGGACATAGGCGGACAGCGCCCGAACCTTCGACAGGCTGGAACGACTGCTGGCGCCAAAGGTGACTGTCGGCAGCGTTAGCCGCTGGGCCAGCGGCACGGTGATGCGGCTGGTGGCTGCGGCACCAAAGGCGGCCTCGCTCCGCTTGGCGTCAGTCAGCTGGTCGCTTGCTTCAAAGCCCAGCAAGAGCTGGTGGCCAAGACTGGCAGTTTCACCCTTCCAGACTAGGTTACCCTGGACGATCCAGTTTTCGCGGATCGTGTCGCTGTTGTAGCCTTCCAGCTCGACCGTGGTCGCCGTGGCGGGGGAGCGGGCGTACACATTGCCATAGTACTTGTCGTAATGGGCATATTGGCCGCTCAGGTTGCCGCTCAGCCCATCGCTGAAATCATGATCCAGCCGCGCGCGGGCGATGTGCGCCGTGACCGCGCTGTGATTGGCGGCGGGGCTGCCAAAGAAGGTGTCGTCATAGCCGTGCAAGGGGCTGCCGGCGAATGACGGTACGCCGCGATCGGTGACGCGCTGGTCATCAGCATATTCATAACCCAGCACCAGCCGGGTCGCCTCGCCCAGTTGCCAGCCAAGCGTGGGCGCGATGCCAGTGAAATGGCCGTGGTATAAATCGCGGTGGTTGGCAAAATCCTCGTAGGTGGCGTTAAGCCGCGCGGCGAAGTTCTCGCTCAGCGGCTGGTCCAGGTCAGCCGCGAGCGACCAACCGCCGAAGCTGTCGACGCCGCCGGCCAGGTCGGTGCGCGTCTTGTTGAACTCTGGCGCCTTGGAAACGCGGTTGATCACCCCGCCACCGCCACCGCGCCCAAAGATCAGCGCGTTGGCCCCTTTGAGCACTTCGACCCGATCGATGTTGTAGAGCGAGCGGTAGTACTGCGCATCGTCGCGCAGGCCATCCAAGAAGAAGTCAGCCGTGGTGCTTTGCCCGCGCAGGGTGATCTGGTCGCGGTGACCTTCGCCCTGGCCCAGCACCACGCCGGGGACATAGCGTAGCGCATCGTTCAGTGATTCCACGCCCTGATCGTCAAGCTGCTCGCGGCTCAGTACCGTCACTGTCTGGGGCACGTCGATCAGTGGGGTTTCGGTCTTGGTGGCGGAGCGGGTCTTTTCAATGTCATAGCCATCCGGCACGCCATAGACGATGATCGCCGGAGCATCGGCGGCATCGGCCATTGCCTCCGCCTGGACCGGTGCGGCCATCGACAGGCCTGCCAGTACGGTCGATGCCAGCAGGCTGAGGCGGGCGGGGGTCATCTGGTTCCTATCTTGCGAATGATTTGCAATAACGAGAGTGCCGCTAATGCGAATCGTTCGCATTGACAAGGATCAAATTGCCCGGTGCCGCGAATTTGCTATTGGCCTGCGATGAACGGAAAGGGACCGGCAATGAAAGCAACGATCTGGCACAACCCGGCTTGCGGCACTTCGCGCAAGACGCTGGCGATCCTGCAGGAGACGCCGGGGGTCGACCTCACTGTTGTTGAATACCTGGTCAATCCGCCGAGCGCTGAGAAGCTGGCGCAACTGTATCGCGATGCCGGTCTTACACCACAGCAGGGGCTGCGCCTGCGCGGTACAGATGCCGAAGAGCGCGGCCTGCCTTCGGCCGATGCCGCAACCGTGCTGGCGGCCATGACTGCCGAACCGAAGCTGATCGAGCGGCCGCTGGTCGAAACGGACAAGGGGGTCCGCCTCTGCCGCCCGCAGGAAAAGGTGTTGGAAATCCTCTAACGCTGCGCCAGCAGGTCCTCGTCGCGGCCCAGGCCTCGAATGCCGAGGACCAGTACGGCCAGGCACAGCAGTTCGATCACGGCAAAGCCGATCCACGATGAATGACCATAGAGCCAGACGCCGATCGCCGGAGCGACAATATAGGCCGCGCCGTTGACCGATGCGACGATCCCGGCTGACTGGCCTTGTTCTGCGCGGGTCACGGCCAGCGAAGCCCCGGCCGTAAAGCCGGGACGAAACAGGCCAAAGCCCAAGCAGGCGATGGCGGTCCCGAGGGTGATCGTATGAAGATCCTGCGCCACAGCCAGCAGGGCTACACCCATGGCGGCGAGGCTGACCCCCCAAAGCGATGATGCGCGCGGCCCCAGCTTCCACAGCGGGATGATCCCCCACTGGGCGAGCAGCGTGGCAATTGCCCCCGACATCAGTACCAGTCCGGTCGGCCCGGCGCCGGCCATCGGGGTGGCGCGCAGGCCCAGGCGGTCAAGCACCAGAAAGCCAACCACGCCCATAACCATGGCCTGGGCATGCCCGCCAAGCAGGCCGGCGACCAGCCATGGGCGCAGTCGGCGATCGGTCCACTTGAGATCGGGGACTTCGGGCGGCAGAACGCCGTCGTCGGTATCTTCACCCTCGGCGCGCATCCGTGAATCCGAATTGGCACTGAACGGTGCGGCCAGTACTTCGCCCCTTGCGGCGTAGGCCGGTGCATCATCCGGCAGGCGCAGGCGCAGCGCTGCAAGCACAACCACGGCAATCAGCGTGAAGGCGAAGAACGGGCTGACGAGGCCCAGACCCGGCACAATCAGGAGAGGCGCCAGCGCCGGCCCCAGGACGGTGCCAAGCCCAAAGCTGGAAGAAATCAGCGAAAGCTGCTGGGTCCGCTCGGCGCGGCTGGTGCGACTGGCCACATAGGCCTGCACGGCCGGCGGCGCGGCCGAACCGAAACCGCCGTAAAGCGATCGGCACGCGGCAAACAGCAAAAGCGTGCCAAGCGCCCCAAGATAGCCATTCAAACCGAACCACAAGGCCAGTCCGCATAGACCGAAGCTGGAAATGAACCCGGTCAGCCCCAATGCCATCATCGCCTTGCGGCCCCGCCGATCACTCCGCCGGGCCCAGAACGGGGCGCAAAGCATCCAAAGCAACGCGGACCAGGTGTAGGCGAGGCTGATCCAGAAATCGTGGACCTTTAGTGCCGTGCCGATCGATGGCATGACTGATTGCATCGCCGTGTTGCCGGCTGCCGTCACCAGCATCACCGTGAACAGTAGGGCCAGCCGGCTCCGCGGCAGGCTGGCGGTCACGCTGCCGGATTGCGGTGTCTCAACTTGGGTCATCGCCTCTGTCCCTATGTCCGTCGCATCTGCCTTGCAATGGCCGGACAAATTTGTGAAACCACTTAGTCTGGCCGTGGCACACAGGATTCAGTTCCCCGCATGACTTATACCGAGCTTGCCCGCAAGCCACTTGCGGCCCGTATCAGGCACCGCATCAAGCGCGCGATGGGCCCTTGGGGCGTTTTCCTGCAAGGCTTTGTCGAGCATCCGGTGATGGTCGGGTCGATCATCCCTTCGTCGCGCTTCACGATCGAGCGGATGCTGCGGCCGGTGAAGTGGGATGAGTGTCAGCTGTTTGTCGAATATGGCCCGGGCGTTGGCACCTTCTGCCGCCCGGTGCTCGATCGCTTGCGCCGCGATGCGCGGTTGATCGTAATCGATACCAACCCGCTCTATATCAACTATCTCAAGGCGACGATCAGCGACAGCCGGTTCATCCCGGTCCTTGGCTCCGCCGCTGATGTCGAAGCCATCGTTCGCGGACATGGCTTTGACCATGCGGACTATGTCCTGTCGGGATTGCCATTTTCGACCCTGCCCGATGGGGTTGGACCGGCCATCGCCGCCGCCACCCACCGGGTCTTGCGGCCAGGTGGAGCTTTCCTAGTCTACCAGTTCAGTGCCAAGGCGCGCGACTTCATGGCGCGGCACTTTGCCCGGATCGATGCAGACTTTGAGCCGCTTAACGTGCTGCCTTGCAAGCTGTTCTGGGGTTGGAAGGACTAGGGCCTATTCCACCGGAATGGCCGGTGTCGTCGTTGCTGGACGGGCCAACTGGCGGTGGCTTGCGGCATAGACCGCCATGAAGAAGATCGCCATCACCGCTTGCAAAGCCGCCGAAACCAGCGTGCCCAGCGCCGTGCCGAGTTCCGCACCCAGCACCAGCCGGAGCGCCAGGTCCGCCAAACCGCCCACCAGCAGGATCACGATCCCAAAGCCGATCAGCAGCAGGGCATAAAACAGCAGCAACCTTCCCGCGTTGCCGCGCGTCAGGGCCCAGGCGCGGCGCAGAGCGGCAATCGGATTGCCTTCGCCATCGACCATCACCACCGGGGCGACGAGCGAAATCCTGATCATCACATAGACGAAGGCGACGAGACAGGCCGCTACGATGACAGTCGCAAGTGCCTGGCTACCCGTCAGCGCCGCAAGCGTTATCGGGATCATCGCGACGACGGCAAAGCCCGCCCCGGCGAGCAACTGCGCGGCAATAACCGGCAATGCGCCGCGCAGGGCCAACTTCAGAGCCTCTGCCACGGTTGGGCGGGTGCGGTCGGTGAACAATGCCAACATCGCCAGGGTGCCGATCACCTGGCAGGCTGCCATGGCCAGGAGCCACGGCCAGGCGCCTTGGTAATAGGCAGAGAGCGTGGCCATCAGCGCATCGCTGTCTGATCCTGCCGCTGGTTCGGGTGGCGGAGCCAGAATGCCCACGGCGAAACTTGGCAGGACCAGGAACACTCCGGCCAGCGCCCAGAGCACGTCGCGGTTCGCCGAAACGAGCTTGGTGGCCTCTTGCCAGGCCCGATTGCTGTCAAACCGCATCGCTTGCACTCCTTGGTTGTTGCCCCTTGATAACAGCAGCAATTGCCGCCACGCAACGCGCGATGATTCAGGGACTGCCCAATTCGATCGAATGGCGCCGCGATGACGAGCAGGTGCCCTATCGCCATGCGCTCGACTTCATGACCGCGCGCAACGCGGCGATCGCCGAGGGAACGGCGCAAGAGCTGGTCTGGCTGCTGGAACATCCTCCTGTTTACACCGCTGGGACCAGCGCAGTGGCGGATGAGCTGCTCGATCCGCGTTTTGAGGTGGTCGAGGCCGGCCGTGGCGGACGCTATACCTATCACGGGCCGGGCCAGCGGGTCGGCTATGTCCTGCTCGATCTCAAACGCCGGGCACGTGACGTGCGCGGTTTTGTCCATGCGCTGGAAGGCTGGGTGATCGCAACGCTCGCCGATTTCGGCGTCGAGAGCTGGCGTAGCGAGGGGCGGGTCGGCATCTGGACCCGCGACATTGACGGGCGCGAGGCCAAGATCGGCGCGATCGGCGTCCGTATCCGCCGCTGGGTGACGATGCACGGCTTCTCGGTCAATCTTGATCCCGATCTGACGCACTTTGGCGGGATCGTGCCTTGCGGGATCGAGGAGTTTGGCGTCACCAGCCTTGCACGGCTGGGCCATGCGGTGGATATGCCGACGTGGGATGCCGCCCTGCTGGCGCGTGCCCCGGAATTCCTGGCCGCGCTTGAGCGGCCATGCCCGCAGGAGTGATTGCTGATGCGTAACCTGCCAATCCTGGTGCTTGCACTGGCGCTTGCTGCCTGCGGTTCGGGCAAGAAGGATGAAGGCGCTGGCAAGGCCGAGGGGCAGATTCTGCCCGCTTCGGCCAGCGATGCGATGTTGCCGCTGGATACGGTCCGCAGCCAGGCTCCGCTGGCTCCCAAGGCGGAGGGTGAGGGCAAGGGTGACCCGGACGCCGATGCCACGGCAACTGAAGCGGCTGATGCCCCTGGTGCGGAAGCTTCAAGTTCCGCACCGGCAGCAGCAGAAACCCCCGCGGGCTAAGGCCGCTCTTCACCTTCCGGCACGGGAGCCTGCGGCCGCTCCGCAACGCGGGCCAGAACCAGTCCAGCGGCGACCAGCGCCATGCCCAGCAGGTCCAGCGGGCCCAGCACCTCGTTGAACCAGATCCACCCGATGGCGACCGAGACCGTCGGCTGGGTCAGCAGCGCCAGGCCAATGACGAGCGGGGGGAAGTGGCGCAGGGCATAGACCAGCAAGCCCTGCCCGATCAGCTGGCTGGTAATCGACAGGCCGATAACCGGCAGCCAGTTGGTCGGCCAGAACGGTTCACCCAGCAGCAGTGCGCCACCGGCCATGACCGGCAGGCCGATCAGGCTGGACCAGAACAGCAAGGCCCAACTGCCCAGCATTGCCCGGCCGCGCTGCGCCAGCAGGATGTAAAAGGTATAGAGGAACCCGGCGAGCAGGCAGAGCAGGTCACCGATCAGTGTCGTGTGATCGATCTGCAGGCTGCGCCCCAGCAAGACCGTCGCCCCGACCATGGCCGCGCCAAAGGCCAGCCATTCCGGCGTCCTTGGCCAGCGTCGCAGGGCGATCAGGCCCCAGGCGGCGATCAGGATCGATCCGGCGTTGCCGAACAGCGTGGCGTTACCCAGACGGGTCAGCTCGATCCCCAGGTGCCAGCTCGATAGGTCCAGGGCGAAGAACACGCCCCCGGCCAGAACGCCCCACAGCACCTTGCGCGGCACACCGGTCAGCGGCTGGCGATTGGCGCGCGCCAGGAGGACAAAGAATGGCACGGCCAGCGCCAGTCGCCAGAACCCGGCGGAGACTGGCCCGCTATCGGCCAGGCGCACCCACATCGGGCCCAAAGCCAGTGCAATGTTGCCGCCCAACAGGGCGGCAAAGTGCCACGGTGTCGCTGCGCCCATTGCCTTGCTCATCATGATGCCTTAGCCGCTCGGTTAAGAAAGCAAAGTCAAATGGTGCCAAAAATTCCACGGAGGACTTCCTTGCACGACGCTCTGTTTCAGCCGGTTTCGCTTGGCGCGATCGAATGCCCCAACCGGATCCTGATGGCTCCGCTAACCCGCGGGCGTTCGGACCCGGGTTCGGTTCCCAATGCGATGATGGCCGAATACTATCGCCAACGTGCGGGCGCGGGGCTGATCATTTCCGAAGCAACCGGCATTTCGGTTGAAGGCCTGGGCTGGCCGGCCGCACCGGGGATCTGGAACGATGCGCAGACCGAAGGCTGGAAGCTGACCACCGATGCCGTGCACAAGGCCGGGGGGCGGATCATCTTGCAGATGTGGCACATGGGGCGGCTGGTCCACCCGGATTTCCTGGGCGGCAATCCGCCGGTCTCGGCCTCGGCCACCACGGCCCCGGACCATGCCCACACCCCGACCGGCCGCAAGCCCTATGAGCAGGCCCGCGCCGCGACGAAGGACGATATCGCCCGCATCGTCGATGACTACGGCCAGGCCGCGGCCCGCGCCAAGGCTGCCGGGTTCGACGGCGTCCAGCTGCATGGGGCCAATGGCTATCTGATCGACCAGTTCATCCGCAGCTCTTCCAACCTGCGTGACGATGATTACGGCGGCTCGCCCGAAAACCGCGTGCGGCTGATGCGCGAAGTGCTGGAACGGCTGATCGATGTCTGGGGCGCAGGCCGCGTCTCGATCCGCCTTTCGCCCAACGGCGAAACCCAGGGCTGCGACGATGCGACCCCGGCCGAAACCTTCGGTGCTGCCGCCAAGGTACTGCAGGAGCTCGGCGTGGGCTTCCTCGAACTGCGCCAGCCCGGTCCGGATGGCACCTTCGGCTGCACCGACGTGCCCAAGCAGGGCGCGCACCTGCGCTCGATTTACAAAGGTCCGCTGGTGCTCAACAGCGATTACACCGCTGAAAGCGCTGCCGCCGAAGTGGCGAGCGGCGCCTGCGAGGCGATCAGCTTTGGCCGGCCTTATATCTCCAATCCCGATCTCGCCGAGCGCATCCGGCTGGGGGCCGAATGGGCACCCAATGTCAATGTGCCGCAGTCGTGGTACTTGCCGGGACCGGCGGGTTACATCGACTATCCCGCACTGGCCGAAGCCGCGGCCTGAGCCGAAGGGATCGGGAGATGCAGCAGCGGTCCTGGCTATTCGTTCCGGGTGACAGCGCCAAGAAGCTGGGCAAGGCGGCCGATACCGGGGCTGACGTGATCATCATCGATCTGGAGGATTCGGTCGCTGCATCAAACAAGGCCGCTGCCCGCGACCTGTCCTGCGCCTGGCTGACCGAACAGCGCCGCACCGCGCAGTTCGGGCGCTGGGTGCGGATCAACGCGCTTGATACGCCGTTCTGGCGCGATGACCTGGCGGGCGTGATGGCGGGTGCGCCCGATGGGATCATGCTGCCCAAGTCCGCCGGACCGGAATCGGTCCAGACACTGGCGGTCGCGCTGTCCGAGCAGGAACAGCGCTGCGGCCTGGCACCCGGCTCGACCCGGATCCTCGCGCTGGTCAGCGAGACGGCCGCCGCCGCCGTTTCGATCCCCAGCTATGCCAGCGCCGCCTTGCCGCGGCTGCATGGGCTGGTCTGGGGCGGGGAAGACCTGTCAGCCGCGCTCGGCGCCTCGCGCAAGTACGATGCCGCCGGGCGCTGGACCGATGCCTTCCGCTTTGTGCGGGTCCAGACGCTGCTGACAGCCCACGCCGCGGGCGTGCTGCCGCTCGATACGCTCCATGCCGACTTCGCCGACACGGCCGGCCTTAAGCGGATTGCCGAGGAAGCCCGGGCCGATGGTTTTGGCGGGATGCTGGCGATCCATCCGGCGCAGGTGCCGGTGATCAACGCAGCCTTCTCTCCAAGCGAGGAAGAACTGGCCCAGGCCCGCGCGGTGATCGCCGCCTTTGCCGCCCAGCCCGATGCGGGGACGCTGCAGATCGACGGCAAGATGATCGACCGCCCGCACCTCGTGCTGGCCAAGCGGCTGCTGGGGATCGCGGATTAACGCCTAGGCTCGGCCCAGATCGCCCTTGCCTACGGTGCCGCTGGCCATGGCCAGCATGGCATCAAGGCTCTTCTTGGCGGCGAGGCGCAGCGGCTCTTCAATCTCGATCCGCGGCTGGAGGTCGCGCAGCGCGACGTAGAGCTTCTCAAGCGTGTTAAGCGCCATGTAGGGGCAGATGTTGCAATTGCAGTTCCCGTCCGCCCCCGGTGCGCCGATGAACGTCTTTTCCGGGATCGCCAGTTGCATCGGATGAATGATGTGTGGCTCGGTCGCAACGATCAGGGTGTCGCCGGGAAAGGTCTTGGCGAATTGCAGGATGCCGCTGGTCGAACCGACGTAATCGGCATGATCGACGATATGCGGCGGGCATTCCGGGTGCGCGGCAATCGGCGCGTCGGGGTGCTGGGCCTTGAGCTTCAGGAGCTCGGTCTCGCTGAAAGCCTCGTGCACGATGCAGACGCCCGGCCACAGCAGCATATCGCGCCCGAACTTGCGGTTCAGGTAGCCGCCCAGATGGCGGTCCGGGCCGAAGATGATCTTCTGCTCGGGCGGGATCTGCGCCAGGATCGTCTCGGCACTGGAGCTGGTGACAATCACGTCGGACAACGCCTTCACTTCGGTCGAGCAGTTGATATAGGTCAGCGAGATGTGATCGGGATGCGCCTCGCGAAAAGCCTTGAACTTTTCGGGCGGGCAGGAATCCTCAAGGCTGCAACCGGCATCCAGGTCCGGCAGGATCACGATCTTTTCGGGGCTCAGGATCTTGGCCGTATCGGCCATGAACTTCACCCCGCAAAAGGCGATGACATCGGCATCGGTCTCCGCCGCCTTGCGTGACAGTTCCAGGCTATCGCCCACGAAGTCAGCCAGGTCCTGGATTTCCGACTTTTGGTAATAGTGCGCCAGGATTACCGCGTTGCGCTCCTTGCGCAGGCGTTCGATCTCGGCGCGGACATCGATCCCGGAAAGGTTGCTGGGCTGGGCAGTCATTGGGCATCCCTATGCGAAGAGGTGCCCAAATGGCCCCTCATCGGTTGCTTATCAAGGCATGGATCAACTGGCGATGCGCCAGGTCTCGTCCTCGCAGGCCACGCGGCCCTGTCGTTCCAGATCGACCAGATGCGCAAGGACCGAGCGCCCGGCGGCGCCGACCAGTCGCGGATCCAGACCTTTGTACATGGCCGAAACCATGGTCGGGATTTGGTGCGGTCCCGTGCCAAGTAGCCGCAGGATCTGCGCCTCGCGGCTGCGGCGGTGGCCCAGCATGCCGCGCACCAGCTGGCGGGGCTTATCTACCGCGGGACCGTGGGCCGGGTAGTAACGGGTATCGGCCCGATCATAGAGCTTTTGCAGGCTCGCCATATAGGCGCTCATGTCGCCATCCGGGGGCGAGACGACGCTGGTTGACCAGGCCATCACGTGATCACCGGTAAACAGCGCGCCGCTTTCAACCAGGCCATAACACAGGTGGTTGCTGGTATGGCCGGGCGTGGCCACCGCCTCAATCGTCCAGTCTGGCCCGCTGATCCGCTCGCCGTCGCGCAACACCCGGTCGGGCGCGTAGCCATGATCAAAGGCGGAGTCGGCACGCGGGCCATCATCGCTCAGGCTCAAGGGGGCGCAGCCGATGATCGGCGCGCCGGTCAGCGCCTTGAGCGGGGCCGCTGCCGGCGAATGGTCCCGATGGGTATGGGTGCACAGGATCGCGGTGAGCCTCGCCTCGCCAACGGCAGCCAGGATCGCCTCGACATGACCAATGCCGTTGGTATCCGCGCCCTTGAACGGGCTGGGTTCGCTGCCGGCACCATCATCGGCCGGGCCGGGATCGATCACCGCCACTTCGTTCCCGGCGCCGATGATGTAAGTCTGGGTGCCGGTGAAGGTATAGGGCGAGGCATTGGGCGCGAGGACGCGCCGGACCAGCGGTTCGCACAGTTCAGACAGGCCGGTTGGCCAAGGCTTGGCAGGGATATCCATCGCTCCCCATATGGGAACTACACCCGTTCGTGTCGAGCGAAGTCGAGACACGATTGTGCAAGGTGTCTCGACTTCGCTCGACACGAACGGCAGAAAGGATTGCATGACCGACCTTATCCTTGTCCTCGACGCCGGCACCACCTCAACCCGGGCCATGCTGTTCGCCCCCGATGGCGCACTCAAGGGTGTCGCCCAGCAGGAACTGACCCAATATTACCCCCAGCCGGGCTGGGTTGAGCATGATGCGGCCGAGATCTGGGACAAGACCCTCGCTTGTGCGCGGCAGGTTGTCGAAGCGGCCGGTGGGGCAAGCCGGATTGCGGCAATCGGGATCACCAACCAGCGCGAAACCGTGGTCGCCTGGGACAAGGGTACCGGTCAGCCGCTGCATCACGCGCTGGTCTGGCAGGACCGTCGCACCGCCGATTTCTGCGCCAGCCTGCGTGAGAATGGGCAGGAGCCGGTGGTCCAGGCCGCGACTGGCCTGCTGCTTGACCCCTATTTCTCTGGCACCAAGATGCGCTGGCTGGTCGATAATGTACCGGCGGTGGCGGAAGCCTCGGCAGCCGGGCGACTGGCCTTGGGAACGGTCGAATCCTGGTTGACCTGGAAGCTTTCGGGCGGCGCCCATGTGACCGATGCCAGCAATGCCAGCCGCACCCTGCTCTTGCCGCTGGCGGGGGCGAGTTGGGATGCCGGGCTGTGTAACCTGCTTGGCGTGCCGCAAGCGGCCCTCCCGGAAGTGACCGACAATGCCGGCCGGTTTGCCGCAGCCACGGCCGACCTGTTTGGCGGCGCGATCCCGATCGCGGGGCTGGTTGGCGACCAGCAGAGCGCGACGATCGGGCAGGGCTGCCTGAACCCGGGCGAAACCAAGGCGACTTATGGCACCGGTGCCTTTGTCCTCGCCAACATGGGCAGCGAAGTTCCCCGCTCAGGCCATCGCCTGCTTGGAACCGTGCTCTGCCAACTGGGCGGAAAGCGGACCTATGCGTTGGAAGGATCGGTTTTTGTGGCGGGGAGCCTCGTCCAGTGGCTGCGCGACAGCCTTGGCATCATTGCCTCCGCACCCGAGACCGAGCAACTTGCTCGCTCGGTCCCCGACAGCGGCGGGGTGACGATTGTCCCCGCGCTGTCAGGGCTTGGCGCACCGCACTGGCGGCCTGAGGCGCGGGGCGTGATTGCCGGAATGAGCTTTTCGACCACCCGCGCGCATCTGGCGCGGGCTGCGCTGGAAGCCATGGCGATGCAAACCGCCGATCTGGCCGCGGCCTTCGCTGCCGATGGCGCTGGCTGGACCGCGCTCAGGATCGATGGTGGGATGAGCGCCAACGACTGGATGGCGCAGGATCTGGCCGATGTGTTGCGCGTGCCGGTCGAAAGGCCGGAATTTGTCGAGACGACCGCATTGGGCGCCGCCATGCTGGCCGCGGTCGGCGTGGGGCTGCACGGCTCGCTGGATGACGCCGCAGCCGCCATGCGCGGCGCGGTGCAGCGGTTCAGCCCTGGTGCGGAACCTGCCGGTGAACGACGCGAGGCCTGGCTTCGCGCGCTGTCCGCCAGCTAGGCACCGGCGCTGCGGGCGAGGCGCTCGCGCAGGGCGGTAATGGCGCTGGGGGCAGCGGCATCCCGCTCGCGCCAGCTGGTATCGATCCGCTTCAGCCGGGCGTGGAACCGTTCCGTTTCCCGTATCAATTCCCGGGTTTCATGATCGAGCAGCGCTAGGTGCTGCGGATCGCTTTCCGGAAAATGCGCGAGTTTGCCATAACGATGGAGCTGGAACGCGGAGAGCTCGCCCTTGAAGAAGGCGCGGTGGTTCAACAGCCAGGCCACGGCATGCATCATCCGGGTCGTGGTGCGCAACGCTTCGCAGGACAGGGCAACTTTTGCCGCATCCGCTCCGTCAGCCATCGCCTCAAGCCGCCCGGAAAGCGTAAAAGCCAGCCGCACCTCATCCGACAGGATAAGGGCTTCGCAGTAAAGGCCTTCCACGATCCGTGGATTGATGTTCGCCGGCTTTGCCATCACCGCTGCGTAACCACTCTGCCGCGCGTTTGTCATCGCACGAAAGCGCCGTTCCGGTCGGCATTTTTGCACTGTCCCGGCGGGAGACGGTTTTGCGGCGGGTGGCCCCGCTTCAGGCGATGATGTCAGGGATCAGATAATCCTCAAGCATGGCGATCTGATCCTTCAAGCGCAGCTTGCGTTTCTTGAGCCGGGCAATTTGCAGTTGGTCGGTGCCACCGGCGCTGGTCAGCGCGTCGATCGCTGCATCAAGATCGCGGTGCTCGATCCGCAGCATCTCCAGGCGCTTTTTCAGCTCCTCTTCGCTCACCAAAGCCTCCCTTTGCCCCTTCAGGCGCGGCACCAATGCGACCTGCCGCAAGTGCCCTGAATGAGTGCTTCGCAAGATAGGCTTAATATGCTTCCATGACAATCGCAGTGACCCCGCCGCATGCCGAGTCGGGAAGTGCGATCTCGGTCTGGGCCATGGTCCTGCCCCTGGGGGCATACGGAGGAGTATCGCCAATGGAACAGTCGCATGCCAGTGCCTTGCAGCTCAAGCACGCCGGACTTGAGCGCCGGATTCAGGATGAATTGAACCGACCCCTGCCTGACCTTGCGATCATACAGCAACTCAAGCGAAGAAAGCTTCGCATCAAGGAAGAACTGGAGCACTTCTAGCGCTCGTTCGCCTTGAGGCGCACGGCCGGTGGCGGGTTGGCCCCCAGGGGCCGGGAGGCCCGTCACCGGTTAGTGCCCGCTCCTCTTGCAACCGATTGCGCGGCAAAGAATTTCCCAACAAATACGGTTGCGCCGGTAACGGCCACGCTTGCGTGCGGCGCAGTTTGGGTTAGCTAGGACCCATGCCCGCTTCCGCCGCCTCGGCCGCCCGCACGATCCTGACGCGCCTGCATGATGTCATGGCGTCGCGCAGCCATGCCCAGGCCAAGCTGAACAATGTGGTCGAGGTGATTGGCGAGGGTCTCGATAGCGAGGTCTGCTCGATCTACCTGCTGCGCGAGGGCCAGCTTGAGCTTTTTGCCACCCGCGGGCTGGCTCAAGAGGCGGTCCACGTCACCCGCATGGCCGTGGGCGAAGGTCTGGTGGGGACGATCGCCCAGAACACCGAAATGCTCAACCTGGCCGAGGCGACGGCCCACCCGGACTTTTCCTACCGGCCGGAAACGGGTGAGGAAAAGTTCCACTCCTTCGCAGGCGTGCCGATTGTGCGGCGCGAACGGGCGGTCGGCGTGCTCTGCGTCCAGCATGCCGATCCGCGCCGCTATGAAGAGGTGGAGATCGAGGCGCTCCAGACTGTCGCCATGGTGCTGTCGGAACTGATTTCCAACGCCGGTCTGGTGGACGAGGAAGAGGCCCTGCTCAGCCCGGCGATGACTGGGCCGCAGCGGCTCGCCGGGCTGGCGCTGGTCAAGGGGCTGGCGATCGGCTCGGCGGTGTTCCACCAGCCGCGGATCACCATCGAACATGTCATGGCCGAGGACCGCGATGCCGAATTGCAGCGCGTCTACCTCGCCTTTGACAAGATGCGCGAACAGATTGACCGGATGGCCAGCCAAGCGGAATTCGGCGTGGGGGGTGAGCATGAGGAGGTGCTCGAAACCTACAAGATGTTCGCCTATGATGAAGGCTGGAGCCGCCGGATCATCGAGGCGATCGATTCCGGCCTGACCGCTGAAGCCGCGATCGAACGCGTCCAGCAACGCACCCGGATGCGGATGCGGCAGATCGACGATCCGCTGCTGGCCGATCGGATGCATGATCTTGAAGACCTGTCGAACCGCCTGTTGCGGATCGTCTCGGGCCAGATGGGCACGGCGGCGACCATGGGTCTGAAGCAGGATGCAATCCTGATCGCCCGCAATCTCGGCCCGGCCGAACTGCTGGAATATGACAAGCGCCGATTGAAGGGCGTGGTGCTAGAAGAAGGCTCGCTTACAGCCCACGTCGTGATCGTCGCGCGGGCTATGGGCATTCCGGTGCTGGGCCGGGTTCGGTCGCTGCGCGGCGCGATCCGCGAAGGTGACCTGCTGCTGCTCGATGCCGATGGCGGCCAGGTCACCGCGCGGCCCCAGCCTGCCGTGGTCGATGCCTTCGAGGCCCGCTTTGCCAAGAGCCGCGAGCGCCAGGCGGCTTATGCCAAGCTCCGCGATGTCGAACCCTTCACCCGCTGCGGCACCCGCATCACGGTGATGATGAATGCCGGCCTGCGCGATGACATGCCGGGCCTTTCGCTGAGCGGGGCTGACGGGGTCGGCCTGTTCCGGACCGAGTTCCAGTTCCTGGTTTCCGCCACCCTGCCCGCGCGCGAACGTCAGACCCGGCTCTATCGCGATGTGATGGATGCCGCCGGAGACAAGCCGGTGGTGTTCCGCACGGTCGATATCGGCGGGGACAAGGTGCTGCCTTACCTGCGTCACAACGATGGCGAGGACGAAGAGAACCCCGCAATGGGCTGGCGAGCCTTGCGCGTTGCGCTCGAACGCGAAGGCCTGCTCAAGGTCCAGGCCCGTTCGCTGCTTGAAGCAGCGGCCGGGCGGACGCTCAACGTGATGTTCCCGATGGTGACCGAGCCGTGGGAATTCGATGCCGCGCGCGAGGTCTTCGAGCGCCAGCGGGCCTATCTGAAAAGCCAGAAGAAGCTGCTGCCCGAAGCGATCCGCTATGGCGCTATGCTTGAAGTGCCGGCCCTGGCTGAGCAACTTGACGTGCTCGCCCCCAAGCTGTCGTTCCTCTCGATTGGCACCAATGACCTGACCCAGTTCCTGTTCGCGGCGGACCGTGCCAACCCGAAACTGGCTGAGCGTTATGACTGGCTAAGCCCGGCGATCCTGCGCTTCCTGAAGCGGGTGATGCAGTCGGTTGCCGGACATGATGTTGACGTAACGGTTTGCGGTGAAATGGGCGGGCGCCGACTTGAAGCCCTGGCATTGATGGGGATCGGCATCCGCCGCCTCTCGATCACGCCCGCCAGCGTCGGACCGATCAAGGAACTGGTCCGGAAGGTCGATCTGGAGGAAATTGGGATGGCGATGAACGGCTGGCTGGCCGCCCCGCCGCGTGACCTGCGCGGCGCGCTGGTTGCCTGGGCGCAGGAACGCGGAATCGACTGCGACTGATCCGCCGTTTGCCGCAGAAACTCGGCCAATTGTCGCTTCCCCGCCTAAGTGTGCGCAATTTTCGTTGACTCGGGATAGCAATCCGCGAAGGTCCGGTCCTGCGGGGCGAGATCGCAAAACAATACTGCTTCCGGGGTCGAGATGATTGAACAAGCAGAAGAGGCGCAACTGCCTCTTGAGGGCGCGGGTGCGCAACTGGCCCGGGCCCGGGTATCGGCGGGCAAGTCTCTGGCCGACATTGCCCAATTGACCCGCATTTCGGAACGCCAGCTCGCCGCAATCGAAGCTGGAAACTATTCTGCCCTGCCATCCCGGGCTTATTCGGTGGGCTTTGCGCGCAGCTATGCCAAGGCTGTCGGGCTCGACAGCAATGCTATCGTCGGCCTGGTCCGTGAGGAACTGGCCCAGCACGAGCCCGACCATGCCCGCCGCACTGTTCCGGCCTTTGAACCCGGCGATCCGGCCCGTCTCCCCGGTCGGCGCGTGGCGTGGTTTGCCGCGCTCGGCCTGGTGCTGGTGCTGACAGCGGGTTTCCTGGTCTGGCCCAGCCTCTATTCGCCGGGCGGGTCACTGCCCTCGATCCTGCCCAGCCCCACCCCAAGCGCTGCGCCGATCCGGGCTGCTCCTGCGCCGCAACCAGCCGGTGGCCCGGTTGTCTTTACCGCCACGCGGGACCGTGTCTGGGTCCGCTTTGTCGATGGCGCAGGCCAGCAGTTGCTGCAAAAGGAACTGGCCCTGGGTGAAAGCTGGACCGTCCCGGATGCTGCCGGTGCCGTCACTTTGACCACGGCACGTCCCGATGGCCTGGCGGTTACGATCGGCGGGCGTGCGGTTCCGCCGCTAGCCGATACCGAGCAATTGTTACGCGATGTGCCAGTGACAGCCGCCGCCTTGCTGGCACGCGGGGCCACGCCCGAAGCTGCGGCGGCGGCGCCGACGACTGCGGCAGTGGCACCACAGCGCCGTTTGAGCCGGTCGGCACCGGCCCGTCGAAGCGAAGCGGCTTCTGCCCCGGCGATTGCCGAGCCAGCCGCCCCTGCGGCGCCGTCAACGGGTGCTGCGACGATGGCCGCAACTGCGGATAGCCAAGGCTAACCGCTCGACAGGATTTAATCGATGCGTCTATGCAGCGCAAATACCGGTAGAAATACCGGGTATTAGTCGCAAAGCCGCTCGCTGAATGGGAAAAGGCACATGAAGACCCTCGCCGCACTGAATCGCCCCCTGCTGGTCGCGCTCGCCGTGGCCCTGGCCGCGCCGGCAATTGCACAAAGCAATGCGACTGACCCGAATGCGGAAGCCCGCGTCCGCAAGCTTGAAGCTGAGGTGCGTGCCTTGCAGCGCCAGGTTTTCCCGGGCGGTGACGGCAAGTATTTCCCGCCGCTGGCCCAGCCAACCCAGGCCGCGGCCCCGGCAACGGGCACCCCGGCGACCACGCCCGTGGCCGATCTGCTGGTTCGCGTCGATGCCATCGAGGCTCAGCTCGCCCGGTTGACTGCCCAGCAGGAAGAGAATGGTAACAAGCTGAGCCAGTTGGAGGCCAAGGTTGCTGCGCTGACCCCGCCCGTGCCAGCTGCGGTTGCTGCCGCACCAGCCTCAGCCGCTGCCGCGCCGGCCGATCCTGCCGCTCCGGCCGGGGACGGTGCGGTGACCGCCACGAACGGCGCAACCACCAATGGGAATCTGGCGGCGATGACTGGCGGGGCTTCGGCCCCGCAGCCTGCGGCCGCCACTCCGGCGCCGACGGCTATCGCCACTCCCAAACCGGCCGCGCCCAAGCCGGCCGCGGTCAAGCCTGCCGCTAAGCCAGCCGTTCCCTCGGCGGCGCGGCTGGCTGCGATCAAGGCCATCGAAAAGCCCAAGACCGACGATGCCGGCGATGACGAATATTCCTATGGCTTCCGCCTGTGGGAGGCCAAGTTCTATCCCGAAGCCCAGCAGCAGTTGAAGCTGTTCCTCGAGAAGTACCCGCGTCACGCGCGCCGGTCGTTCGCGCGCAACCTGCTTGGCCGGTCGCTGCTTGACGATGGCAAGCCGGAAGAGGCGCAGCGCTGGTTCCTGGAAAACTACAAGGACCAGCAGTTCCGCGAACGCGCGGCCGATAGCGTGCTGTTCCTAGCCGAAGCAACCAAGCGCCAGAAGGACACGGCGCGCGCCTGTATCGCTTTGGCCCAGTTCGTTGACGAATTCCCGCGCGATGCGGCTGGCCGTCTGAAGAGCCAATATGACGCGACCCGTGCCGGGCTCTCCTGCGATTGAGCTTCCAGCTGAATTAGTCGCCCGCTTTGCCGCGGACCTTGCGCGGCTTTGGCCAGGCGACGCAAGATTGGGACTGGCCGTCTCGGGCGGACCGGACAGTCTTGCCCTGCTGTTGCTGGCCCATGCTGCTGCGCCCGGGCGGATTGCAGCGGCGACGGTTGATCACGGCCTACGCCCGGCCAATGCTGAAGAAGCGGCCATGGTCGCCGATCTCTGCGCCACCCTGGACGTGCCCCACGCAACGCTGGCCGTGACCTTGCCCCCAGGCAATGTCCAGGCCGAGGCGCGGGCCGCTCGTTATGCCGCATTGGCCGAATGGATGACGGCTTCCAGCACGGCCGGGCTCGCCACCGCGCACCATGCCGATGATCAGGCCGAAACGCTGGTTTTGCGGCTTAACCGCGGCAGCGGGGTGGCCGGGCTGGCAGGCGTGCGGGAGCGCGGCATGGTCCCGCAGACCAGTCTGGCACTCATTCGTCCGCTACTGGGGTGGCGACAGCGGGAATTGGCACAGGTGGTCGAAGCAGCAGATTTGACCCCCGCCGACGATCCCTCCAACCGGGATGACCGGTTTGACCGTGCACGCATTCGCAAGGTGCTGGCTGATGCCGATTGGCTCGATGTGCCGGCGCTGGCAGCAAGCGCCAGCCATCTCGCCGATGCCGACGCAGCGCTTGACTGGGCCGCCGCGCAAGAGTGGCAGGAAGGCGTGACGCGCGCACCGATGGGACTGGTTTACCGCCCGCAGGCTCCACGGGCGATTGCGCTGCGGGTCCTGGCCCGGATCGTCACTGAACTGGATGGCGAGGCCCCGCGCGGCAGTGCCGTGGCGCGATTGTTTGACAGCCTGGTTGCGCGTCAGCCCGCGTCCATCGGCGATCTGGTGGCGCGGCCGCTGCCCGAGGGCTGGAGCTTTTCAAAAGCCCCGCAACGCCGCAGCTAGCGGCGCGCCATGCCTTGTTGCTGCATCCGCCAGACCAGCTGGTCATAGCGGTCCTGGCCAAAGAACGGCTCACCCTGATAGACCATCAGCGGCACGCCATAGTGGCCACCCCGGCGCTGATCGGCCTCGTTCGCCTTGATAACCTCGTCCAGGCGGGCGGCTTCGGCGGCTTGCGCTCCATCCATTTCGGCAAGGTCACACCCGACGCCCGCAAGCGCCTTGGCCAGGTGATCGCCTTCGTGCCAGCCGTCCGTTTCGCCCGACCAGATCAGGTGACTGATCGCTCGAAGCACCGGCAGCCCCTTGCCCTGTTCCGCCGCCAGCACGCCGAGCCGGGTCAGGCGGTGGATATGGGGTTGCTCCTTGGGATAGGTTCGCGTGGCATAGTCCATCACCACCGGATCGGGCCGCGGCCAGCGCAACGGCAGGCCAGCGAATTCGGCGCTGCGCACGCAGTCGCGCATCAGGTAGCTGGTCCACAGCGGATCGGCGTGGGCAAAGAATTCCGGCTGGCGCACCGCAATCGGCAGGACCGGACGGACGTTCACCTTGGCATCCCAATCCCGCTCAAGCTCGATCAGCTTGGGCACCAAGATGTAGGAATAGGGGGAGCGGAACGACCAGAAGAGGTCAACAGTATGGGTCATGGCTATCGGTTCGCTTTCCTCGCGGGTCGGCTGGTCTTTTTGTGGGGCTTGCCGCCCCACCGCCTTCGGGTCATTAATCGCGCGATTAAAGGGAGAGTCAAATGAAGATCGATTCGAGCATCGCGGCGGTGGTGACCGGTGGCGCCTCTGGCTTAGGCCGGGCCACGGCCGAAGCCCTTGCCGCTGCCGGAGCAAAGGTCGCGATTTTTGATGTGAACGCCGAGAAGGGCGAGGAGGTTGCCAAGGCGACCGGGGGGATCTTCTGCCATGTCGACATCACGTCTGAGGAATCGGTCGTCGCCGGATTTGCCAAGGCCCGGGCGGCGCACGGGCAAGAGCGGATCACCGTCCACTGCGCCATGACCAGCCGCCGCGGCAAGACCTTGGCCTTTGACAAGGAAGCCGGAAGGCTGAAGCGGCTTTCGACTGAAGATTATGAATACGGCGTCCAGGGCATCCTCGTCGCCTCCTACCGGATCGCCTCGCTCTCGGCCGAAGGCATGGCGGGTCTGGAACCGCTCGAAGATGGCGAGCGCGGCTGCATCACGCTGACGGCATCTGTCGCGGCGCAGGATGGGCAGATTGGCCAGATAATCTACGGTTCGGCCAAAGCCGGGGTGAACGGCCTTGTGCTGCCCATGGCGCGCGACCTGTCGGACCTGGGCATCCGGGTCAATTCGATCATGCCGGGCATCTTTGCCACGCCGCTGATGCTGGGGGCCAAGCCGCAGGTGCTCGAAAGCCTGGCCGCTTCGGTGCCGTTCCCCAAGCGGCTGGGCAAGCCGGAGGAATTTGCCAGCCTGGCGCTGGAACTGGCCCGCAATACCTATTTCAACGCCCAGTGCATCCGCCTTGACGGCGCGATCCGCATGGCCCCCCGCTAAGGAGCAGTCGGCATGACCCAATCACCGTTCCGCGATGGCCTTCTTGAGGGCAAGGTGGCCTTCGTTGCCGGGGGCACTTCGGGCATCAACCTTGGTATCGCCAAACGCTTTGCCGAACTGGGGGCGAAGGTTGCGGTTTGTGGTCGCAATCCGGAAAAGGCCGCCAATGCCGCCGCCGAAATCGGCCAGGGTGCAATCGGCCTTTCCGCCGACGTGCGCGATTACGGCGCGATCCGCGGGGCAATGGAGCATGTCCGCAATGAGTTCGGCCTGCTCGACATCGTCATTTCCGGCGCGGCGGGGAACTTCCTCGCGCCGGTGCTGGGGATGAGCGCCAATGCCTTCAAGACGGTGGTCGACATTGACCTCAACGGCACCTTCAACGTGTTCAGAGGCTGTCACGATCTGCTGAACGTGCCCGGCGCGTCGCTGATCGCGATCACGGCGGGGCAAGCGGTCAATGCTGTCCAGCTTCAGGCCCATGCCTGCGCCGCCAAGGCGGGGATCAATCAGCTGATCCGGGTGCTGGCACTGGAATGGGGACCCGAGGTGCGGGTCAACGGTATCTCGCCCGGCCCGATCGCCAACACCGAGGGCATGGCCCGGCTCGCGCCCGATGATTCATCGCGGCAGAAGCACTATGACCGGATTGCGATGAAGCGCTGGGGCGAGATTGAAGAGATTGCTGAAGGTGCGGTGTTCCTGTGCTCTGATGCGGCCCGCTATATCACCGGGACCATCCTGGACATCGATGGCGGCAGCCAGATCGGCGATGCGACGCCCCGTTCGCTGGACCGGGGGCTGGCCTGAGCGTCAGCTGCCGATCAGCGAGTCACCCTTGCCGATCCGCTTGCCGCGCGTGATGTAGACCACGTCACCCAGCCTGGTGACGGCAAACAGCTTTTTGCCGAAGGCGTTCGGCACGCCAATGCAACCGTGGCTGGCATAGCCTTTTTCGACCTTGGTGCCGTGGATCGAAACGCCATCTCTGGTGAGCCGCTGCGTAAAGGGCATCGGCGCGCCGTCATAGGTACTGGAATAGTGATCGGCCTTTTTCCAGATGATCGGGAAGCGGCCGAGCGGGGTGGGCTTTTCGTGCGTGCCCAGCAGTACAGCAGTCGCCCCGATTTCATGGCCGGCGCGGAACACTGAGAGTACCCGCGCATCCAGGTCTACCGTCATCACCAGGGGTCCGGTGGCGGGGGCTGCGCTCTCGTTCCAGTGCCATTCACCATAGCGGATCGGTCCGTCGATCGGCAGGATCGACTTGATGACAAACGGGTCGTCGCGTGACATCTTGGCCGCAGGCGGCGGTGGCACCGCATTGCTGCCTGGTCGCACTGCATTTTGCTCTGATTGGATCGTCGGGGATGGCGCCGGAGCGACGGCTGGCCTTGCTGCCGGAGGCGGGGTAACCCGACCGAAATCAGCGCCGCCGCTCGGCTTGGCCCAGGGGTCTTCCAATGCCGTGGACGGGCTGTCTGGCAGGCGATCAGCCGCGGGCAGAGGGGCATGGAGCAGCATGTAACCCGCTGTGCCGACTAACCCTGTGAAAGCCGCAAACATGGCTGCGATTATGCCCAATCTCATCGCTGAATCGCCCTTAGATGCTGTATTGCGAACCGATAGTGCGAGCGAAACGCTGATCGGCACCAGTCTGGCGAATCCAGCGTTTCATTGCGGTACCCTTTAGGGCCGAAGGGTTAACGCGGCGAAACCATGGATCGGCTCTCCAACCCGGGCCTCTGCCTTTGCGGCTTTCCATTCAAATTGAGAATCAGCACGTTGCGTATTTGGATCTCTGGCGCTGACCTTGGGCAGTTTCCAACCTTGACTGCTTGCTCTAGGCAGCAAGGCGAAGGAGAATGTCCATGCGCCGCACTGCTCTGCTGCTTGCCCTTACCGCCCTGTCTGCTCCGGCTCTTGCCGCCCCGCCCAAGGCGCCCAGTGCCGCCGCCGAGGCGCAGGTCCTGGAACTGTCCAAGCAGTCGATTGCGCTTCGTTCGGTTCAGGGCCCCGGCAACAAGACCGCCGATGTGGCCAAGCTCTACAAGCAGGCGCTGCTGGGTGCCGGGTGGAGCGAAAAGGATATCGAGATCACCCCGGTCGACGATACCGCCTATCTCGTCGCGACCTGGCAGGGCAGTGATCCCAAGCTGAAGCCGTTGGTAATCTCGGGCCACATGGACGTGGTTGAGGCCAACCCCCAGGACTGGACCCGCGATCCCTTCACTCCGGTGGTTGAGAACGGCTATCTTTATGGCCGCGGTGCCAGCGACCAGAAGTTTTCGGAAGTGCTGGCGATGGTCGGGCTGATGGAACTGCGCAAGGGCGGCTACAAGCCGAAGCGCACGATCATCATTGCTTTTTCGGGCGATGAGGAAACGACGATGAAGACCGGCCGCATTCTGGCCGAACGCTTTGCCCATGCCGAAATGGTGCTCAACACCGATGGATCGGGCGGTGCGCTGGATGAAGCCACCGGCAAGCCGCTGTACTGGACCTGGGACGGCGGCGAAAAGACCTATGTCGATATCCAGCTGGAAGTCACCAATGCCGGTGGTCACAGTTCTGCCCCGCGGGCCGAAAATGCCATTGCCCAGCTTTCGCAGGCCCTCGCCCGGATCGGTGCCTATCGCTTCAAGGCCGAACAGAATCCGCTGACCAAGGCCTATTTCGAAAAGGCTGCGCAGTTTGAAAGCGATCCCAAGCTGGCCGCCGCGATGCGCGCTTTTGCCGCTAATGTGAACGATGAGGCGGCCGTGGCCACGTTGCGCACCAGCACCGGCTATGTTGGCAAGGTGGGCACCACCTGCGTGCCGACCATGGTCCACGGCGGCCACGCAGTGAACGCCCTGCCGCAACGCGCGACCGCCAACGTCAATTGCCGCGTCTTCCCCGGCCACACCCGCGCCCAGATCATCGCCGAGTTGGAAAAGGTGGCGGGCGTGCCGGAAGTGAAGTTCACCGACGTTACCGGCGATACCGCAACCGAAAGCGATGCCTCGCCGATGCGGGCGGACTATGTCGCAGCAGTGGACAAGGCGATGGCCGTATCCTGGCCCAAGGTGCCCGTGATCCCGGCGCAAAGCTCGGGCGCATCGGATTCGATGTGGTACCGCGCCAAGGGCGTGCCCAGCTATGGAATCAGCCCGGTGTTCATCAAGGACAGTGACGATTTTTCGCATGGCCTGAATGAGCGGGTTGAACTGCGCAACATTCGACCCGGCCTGGTCTATTACTTCAGCCTGCTGCCGGCGCTTTCCAAGTAAGCCGGGCCAGCGCATCGCGGGCAATGGCGGCGGCTTCGTCCGCCGCCAGCTCGTGGGGTGACAGGCAGAGTTCCAGCCACAGGCCATCGACCAGCGCGGTGATGGCAATGGCTGTGGCACGCAGCTGTGCGGCGGGCAGGCCACAGTCGGCCAGCAGGTGTTCCAGCTGACCCCTGAACCCGCCGTATTGCTCATCGTGCAGCGCGGCAATCTCCGGACGGGCGCGGACCAGGCTCCAGAAGGCGATCCAGGTGGCCAACAGTTCGGGATCGGCGATCGGCGCGGCGAAGCTGGCGGTGACGAAAGCTTCCAACCGGGCATGGGGCTCGTCGCCCGCCTTCGCCATCGCTGCGGCAAGCGTCGCATCCACCCGCGCTCCGGTGTGGGCATAGGTCGCCGCGATCAAGGCATCGACGCCGGGAAAATAATGCCCGACCAGCCCGGCCGAGACCCCGGCCTCAACCGCAATGGTCCGCACGCTCGCCCCGGCGATCCCCTCACGCGCCAGCACCCGCGCACAAGCCTCGATCAGGCTGAGCCGGCGGGCATCGGGCTCCGAACGGCGAAAGGCGGGGCTGGGTGTCATGCAACAATTCACGGTTGCGCGCGGGCTGCGACAGGCTCAGCCTGAGCGGGGTTGAGGCATCCAATAAAGCCCGCTCGGCCTGAACCTGTCGAAGGCCCTGCGCTACGGTTGCGGCATTTTAGCACTTGTTGTACGAACGTCCAATAAGGATTGGGAGTCGCCCGTGGGCAAGCTGGAAGCCATCGTTACTGAAATTGACGGACCAGAGGTCGATCCCGATGCCGATTTCAGCCTGCCCGGCTGGATCTATCATGACCGCGAGTTCTTTGACCTGGAGATGGAGCGGGTGATCCGCCCATCGTGGCAGATCGTCTGTCATGTGAACGAGATCCCCAAGCCGGGTGATTACCAGACGATCGATTACCTGGGCGAAAGCGTGATCGTGATCCGCGGCGATGACGGCGCGGTGCGCGCCTTTACCAATGTCTGCCGCCACCGCGCGATGCGGCTGGTCGAAGGGCCGATGGGCTGTGCGAAGAAGCTGGTCTGCCCCTATCACGCCTGGACCTTTGAGACCGATGGACGCCTTTCCGGCGTGCCGATGAAAAGTGAATACCCGGCGCTCAAGCTTGAAGAAAACGGGCTGGTCCCGGTCGCGACAGAGACCTGGCATGGCTTCATCTTCGTCAACCTGGCGCCCGGCGGTTTCCCCTCCGTGGGAGAAATGATGGCGCCGTTCGAGGCCGAGGTCAGCCAGTACCGTTTTGCCGAGATGGAGCGGATGGCCCCCGTCCGGTTGCGCCCGCGTGACGTGAACTGGAAGAACGTTGGCGATAACTATTCCGACAACCTCCACATCCCGGTCGCCCACGATGGCCTGACGCGGCTGGTCGGCAAGACCTATCGGATCGAGGCGCACGGCTGGGCTGACCGCCTCTATGGCGATGTGGTGAAGAACGAGAAGCAGAACTTCTGGGAACGCTTCTATCGCACCCACCTACCGCGGGTGGGCCACCTGCCCGAGGAAGCGCACGGTCGCTGGCTCTATTACAAGCTGTGGCCGAACATGGCCTTCGACATCTATGCCGACCAGATCGACTTCATGCAGTGGCTGCCGATTTCGCCGACCGAGTGTCTGCTGCGGGAAGTGGCCTATGCCCTGCCTGATAGCAGGCGTGAGATGAAGCTGGCGCGCTATGCCAATTGGCGGATCAACCGCGTGGTCAATGCCGAGGACACCTGGCTGATCACCCGCGTCCAACAGGGCATGCAAAGCCGGACCTATGGCAACGGTCCGATCGGCAAGAGCGAAGTCTGCCTGCGCAGCTTCGCCCGCAAGATCCGCGCGCTGATCCCCGAAGCCCGCCAACCTTTCGCGCCCGCACCGGGCTGGAGCAAGCAATGACCAAGACTTACGATGCGCTGATTATTGGCGGCGGGCACAATGGCCTGACCTGCGCCTTCTACCTCGCCCGGGCAGGCATGCGGGTGCGGGTGCTGGAACGGCGGCACGTGGTGGGCGGCGCGGCGGTGACCGAGGAATTCCATCCCGGCTTTCGCAATTCCACCGCCAGCTACACGGTCAGCCTGCTGCGCCCGCAGGTGATCGCAGACATGCGGCTGCACGATTACGGCTATCGCGTGATCGAGCGGACGATCAGCAACTTCTTCCCGTTTGAAAACGATTATCTGAAGCTGGGCGGCGGTGCCGGTCGGACCGAGGCGGAATTCGCCCGCTTCTCCAAAAAGGATGCCGAGGCTTACCCCCGCTACGACGCGGCGCTGGAAAAGGTGGCCAACGTATTGCGCGATCTCAGCATGCAGATTCCGCCGAATGTCGGCGGCGGCCTGTCATCGCTGATCGCGGCCGCGAAGCAAGGTTGGCCGATGGCCAACCTCGACCTCTCGGTCCAGCGCGACCTGCTCGACATCTTCACCAAGTCGGCGCGCCAATTCCTCGATGGCTGGTTTGAGCATGACTATGTCCAGACCGCCTTTGCCTTTGATGCCGTGGTCGGCAACTATGCCGGGGTTTCAACGCCCGGTTCAGCCTATGTCCTGCTGCACCACGTGTTCGGAGAAGTGAACGGCAAGCTGGGCACCTGGGGCCATTCGGTTGGCGGGATGGGCGCGATTACCCAGGCGATGGCCAAGGCCTGCGCTGATCAGGGGGTTGAGATCAGCCTCGAGGCCCCCGTCGCGCAGGTGCTGGTCAACAATGGCAAGGTCCAGGGCGTGAAGCTGGAAGGCGGCGAGGAAATTGTCGCGCCGATCATCGCCTCCAACGCCGGTCCGGCGCTGCTCTATCGCCAGCTGGTTGACCAGAGCGATCTCGATGAAGACTTCCAGCGCCGGATCAAGGGCTACAAGACCTGTTCTGGCACCTTCCGGATGAATGTTGCCCTGTCAGAACTGCCGGACTTTTCGGTTCTGCCGGGCAAGCAGCAGGGTGAACACCACACCGCCGGGATCATTATCGCCCCCGGCATGGACTATATGGATCAGGCATTCATCGATGCCCAGCAGCACGGCTGGTCGAAGAAGCCGATTGTCGAGATCATGATCCCCAGCACGGTCGATGATAGCCTGGCCCCTCCAGGCCAGCATGTCGCCAGCCTGTTCTGCCAGCAGTTCGATCCGGCGGTGGACTGGGATAAGCACCGCGACAAGGTGGCCGATCTGATCATCGATACGGTCAATGACCACGCACCCAACTTCAAGCAGAGCGTGATCGCTACGCAGATTCATTCGCCGCTGGATCTTGAGCGCAAGTTCGGCCTGATCGGCGGTGACATCATGCATGGCTCGATGGGACTTGATCAGCTCTGGGCCGCGCGCCCCGTGCTGGGGCATGGCGACTATCGCGGGCCGATCAAGGGGCTCTACATGTGCGGTGCCGGCACCCATCCCGGCGGCGGGGTGACCGGCGCGCCAGGCCATAATGCGGCCCAGGCGATCCTGGCGGATCGCCCGCTGATCAGGAAGCTTTTGCGAAGCTGAAGCGGTGCGCGGCAAGGTAAAGCGGAAAGCCCAGCAGGATCAGCACGATCCCCAGCCCGCCGGCCTCCAATCCCGCGCCGTAGAGCACCCACAGCGAGAACGTGATGCTGATCGCCGCCATGATCTGGCGGCGGCCCAGTATCAGTGCGCTGACCGCCACGCCGATGTAGATCCAGATCGCAGCTGCGGTGGTCAATCGCAGCATGAAGTCCAGCAACTTGGCCCCGATCCCGGTTGCCCCGCCGATCATTAGGGTAACCGAAAACAGGCTGGCCAGGGCCATCGGCGCCACGGCCACATCGTGCCGGTTGGTTGGTGCGACCCAACCCGGCATCATCCCGCCCCGAACCGCACTGAGTGGCAGCTCGCCCTGGAGCAGGATTGCAGAGTTGACATAGCCGATGCCCGAAACCGCGGTGAGCACGGCGACAGCGCTACCCGCCCAGGTACCCCAGAAACGCTCAACGAAGTAAGCAACCGGTGCCGATGAGGCGTTAAGGGCTTCGGTTGGCAGCGCCATGATAATCCCCATGCAGACCAACACATAGAGCGCGACCGTTGCTGCAAGGCCGATCAGGGTGGCGCGAACCACGTTGTGCGCCGGATCGCGCACGCGTTCGGTTACCATGCTGGCGGTTTCGAAACTGAGGATGGCGAAGAAGGCCAGAGTGAGCGCCGGAGTGAGCTGGCCCATCGCGAAGGGCGGATGCCTGTCGACCGAGAATTGCGGTCCGCCCTGCGCGGCCAGGCCCGCAAGGATCGCAACGACGGCAACAAGGGGCAGCAGCTTGAGTACGGTGGTGGCAACCTGAAATTGACCGGCAGCCCGCGCACCGCGCAGATTCAAAGCCGTGATCGCAAGAACAATCACGCTGCCGGACAGTGCGGTCCGCAAAGGCGTGGCGCTGATCGCAGGCCATAGCGCGCCGAGGTAACTTGTCGCCGTTGTCGCGACGACGGCCGTGGCGCACCACAGGCTGATCCAGTAGGACCAGCCCAGCAACACCCCTGCGAGCGGACCGATCACCCGCCCGCAGATCGCGATTAGGCCGGGTTCTTCTGGCATGGCGGTGGTCAGGTCGGAAATGACCAGGGCGAT
>JACCDL010604968.1_pt1 | contig 33671 bp, 57 predicted proteins | sample 7441931 | NCBI WGS metagenome assembly JACCDL01 (sample SAMN15323437, study PRJNA562643) | freshwater metagenome | isolation source: river surface water | place: USA:Blue River Watershed | collected 2017-08-16 | reverse complement strand
TTCGAGCTAATCATTTTCTCTAGGTCGTGAAGCGCGCGGTATAAACGCCACTCGTCGGTTTCCTGAATCTTGGCAATTAGGTCGGTGCGTCGGTCCATCTGTTCGCAAGTCATTAGAAGAAGTTGCGTATCAGAGTTTCGCGCGATCCAGCTTTGGCCGGTAGTCATAGCGGAATTCCATAGTTGCTTACCAGCAAATTCGAGTGGGCGTGGGGGTTCCATGTATCCGCCTTCGACGTAAGCGGCGGGTGTGGGTAGGGCGCGCTTGCCTGGATTCCCTAGCTGGCGTTTCAGTTCCGCGGGTTTGGGTGGGTTTGGCATGGTTCCTAAATCTAGTGCCTTCGTAGGTTTTAGACACTACATCTAGTGTAATACCCCAAAAGGTTTGAACTGCGGATAGAGGTTCGCTATTGCGGTCGGGGTATCAAACACGGCCGTTTGCTTATGTTTTGACCCGTCCCCCTCTAAATACGGGGGGCTATTGGAGTGGTTTGTTTCCTCGACGCGAGTTGCAGCTTCGGTGAGCTGGCGCGAGCGGTGACATAGGGTCGCCCGCTATTAGGTGATCCGCAGTCCACGGGTCTAGGGGGCGATAGCCTTCACCGCATAGGTGACATTGAACGGCGTTGGCTCTTACTAGCTTTGAGAGTCTTTGGTATTCGCTGTTATAGAGTTTTGCCTTGCGTAGCTGTCTTGCGATGTTTGGTTCTTTTTGTCTTTGTCTTTCGCGTCGGCACGGCGAACACCAATCTCCGCCGTCGGTGTGGAGTCGGTTGCAGTCTAGGCAGGGCTTGGGGAACATTTATTTATCTGTTTTGTAGAAACCCGAACCATTGAAGGTTACTGCTCCGAACGTGTAGCTTCGCTTCATAGGTTCCCCGCACTCGGGGCAGGTGACGTTCTGGGTAGCGTCTAGGGTTAGATTCATCTCTAGGGTCTTGTCGCAAAATAAACAAGTGAATTCATACATTGGCATAACTACCCCTAACTCAATACAACAAGATCACGGCGCGGGTCGTATCCCTCGCCTACAACTAACGACACGATTCCGCCTGGCGCGTTGCCGCCCATACCGGTTCGGTCTGCAAACCAATGTGATCCGCCGTCGAGCGATGGTATCTGAATCCAAAGACGGTGGTTGAGTTGCTTCACGGCGTAGTGATGGTAGTGCGCGCTAATCAAGACCTGCGATTGCCCCACGGCGGTATCTCCCAGGGCTTGTCCCGCGAACCACTTCTGGACGTCGCGAATCTGGTGACCGTGAGCGAAGCCGACTAGGGTTCCCGATAGATTGACCGCGAGAGTTGTGTTATCTCTTTCCGGAAACCTGCCTTCGACGTGTTGTAGGTCTGGGTGCGCCTTACAGATGTCTAGAACCTGCTGGACTATCTCGACCTGCCATGAGTCCATCGGGTCTACGATTACTTGCCTTGTGGTTTCGTCGTGGTTGCCTGGGACGACGGGGATAACCAAGCGATCGGTTAGCGGTGCGAAAGCCTTTACCCATTCGAGTAGAACGCGACGGCCTAGTCTGACCTGCGCTGTTAGGTCTAGGTCTAGCCTTCCCATAATACGGCCGTTCTGGGATACCGTGCCTTCTATGCAGTCGCCTAGTTGCGGAAGGGCTATCTGGCCGATACCGCGCTTGGAAATAACGTTGTGGTGTTCTAGGGCGGCTTCTAGGGCCGATTGGGTGCGTTGTAGGGTTCCGCTGGTTCCGTCCCCTGCGTCTTTACCCCATTGAGTATCGCCGATGTTGTAGATAGCGGTTAGGTTGCCTGGTTGTGTTTTCTTTGCTTTCGGCTTCCATCGCTTTAGTTCGCGCTCTAGGTCGTCGTAGGAAATAAGGTTCGAGCGTTGTGCTACCGGCTTTAGGCTTACGCGGTAGGACTCTAGCCAATCTCCGTGATACGTCTGCCATTTGCCCCGTCGAACGTTGGTGATAATCCATTCGTTCGGGTTTAGATCGAACTCGGCTAGTAGCTCGGTTGCGTCGCTGATCGGGGCCGTGCGCGGTGAGCTGACAAAGTATCCGCCGTCTGCGTCTAGCTCTAGTTGTGGCCGCCAAGCTTCCTTCGGGATAGGTTGCTTCCGGTCGCTGCCCTGTTTATCCAGGTTCGATAGGTCTTCTAGCATTACTTCCTAAAGCAAGCGCATTGTTTACGTCGGTGCTTGGCTATGCCGGTATCGACGATTACTAGGCCGCGCTTGGCTAATTCGTTGCTTAGGGTCTTCAACTTCCATTCGTCGCTATTGACGGCGTTTAGAAGTATCTCTCTATCCTTCGCGTCGAGTGAGTCGGCTACGGTGCGGACTTTGCAGGTGAACTGCCGTCCTGGTGGGATTAGGTCTTCAAGCATGGGTTAGGTCGTTCTCGTCCTCTAGTAGCTTCTCTGCTAGATAGTTTAGAGTGCCGAAGCTAAAGTCGCTTTCGATTAGGTGTTCGTCGAATACATCGGCTAGGTGCTTACGAATTGCGTCGAAGTCCGGCGACCAGACAAGCTTGTCGTCTTTCAGTAGGTCGATTACCTGGCGGTAGTTGGTGCGTTGCCAATTACTCATTTATCTTCTCAATCAGTAGGTCTAGGGCGTAGCAGCCGCCGTGGTCGCAGGTCTTGGTTTCTAGGTGATCGAAGCAAATGTTTCGCTTGGCGATGGCAGTAATACGCTCGCGCTCGGTTCTGCTTCCGATTTCGTAGGCGTTGTGTGCGTTGGTGTGGATTAGGTCTTGTAGGTCGCTCATGCTGTAAATCCGTTCATAACTGCGATTGAACTAGTCACTAGCCAAATGGTCGTGGTAATTGAGATGGCTATTTTGTATGACAATGGGAATTCCGTAAACCATAGGTTGCCGATTAGAGTCGCTGCGATCGCAAAGAAGCCCGTAACTAAAAGTATTGAGTCAATCACTTCTGCTCTCCTTTGATTAGTTCGATTGCGTATTGGTAGCTAGAAGCCTGGCAGTCCTCAAAATAGCAACTGAGTTTCCCGTTGTCATAGCAAGATTCGTCATGCTTGGCCAACGGCTCTAGCAGTTTGATAATGCGCTTACGCTCGTCTTTGACGTGAGAGTCAATTTCATTTTCTAAACACCCAAGAAGCCAACTGCTTATCGCGTATCTGTCGGCGTTCTGATACCAGCCAGCCATTACTTCTGCTCCCCTAGATAAGCTTGCGCTTTGTCTATTACTTCCTTGCGAATCTTGATCCAAGCCTTGTGTGGCATTTGTTGGCGGTAGAAACCATAAGCGTCTAGGGCCAAAGCGATAAGGCGAGCTTGCTTGTCGTCAATAGCGTTCAATCTGTCGATTAGGTCTTGAACCAGCTCGGCGCGTTCTGCCTTTTTCTGTTCCCAGATTTTCATTCTTCGACCTCGTCCGCTACCTGGACCATTGGCTCTAACGGCACGTTTACCCCGCGCAGACGCTCGAACTTCAAGTGGTTATCCAAACTTTCGATTCGGTTCAACCGGAACCCAGACCAGCGGCGGTCGTCGGTTTCAACGATCGGGGCGGAAGTGAGTCCCAAGTTTAGGAAGCGGTCTACGGCCTTCGGGGTTAGCTTGCGGGTCTTGTAGATAATCCCGCGCTTGTCGAACTCGCGCTTGGTCTGGTTGCATTGAACGCAGTTTGGGAGTTCCCATACGGTTATTTTCATCATGCTATCCACCTCAAAAAGATTTCTGCCTTGCCATCGTTGTTTTTGCTACTTATCATCTGGATTTCGCCCTTGTGGTAAGCGTCTACGCTTCTAGCCCAACTCGATCTGGTTTGGATTCCAATAGATAGCCACTTACCAGGATTTGATTTGAGAGTAGATAAAAGGTCTGCGCCGATTAGTCTTCCGCGTCCACGTCTAGCGTCCGCTGGTGGTTCTTTCCAAACGTAATTCATTCTGCTCTGACCTTCCCGCCTAGATTTTCGATTGCTTTCGCGATACCGGCCTTGTGGCCCTTGTTCGCCTGGTCGTGCAGTAGTTGCAGTTGCATTAGGGTCGCCTTGCGGTTCATTTCGGCCCCGTAGCGTGTGCCTAGCTCGTAGTCTTCGTCTAGCTCGCGCTCGAACAATAGTTCCGCGATCCACCTAGTTACATTCTTCATTCTCGCCCCTTAGCTCTTTGGCGGCCCAGCGTAGGATTTCTGCCGGTAGTTGCTCGCCTTTGTTGTGTAGTTCGTTTGACATTTCATCTATCGCGTCGATAGCGGCTTCAAACCCGCCATTCCAGCTAATCATCTCTAGCGCGTCGAGCGAGTGAGCGATAGCCTTACGCATTTCCTCGTTTGGCTTCACTTCTTCACCGCCACTAGAACGATTTGGTTGCGTCCGTTAGCCGATGGGCGGCGTAGTCCGGAGTCGTAGATAAGGCCCTTGCGCTTTAGTGCGCTTGGGCGGGCGGTGATCGACGAGTAGGAATAGCCTGGGAACTTCGCTAGAAGCTCAGTCTGGGTCATTCCTAAAGCCCCTGCGTCACGGATTGCGTTTAGCACCATGCCTTCTAGCTTGCCAATGTCGATGGACTCGGCAGCCTGGATTGAAGTATCCGAAGCATTGCGACGGAATAGTTCGCGTAGTTTTGTCATTTCTGCCCCTTTAGCTCTCTTGTTCTATAAGTTTGACTTGAGCTACGTCGAGTCCCTTAATTCTTGGCACTATTCGAGCCAAAGCTCTGTAAGCCGTGGTTTCTTCAATTTCCCACTCAAAAAACGTATTGCGTGTGGTCGTAACCCGAACTGAATAGATTTTCATTATTAGCCCCTTTAGCTGAATAGATAGTCGATGTAAGCGGTGATTACCGGCCAGACGGCCTGAAGAATTGTGCGGTGTAGGTCGCCTACGAATACGGCGATACCGGCGATTAGGATTACGGTTACGGTTAGCGCGTCTTTAGTGCGAGTGGTCATTATGCACCTACCTTCTGGCTTGCTCGCTCTAGCTTTACCGCAGTAGTCCAATTTTCCCAAGCGTTCACTAGGTCGATTAGGTCAAGGTTGTAACGAGCAGCGATTTCACCACCGCGCACGTTGTATTCCTTTAGCCAAAAACGTGAGTTTTCTACGGTCTTGTTTTCTGAAAGCTTGCGGTTCACAATCGAGCTAAGGATTTGGTATTCAGTAACCGCCTGGTTAGGAATGGTGGTCATTATGCGACCTCGACTAGCTTGCGAATTACGGCTGCTGCACGACCAAATCGGTATTCTTGCGAGTTGTAAAATTCTTGCGCCTCTTGCAAAGTTGCAAAGACTTGTGGCTGAAACCAGCTATCTCCTGATGAATCGAATACTACATAGTTCATTTGATTTCCCTTTCGTTTGAACTCTTATAGGTTATAGCGAAAGGACACGACAAACAAGCACATTTTTTTGAGTGTTACCAAGTTGTTATAAAAGGGTAATTTTTATGTCCGCGCCTGGTTTGCGAGCGTCGGCATAGAACTTACGGGCTACCAGCTCGATTACCAAGCTGTCGTCTGCCCATAGTCGCCCGTCGCCTGATTTCCCGTTTAGCCCCTGTCCTAAACCGTCCAAAACCCCCCTGGCGAGTTTATCTACACGTCGGGCGGCACTATTGGCAACGCCCGTTTACTTGTCCTAACGCTTGGTGGCCTGGGGAGATAAAAATTTACTTCGACCTTCACGGGGCCAAGAATTATCTGGTGATTGGCGGGAAGTTTGTCCTCTACCGCCTTCGCGATGGCTTCACGCCACGGCTTTAGCTTCTTCGAAGCTTCGATTACCCTACCCCGCACTACTCGCTTAGAGCCTTGCGGGGCTGGGTCGCCGAATACCTCGAATACTAGAACGGTGCGTCCGTTTCTTCGGCAGGTGCTACATCGGTAGCGCGAACCTTGATACTTACGCCGACGCTGCCGTCGCGCTTCTCAAAAGTGTTTACGCCGACGATTCGGCCGGTTGCGATCACCTGCTTAGCGTCTGGGAACACGCCTTCGTAGGTTACGTCATAGACGAGCTTGTCTACGGTTTCGTAAACTCCCAAGTCGTTCTTCTTGCGAACGTCTACGGATACCTTTGCCGCTGATCCCCAATCGAAGGTCTTAGCGTCATTGAGCCAACCGGTGACGGTGACTAGGGCCTGGTTTCGAATCATTTATTACCTTTCGTTTACTTTAGTTTAGTTATGTGCGCTGGTGAAACGCAGTCTTTGTTACCGCAAGTTCTGATTCCAGGCATAACTTCTAGCCCATTCTCGTCTACGGGTGTGACAAAGTCTTCGGCAAAGTGTCCGTGCCAAACTATGCACTCACGGATTCGGTTCTTCTTTGTGGTGCGGCAGGATTCGCAGTTTTCAGGGTTGTTGCGTGAAAGTGAGATTTCCCAAACGTATCCGCAACGTAGGCAGGTCTGACTAGGCATTAGTTTCCTTTGAACAAGGCAAGCATAGAGCTAAGTTCTTGCCGTGCCTACAAGTCTTCGGCCCGCTTGCTTCGGCTTCCTGCGCTTTGAGTTCGGCTAAGTAGGCTCTAGACGCTTCTAGTTCGCGTTCGCGTCGTTGCTTATTGCGTTCGGCAGCTTCGGAGTCCTTAGACGGTTCCAGGTGATCTTCCCAATGGTCTTCGTTTAGCCAACGGCTTGCAAGCATGACGTAGCCCCGTGTCACCCGATCGGAATTCTTGTATCTGATTACACCGGCAAGTATGTCTTCGAATGTTGCACGGCGTAGCGCAGACGTAAACGCCTTGAACGCTGGCTTTTTGCCTTCCTTCTTTGGATACTCATTCCAGAACTCGTCAAACTCAACACTCTGAACTGTTAGGTTCTTATTAAGTTCTTTATTAGGTTCTGGTGAAACCGGCTTCACCCCTGATTGACTCTGGATTTCACCCCTGACTACACCAGATTTCACCCCTGTTCGGTGGTTTAGTGATCCGTCGCAGTCGCTAGGGCATTGAATAAGAATGTGGTAGCGGTTGGTCTTGTATTGGCCCTGACCTAGTCCGCCCTGGTCGTCAATGTAGATTTCGCCTAGATTGGCAAGTTCGCGGATAATTTGTTGAACTCGACGCTCCGACACGGCGGCGTATTTAGCAAGCGTGGCGATCGACGGCCAAGCTCCCGCGTCTGAATGGTGATTAGCGATTCCCCATAGAACCAGCTTCGCGGTTCCCTCGGCGCGTGAGTGGTGGAGAACTACCGTTACGGCTTCTGCGCTCATTGTTCCTACTTTCCGGCTAATCCCGTAAAATAGGAAAGCCGATACTCTACTTATCGGTTACTGCGGGTCAAGGGTCGAAAGCTCTTGGCCCGCTTCTATTCTACCAGGCTTGGGGTATGGCAAAGATTTAGCGAGCAGGGCCTTAGTCACGCTCCGCTTCTGTTTTCCAACGCCTATGCAATACCTATGCTTAGCGTGTGACTTTACCGGCTGCCAACCGAGTTGGTTGCGTATGTCTGAAAGCGACATCTCGCCAAACTTATCTGGGTTACGTGTTTTGTAAACGTTAGCAAGTCGAGCGGTCACTTCTACGCCAGACGAATCGACGTATCGAATACCCTCGTTACTCATTCCGCAATAAAAGAAATTTAGAGATTGGTAAACATACCCAAAATGGCCCTGGCCGCTGTCTGCAAAACTCACAACTAGGCCAACGGAATCCGGCAACATCTTGAGAGTCTTGGACACGACAAAGCTTGCAGTATTTTTCGGCGCGTCTGGGTGAACCCAAAGACGAATTAGCTCGCGGGCGTTTGAGCTATCAAAACCTTCAACGACTGCTCCAAAGGTCTTACTATTTCCGCCTGGCCCGTATGCAACGGCAGCCACTACTATTTCATTCCAATACGCCGCAAAAGCTTCCTGGGTAGCGTCTGGCATTACGCCGGAGTAGTGGCCGGTAACGATTGCCCTTCTGATTTCTTTTACCGGAACCAAGCGCACTTCAACTTCGCCTAGCTCGATGTCCAGCTTTAGGTCGTCAAATAGGGAAGGGCTATTTTGAACTGCCTGGTCAAATGCCCTAGTCATTTATAGCCTCGTAGTCGTCCTGTAAATAAGCAACCATGTCTACCGTAAGGTCGCAAGCCTTGAAGTCCCCTTGCGCATAGTATTCGTCGTGTAGTTGCTCAAATTTTTCAATGACGCGAGATAGCATTTCGCGTCTTCCTTGTTCGCGATACTTCTCAATTAGCTTTTTCATTGTTCACGAGCCTTCATTTTGGCGAAGGCTTCCCTCGCGGTGTTATCCCTTGCCCCGCCAACCCAGCGCCCGGCATTGAAGTAAAGACGCTTTAGGTTCTCTACTTGCTTGCGCTTGGCTTCTTTGGCCCGCTCGATGGCGATTTCGTCTATTGCCAGACTTTCGCTAAGTGAGTCGTCGCCCTCTATGAGCAACGCCCGTTCCCGCATGGCTTTCGCCAGCTTTTCTAAGTCCATCTAATCCCCTTTTCAAATTAGATACGAAGGTGGTTCGGTTTCGAACTTGTTTCCCTTCTCGTCTAGATAAAACCACTTCTTTTGGAAATTGTCAAATACCGCAGCCGAAGGTGACGCAAACTTAGATAGTTTGTGGCCCAAGTCCCGCGCCTGGTTTGCGACGTTGGCGTCCGATTCCATCTCCCCGTTGTAGCGCGAGCAGACCAAGATAACGTTCTGTAACGTGTCTAGGACTTTGCTAGACCCCATACCGCGGTTCGCTCGGTGGTGTGGGACCAGGGTCGATTCACTTCCACAATGCCAGCAGTAGTGATCACGTTCACGCAGTTTCTTTAGGTCGCTATTCTTCATGCAAGCATTTTAGGGTATGGCTCGATGGCATACCTTAGTTTCTGAGCAAGGGTCTTTTTCCTAGCCTTCGTGCCACGAAACATTATGTAACGGTGCTTCCGTCCTCGTTCGTGACGTTGTAGGCGTTCTCCATAATGAGCCTTAGCCCCTTCGATACCGCCATGTTCGTCAAACAAATGCCTAGAGTGCTTATTAGAGCTTCCGTCCAAACGCCATTCGACGTGCGCGTCCGACAATCCTGTATAAAGCCAATTTGTTGCCTGGTAGATAATGCCTGAATGTCCGGCACTTATTTCGGCGTAGCTTACGACGATGTCGAATTGTGGTGGCAAAAGTCTAAGCGTCTGGCCGATGAAATAGCTTTCGGTATTCTTTGGCGTCCCGTCTTCGATCCATAGGCGGGTTAGCTCGATTACTTTTTCCGATTCTTCTGGGCCACAAACGCCGACGCAAAGTGATGGGCTTGCGGGCTTGCCGTAGATTGCTACACCTATCAAATCCATGCCGTCAAATAGACCGAAGGTAAACATGGCAGAAGCCGAACGTCGTAAATAGTGATGAGCCTTAACGACGGCCTGGGCCACCGAAGATTCGATAGCCCAGACCTCGTAAGTTGTGACGGACACTATCCTTCGCGCCTCATTAGCTCTGCAATAATTGCGTTTGATTCCTCACGGTAAAGACCTGCAAAGAACTCGCGGTCTTTGCGTGACATCTTGCGGTTGTGCCATGCCGATAGTGAACGCATAAGGATCACTAGCTCGGTGTCACGGGCCTCTAGCTGGGCGGTGGTCTTGTTCTTTAGGTTCATTTGATTTCCCTTTCATTAACCTGTTATGAATAAGCTACTAGGCATTTCAAATTATTGTCAAATCATTTTGATAACAGAAATGTAACAATTACAAGCGAGTTTCGGTCTGCATTAGCTTGGCTTGCGTCGCTAGAGCCATTAGAGCCGTTTCTATGCTCTTTACTTTCACCTTGATTCGGTTTAGTTCCGCCTTGCGCAAGTCACGTTCTAAGCGCACCTGCGCCGATTTGAGCCGTGCAATAGCCGTTCGGTCGGCGACGCTACCTTCGGCGGAAATAAACGCCTTAGATTCCGCCGTATCCAATTCATAGTCGGCTTCGGCTAGAGCCTTTTCCGCTTCGAATAACGCGCTCGAACCCTTAGAGTTCTCCGCTATCAGTTCCGCGATCTGGCGTTGGATTTCCAATAACATTTGCGAGCTTTATTAGGTAGTAGACGAGTTCACGGTTATAGAACTGACTGCGTTCAACGTTTCCCGCCCTTGCCGATTCCAGGAACGCTTCCTCTAGTTCCTGAATCTTCGCTCGAAGTATTGAGTGCGTTTGCATAATCCTTTAGCTGCTCCAATACCTCTGCCGGTGCGCCCTGCGCCTTCGCTCTAGTGTATAGGTTGCGTAGGTCGTTTACGTTTAGAATTCCCTGCGCTTCGCCAATCCAATCGACGGGCGATTTAGGCGTTACTTCCCTATTTGCTTTCGCCATTTCTTCCCGTGACGCGCCCTCGCCAATTCCTGCGATTCGCAAGCACCTACCAATCGCGGAAGTTTCTCCGTTTTCTAGGGCCGCGGTTAGGTTCGCTCCCGTCCCGCCGTCAATCTCGAAAGCGTGTCCTGTCGCCTTAGCAAGCCCCAAGCTCTGATCGCCAGCGTTTAGGTATAGCGAAGCCTTCACTACCCAAGTCGATACCGAGCGGTCGGCCACGGTGGTTAGGTTTTCGGTGATAATGCGAGCGTCTGGATAGTCGCGGTGCAGAATGTTTAGGCGAGCCTGAACGTCCTGGTATTCGTTTAGATTGAATCTAGCCATTTGTTTCCCCTTCTTCTTCGTATTCGAAAGTCCAACCGTCGCTAACCCAGAAGGCCGCTTCGATTCCCTTTATGTAGAAATACTTTAGGTCCCCGTTATCGTTCTGCACGATACCCGTAACACGTCCGGTCACGATAGAAGTATCTCCGCCAACTTCGCGAAAGCAAGTGACCTCGTCACCTAGCAATAACATCATTTGTTCTTCCTAATCACTAGAAACGGAGTCCCACCGTTGCGGGCTTGCCGTGAAGCGACCCTTATCTTTTCTCCGTCTACTTCTACGTAGGCGTGTTGTGCGTTCCCCATAATACTTAGAACCTCGGACTTTTTCTTCTTTAGCTCCGCTTCGGCCTGGTCGAACTTCTCTTGGGCTAGGGCTAAGGTGTGTAATCCGTCGATTTCTACTTCCGTGCCGTCGATTAGCGGGTGCAATTCCCTAACGGCGGTGTAGGTGCTTTCCGATCCGTCGAAGTCTGGGGCCGTGCCTTCCTGCACCATCTTCCAGAACTCGGTTGCCTTCTGCTCAATTACCTTCGCCTCGAAGTCGTCGTGTTCTATCCAGGTTTCGACCCAATCCATCGCAACTAGGCCGACAATAACGCCGCGCTTGATTCCCAGAATGTTCATGTATTGACGCACCTGGGCTTCGTAGTGTGGCGGAACTTCCGACCAATAGTTACGCGAAGTCTTTACCTCGACTACCACCCACTCGCCGTTTATCTTCGCCAGCGCGTCTGGGTTAGCGTGTAGGAACGGAAGCGTCGGGTGTTGATAAGTTCCCGTGCGGTAGATTTCCCAATCTGGGTGCGCTTGCGGAAGTAAGGTATCGAGAATCACCGGCTCTAGGACGTTGCCTAGTTTGACGGCAAACGAGTCCAAGACCTTTGGCGGTAGCTGGCCCGTCTTCAAGGCCCACAAGTAATAAGGTGACTCCCACGGGTTCAATCCGAGAATTGTCCCTACTTCCGAGCCACCGATTCCATCTGCGCGGGCTTCGTGCCACTCGCTAGTGCCTGATTCGAAGACCCCTAGTAGTTTTGCCCCATTGAAGTCTTCCGGTGCGTGTAAAGCCATAATTCCTCTTTCGTCTAGTAGCCTAAACCTACAATGGCTCACCGACAATTTATCACCGACACTAAGCATTTCAAGTTGCTTAAGTCGATTCACGCTGCCGGCGGTGTTCCGTGTGAGCCGTATCCCGAACTATTCTTCCCCGAAGACATAACCGACCCAGAACTGCGATCGGCTTATACGAAGGTCGCGAAGGCGTTGTGCCAGACCTGCCCGATTATTGAGCAATGTTTTACCTACGCTTTGACCACTAACCAGCGTCACGGAATCTGGGGCGGGACTACGCCAGGCGACAGAATTTGACACGCTAGGGGTTTAGGTATTAGCTTCTAGGCATGACACCTAATCGAGCCTTTATGGAACTAGCCGAAGCTATCAAAACTCACGGCGCGCCCGTCTGCCAAGAAATAGACGGCGAGCTTTGGTATCCCGAAAGCGGTGGGGAATCTTATGCCCTTCGCCAAGCTAAGAAGTATTGCGAAGAATGTCCCGTTAGAGCCGAGTGCCTAGCATTTGCGCTTGTCAATAACGAAGAACACGGTATTTGGGGCGGGCTAACGGTGCGTGAGCGAATGAAGCTAAAGTCTTCTCGCAGAACTACTGGACTTCGTCCTTAGCGTTCGGGTCGTATAGGTCTTCGTCGCCGTCAAAGTCCACGTCGTCGAAGTCAAAGTTGCCGTCCTGCGTAACCTTCAAAGCGTCTTCTACGGCTTCGCTGTCGCTCTTAGCAACTGCGGCGCGGTAGGCGTTCTGAATGTCCGAAAGCTCTAGGGAACCCTTCCAGGCTACGGCTACGCCAACGGTAGTTAGGACGACCGCGAACGCGCTGGAAACACCAATAATCGAACCCATTACCCAGTCGCCGGCAACCGCACCAATAGCAGTTCCACCGAAGAAGGTAGCGAGAATTAGACCGATAGACCTAATAACGATTTGCTTGATTACTTCGCGCATTGGTTCTCCTTGTTTGCTACAATTCTACCAAGTAGAAGAAACCCCTGCGTAGCAGCAACTACCAGGGGCATGAGCCAAGAAAGAACCTTGTCTATGGAAAAGTATAAGACTTGTAGCAAATGCAAGCAAATTTCTAGCCTAGAGAATTTTTGTCGCAATAAAAATCTAAAAGATGGGCTATCTGCTTGGTGTCGTGAATGTCAAAAGCGATCCACGAAGCTGTGGATTCTAAACAACCCAGAAAAAGCGAAGCAAGCTAGTCGTAATTGGCGACACAGAAATCCAGAAAAGTATAAAACCTCTTTAGCGCAATCTAGAAGCAAGCGTAAAGACGAAATCAAGGAATACAACCGGCTTTACCTTGTCAATAATCGTGAAAAGGTTAATGAGTTACAACGGGAAAACGCTCGACGTAATCCAGAACGCTCAAAGAACAATAATGCAAAGCGTCGGGCTAGAAAAAAAGATTGTCAAACCTATTTTATTTCCAAGCGCGAGCTTCTAAAACTTTACGGATCGCCTTGTTTTGTTTGTGGCTCAATCAAGCGAATACAACTCGACCACGTTATCCCAATAGCAAGGAATGGGAATCACTCGATAGGAAACCTTATACCTTTGTGCCAGAAGTGTAACGCCTCTAAGCACGATTCCTTTTTTATGGAATGGAAGTTACGGAAGCAAAAAACTAACGATTGGCCTTTATGAATTCGATCGGGTCTAGCTTTACGCTCGTAGGCCCAAAGACACCCTTTAGTTCTTTGCTTAGGGTTAGGTGTAGGTGCGCTCCCGAAGACGCTGATCCGCTAGGGGTCTTCTTACCGCCGCCGACCTTACCGATAATGTCGCCTTCTTTTACCTTCGTGCCAACTGCCAAGCCTGGTTCGGCTAGGTGGCAGAAACCGAAGTAGCGAATTTCCTTATCCTTGCCCATTACACGAAGAACCGAAACGTTGCCTAGCACGTCGCTCCATTGTTGTAGAACGATAGTCCCATTAGCCACCGAAGGAATCGGGGTGTTGTCAGGACGGCCAAAGTCTACGCCGGAGTGCGGTTGCATACCACGGGACTTACGGAACTCGGATAGAGTGCCGAAGCGGTCGGTGATAAATTTCGGGTCGAACGGGAAGCGCATAGGTCTATTCTACTTCGCGGTCGTAACGCAGCGGGAAGGTGAGAACCCACACTAGAAGGGTTCCCAGGATTAGCCAACCGGTTAGAGTGCGGGCCGTGCCTTCGAGAACGACGTAACCGATTACTAGTGCGACAAGCGTCCAAGCCTGATCGAGCAGGTCTTTCAATAGTGCCTTTACGAACTTCACTTTATTTTCCTTACTACCTGGCTAACCATTACCGACGATACGACGATTTCTTGGGCTTGTTTACGCTGTTCGGGGGTCATGTCTAAACCGGCCGATTGAAACGTCTTTACTAATTCTCCCACGGCTTCGACGGCAGCTCCGATGGCTTGGGTAACGCTTGCTTGGATTGAGCTTGATACCGACTCGCTGAAAGTTTCTTCTGGGATTTGAGCAGCTTCCGTGGAAGTTGTAGTCGATTCTTCATTTATACCTTCGCTAGACTGAACGGGTGTTGGCTCGATTACTTGCGGGTTTTGTGCTTCTGTCACTATGGGCAGGGGCGTTGGTTGCGCTATTGGTGATTCTGATTCTGTCGCTGTTTCGCCTGGGGTTATGGGCGATTGCGTTGGTTCTGGTTCTGGCGATTGCGTCGGGGAACTTTCCGTTGGCGTTGGTGATGGTGTTGCTTCTGGGGTCGGTTCTGGCTGGACGGGTTCGGGCGTAGGTGAAGGCTCTGGTAGCGGTGTTGGAGTGGGTTGCGGTTCTGGGGTTGGCTCTGGGCTTGCCGTTACTGATTGGGTTGGTGAGATAGTTGCGTCGCTTGTGGTCGCAGATTGCGTTTCTGGGGATAGTGTTATGGGTTCTATTGGTTGAGCTATGGGAGTCGCGGCGATTGTCATAATCGGGCCGTAGAATCCCGCCCAGAATCCTCGGTCGATACCTTCTAGCGTTATCGTCTGGCTTCCGGTAATTGTGAAGACGTAATCTCTAGCTCCGTGTTTCTCGGTGACTTCGATCACCTGGTCGCCAAGCGTGATTCGGTAAGTGTCGATTACTTCCCCGTTATAGCCGATTTTGTTTGTTATGTCGTTCACGACGGTAACGGTTATAACCGAGTCGGTGAAGGTGCGGGTAACGCTTCCCCATTGGTAGCTAAATTGTATGGTGTCGCCGTCTTGTCTAACGTCGGCGTTCGCAGGGGTTGAGAATAACCAGCCGAAAGCAAGAAGTAAGGCGATTAGGCCCCTACGCATTAGAGCGCGTTGTAAATAGACGAAGCGACTGCGCCGATCACCGCGGACGCACCGGCGAACAACCACATACGACGTTCGAGCGCACGGATACGAAGTTCGTGGTCCTTCATGTTGCGTTCGACCCAATCGACGTGAGTCGGAATCTTCTCGTTTAGTCGCTCTACCTGTTTGATTAGCTCAATAGCCCAGGTAGGGATTTGTTCGTCATTCATTAGATACGCTCCGAAAGATAGGGCGTAGGTTTGTTACTAGTTTACTAGAGCCTCGGCCTCGGCCTGGGTTAGCCCAAGTGCCAGAAGCTTTGCAATACCAGAAGCCTTTGCCTCGGCCTTTGCGGTTTCCTCGGCTTCACGAGCCGCCTGGTCTGCTAGGGCTTGAGCCGCCATTGCTTCACGCTCGGCAATTTCCTCGGCGGTTAGCGGGATACTTGTCTGCTCGCCTGTGGTGCAGTCCACGATTAGCTTGGTAAGAATTTCAGTCATTTGTTTTCTTTCTGTTAGTTAGTTAGGAAACGACTGTTATGCCGTCAGTCCCTTTAGTTATGCCATACAAGGTAGCCGAACTGTATTCCAAAATAGTTGCCGCACCTTCGTTGGTGATTTGAATAGAGCTAATAGCGGTAGTCTGCGACCAAAGATTGCCCGACATAACCGCTCCAAAATCGGTAGCATTATTGTTTTCAGATAGCGATTCTGCCATTATGGATTTATTAGAAGATGAAGTGTAATTAGGAATGTAAATACTTGTGCTTCCAAAAGTATTAGCAGTTTGTCCAGCTCTTGTCGTATTACCAAGATAACGAGGATAGGTCGAGTTTGAAATACCATTGCTTCCATAACCCGAAAAATACCGTTCGCTAAAATTGGCAGTTGAACCATTTATCCCAATCAAAAGATGTTCAAAAGTGCTGCTATTTCTAACGCTGGCAACAATAAGCAAATCTGTATAGGTTTGTGGAATTGAAGTAAAGTTTATGCTTGATGTTCCACCCGCAGGAACTTCGATGTGTTGAATTACTTGCATTGACATAATTACCCTGCAATCCCATAAAGACTGATGACCGTGCCTGTGCTGTAAGTTTGTGCGCCGTCCATACGAACACTTACGCTAGTAATTGGGGAAGTGCTGGCCCAGCGGACTCCCTCTATGCGTAAAGTATCTGTATTACCATTACGACCAATCACGAATTTATGTTTATCCGAAGCTGAATAATCAAAAATGTGCGCTCTTATCGAAGTTTGTTCGCCATTCATAAAACCCACCGATCCATAATCCGCATTGAAAGACTGCGCGTTTTGAGTCGCTGGAGTTGCGAATACACGAATCATGTTGTAATTAGACCCGCCGTCACTATTGAAACGAAGCGAAGGTGAAGTGCCACCGCTCGCCTGTCCGCCAATGACAATGATTAGGTCTTTGTAAGTCTGCGGAATAGAGCTAAAGATAACCTCTGCGTCACTACCGCCGAGTGTAGTTGTGGCAAGTGCAATAAAAGTTGAAGTAGGCATTAGGCAGCTTTCATTCCATAGAGAGAGAACCGAGAATAAGCCACAAGATTAGAGCCGACCAAAGGCTTTATCAAAATGCTGGTCAAGGCATTGGTGTTAAGCCAAGCACCCGAACGAAGTTCGGCAGAAGCCCAGGCAGCGTTCATAGCACCCAGACTTCGAACCGTAGTGTTCTTGGTAGTTTCAAATGGATCGAGAATATCGGTCAAAATAGCACCAAAGGAATTGGTGGTCGAACTGCTCACGGGCATAGCTTCGGACAAGAAAATGCTTGTTTGAGAAGCTGCTCCATTTGCGTAAAGTCCACCGCTGCCCCCGAAGGTATACCCACCGAAACCGTGACGAGTGTAGTTAGAAGCTGTATCCCCATTGAACTGAATAATTACGGGATCGGAGTCGGCACTTCCCCTATCGGTTCTAGTCACTATGCGAAGTTGCAAGTGCTGGTAAGTGCTTCCGTAATTGCTATTTAGATTTGTAAACTCAACACTTGATTGCGAACCTGAAAGCGTAGTAGTTTGCAAAAGGTCAAACGAACCCACCGAAGCCGCACCTGCTCCAGCGGTTGCAAAGAAACCTAAACCAAAAGGCATTAGACGGTAATCTTTCCAATAACTCGGTAAGTGTTAGCGGCAGTCTTGATAACCTGCGCACCGTTGTATTGCTGGTCAATCTTGAAGGTTACGGCGGTTCCTGCGGTTCCTGCACCTGCCCAAGAAGTCACGCCCGTTCCAGCGGCGATGGTTACTGTGCCCGAAGTGTCACGGATTACGTTTAGCGAATCGCCCGTGGATAGAACGTCTGGGATAGTCACGGTTACGGCAGCGGTTCCGGTAACGATAATGGTTCCGTTGTCTAGTCCTGCGACGGCGGTATAAGCCGTGCTAACTGCGGTGGCTCCAAAGACCATAGTCGCGGTGTTTACGTTTAGGGTTACATCGCCAGAAGTCCCGCCACCGGTAAGACCTGTTCCTGCGGTTACTGCGGTGATGTCGCCAACCTGGGAAACGTTTGCCCATGCGGTTCCGTAAACCTGTAACGCGTCGGTGTCCTTTAGGTATGAAACCATACCCTCGGATACTGCGGTTCCTAGTGCGGTGGTGCGATCGGTTGCGCTATTGAAGACCATAACGACCTGGTCTTGCAGGTAGCCCTGAACGTCTGCCGCCGCCAAAATGTCCCCAGCGGTAAATACTTTGCGGCCTAAACCAGCCATGATTCTCCTTAGAACGCTAAAGCGTATAGGTCTAGTTTACCGAACTCTGCGTCGTCTAGCACTAGTAGCGCTGTTTCGAGAGTTGCAAAACTTAGCTTTACGCTGTGGGTTATTTGATTACTTCCGTGTGATACCTGGATTACTTCCGCGTAACGGTCAATCGCTGGCGGAATACCGTTAGGCGTGAACTTGATTCTCACGACCGAGCCGATTTCCAAGTCTAGGATTTGTTGTTGTTGCGCCGTGGTTAGCTCGTCTAGCTGGACTTCCAAAGTGCGGAAGCGGTATTCGGGATTGGCATAGAGCGAGCCTAGATAAGAAGCCAGCGCGTCTACGTCGGATTGCGCCTGAATCAAAAGGCCGGTCTGGGTTAGGTTCAATACACCGTATTCGGCTTGCGAAGTCGAGTCGATGGCGATAGCGGTTCCCCCCGTTGCGCCTATCACAATTTCGTTGTAGAGCGTTTCCGATCCGTATTCGATACCAAGCTGGTTATAGGTAATTCCCGTTCCATCGTCCGCGAAGGTAACGCCACCTGACTCGGCTGCCGTGCGTCTATCTTTGAATACGACGTGGCCGTCTTTACCGATGAATAGCGCACCTGGCTCCGAGCGGGTAACGGTTTGTAGGTATTCCAGAACGTTCGTATCCTGCGCCACGGTGTCGCCCGTGATTGTCGTAAAACCTGTTTCGATACTGCGGTTCTCTAGGGGCCAGCTAACCGAAGCGTCGGATAGCACTACGGCAATACGCTCACCGGTCTTCTGCGATGTGAAGGTTTGCGCGTCTAGGGTCTGGTTAGAGAAGTAGACGAACGCGTCCGAAGCGGCGGCCGATACTAGGCTTTCGCCGTTTGGGGAATACGAGAAGTTCCAATCGTCGATCACACCGACGAAGGCGTATTGGTTGTCGTAACTAATACGAATTGCTCGCTTCGGGATAATCTGCCCGTAGAAGGGCGAAGAAGTGAACAACGGGTCAAAGATACGTTCGCGGTTTTGTAGCACGACGTTGGCCAACCCTGGGTCGTATACGTCCACTTCTCGGTTCTTGCCACGGTCAATCGAAACGCTGATTAGGTATTCGGTTACGTCGTAGAAGATTTGTCCGCCGAGTGGGTATTGCGTGTTATTTAGGACACCTTTGGTCGGGCTATCTAGCGTGAATAACGGGGCGTTAGAACCCGTAATGTCGAAACCAATTTCTACTTTCGGCGTAGGAATAGACACTAGAGCAACACCCTTCCGCCGTTAGCCGTGTATTTGTTGATGGCAGTAGCAATAACTGCACCAACCTGGGCGGTCGATTGAGTCTGATCCGTCTTCACGTTCACGTTGATAACGGTAGTCGGTTGCGTGGTGGTTGATGTCGCGGTGTTTGGTAGAACCGGAATAGTTGCCAAGTTCGGTGCAGTAGTTACGCCAGCCATGTCCAAAGCGTCCCAAAGTTCGGCAGTCATTTTCGGTTGGTTAGGATTTGTGCCACCCGTTACCGGCTTAGTCGCCATAATGGTTTCGTCGGATACTCCCGTTAGCAAAGCCTTTAGTGCCTTGATGGTTGCCGCTAGTCCGCCTAGCTTGCCGTCCATGTCCTCGATGGCCGTATCAAAGTCCGTAGTGATTTCGGCAATAGAGTCTTTTAGTGCGGTGGCAGCTTCGCCGAGTGCGTCGCTGTAATCTGCAAAGTTATCGGCTAGAGCCTTTAGAAGTTGCTTATTAGTGTCTTCGAATAGGGTTACTAGTTCTTGAGTTGCTAGACCTTGCTTCTCGTATAGCTGATCGGCTAGAGCGTCTGCACCGCTACCAGCTACAGATTCAATTTCCTTGAATAGTGCCTGGACTTCGCGGATTGTTTCTGGGCTACTTGCTAGTAGACCTTCGGCTAGTGCGATACCGCCCGTTTCACCGGTCGAAATAATCTGCTCGATAAAGGTTTGCGAGAAACCTGCTTCGAGAAGTTTTGCGCTAGTGTCTAGAATCTTCTTGTTAGAAGCGATTTTGGCGCGAAGGTTGTCTAGGTAAGCCTTTACGGGGTCGCCAGCAGTAAATACCTGCGTGAACGCCGTGCCTACTTCTTCGGCTGCCTTCTTAGCGTCTTCAAAGGACTTTAGACGGGCTGCTTCTACCTCTTGGAAGTTCGATAGGAACGTAGATACGTTGAACTCTGCGATTGACCTGTAGGCGTTGCGGATTCGATTCTTCGACTGCTCGATAATGTCGGCTAGGCGGTTGCCGTAGTCCTGACGAATCTTTATCTCGTTCTCTAGGAACGCCTTGTCTGCTGCGGCTACTGCCTTTGTGTAGGTCTTCTGGGCTTCGGCGACACGCTTCTGCGTGTCCTGGATAATCTTTTGAACCTTCTTACGGGCTTCTGCAAACTGCTCGGCAGGTGTAGGGCCAGAAGGACCACCACCGCCATCGTTGCCACCTGTATCAGTAGTAGTCGGACGTAGGTTAGCAAACCTTTGAGCTTCACCCGTAGTTTCACCGAATTGGTTAGCTAGTCCCTTTAGTCTGCGAGCGGTTGCGTCGATCTCATTGTTTACACCCGTTAGCTTGATGTTAGCAAAACGATTCGCTTCACCCGCCGAAGTAGAGAAGCCGGTTTTGGCTTCCATAAGTTTGTCGTTTACCTTGATTAGCTGGTCTTGGTAGTTCTGCCAGCCAAGTCCACCCTGCTTGATTTTTTCCTTGAGCCTAATTTGTTCTTGCTCAAGTGCCATCGTTTCGTTCTTGGCGTTCTTGATTGCCTGGGTTGCAGGAGTTACTTCCTTCGTGAAGGCAATAACGGCAGCGGTGGTCAGACCGAGAACGACAAGTAGCGCACCGATTGGGTTAGCACTTAGGGCTACGTTGAATAGCAACATAGCGGCGCGGGCGGCCGTGGTAACGGTGGTAAAGATTTTGATAGCACCATAGAGCGAAACCAGAACGCCCGTAACTGCAACTATCTGATCCCAATTCTCCATTAGCTTCTTAGTAAAGTCGAAGAAGCCCTTTACGGAATCGACCACGGCGGCGGTTAGGTCTTTGACGGCCTTAGTTCCCTGCGGTGAAGCAAGCCAGCCTGTAAATTCCTTGATTAGCGGAATGATCTCTTTGCGGAAGACTTCGGCTAGTTGTGCCATTACGGGAGTTAGAGCGTCGGCAATTTCTGGGGTAAGGGCTACGACCTCATTAGCCAAGTCGTCGAACACCGGCAATAGGGCTTTTCCGACGGTTTCGTAAACGTTCTCAAACGCCAGCTTCATCTTGTCGGAAGCCTTAGCGGTTGCCTGGGCAGTTCCGCCTACCTGCGTTTCGATGGCTTGCAGGATTAGGTCTTGCGCCTTTAGGGTCTGGCCTGATTCGACCAGGGTCTTGATGTTTTCCTTCTCTTGCTTCGTGAAGGTAACACCGGAACGGGTTAGCGCAGTTAGGCCCTTGATCGGGTCTTGTAGGGCTTTACCTAGTTGTGTGGCGTTGGTTTCTGCCGAACCAAATCCTGCGGCCGCTAGGTCTAGGGCGGCCATCGTTGCGCGGTCAAACGCTCCACCCGCTTCGTCTGCGCTTCCTGCTAGTTCCTTGAAGGTAAGAAGCTTGGACTGCGTGAGCTTGATGGTTTCCGCGTCGATAGCAAGATTGACTTCGTTTGCTTCCGCGAGCGCAATTAGGCGGTTAGTTACGTCTGCGGTCTGTGAGCCGAATAGACCCATTGACTTAGCAACTTGGCCTAGTCGATTGTCTGCCTGGCGAACGTTCTCGGCTGCGTCTACGGCCTTAGAAGCAAAGCCCGCAACGGCTATACCTGCACCGACGACGGCGGCAGATACGGCGGCGAAAGATACGCCTAGACCTTTTCCAAGATTTCCTAGTTGTTGTTGTGCGTCCCTAACGCCCTTGTCGTCCCATACGGACTTGAGAACAACTTTTACATTTCCAGCCATTAGAACCTTCTATTTAGCTTGCGATAGAACTTATCCAAAACACGGGTTTCGAGTTCCTTAGCTACTTCGTCAATTTTACCTTCTAGTGCGGGCCAAGCGTAACGGGAAGCCGACCCTGCCAGGTTGCGAATAAAAGTCTTGCCCTGGGTAGTGACGCGGTGCTTACGCTTTACGATTTCACCTGCGCGGTTGCGGTAGTAATACTCACGCGAAATAGGACGGCTCTTATTCACGCGTCCAGCCATGTCCGCCATAGAAACGGCCGCGGATCGCACGACGATTTTTGCTAGGGCAGTATTTAGCGAACGCCCGGTAGCCCGCATAGAACTATTTACGGTTACGGCGTTTGGCTTTACTGCATTAGGCGAACGTAGCCCTGCGCCGTCCCAGCGTAGGCGACCCTCGTTTATCGAATAGTTTCCGGTCTTCTTGTTGAAGACAACACCACCCATACCGCTCATAGGTGGCTTGCTGGGAATGTTCTTCTTTATCTGATCTTGAATCGGTTTGGTAATTGACTTGATTTCAGAACGAATCTCTTTGAGTAGTTCTGGCTCGACCAGCTTTAGAGCGGCGTTTATTCGCTTGATGTCTTGAGCCGATACTTCGCCACCTAGAAACATAAACCGACTCCTTGTTTCTTCAAGTCTACCAAAAGCAAAACCCCCGCGATTAGCAGGGGTTATGCCGAGTGTTTCCAAATCAAGTAGCGACCCATAGTCCACAACATACGATCGGATTCTTGCATAAGAACCGATGGGGCTATGCCCGTTTCAACGGCAAGGCCGGCGATAAACCAATGGGACGACTTATCGCCAAGCCCTACTATTTTGGGTCTTTAGCCGAAGCTCCTACGCTCTCAACCGTTTCTAGCCATGCGTCGAAGTCTAGAGCGGTCTTCTTCTGTCGTTGTAACGACGTGTGAGCTAGGAATAGCAAGTGGGTTAGCTTCATTTCCTTATCGAGTCTAGATACGCTGATGTCGTATTTTTCCTCGAATTTGACTAGGTCAATGGCCGAAGCGGTAACCTCTAGCTTGGTTCCGTCTACTTGTTCGATTTCTAGGTTGATTCTCATTTGTAGGTTTCCTTCCGAGAATTACGCGGTTGCGGTCGAGCGGGTCACCGGACCACTTATGTCCCAAGTGACATTAGCGACCGCTAGATCGCCCACGGCCCCGGACACCGGAGTCAAATTGTTAATATTGCATACGAAGGTATACCCAACGCCGGTCGCGGTTCCAAGTGGCTTTACGACAACAGTAGCAGCGGAACCGAACAAAGACCATAGGCTTGAGTCGATTGCGGCAGCGGCGTAATCCTGGTGGAATGACACCGTGAAGGTGCCGGAACGAAGGCCCGTGGTGCTGGTGCGCCAAGACGATCCGAAAGCGGTGGTTTCCACCGAGTCGGCAGAAACGCTGATTTCTACCTGGTTGATGTTCGCCGAGTAGTCAGTCCCGCCAATGGTGGTAATAACGTCGGTGAGAACTAGCTTTGCCATGTTTTCTCCTAATTAGCTTGCAAGCACTCTAACGGCGAACTCCGCCGCTAGATAGGTGGTGTCGTTTACCAGAACGCTTCCGTAAGACGACATCTCGGTAACTACGCAGTCATAAGCGTAACCACCAAGATTCCTATTCGATTCTATCGCACCCCGTATAGACGACGCGGAATCGCTAGAGCAGTAAGCGTCTAGGTTGCGTTGCGCTGATCGCTCGTCTACGCGACCGACGAGAACCTGGACGGCGAAAGTGTATTCCGCCATACCGTTCTTGAAGTCTTGGTGATACTCCACGCGGACTAACTGCACGATGGCAACAGGTGGGTTCGGGTTGTCTGGAATGTCTACCGAAGTGCGTAGGCCACTAATGGTTGCTAGGTTGTTGCAGATACCGGTTCGCAGTTGTTGAATGTCTGCCATTAGGCCATTCTCACTTTACGGAAGCCGTCTACGAGCTGGGCTACGTCTGGGTCTAGGCGAGTGCCGACACGCATAGAGCCAAGCTCACCGGAGATAATTCCTAGCGGGCTGTCTAGACGCTTGTAGATACGGGAAGCCTGGATAACGGTTGCCTGTGTAACGGCGATTGGAACCGCGCTGTAACCGAATACGCCCGTAACCTTTACGCTTGCTTCGCCATTTAGGGTTTGGAACAAGTAGTTACCGATGGCGCGGATGCGGGTATAAGGGGTCGGCTGGGAATCTGCCAGACCGTTTAGCGGCTCTAGCTGGTAATCCTCGGAAGTCCAAGCAATGTTATAGCTCGACTGCGTTTCGTCGCTGTTTGTGTAGATCGAAGTTAGCGATACCAGGTCGTCGATGTCGCATAGGTAAGAATCGCGTGGGGTGTAGTAGCGAACTACTGCGGTGCCGGTCGAGTAAAAGACGCGGTTGCAGTAGGAATCCATCGCGCGGGAAGCGGACTCTACCGCCATCTCCAAAAGGCTGTCGTCCACGGTATCCGTGATTCTTAGTCCGGCCTTAACTTGTGCGAGTGTGCAGTATCCGTTGGTAATAGCCATACGTTTATTCTACCGCTAGATAAGTTTTTGCTTCCAAGTGGTAGGGGTCTTCTCGTTCTCTATCTCAATCGGTAAGTGGTAATCAAATTCCCGCGGGCCTTTGTCTACGATGTAATCGACTAGCTCTTGTAGGCCGTTGCGTAGATTCGTCCCCGTCTGGTAGCCGAGTAGGTCGCGCGCCTTATCCGACGAGCATAGGGCGATTTTTACTTCCTGCGGTCTGCCGGTGATGTAGATAGGGTCTAGCTCGAAGCCGATAATGTCCGCTAGGGTTTCGGCTAGTTGGTTTATCGAAATTGGTTCCTCGTCTGGCCCTACGTTTATTACTTGCCTAACGGCTTCGGGTTTCTGGCAAGCGGTGAACAAGGGTTCTACTACGTCCTGCACGAAGCTAAAGCAACGTTGTTGCGTTCCGTCACCATAGATAATCGGTTGCTTGCCCTGCAACATTCGGTTAGTCATAATCGACGCTACGTTGCGGAATGGGTCGTCGAACTTCTGGCGTGGCCCGATGATGTTATGCGGAACCAAGATGACCCAATCTATTCCCTGGGTATCACAGATGTTCTTTACTAGCTGTTCGCTGGCGACCTTCGCAATACCGTATGGGTCTTGCGGTTTGGTTTCCATGTCTTCGGTGAATAGCTTTCCGCCATGATCGCCGTAGCGAGCCATAGACGAAAGATAGACAAACTTATTTACCTTTGCGTTCACCGCTGCCACTAGACAATTAGTCGTCGCTTGTGCGGTGTTGGCAACTACCAGGCTAGGGGAGAATACGGATAGTCCCTCGTAGGCGGTGCAAGCGGCATGAATGAATAGGTCTGCGCCTTCGGTGATTTCACCTAGAAACTCGGTGTCGGTCACTAGGTCTAGTTCGGCAAACATAATGCCGTCTGGAACGTTGTCCATGTAACCGCCGATAAACGAATCGACCCCTACTACTTCCCAACCTTCTTTTAGGAATCTATCTGCCAGGTGCGAGCCTAAGAATCCTGCTACGCCCGTAATGATTACTTTTGCCAATAGTTATTCCTTCTTCGATCAAGCGACCAATTCCAGAAACCGTCGGTCTTGGCTTCGAAATAGTCTTGGTTGTTTGTATAAGTTCTAGTGTTCTCTCGTGCATAATTAGCGTCGCTTGCGATTGTCGAGCTATTGTCGTGATGAACGTCTACGTCGGCGTAGGTTATCGGGATACCGGCGAGCTTAGCCCGCTTCGTGTAGTCGTTGTCCTCGAAGTAAATTGGGAATAGGTTTTCGTCAAATAGCCCAATCTGTCTGACGACTTCTTCCCCGATCGCGAACGTCTGCCAATGCGGGAACGACTTGCATAGGGTTATTTCGGTTGGTTTGGCTTTCGCCAAGTTAGCGAGTGCGCCTGGTTTGTATTCGGTGTCCGCCGAACTAAAGAACCAAACCGACTCGAACGGTAGCAATTTGATACCAAGATTCCAGCTCCCCGCTACGCCTTGATTCGTTGGCAGGTGCAAGACCCTAGCGTCCACCCACGGCGGAACTTGTAGCAACTTTAGCCCGTCGCCGTTGTCCAGGATAAGTAGGTCTAGTGGGTGGTCAATCGAGCTAACCATTCTTTGCAGAAGGTCATAGCGATTCAGAACCGGAACAATTAGTTTCATAGGTTTTCGGCTAGGAACGGCTTCCAATACTGCTCATACACGGCTTCGATTTCGAATTGCTTAGCGAACTCTACGCTTGCCGTAGAAACCCCTCTATCGGCTTCGTATGCCTGTTCAAGTGCAGTTACAAGGGAAGGCACTAGCGGAATCTGGAAGAACGATGATTGCGCTTCGTCCCAGAACGGCTGTCCATCTACCAACCAAGAATCCGCACCGAGTAGTTCTGGGGTTGCCGCCCAATTAGAACCAATGACACGGGTTCCGCAAGCCTGGGCTTCGATAGCTGGAACGCCGAAACCTTCGCCGTAGGACGCATGTAGCAGAACGTCCATTGCGGAATAAAGTCCCGCCATTTCCTCGGACGTGTAGCCGTAGCGTAGCTTGTGCGGATCAGGGAACAACACCGCGTCTTCTGGTAGCCCTACGGCTTTCATAAGGGTTGCTAGGTGGAATCCGCCAAAGACCCTAGACGGCTCGGCGTGAATGTATAGGTAAGCATTCGGGTGCTTCTGGCGGAACATCGCGAAGGCTAGTAGGTTCTCGGCGTAAGCCTTGCGGTGAATCGAGCCGTTGGCCTTGTTAGCGGCCACCATACCGACGATAAAGTCGTCTTCGCCTACGCCCATGTATTGCTTTAGCGAATAGCCTTCGATGTTGTCGGTCGGCTTGTAAACCGAAGTATCGACTGCGTGAGGAATGTAGGTAGAGTCTACGCCGATGGCCTGGAACTGCCTTTGCCCAAACGGACTCATAGAAATAGTTTTTACATTCGGTCGCTTAGCCCAAGCCACAACCTTTGGTGGAACGGATAAGTGGTCTACGGGAGTCCAAGACCAGAACTTTAGGTCTTCTAGTTGTGGCACGTCTAGATAAACCCAAGCGTCGTAGAGCGTCAGGATTGCGTTTGGAATCTCACGTCCCGCTAGGAAGTGTTTGTGGTGGGTTTCCAGAACGTCGCCCGAATAGAGTGTGTAGCCACGGGGATAGTGTGCGATCGAGCCGTGCTTGGTTTCAAGCGTCGAGATGTTGCCTTCTAACCCGAAGTTAGATAGAGCGGCAACGTCGTAGCCGTCGCGCTTTAGGCGTTCGGCTAGTAGTAGGCCCTGGACTCCGTAGCCCGTAGGCGAGCCTGGGGAATTGCTTGCGATTGAAATTGCGCCGTAGGTTGTCATGCGATTACTCTAGCAAAAAAAGATAGTAACCCCTGCTATCTGGGATTACTAATGGCTCACGCTGCTGATCGCACATACGCGTCCGGCCGCCAAAACCGGTATAGCTGCCAATGTTTATTCTAGTAAAAAAGATAGGCCCCGTGCAACCTACAACACGGGGCCTATCAGTTAGTTACAAGGGTTTAGCTAGCTGCGCCCCTGAAGCTGGTGATGTGTGCCTGGTGGGTCAAGTTACCGTCTAGACGGATCAAGAATCTCCAGGTGGTTAGGTCGGTGTTGAACGCGTAGTCCTGTGAAGAAGCTACCTGGATTCCACCTGCTAGGCGAACCTTGTAGGACTCTAGGTCACCGAACAGGACGGACTTAGCACCGGTGCCGATAGCTGCAACGTGTGGGTTCTCCACTACGCGGAAGCCAGCGAAGGTGTCTGGATACCCGATACCGATCTGATACAAGTAATTTCCGGCTGAGTCTTTGAGCTTTCTCATAGCACCGATGGACTGACCGTTCGCCATAAAAGCGGCCGATGGAAGTCTGCGGACAGCTCCATTTACCGAGTAGGCGAGATCAATAAGGTTATCGGCGGTGAAAGCACCTGCAACACCGGTTCCACCGGTAACACCGGTTCCCGCGGCTGTGGCGATCCCGAGCGGTTGAACCGTCCCGGTGCCGGTTGTGAGAGCAGCATTCACGGCAAAACCGATGGCGTTACCTGCCTGGCGAGCCAAGTGGCCAGCTAGATCGAATCCCGCGTCCTGGACTAGTTCGTTGCTTGCCTGGGCGAGGAAGCCATACTTGAACGCGTTTAGGGTGATCGAAGCGTAGGTAGGCTCGCTTGCCGAGATTGCCGAACCCTCTGCGGTTAGAGCCGCAGTCGAGTAAGCAGTCATAGTCGGGATCGTGAGCTGATCGCCGGTCGAAGTTTGGATTACTTCCGAAACCTCTAGCATTGGGCCAGCTAGACGAGCAACGTCAAATACCTGGTCGTAGAACGACTTAGGAACGGTGTTGCTTGAAGATACTAGAGCAGCGCGCTTTGAGAACTCGTGGGAACGAGCCTCGCCGTTTGCTAGTGCGCGGAACACGTCACTTGCGGAACGCTCCTCGGAAACCGACGGAATGAATCCCTTAGCGGCTACGGAAGCCTCTACCTTGCGCTCCTCGGCGCGGGTTGCTACCTCGATGGACTCGTCGGCCTTGCGAATGTCGGCCTCGATACGGTCGATCTTCTGCAGTTCCTCTGAATCTAGTCCGCGACCCTCGGCCTCTGCCGAGTCAATGACCTCGCGAATTTGCATGGTCAAGTTTGCGCGGAGTTCGTGCTGAGCCTTGATGAACTCTGACATTATTTCTCCTAAATTGAATGTAAGTGATTAGTCGCGCTGACGCAGACTAAAACGGCTAGAGCTAACTCACACGCCTGGTTCTAGTTTATAGCACTAGTGCATACTCAATAAAAAGAAGAACCCCGCCGGTGAAAGGGGAAGACCGGCGGGGAGAAGCGTAAGCTTGGCGACTATCGAATTTCGGTCGGCTTGGTTACACGCGCTTCTTTTACCTCGCCAACGACGGCGGGAGTGTCAATGGCGACAACAGCGTCGGCCATTGAGTCTGCTAGGTCTGCGATTGCACCGCTGATAGGGTTGCCCGCAACCTCTAGAATTGCCTTCTTGATCTGCTCTTTGGTAGCCATTAGATTCCTTTGATTAGTAGTTCTAGTTTCTTCTTCTTTAGAGCAAGCATACCCAAGTCGCCCTGGTTCTGCTCGCCTTCTTCCGAAGGTGCTAGGTCGCTGATAACACGGGAAACCATTTCGGCTTCGTCCTTAGAGATGGTCTGGCCGTCTTCAATCTTTAGTAGCGCGTCGGCTAGTGCGTCTGCGTCGATGTTGTTTCTTTCGGCTACCTTGTCTAGTCCGCGAACCTGGGCGGTTCCGTTAGTGCTTGGGTAAGCTGGGAAGGCGACTCCGGTGGAAACCTCCATGAGCCTTACGCTTTTTAGAGTGCGCTCGGTTCCGTCTGCGCTCCAAGAATCGCCGCCCGCTGGAACGGTGAATCCAAAGCTGAAACCTGTTACGTCACCGCGCTGAATCGAAACCTTTGCGTCACGGCCCCAAGTGTTGTCTGGAAGGGTAGCGACTACGCGCAAACCGATTTCGTCTTCCTTTAGGGTTAGGGTTCCCGCACGGGTCGAGCCTAGAACCATGTCGGTATTGTGGTTCCATAGAAGCTTGATGTCGTTGCGTGAGTTGATGGATCGCTTGAACGCGCCTGGCTTGATACGCTCGATGAACGGCAGCGGTTCGCTTGGCTCGTTGAATCTGGCGGCGTAACCGGTTAGGGTCATTCCGTCGCCATCTTCGCGCACTTCAAACTCGTTAGTAAATACGCGAGTTTCAATCTTTGACAATGCTTCGCCTTTCGCTCGGCCTTCGTTCTCTTGTTCCATTCTACTAACCACGCCCTCGGCATAGGCCAGCGCACGGCGAGCCGAAGCCTTAGAAGGCCCCGAACCCCAAAGCAAGTGAGCGACTACACCAGGACTTGGATAATCAGGGGAATCAGGTCTAGCGGCGGGCGAATCCAGATCAACAAGGTGACGGCTAATCCAAGCCCGAATCCGAACCCACTTATCTGCCGTGACATTTCCTTCCGCCATAGCGCGAGCTTCACGGATAGTTCTTTCCACCACTCCATCGCCAGCCTTACCTTCTTCGTAGTAGCGCAAGCCTTGTCGGGCTGCGGCTCTCATGTAGGCCGGTGGGGTTAGGTTTACTGCGCGCTCGTCCATTTCGTCTTGCGACTCGTCGTCGGTCGAAGCTGGAACCTCACTAGGGGCGATTGCGGTAATGCCCAAGTCGCGATACGCGGAACGAATGTCGGCATTGTCGTCTACGGCAACCATTACGTTATAGGTTTCCAAAAGACGTTCTGCCGTTGCCTTCTTCCAATCGGTCGAATCGGTATCGGCATTTGGCTTCATAAATAGCAAGTCGTAGTCAATGTCGGCATTATCTAGTTCGCGTTCGGTTTCTGCCCGATCGGAAGCGAGTCTTGCCGTCACGATAATAATTTCCGTGTCTTCGAAAGTGTTTAGGAAGTCGTGGACTCGGTCTATGCGCTGACCCTGGAAAGTTAGAAGCGTTCCGTCGATGTCGGCAATGACCGCACCTGGACCAGATTCAATTCTGTATTCGTCTTGTTGGACGTGGACTTCTTCGGTGTGTGGTTCGTAGGTTCCGCCTGGCTCGATTCCCTCGGCCACGCTAATTCCGACCATAGCGTCGATGGCGGATTGCTTGTCTTTGTGGCAGGACTTTACTTCGCCGTCTTCTTTGACTACGGCCCAACCCGAACAACTAGGCGATTCGTTCCAAATAAAATACGGCATTAGACACGCTCGATTCTTAGCCAAGAAACACTATGGCTTCCGCTATCGCTAATCATGGATAGGCTCTCCCCTGGTGGTAGCTCGAAACTTTGAGTCGATTCTTTCACAATAGGCAAGCCGTTTCCAACGGTAACGGTGCTATTGCCAACGTATAGAGTCTTGGTCGATTCGTTGTTGCGAATAGTTAGCATTACCCAATTCACGGAGTTTCCGTCTATCTGGGTGCGCTCCGTCCCAATCATTAGGGTTCCCGAAGTGATAGCCATTAGTTAGCCTCGTAAACGCCCTGCGGGTCTTCTGGGTCTATCTGGGCTACGCCTTGAAGCATTACGCTCGGAACGCCGGTGTGCTTGATTGCAGGTAGGTCTAGGGCTGCCAGAACTTCCTTCGGATCGTAACCAGCGGTAACTAGGCGGTTCGCCATTAGAACCTTCTTGTCTTCCGCAACGATACCTGCGTCGGTAATTGCGATGTTTGCAAGTGGAACGCGGGCGATGTCGCCACCCTCGATAGGGGTTAGGTCTTCTAGTCGGCGAACGTCGTTTACGGTTAGCCAACCGGACTGCAAGCCGTTGGAGTAAGCGGCAAAGCGCGAGTTTGAATCACCGCGTAGAAGTCCGTCCATGCTGAAACGGATAAACGCGTTTTCGCCACCAGCTTCGGCAGATAGCAAAGTAGAGAACGCACCTTCGAGCTTCTGCACGATTGGACGAAGCGTCATTTGGGTATAAGCGATGTTGTTCTGCTCGACCGATGAATAGGTGTTGGTTCCAGGTAGGCCAAGTAGGTGCGGTGGAATGTTGAACGCACGGGCTACGTCTTCGACGGCCATACGGCGGGAGTCGATGAATTGAGCGGCGTTGTTGTCTACCTGATCGCTAACGAACTTCGCCCCACCCGATAGAACGCCAACCTTGTGCGCCTTACGGAATCCGCCGTGGCGACTAGAGAACGCGTCCGATAGGTCTTTGGCTTGTTCTGGCGATAGATTGCCTGGGAACTCAATGTGGCCAGCCATAGTTACGCCCTGCCCGAAGTAGCGAGCGGCGAAGGACTCTAGCGCGATAGCCAAACCGAAGTTTTCCTTTAGTGCTTCCACGCGCGATACACCGCGAATCTGGCCTGGCTTTAGCACGTCGATAATGTGAAGAACCTGCTCGGACGAAAGAAGCTCGTCGTGCGATTGAACGCGATACATTACGCGACCAATGCCGTTACGGACGACCTCTACGTCGGTAGGGTTTAGCACTACTAGGTTTAGGGGCTTGCCCTCGGAGTCACGATAGACACGGATAAAGGCGTTTCCGTCTAGAAGCATAGAAACAATGACGGCGTTATAGAACGGCTCTTTGCTTACAAGGTCTACGTCTGGCTTAGTAACCCAGGCTGGACGTGGACGGAAGGGACGACGCTCGCCGTCGATACGAATGTAAGCGTCAAGTGGCAGGGTCGAAATGGTGTCGGCGATTAGTGACACGGCCGAGTAAATTGCGTTTACCTTGAAGACGGTATCTGGGGTGACATAGGTTCCGGATTGGGTTCCGATAATTACGTCTTCGCCAGAACCCCATAGGGTTTGGTAACTGATTGACCGCCTGTTTAGCAGTCTGTCGATAAAACTTGCCATGTCCGCCCTAAACGAAGAATTGTGGAACCAAAGGCTCGTCTTCTATTCTACCCACCGTTGCACGGTCGAAGGATAGCACGGCTGCTACGGCCGCGTCGATACGTCTTTGGGAAGCCCTGTTTTCTTTCACAATACGGGGGCCTAAATTGTCTACTTTGACTACGGCGTTAGAAATGTGACGGGCTAGAAGTGGGTTGCCGTCGTGAATGACCTTCTGATCGACGACCGCGTCGTAGAACTTTGCGCAAGCTGGAACCATACGGCGGGCGTTAGTAGATGGGTATTCGACCACGGGGTAGCCTTCGTCTTGTAGCACCTGCATAGTTCGAGTCCAACGATAAGGGTCGCAAGCGATTTCCTTTACGTTCGGGTGTGCCTTTACGAACTGCCTAATCGTTTCTTCAACTTCCAGAACATCTACGCGCCAAGTATCGTCGTGGATAGTTGCGTCCTTTTCCCAGGCTCCAACGATTCCAATTTGCGGAATGTCCTCGATAGTCGTATAGGTGACGACGGTAGCGTCCCCGCTAAACGACCCGTCAAGGCCCAGAATGTAGTCTTTGTCCCCTACTTCCGTTTCGCCAGCGCAAGCGTCCCAGGTCCCCGTAGGTAGCCAGCTAATCTGGGAACTGACCCATTGGTTACAACGCTTAGTTCTAAATTCCGCTTCGGGTGTGCGTCGAACGGCAGATACGAAGTCGTCGGCAGCGCAGATGTCGTCAAAGCCTGGGTTTGATAGTCGCCATGTTTCGGGGTCGCGGTGATCGGCTTCTAGGTCGGCTTCCCACCAAGCCATGAAGAACGTAGCGTCGTCTACTTCCCCACGGGCTACCTTCTGGCCGTATTGGTAGAGCGAGTAGGCGATAGAGTCTTGGCCTGTAGTGTCGGTCTTTACACCGGCCGTCGTGATGGCGATAAGTTGCGCCGACGGTCTAGCACCCATAGCAAGCGACATAACGTCGAATAGTTCGCGGTTAGGTTGCGCGTGAAGCTCGTCAAAAACCGTAAGGCTCGGATTCAAACCCTCTTTCGAGAAGGCTTCGGCAGATAGAACGCGATACACCGAACCCGCTTTCGGGAGTTCGATTGCGTCGCGATAAAGCTTCGTGATTGCACTTAGTTCGGGTGAAGCTTCCACCATACGTTTAGCGTCGGCGAATACGATTCGAGCCTGTTCCTTTTCGGCTGCGACCGAATACACTTCCGCGCCCCTCGCTCCTAGGATAAGACCATACAAGCCGAACACCGAAGCCAGCGCGGACTTGCCGTTCTTACGGGGCTGCCCGATCAGGGAAGTTCTAAAGCGGTAACGTTCGCCATCGCCCGCGAAGACGTGACGGATTAGTTCCTTTTGCCACTCTCGCAAAACTAGCGGCGACCCTGCGCGACCGGCTATCGAGTCCTTAGTGATAATTCCGAACGCTTCGGCAAAGTCGATAACTACTTCCCCGTCGCCATTGAGTAGGTCGCTATTAGGAACCGGAGTTAGCCATTTCGGGGGCCACACGTTGTTCCTTTCGTGCCATTAGTTCTTCCAGCTTGCTCGCGGTTTTTACTTCCGCAAGTCCGAGCCTGGTTCTGTCCGTCGGCGTAAATCCAAGTAGGGCTAGGTTCGAGCTAATCATTTTCTCTAGGTCGTGAAGCGCGCGGTATAAACGCCACTCGTCGGTTTCCTGAATCTTGGCAATTAGGTCGGTGCGTCGGTCCATCTGTTCGCAAGTCATTAGAAGAAGTTGCG
>JACCDL010508801.1_pt1 | contig 33737 bp, 30 predicted proteins | sample 7441931 | NCBI WGS metagenome assembly JACCDL01 (sample SAMN15323437, study PRJNA562643) | freshwater metagenome | isolation source: river surface water | place: USA:Blue River Watershed | collected 2017-08-16 | reverse complement strand
GTTGGCTCAGGCTCATATGTTGACCGACATCGTCGCCAAGGCTCAAGCCGTCGAGGTGAAAAATCCCACACCGCCTTCTGGCTGGGAAACCGGGCGAGTGGACATCCCAATTCATGGTCATTGTGACTCCGTGCATGGTATGGGCCGCAGCGTGACATGGGCCAATCGTATGGGGGGGTCGGCCTTTACGATTCAAAGCGACGATCGACACAGTGGTGACCAAGCCCCCAGTGCATTGGCGCATGCTTATGCCGGTATCGCATTTTGTTTCATGACACAGTTGCTGCGCTACGTCGAGCACCACCACATGAAGGTGAGAGCGTTGCGTCTGGTGCAACTCGGCCCCTGCCGCATCGAATCAGGCACGGCCCAGGCACAACCGTTGGATACTCATGTCTTCGTCCACACTGAGGAAAGTGACGAAGTCATGGAGCGTCTGGTGCAAATGTCGGCCCGTACTTGCTACCTGCATGCAGCTCTGGGTGCGGCCTTGATTCCAGAGGTCAGTGTGGTAACCAGTGATTAACCAGGCTTATTGTTTAAGTCACCGGCAGCTGCCGTCCAATGAATCTGATTATTTAATGGTGAACAAGCACCAGGCATACAGCAAGGAGTTCGTTGGGTGAGACTACTTCATTGCGGACATGGCTTCATATCCATGGGTGGTGCCAATTGAACGAGAACGCCAGGGTCTGAACCTGTTTTCTACGCTCGCACAATGGTTCATCGAGTTTAAAGACGGCTTGCCACGCAAAGCGCCGGCGAGATTGCCAAGTCAATCAATGCCACGCCTACTGGCGATGAAAAAGCCACGGCAGTTCTGTTTGGTCAGGTTGCCAAAAAAGTTTCGTGAACGCTCATGAGGACTGATGGTGAAAATCAAAGCGGTTGTATTTGATGCTTATGGCACTTTGTTTGATGTGTATTCGATTCAGGCACTGGCAGAATTGTTGTACCCCGGTTCGGGTGCTGATATTGCTGTGAAATGGCGTGACAAACAGATCGAATACACCCGTCTGATCACTCTGTCTGACCCACACAACCCATCGGGGAGTCGATACTTCCGTCCTTTTTGGGAGCTGACCCGCTTATCGCTGGAGTACACGCTAGACCGTCTGAAATTGGATCGTACTGTTGGCCAAACTGAAAAATTGATGGAACAATATGCGCACCTCGCGGCCTTCCCTGAAAATCTCCCCGTTCTTCAAGAAATCAAAACGCAAGGACTGACCACCGCCATTCTTTCAAACGGTAGCATAGATATGCTGAATTCCGCTGTGAAGAGTGCTGGAATGGAAAATGTTTTGGATCACATCATCTCCGTGGATGCTGTGCGCTTGTTCAAAACCTCTCCTGAAAGTTATGAACTGGTAAGTAAATCCTTCTCAGTCCGCAAGGAGGAAGTTCTGTTTGTTTCTAGCAATTCATGGGATACGTTGGGGGCCTCTTGGTTTGGTTTCACAACGCATTGGGTCAATCGGCAAGGCCTGCCTTTCGAAGCCTTATCACCCACACCTCATTTTTCAGGGTCAGACCTGCATTCAGTATTGGAGTCTTTGAAACAATTTGATGGATGAGTTATTGTCGAAGACTGCCAGTTAAACGGCGATCAATCCCGCGTTGGAGTTTTCGATATTGACAGCTCCCCCGAGCTTCTGTTGTGATGGATGGTGCCCGCAAAGGCCTTGACCCACTGCCGAGAAAATCTGATGAGTTCAATCACAGCTGCCACCGCTTCACTTGACACTGCACGTATTCGTCCAGCCCGCTTTGTCCATGTGGTCTATCGTACTCACCGATTTGACGAGATGATCGCTTGGTACCAGAAGGTGTTGGGCGCCAAGGTCCAGCACTACAGCCCTGTGATAGCCTTTGTCACCTACGATGAAGAACACCACCGAGTTGCGTTCTTAAATTTATCGATCATCGAGCCCGAAGGACCCAAGGATAGACGCGATCGTGTGGGTGTCGATCATCTGGCCTACACCTTCAATTCGCTGCGGGAGTTGATGGAAAATTACGCTCAACTCAAAGCAATGAACATTTTGCCTTATTGGAAATTGCACCATGGGATCACCATATCCCTTTATTACGGCGATCCCGATGGCAACAGAATGGAATTTCAAGTCGATGTGTACAAAACCAACGAAGAGGCCAATGCCTTCATGCAAGGTCCAGGTTTTGAAGTCAACCCAATTGGTGTTGAATTTGACCCTGATGAATGGTTAACTCGCTTGCGTTCCGGAGAGCCAGAGGCCAATTTCTTTGAACGTACGGTACACCTGCCTGTGGCGCCTTTGCGAAATCCTTGAGGGTTTTCTCTGTCGCTGATAAAGGCTAATTCGAAGCTTTGCCGCCTGACCACAATCCTGTCACTGTGATTGCGCCATTGTCGTTACACGGTTGATGCTGCTTCGCTGCAACTGCACAAACCAGCATCCGTTCTCTTTAGACCACCATCAAGTGTCTGAGGTACTGGCCTCGGCCCAGTCATTCAAGCGCTGAAGAAAACCATTCAGCGCTTACTCAGTCAGGACATCCCAACTGATCAGCCAAGTTAATCAAGTGTTGGGCGTGGATATCATTGCCCGCCTGGGGTGAAACGTCCTTGGGTCGGGCGATACCAAATTCCAGCGGACGCTCGATATACGCGCTATGAAGACCACACCGCCGAGCCGCTGCGAGATCGTCATGGTGGGCGGCCACGAGCATAACTTCGTCAGGCTTGACATCAAACACATTGGCGACGCCCAGATAGGTGGCCGGGTCGGGCTTGTAGGCCCGGAAGACTTCAGCGCTTAACAAGCAATCCCAGGTCAGGGAACCGTTTTTCGCAAGGTCGGTCAGCAGTCCCAGATTTCCATTGGACAAACTGCAGGTGGTAAAGCGCTGTCTGAGTCGGCGCAGGCCGGGTGCACTGTCCTCCCATGGACGTAGCCGGTGCCAAGCCAGGTTCAAGTGCTGTCGCTGGGATTCGTTCAGGTGTTGTAAGCCAAATTCCGGCAGGATGGTGTCCAAAATCATGCGGTGTAAATCGTCGATGCGGGTCCAACCCAACTCGCCTGACCGTACCCGTTGCATAGCCGGTTGATAGCCTGCTCGCCAGGCCAGAGCGAAAGCATCACCGTCGATACCCGGCACCATACTCTGGATCTCCCGCTGAATGCTGCCATGCCAGTCCACGACTGTACCAAAGACATCGAACGCCAACACCTTGACTTGCGAACTCAGGGGATGGTTTAGGGCCACGAATTCTCTTTCATGTTAGGAAGCGTTAAAACACTCAAGGTCAGAGCGGGGCGTCGGGGTTGATCCTGCCTAACAACCATGCTACTTGATCCGTGGATCTGCCGCTGAATTTGTGATTGTCCGCCGATAGTCCCTCAATGCTTATGCGTGCTGTGATCGTGAGCTGCTTTGGGTTGCCGGGTGGAAATCGATCGAGCCACCTGTACAGTTCCTCGCATGCCCGCCTCGTAGTGTCCTGGCACCAAGCAGGCCATTTCCAACACCACTTCTTGGGGGAAATGAACCACCAACTCACCGGTTTCACCGGCTTTCAAATCGATGGAGATGCCGCCTGCGTGAGCATGATGATCACTGACGCCTTTTTTCATAGCCTCGGCATGTTCACGAATGTCGTTGCTGGTGCCTAGCACCAATTCATGAGGAACTTTACCGTCGTTACGGACCACAAAGCGTATCGTTTCTCCAGCCTGAATTTGCAAGGTGTCAGGCGCGAATCGCATCGAGTCGTTCATGCTGATCTCAACACTTCGGCTGACGATCATGCCGGTCAAGCCACTTGAAGCGTCGTGATGTGACGGATCTATCGCCGCACTGCTGCCGTGTGCATGAGTTCCCAGGTACTCAGGATGCTGTTCCAGCCATTGCCAAGCCCCGTAGCTGCTCAAACTGACCACAACACCACCGATCACGGTGTAATAGGTGCTGGATTTTTTCCATCGAAAAGCTCCGTTGAGGGCCATGGCCACGACGGAAATCAAAAAGCCCAGCGGAACCACCCACGAACTTCGAGCGGGTGAATCGGGAAAGTGCTGTAAGCCGCCTGTGAAAAAGCCCAGGCCTACGGACAATAAAGCACCCAGCACCAGGGTGTGAAGCAGGTTGGCCTGTGGTTCGTCGGAAGCGTCTGAAAGCCGATGCTCCATCATTGCACCCAGTACGAAGAGCAGCACACCCACAGCGGCCGTCCACAAGGAACGCTCGCCACTGAAAAACCCGTGATTGACAGCGCCAGAGATAAAGCTGATGCCGCTGTATTTCAACAGCATGGCTCCGTGGTGAAGTTGGAAGTTGGAGTTCATAGAGTGCACATTCAAAGATTCAAGTTGTTAGAGGTAGCCATAAGTTCAAAGAGCTTACGATCGATGTAATTTCATGGGTTGACCTCAGACAAATCCCTGTAGAGTCAGTGGTTGAAAATTCGAGACACGGATTTACGGCCGGTTCAACCATCGCGCAGTCCAGCAAAACGAGGCGATACCCGACGATAGACCAGACTTAATGTTGCACACTTTCCCCCAAATTTGCAAAAACCCACATTTTTTATACCTGTATAACGATATTCTCAACCCATGTATCCCTACCCAGTTGCCCTGTTGGAATGAGACTGCTTCGACAAATTTACCGCATAGCTAGGCTGGAGCTGCTTTCGGTTTTTTCACAAACCCAATGGCTGGTGACGACCTGTGTTGTCTCGGTGATTCCGGCTATGTACTTGCTGATTTATCTGTCAAGCATGTGGGATCCTGCTTCGCATACCCGGTCTTTACGCGTTGGGCTTGTCAATCAGGATAGGGGCTATACCTACCGAGTTCAGATGGTCACCATGGGGGGTGAGTTGGTGTCGCGCCTGATGCGCAAGGCTGATCTGGGCTATTTCCCACTGGCGACTCCAGACAAGGCGCGTGAGCTTGTGAAGTCGGGTGAATTGGCTTTTGCCATCATCATCCCGCCAGATTTCTCCGCGTTGGCATTGCCTGCCCGCATGGCCGATGAAGGGCGACTGGAGATCTACGCCTCGGCTGGGAATAACTACCAAACCTATTTGATTGCTAAAAAATATGCCGAGGAACTGGATGCTGAGCTCAACCAGGCCTTGAACGAGCAACGCTGGAAATTTGTTTTAACCTCTTCGATGGCCAGCAACGACTTGTTCGAACTCAAGTCTGCGCTGACCAAAATACAAAGTGGAACGCAGGAGTTGAATACTGGACTGCAATCGGTCCATCGAAACAGCGGCCGAATAACTCAGGGTGTTTCGCAGTTGAGCGACGAGGTCAACAAGCTGACCACGGGTAGTCAGCAAGTCGCACAGTCGCTCAGAAGCATGGAGGTTGCATTGCCGCCTCCCGAAGACGTTCGTCGGTTGCGCATAGGCGCAGAAGAATTGGCGGTTGGTCATCTCGAATTTGACAAGGCCTTGGGTAACTTGCACGCAGGCAGTGTGCGCTTGTACCAGGGGGTGGATCAATTCAAGCAAAGTCAATCAAGTGTTCCATTTTTCTCCACCGGCCTTCTTGAGGCCATTGATCCCCTTCATACTGGCTTACACGATTTGAGGGAAGGTATTGTTAGAGCTCAGTCAGGGCATACGCAACTGACCACGGGATCAGAGTCAATTCGTGATTCGGTCAAAACATTGGCCTTTGGTGTTCGTGATCTGCGCGCGGGGTTGCGCCAGATGATTGTCAAATTACCTGAAAACGCGCAGTTGGCTCAACTGGGTCAAAGTGCAACGGACCTCGCCTCAGCACAATCGGAACTGGAACATGGGCTGATGAGAATCAGCGATGGCGGAGTCTTTCTTCAGTCGTCAACCCAACTCTTGTTGAACAGGATGCCAACCCAAGTCAATCTGATTGAGGGTAGCCCGGAAGGGCTGGCTCATTCGGTGGTGTCTGAATTGAAAGTGGTGTCTCAGGTCAATCATCTAGGGGCTGCGATGGTGCCCAACGTGATCCCGGTGGCGATCTGGCTGGGCGCTGGAATCGCTGTATTTTTGATACGGGGCCGGCATATTGCGTTGCTTGCTCGGCGATACAGCAGTGGCGCTAAGTTGTGGGGAAAAGCAGTGGTTCCTCTCTGTATTGTGGGTCTGCAGTCGTTGTTATCGATGGGCTTGTTGACGCTATGGTTTGGCCTACAGGTGGATCATCTGCTCGCCTGGATCAGCTTGATTCTGTGTACCGCCATTTCATTTGTGTTTGTGCTGCTGATGTTCATCAAGTTGACAGGCGACCTGGGAAAAGCTCTGGCGATGCTGTTGCTCGCCTTGCAAATTTCCGCATCGGGTGGGGTAGTTCCTATCGAACTTAGCAGCGAATTTTTCTCGACCCTCAGTCCGTGGTTACCCATGACCTGGGTGGTGCAAGGACTCAAGGCTGCGATGTTCAGTGCCTATGCAGGGGATTGGCTGAGGCCGTTGATCCAAACCTTGGCATTGACGGTGATTTGCGCCTTGATCACGATGGCAGTGGGCCGTTGGCAGTATTGCCGCGTCAGTCGCTTGCGACCCATGCTAGATCTATGAGGATACTGAAGAAGTCGAATACCAAGCCCCTCTGCATGCTAAGGAATGCATCGGAATAGGGCTGGTTGATCGAGGGTTTGAACCATCCTCTATCACAGGTCGATATCGTCCAGACCTGGCAATTCGCCAAGGTCGCCCGACTCCAGCCAGCCCTCTATACCCTGCTGCAACAGTGAGCCCGCAACCACGCCGAGCGCAGTACTGGCGATGAGGCTGGGATTTAAAAATTGTTGAGCGGGTGTTGCGACAGCCGCTGGCGGTAGAGCCTGGTCCTTGGTGTTTCGGGACGACAGCCGATTCAATGCTTGTTGCGCAATCATCAAGCGCTGCACCAAAATATACAAAGCATCGGGTTGACGCGTGCAGGCTTGCACAATCAAGGCTTCTGCCACCGGATCCTTGTTGGTGACTCGGACTTGAATTAGGTCGTGAAGAAACCCTTGCAACAGTTCTCGTTCGTCGAGTGTCATAACGGCTTTCAGCGGTTGGTAAGACTTCAATATTGAATATTACCTTGTGTTCGAATCGGTTGAAAGATCAGGGGGCCAGAAATCTGGTTTTAGGGTCAAAGCATTCAATCAGAGGGGGTGGCGCATCAGGGGCCTGGGTTGACAAATAGTTTCGAATGAAGGGGGCTGGTTCCCAAGGCGATGTGTAACCACTCCAAATGGCATTTGAGACGATATGGGGCTCGCCTTTGGCAGGCTGAAGTAGAACCACGGCAGGGAGCAGATCTTCAAATTCAACCTCAGCCAGGGCCCAATTTTGTAGGTGCTGCAGCGTTCGAATCTGTGCAGAGTTTGAACCCGGCGGGCTGTAATTTTGTATCAGCTGTTCAATGGCCAGATACTCAGCGGACTTGGGGGGGATGTGAGTCACGTGTTCACAATTTCTGGTGAGTTTGTTCCATTTGTCATGGACCATGCCCAGCACATCGATTTCCTGCTCATCGACGACCCATACATATCCATGGTCTTTTTCTCGCCAAGACATATGGTTCAACAGAACGCCTAAGCCTACGATCAACAGCAGGTAAAAGGACGCTCTCTTGGTCATGATGACGCTAGAGATGGTTAAAAATTAAAGGCAAGCTGTGCGTCAGCGCTTGCTTTGCCTGCCTTGGACGTCGAACGACTGCGTGAAGTTTGGCGAGATGCGTGCTTGTCGATCACCGATTGTTTACCTGCCTTGACCTCAGCGGATTGTCGTCGCTCGTGCAGTCGTTGCTTGGCTTCTCGGGTGGCTGTTGCTAGATTGACGATGGGTGGATTGATGTCAATCAGAGGACCTGCAGGGACTTGGATGTGTGCAGGCATTCGCCATGGCTCAAACAACCAGGCGTCGGGCACATGACGCATTCGAGGCAACCAGCGTTTGACAAATCTGCCGTGTGGATCGTGGTCTTGTGCTTGCTTGATGGGGTTATACACCCGCGTTGTGTTGATTCCTGTCGTGCCAGATTGCATTTGCATCTGACTCCAGTGAATGCCGGGTTCGTAGTCTAGAAACTGGGTGGCCAGCCATTCACCAACGGGTCGCCAATGTAACCACAGGGGGTAAGCTGCAACGGATATCAACATGGCTCGCATGCGAAAGTTAAGCCAGCCTGTTTCTCGCAGCATGGTGACGCAGGCATCCACCATAGGCCAGCCAGTTCGCGCTTCTTTCAGTGCCTCGAAGTATGCGGGATTGAAATTGTTTTCGCGAAGATCATCGTAACCTCGATGCATGTTGAACCATTCAATCTCGGGCTCGCTCTCGAGTTTTTGAATGAAATGGCAATGCCAATACAGACGGCTGATAAAAGCGCTCAAGCCGGCACGATGGCGACTGGCCTGTGGTGGAAGATGCTCCATGTGCGCCCGTGTTGATTGCACCACTTCCCGCATGCTGATACAACCATAGGCCAAATAGGCCGACAGTCGAGAGCAACTGTCAGGGGCTGACAATGGCGACGAAATACCACCTCGGTAGCCTATGCTTCGAGCATGCAGAAAACTGTGAAGTGTGCTCAAGGCAAGCGTTCGACCGCCGTGCTGCCTCAGGGGTGGGTTATGCTTGAGGTGAGGTGGCGTGAGCATTAGCGAGGGCGTGTCAGAAGGTCGAGACCAAAAAGTCAACGATTCAGGGCCTCTGATCGCGCAAGCCATGTGCTGTTCCCATGCGCTTTTCCACAGGTCGCGAGATTTCAGTCTTCGAACAACGCCAAATTGCGGCAATTCGTGCCAGCTAACCTGACGGTTTTTGCACCAAGCTGCGACCTGGCGATCGCGCTGGTAGGTGAAACTGTTGCCCGTTTCTTCATGGGAGTACATGCTGGAAAAAGGGGCAGCCTGCCACAGGCGGGTCAATACCTCGGTGACCTCCCCATGATGAATCTCAATGCTGCCACCTAGAGTGCGCAAATGCGTGTCCAGCACGTGCAAGGACTCTCGAATGAACTCAAAGTGCTGCAGTGCTGCATCCGGCTGTCGCCACAGTTCAGGCTCGACGATGTAAACGCACCGCACGGGGCCTATGCGGGAAGCCTCATCAAGCGCCGCATGATCGTGCCAACGCAAGTCGCGCTTGAACCATACCACCGAGTAGGTCATGGTAACGACTTGACGGATTTGTTGTGACGACAAGCCTCTGAGCAGTAGAGCACTTGATCCCAGTTTTTCGCCCAATGTTTACGCCATGTCATTTCTCGTCCACAAGCTTTGCAAGGCTTGCTGGGTAAGCTTTGTTTGTTACCCTTGAAGCGAGTCTTTTTTGTCACGCCAGTACAACTCCATGGTGTAGTCCGATTGATCAAATGCGCCTGCATTTCGCACAATACTTGCTCACTGTGTCATGTTTTCTCGGAGCGTTTAAGATCACACTATCAATAATACTACTGACCCCATACAGCCGTCATCATGTCCCCTTTATTCTTGTGCGTGAGTTACCCAACCAAATTCATGGAGTCCTGATGAATGATGAACGCTGCTGCGGGACAGGAACCTGCATCATCAATGCGGAAGGCTACTGCTGGTGTGGTCAGCAGTGGGATGGCGAAAAAATGTGTTTTCCTGAACAAGAAAGCACCCCTGACTCACAAGAGGTCAACGACGCCGAGGTCTCAAGTTCATCCCATCAATCTGGCTGATGACCTTGTCAGCCACAGTGCGGACGGATGAGCTAACGCCATTTCGCAGCAGGTATCGTTTGAGACTTGTCTGGCTGCAGAAATGACGCTGAAAAAAGTGGGCACTTAGAAGTGAAGACCATCATTGCATTTCCTGAAAATTTCAGATCCTTGGTGATTGGCGCTCAGGGTGCCTTGGGTTCGGCTTTTGTCACGGTTCTGCGCCACCGCATGAATTGTCGTGACGTCGTTGAAATATCCCGCTCTCGCGGCCTGGACTTTGATCTTGAAAATCCACAGTCCATCGAAGCGCTGGGCAGTCAGCTGGCAGAGGGCGGTTTGTTTCACCTGATCATCGACGCGACGGGTGCGCTCACGATCGACGGCACCGGGCCTGAAAAATCTCTGGCCAAGCTGGAGTCGAAATCACTCCAACGGTCCTTCATGGTCAATGCCATTGGGCCAGCCCTGTTGCTTCGGCACTTGTCACCTTTGCTGGCTGCGGGAGATACCATTTACGCAAAGCTTTCAGCCCGGGTTGGCAGCATCGCTGACAACCAAAAAGGCGGGTGGTACGGCTACCGTTCCTCCAAAGCCGCCATGAACATGATTTTGCAAACAGCATCCATCGAACTTCAAAGGAAAAATGCGCGCTTAAGGGTGGTTGCACTTCAGCCCGGTACGGTGCGATCCAAATTGTCACAGCCATTTCAGGGCGGGGTTCCTGTTCTGTTAGAGCCAGAAGACTCTGTCCAGGGCATGATGACAGCTATGCTTGCCTTGCAACCTAAAACGGGAGCTTATTTCATTGATTACCAAGGTCAGGAAATTCCTTGGTGAATGAGCTGGGTCAATAAGTCGGTCGTCATGCTTCGATGGGGGTTACTCGCTGACCTACAAAAGCCCTGGCGTCGCGACATCACTGAAATCGTGATGACGCTGCAATCACTCCACCAATTTCAGGAACACCCGACCGCCCTCAATTTTGACTGGCCATGATTTCATGGGTTCTGTGGCAGGCCCACAGGTGACAGAGCCGTCACGCACATCGAACAATGCCTGGTGGAAGGGGCATTCCACCAGATGGCCATCGACGAATCCGTCACAGAGTCTGGCATTGCCATGGCTGCATACGTTGTCGATGGCGTAGACACCATCGACGAGCTTGAACACGGCGATGTCATGGCCCTCGGGGGCGACAGCGATGCCAGCACCTTCAAACAAATCGGCCTCGGCGGCCACGTCGGTCCAAGGGTTCATGGTCAGATGGGATAGATGATGGAGTTGGGAATCATTTCGCTGTCGAATACGCACAGACGCTCAGCGAATTTCAAGCCTTCGGCGGTGTGCACGATGGTGTCAATGTAGCGGCCTACATTGAACACGGTGCTTTCCTGGTCGAGCTTGGTTCGGAACACGGCGTAGTTGGCCTCGCTGTGTATGCGGCCATTCACAACCTGACGTACGATCGGCGCGCCCACCACGTGCCGTTGGTAATACGGATCGTGGTAAATCGTTTCGCTGATGCCATAGACGCGGTCCTTGAGCATGCCCTTGCTGGTGAGGGACAAGGTAGCCAGAGGAAAGCCCCGCTCGTGGTTCTCTCGTGCTTGCAATTTGTACACGCATTCATCTATAAAAAAATCGGGCCACAAGTTCCAATGGCCACTGTCTACTGCGGCGGCGTAGTCGGCATAGAGCTGCTGGATGCCAAACCAGGTTTGCATGTCCACCATCATCAGTCCTCCATGACCTTGCGCCAATAGTCATACATCCCGCGAATCAGCGTTTCGGTCACCATGTGATCCGTCTCGACCACATCTCGACCGCCCAATTCGGCCAGGGTGCGGTGATGCGGTTTTGTTTCGAAAGCACGTTGTGAGAATTCAATGACCTCGCCATCGTCGGCCGAGACAAAGCCGGCTGGCCCGAACAGATTGGCTTGACGCAAACGACGCTCAGTCATCTCCGCGCTGTCGTCCTCAAAGCCGAAGTGGGTCCAGACAAAGTCAAAGGCGCCGTGTCCATCCGGCTGGATATGGCGCGTGGACACACTGTTGACTTGCTGCTGAAAGATCACGCTGGGAAAGAGCGTCATCATGACGGCTGTGGGCACTTGATCATCCATGCGCCACCAGTCTTCGGGCACGATGTCCAGAAAGCTCGGGTCATGGAGTTGCATGCTGCCTTTGAAGCTGCTGACTTGTGTGACCTGAGAAGAGTCGCCGGTGGCCTGTCCTGATGAGCCGCGGGTGGAAATCATGGCTGCATGGCGGTGGTGAGCGTCCATGCGCAGTTCGGATTTGTTGTCGGCTCGCCAGAGCCCGAAAGTGACAAACCAGGTATGCAGCAGTCCAGGGTGGTAGGGGTCCTTGATGTTTTCCTGCATCAGCTTCCAGTTGCCCGGAATACGCTGGCGGTTGTAACCCAGCAGGGTGAGCTTTCGACCATTGAAGAGACGGTCAAAGTAGCGCAGGATGGTTGAGCCCATGTAGTCTTCGAGTGACTCCACCTGGTGGTCAAAGGAGGCAAACACCACGCCCCCCCGCGAGGCCACCTTCAAGCGGTTGAGTCCATGGTGCTTGGGATCAAAGTCGGCGGGCATGCCGCCGTTGACCTTGCCATCTTGCCGTACACCACGACGAAACGGCACGCCTTGCAGCGTGCCGTCCAGGGCATAGCTCCACTGGTGGTAGGGGCAAACCAACTCCTGTTTGTTGCCATGACGCTCACGGCAGAACGCCATGCCGCGATGCGCACAAACGTTCTCCACCACATGAATCTGACCGTCCTGGCCGCGTGTCATGATGACCGAGCGCTCGCCGATCGATGTGCGCTTGAAGTCACCCGCATTCGGGATCTCGGCTTCCAGGCCAACATAAGACCAGTGCCCCTGGTAGAAGAAGCGGTCCAGTTCTTTCTGGTGGCTGTCTGGGTTGGTGTAGACGGCAAACGGGATGCGGCTGGTGTCAGTCCGTTCCCACCGAATCGGGTGCTCTTGCATGCTACCTCCTGAACATGGAGGTGAATCATCCCGTGATTGCGGTATTTAGTAAATCGAATTACATTTATATTGTTTATTTGAAAATCAAATAATAATGGATATCGCCAAACTCGACCTGAACCTTCTGGTGGTTTTTCACCACCTCTTGTTGCACAAGCGTGTGTCAGCAGTTGCCCGCGCCCTGGGAATGAGCCAACCTGCGGTCAGCAGTGCGCTGGGACGGTTGCGCAGCAGTGTGGGCGACGAGTTGTTTCTGCGCACGCAAGGCGGCATGGAGCCCACCCCCTATGCGCTGCAATTGGCAGAGCCGGTGGCTCTGGCCCTCGATGGGCTGCAGCAGGCCTTCAATGTGCGGGCAGCATTTGACCCCGCCCAGAGTGAGCGCAGTTTCACCATTGCGATGACCGATGTGGGCGAGATGTACTTTCTGCCGGTGCTGGTCGATGCACTGTCATCCATCGCGCCGGGGGTCACGCTGCGGGTGGCCAGCGCCACGCAGCCGTCGCTCAAGGAGGACATGTCCTCAGGCCGCGTGGACTTGGCCATGGGCTTGTTGCCCCATCTGCAAGCAGGCTTTTACCGGCAAGCCCTGTTTCGGCAAAAGTACATTTGCCTGTTCAGTCAATCGCACCCCTTGGCAAAGAAAGCCAGATTGAGTCTGGCAGCATTCACCGAGGCTGAGCATGTACGAATTGTGGCAGCTGGAACGGGCCACGGGCGCGTCGACGTGGCGCTGGAGCGGAAGAAATTGCACCGTACATTTCGGTTGACGGTGCCTCACTATGTAGCCTTGGGCGATGTGCTCAGGCACTCGAACCTGATTGCCACGGTGCCAGAGCGATTTGCGGACCGCATAGTCAAACCCTTTGACTTGGTGAAACGGGAATTACCGATCGAGGTGGAAGACAGTGCCATCCATCAGTGCTGGCATGGACGCTTGCACCGCGATCCAGGCCATGTGTGGATGCGGCAGTACATCAGCCAGTTATTCGGAGACGGCAAAACGCCTCACGATGAGCTAGCCAGCTGAAGTTACTCCGTACAGTGACATGGGGATCGGGGGGGCCATCGGGCGGGCCAAATCAAGCCGCCATCAAACGCTGTCTGGCATCGCTCACGCAGTCTTCAACACTCGGGTGTGGGCCAGAGTAAGCCGCCCACAGCGTCCCCCGTGGGGGCTTGTCTTCAAACGAGCTGGTGATGCCGATCGACTGGAGTGCCTGATGCATGGCCATGGCCAGTTGGGCATCTACGCCGTACAGACTTTGCAGACGACCCTGGACCGTGATTCGAACTGTGTGACCATAACGACCCCGCACAGCCTCAAAACGGTCGATTTGACGCACCTCAACACGGGTGATGGCAGACTGAACTGCATGGCGAATCAAGAAGTGCTGGTCAGTCAGGACCCAGACGCCAGCACCAGACATCACCACTCGGCCTGCGATGTAGGCTTTCAATACCTCTCCCGGCTGCATCTGCTGGCGCAAGGCGTCGACATCGGCGCTGGAGAGTTTGAGTCGCGCATCCGGGTTGTGTCCCTCGATGAGGAACTCGGTCAGCTTGCCGCCATGAATGAATGAGTTGAGAAAAGACATGGTGTGAAAAAAGAGTGAAAAGGGAATGTACCTAATTCGCCATTCCCGTGCCCGCAGTCGGCTATTGAGCCATCACACAGTTGTCGACTCACTCAGCGGGTTTGATCAGCCACTTCGCCCCAGCATGGCATGCAGCAACACATTGCAACCCGCGGTGATCTGCTCGGGTAAGACATCCTCGATCTCGTTGTGGCTGATGCCATCTTTGCAGGGAATGAAGATCATGCCTGTGGGGGCCAGGCGTGCGGCGTAGACGGCATCATGACCCGCACCGGACACCACAGGCATGTGGGTGTGGCCCAGCATCGTGGCTGCCTGTTCAACGGCTTTAACGCAGTCGGGGTGGAATTGCTGAGCGGTGAAACTCACGACCAGGTTGAGGTCGATGGCCAAGCCGGTGCGCTGTGACAACGATCGCGCAAAGTCGCGTAGGTCTTGCGCCATCTGCTCCACGGATTCATCGGTGTGGTTGCGAAAATCAATCGAGAACTTGACCATGCCCGGAATCACATTGCGGCTGTTGGGATGGACATGCACCATGCCCACGGTGCCGCGCCCGTGGGGGGCATGCCGGTTGGCAATGGCCACCACTTCTTGCATCACGACGGTGGCCACTTGCAAGGCATCGCGTCGCAGCCCCATGGGGGTGGGGCCCGCATGGGCCTCCATGCCGTGCACCACGCAATCGAACCAGCGTTGACCCAGCACCCCTTGAACCACCCCGATGGTGACATGGGCATCTTCCAGTACCGGTCCTTGCTCGATGTGCGCTTCAAAATACGCGCCGATCGGGTGTTGCCCGGGTACTTCATCGCCCAGATAGCCGATGGCCGCCAGCTCATCTTTCACACTGAGCCCTTGCGTATCGGTCGCCGCATAGGCATGTTCGAGGGTGAAGGCGCCGGCAAACACCCCGGAGCCCATCATGACCGGGACAAACCGCGAGCCTTCTTCATTGGTCCAGACGACGACCTCCAGGGGGGCCTCGGTTTCAATGCCGTGGTCATTGAGGGTGCGAATCACTTCCAGGCCAGCAAGGACGCCATAGTTGCCGTCAAACTTGCCCCCGGTGGGCTGCGTGTCGATGTGACTGCCCGTCATCACCGGGGCCAGGGCTGGGTTGCGACCGGGCCGACGCATGAAAATATTGCCAATGCGGTCTACCGTGACCTGAAGACCCAATTCACGTGCCCAGTGCACGACCAGATCGCGGCCCTGACGATCCAGGTCGGTCAACGCCAACCGAGCGACTCCTCCTTTGGGGGTGGCGCCAATCTGCGCCAGAGTCATGAGCGAGTGCCACAACCGTTCGCCATTGATACGTAAATCTGCCAACTGAACCGTGGTCTCTGACATGGGGATCTCCTCGTGGGACGGACAAGTGAAGGATCGGATTCGGACTATTATGGCGAGTTATGAATCACCAGAATTTGCGTGCAAGTTTGTCTGAGGGGCTGATGTTGAGCGCTCAACCGCTGGACAGCCTTGAGATGGCGCCGTATGGCTGGGTACTCGATATTGACGCGGCATTTGCGGCCCATCAGGGCCAATCGATCAATGCGGGAACCAGTCGTCGGACTGACATGCCGGGAAACTTGGCGCTCGATGATCAGGGTGGACGCCCACTGGTGTGCGTGTTCCGTGCCGTGGCCCAGGCCGCATCCGGCCCTTGGCAATCGCTGGAACGCCATCGCCTGGGGACTCAAACCTTTGTCCCCCTGGCAACCCGAGGGCCATCGGTGTCGACCACGTCTCGCTCGGTCTGCGTCTTGCTGGTCGCCTTGGGAGACGACGCGCCCGATGAGCGCAGCCTCAAGGCGTTTTGTGTCAACAACCACCAGGCCTTCACTCTCAAACCCGGGATTTGGCATCATCCGCTGATTGCATTGCACGACAGCGATTTTCTGGTGATTGAGCGCTCGGCGGATCAAGTCGATTGTGAAGTCAGGTCCTTGCCAAGACCGGTGACGGTGAGCATGACCTCCATGCCCACTTAAGGGAGGCGAGCACTCTGCGCTGGGGTTGGGGCGTACGCCGTGTGCAGGCAGCGCACGACGTGGGTCTCGCTGCAACGTATCGCCTCGGGGCTGCTGTGCAGGCACTCCTCGGTGGCCAGGGTGCAACGAGGGGCGAACGAGCACCCCGGGGGCAGGGCAGACAGATCGGGTGGGTTGCCTGCGATGGTGGCCAGGCGGGTGCCCCGGGCCAGCGCGCCGTGAGCCCGGCTGGCCAGCAAGGCGCGGGTGTAGGGGTGCTGCGGCGAGCGGATCAGCTCCCGGGTGAGGCCCTCTTCGACCAGACGGCCGGCGTACATCACGGCAATGCGATCCGCCACTTCAATCGCAGCACCGATATCGTGGGTGACAAAAATCACGGTCAACCCCAGATCCCGTTGCAACTCTCGCAGCAACAGCAAGATCTGTATCTGAACCGTTGCGTCCAGCGCCGTGGTGGGCTCGTCAGCCAGCAGCACCTGAGGTCGGCAAGCCAGGGCCAAGGCAATCATGGCCCGCTGACGCATGCCTCCACTCATCTCATGGGGGTAAGCCGCCAAACGGCGCTCCGGGCTGGGGATCCGCACCCGCTCAAACAATTCGAGTGCACGCTGCTGCGCTTGTTGTGCCGTGACTGTGGGTTCGTGTCGCCGAATCGATTCCACAATTTGCGCGCCGATGGCGTACACCGGGTCCAGGGCCAGCAGGGGTTCCTGAAAAATCATGGAAGTCACGCGGCCACGGTGGTCGGCCAACTGGTGCGGAGACATGGCCATGACATCTTCGCCGCCGACCCAGATCTGACCGCTCATCTGCGTTTGCTTAGGGGGGTGCAAGCGCAACAGTGATCGTAGCGTCACACTTTTGCCCGATCCCGACTCGCCAAGCAAAGCCAGGACTTCGCCACGCCGGACCTGAAGGTCGACCCCGTTGACGGCGCGCACGGGTTGTCGTCCCCCGGTGAAGGTGACTTGCAAATCACGAATGTCGACGGCGATGTCGTGGTGAGTGCTCATGCCGGCTCTTTCAAGGTCGCTGGCGCGGCCAAGGTGTGACCTCGCCCAGGTTCAAACATGAGGCACGCCACGGCATGGCCCTGATGGGCGCTGCTCAGGAGGGGAACTTGCTCGGCGCACACCGCTTGCGCCTTGTCGCAACGGGTGTGGAACCGACACCCAGATGGCGGGTTGATCGGGTTGGGAGGGTCACCCGCCAGGGGCGGAGACTGCGTGCGCTGGTCAGGGTCCATGGTGGGCATGGAGCTGAGCAGCGCTCGTGTGTAGGGGTGCCGAGGATGGTTGAACAGGTCTTCGCTGGCCCCAATTTCAACCACCTGACCCAGGTACATCACCATGACCCGATCGCTCATGAAGCGAACCACGTTGAGGTCATGGCTGATGAAGATGTAGGTGAGCTTGAACTCATCTTTGAGGTCGAGCAAGAGGTTCAGAACCTGAGCTTCCACCGATTTATCCAGCGCAGACACCGCTTCATCCAGGATGACCAGCTGTGGCTGGAGTGCCAGGGCTCGCGCGATGTTGACGCGCTGACGCTGCCCCCCTGAAAGCTCGTGGGGATAGCGCGCCGCAAAGCGGTGCGGCTCTAAACCCACCCGAGCGAGCAAATCGTGCGCCCGCGCAATCGCCTCAACGCGGGGCAACCCATGCACCTGGGGAGAAAAAGCGATCGAGTCCTCAATGGTCAGGCGAGGGTTGAGCGAGGCGTAACTGTCCTGAAAAACCATTTGCGCCTGACGACGAAAGTCTTTCATGGGCAGGTCCCGTCCGCCTACCAGGGCCCCGTCATAGAGGATCTCGCCCCGATCAGGCGCCAGCAAGCTCATCAGCAATCGAGCGGTGGTGCTCTTGCCGCACCCGGATTCACCCACCACCCCCAGCGTTTCACCTTTCAGCACCGAAAAGTCGATGTCGTCCACCGCGCGCACCACGTCACCGCCACGCCCGAACAGTGGCTTTTTCAGGGGGAAGTGTTTGGTCAGCCCCCGAACTTCAAGAAGATGTTGGTGAGGTGCCATGTTCACTGCTTGATTTCCATGGCCGAACGCAAACCATCGCTCAGCAGGTTGAAGGCAATCGAGGTGATGAAGATCATCGCCCCGGGCAGGGCCGCCACCCAGGGTTGTGTGTAAATGGCGGTTCGCAAGGTGTTGAGCATCAGGCCCCACTCAGGCTCCGGGGGCTTCACGCCCAGGCCCAGAAACGAGAGTCCGGAGGCCAGGATCATGGCCACAGCGATCAGGCTGGTGGCATAGACAAAGATGGGGCCCAGCACATTGCCCAGCACATGCACCCGAACGATGGTGAAGGCACTCGCCCCGGAGGCACGAGCTGCCTCAACAAAGTCCCGTGTTCGAATTTGGGTGGTCACACTTTCGGCGATCCGGGCAATGGGCGGGATGAACACCACGGTCAATGAGATCAGCGAATTGGTAATGCCCGCGCCCAAGGCACCTGACAGGGCGATGGCCAACAACACCGAGGGGAAGGCATAAAAGACGTCAATCGTTCGCATGATCACCGAGTTGATCGCCCCCCCCGCATAACCTGCGGTGATGCCAATGATCGAGCCACAGAAAAATGCGCAAATGACGGGCGTGATGCCCATGAACAGGCTCAGACGCGCGCCCACCATCAGACGCGACAGCATGTCACGCCCCAATTCGTCGGTCCCAAGGGGAAAATTAGGTGTGCCGATGGGCTTCAAACGCGACAGCATGGACGATTTGTAAGGGTCGGCAGGGGTGATCCAGGCGCCCAACACCGCCAACAGCAGCAGTATCACAATCACAGCAGCAGCGGCCATGGCGACTTTGTCACGTGAGAGGCGATGCAGGACGTTTTGCCAATAGCCCGGCGAACGTTCAGCGACCGTCACTGCAAGCTGTGGCGAATTCAAGCGAGTACTGAGCAGCGGCATGTCAGATCAGCCTCGGGCAATGCGCGGATCGAGCAGGGTTTGCACCATGTCCACCAGCATATTCAACACAACAAAAAACATGGCCAGTACCAGAATCGTGCCTTGCAGCAGTGGCAGGTCGCGCTGGAAGATCGCCGAATTCAGCAAAAATCCTGTACCAGGCCAGGCGAACACGGTTTCAATCAAGATCGAACCGCCCAGCAGGTAGCCCAATTGCAAGCCCATGACGGCCAGCGCCGTGGGCGCCGCGTTTTTGACCACATGAGCCAGGATGCCCAGATCGGTGAGCCCCTTGGCACGCAGACCCATCACGAATTCTTGCGCCAGGATATCGGCCACCAACGCGCGAACCGTGCGCGAGATGATGCCCATGGGGATCACGCTCATGGTCAAGGCAGGCAGCACCATATGCTGGATGTGTTCCCAATTCCATTGCCACAGGTCCGAACCGCTGGGTCCTGCGCCGCTGGCGGGCAGCCACATCAGCTGGGACGAGAACACAATCACCATCACCATGCCCAGCCAGTAGTGGGGGACACTCACGCCCAGCACGGCTGTCAGCGAAGCGAGCTTGTCCACCCAGGAATTCTGAAAGTAGCCGGCCACAAAACCAAACAGACTGCCGAGAATGAATCCGATAAGCGTCGCCAACGCTGCGAGTCGCAGGGTATTGCCAACCGCCTTGAGCACTTCATCGAGGACGGGACGACTGGTGGCGATGGAGACACCCAGATCGCCTTGCAGAGCCCGGGCGATCCAGCTCACAAACTGCTCGGGGTAGGAGCGATCAAAGCCATAGAGGGCGCGTAATTTCTGCTGCAGCTCCTGGGAGGCATCGGGCGGCAGGATGGAAACCAGGGGATCCCCCGGGGCCAGGTGCACCAGGGCGAAACACACCAGCGCCACCCCCAGCATGATGGGCATGGCGTAAATAACGCGTCGTATCAGGAATTCGATCATGAGAAACCCGACACGCCGACCCCTCTTCGGGTGTCGGCGTGTGTGCAGTGATAGGAGATCAGTCGATCGACATCGGCGCGATATCGATGAACCAGCTGCGCGGCTGGACCACGCCCTTGACTTTGGCGCTCATGGCACGTGGGCCAACGTCATGGGCAATCCAGATGAACGGCGCTTCCTCGACGATACGGGCATGCAGTTTGGCCAAGGCGGCGTCACGTCCACGGTCGTCGAAGGTGCTGCGTGCATCGGCGATGAGTTTGTCGAATTCATCGTTACCAAAATAGCCCCAGTTGTTGGAAACAGGCGGGAAGGTTTTGGTGCTGGTGAATCGAACCATGGCAAAGAAAGGATCCATGGCGGCAAAGCTCACGTTGATGGCGTGAGCGCCTCGCGCCGACGCGTCTTTGGCGCCTTGACGCCAGTTGGTGAACAGCGTGTTCCATTCGATGACGTCAAACTCGATGTCGAAGTGGCAGGCCTTGAGAGACTGCTGAACGAACTCGTTCATGGGCAGCGGTTGCATCTGTCCTGAACCCGAGGCCGAGATCTGCACTTTGGCTTTCAGGGGCTTGCTGGCTGAGAAGCCGGCCTTTTGCATCAATGCCTGAGCTTCTTTGACGTCGTAACGGATGTCAAATTTCGGGTTGCCCCACCAGGGGTGACCAGGCGGCACGGTACCCTTGGGAACGCCCATCATCCCGCCCAGCAATGTGCGCAATCCTTCGCGGTCCACACACAGGTTGGCGGCATGGCGTACATCTTTGTTCAACCAGGGTGAACCCGGTGCAAAAGACAACTGCCAGGGCCACACGTGCGGCTGCGGGTTGCTGTAAATGCTGAACCCGCGCTGACGAATCTGAGCCATCGCGTCGGGAGCCGGGGCTTCGATCCAGTCCACCTGGCCCGAGAGCAGGGCAGCCGTGCGAGAGTTGGCTTCTGGCATGGGCAGCATCACCACGCGGTCGACCTTGGGCCGACGCTTGGCATCCCAGTAATCCTTGTTGGCGACCAGTTCGAGTCGCTCGCGGGGCACGAAGCGAGCCATCTTGAAGGGGCCCGAGCCAGCCGCATCGCTGGCAAATGCGGTCCAGGCAAGTTTGGATTTGTCAGCAGGCGTAGCGCCTTGTGCCGCGTCAAATTTCTTTTGCCAATGGCTGGGGCTGGCCATGAACAGGTTGGTCAGGTTCAGCGGCAAGAAGGAGTCGGGCTCGCTGGTGGTGAGCTCAACCGTCAGGTCATCGATTTTGCGGGCGCTGCGCAGGGTGGGCATGCGCGAGGCGGTGACGCCCACCTGGCTGGCGTCGAAATGCACAGCGTCTTTGTCCAACACTTTCTGGACGTTCCAGACCACGGCATCGGCATTGAAAGGAGAACCGTCGTGAAACTTCACGCCCGAGCGCAATTTGAAGGTCCACTTGGTCTTGTCGTTGGCATTGACCGACCAGCTGGTAGCCAGGCCCGGGATCAGCACGCTGGCTTTGTCCGCACTGGACAAGTCCCAGTGGGTGAGGGCATCGTACATGGGGATACCCGTGAAGCGGTTGCCTTCAAAACCTTGGTCGGGTTGTCCCAAGGTGCGCGGGATGTCGGCCGCGGTCATGGCGATGCGGAGCACCTTTTCTTGTGCGTGGCTGGGTTGCATCGTGGTGGCACCCACGGCAGCCACTGCCAGTACCAGTTGTAGGCCTTTGTTGGCCCATTGAGACGAAGGGATCATGCGTTTCATGGCGACTCCAGAAAAAGTGACTGACACAAACTTCGTTCGAAGCGGAATGGATGGGATCCAGGACCCATCCGTTCGTGGGCCAGGAACGAAAGACCACCTAGACGTGTGCAATGGTCATGCCATCCGGTGTGCGGCCTTCGGATCCAGCGCCTGAGAGCTCGAATCTCCACGCATCCCTCAGCGGTCGATGACGTGAGGAAGATGCTGACGATCCCGATGGGCAATCCATCATGGTGCACGATACACCACTTTGGGGCGCGCTTCAATCGGATCGCATGATAGCCCCAGTTTTTGCACCACAATGTGCACGAAGCTGGCCCGGGGCCCTGGGCATTCGACTGCGTTGGGGCGTTGGTCTGCGCAGGGATGCACAATACACCGAAGTTGCTTATCGACCATGAAAACCTCAGACGACCGCACATTTCTGCTGATCAATCCCAACACCAATGCGGCCACCACCCAGCGCTTGCAGGATACCTTGCGCCCACAACTTCCCGCGGGTGTTCGTCTGGATGTTGTGACCGCCAGCTTCGGCTCGCATTACATCGCTTGTGAGTCCAGTCATGCCGTGGCAGCCCATGCGGGCCTGCAGTCTTGGGCTGACTACCGGTTGGCGCATGCCGACCCTGTTGACGGCGTGTTGATCGGCTGTTTTGGTGACCCGGGCTTGTTTGCCCTGCGCGAGGCCAGCAGCTGCCCGGTCACCGGATTGGCCGAGGCTTCATTCATCCTGGCAGCACAGCGCGGTGCATTTGCCATCGTGACCGGGGGTGAGCGCTGGAAGCCCATGCTTCAACGGTTGGCGAATGCCCTGGGTTACGGCCACTTGCTGCGCCACATTGAAACGGTTATCCCCAGCGGGGCAGAGCTGCAAGCTGACCCCGAGATGGCCCTGCGTTGCCTGGGGGATGCCTGCAAGCACGCGGCGGCCTCGGGCGTGGAGAGTGTCATATTGGGCGGAGCAGGGCTGGCGGGTTATGCGGAGGGCTTGCGTCATGACTGCCCCGTCCCACTGATTGACAGCGCTGAAGCGGGCCTGCAGGTCTTGCTCAATCGCCTCGCACCACCCGCCCCTCAGCCGAAAGATGGTTTTTATGCGCAGTGGCGCAACATGACGCCAGCGATCATGCACATCCCCGTGCGGGTTTAGTCGAACCAGCCGACGGGCCAAATGATGACTTTGGTGGGCCGGTACCCGTCCCAGACTGTTCGTGTATGCAATCACAGGCGGAGTTTGGGTGGGGACGTGATGCCATTCGTGCACCCAAAGCCGGTTTGAATCGTCGCCTGCATTTGAGTCCCGGTATCCGCGGAAAACTCTAGAATGGACTTTTCCCTTTGTCAAACACTGCCATGCCCCTCTACGACGCTATCCTTCCGGTACTGATTGCAGGCCTGTTGCCCATTGTGTGCGCGGGTGTTGCCAAATGGGGTGCCAAAAGCTACGACAACCGACATCCCCGTGAGTGGCTGGCCCATCAAGAGGGGTATCGTGCCAGGGCTGACGCAGCCCAGCAAAACAGTTTTGAAGCCTTTCCATTTTTCGCCGCAGGGGTGGTACTGGCGCTGATGAGCGAGGTCGAAGTCGACGATGTTTCTGCATGTGGTTGGTTTTTCGTTGTCATGAGGCTGGCCTATATCTATTGCTACGTCACCGGTCGGGCTACCGCACGATCCATTTGTTGGGCGCTGGCATTGGCTGCGGTTTTGCGACTGTATGTGTTGGCCCTGTGATAGATGCCTGGCACACACTTGCACGCCCTGGACGCGGCCACCGCACTCACGCCGCTGGCGCGTGACAGCTACCAGGGTCAGACAGACCCCAGGTATGCACACCGCATTGGGCCCTTTGGGGGCATCACAGCCGCCACGCTGCTGCAGTCGGTGATGGTGCACCCGGACCGACAGGGTGAGCCCATTGCGTTGACGGTGAATTTCGCGCAGCCTATTTCGGACGAGCCATTTGTCATCGAAGCCGTAGCCGCCAGAACCAACCGCTCCACGCAACATTGGACGCTTGCGATGAGGCAGAGCGGCACCGTGGTGACAACTGCCAGCGCGGTCTTGGCCTTGCGCCGGGATACCTGGTCCTGCACGGAGGCCGAGTTCCCAAGCGTTTCGCCCGTTTCAGCGCTGAAACGACTGGCCAGCCCAGAGGCCCCCACCTGGTTTGCCAATTACGATGTGCGTGTGGCGCACGGCATGCCCCTGGATGATTCCCGGCCATTGGCAGACAAAGACTCCATCACCACCTTGTGGGTTCGTGATGAGCCGCCCAGGCCGCTGGATTTTGTGTCACTGGCTTCTATGTGTGATGTGTTTGTGCCTCGCATCATGGTTCGGCGGCCTGTGCGAGTTCCGGCCGGCACGGTGTCGTTGACGACTTACTTTCACGCTGACTCGGCAAAGTTGGCGGCGTGCGGAACACAACACCTGCTGGGGACAGCCCGTGCCTCGCACTTTGGAATGGGCTATCACGATCAGACCGCTCAGGTGTGGAGTGCCGAGCGGGTATTGCTGGCCACCACGCATCAAATCGTGTATTTCAAAGAGTGAGTGGTTGGCCCCCGACTATCATGCCGTCGATTCAGGACAGACAGCGTTGGCTTTTGGCGTCACCCGCATCAGTGCTATGACCACCGCCTCACCCCCTTCAACTCCGTTGCCGTTTGAAGGCCTGCGCGTGATTGAATTCACCCACATGGTGATGGGACCCACCTGTGGCATGGTGCTAGCCGATTTGGGGGCTGAGGTCATCAAAGTGGAGCCCATTGGGCAGGGACGTCGTGGAGACGCCACCCGCGATTTGTTGGGCTCGGGCGCGGGATTTTTTCCCCTGTTCAACCGCAACAAAAAGAGCATCGCCCTGAACTTGCAAACCCCCGAGGGCATGGAGGCCGTGTTGCGTCTGGTTGCCACCGCCGATGTGGTGACTGAGAACTTCAAGCCCGGAACCATGCACAAGCTGGGGCTGGACTATGCCAGCCTGAAAGCCCTCAACCCCCAGTTGGTGTATGTCAGTCTCAAGGGGTTTTTGCCGGGCCCTTACGAGCACCGCACCGCACTCGATGAGGTGGTGCAAATGATGGGGGGGCTGGCATACATGACGGGTCGTCCGGGGGACCCGCTGCGGGCGGGCACGAGCGTGAACGACATCATGGGGGGCATGTTCGGCGCCATTGGCGTCATGGCTGCGTTGGCACAACGGGACAAGACCGGTGTGGGGCAGGAGGTGCAAAGCGCCTTGTTTGAAAACAACGTCTTTCTGGTGGCGCAGCACATGATGCAATTTGCTGTTACCGGCAAACCTGCTGCGCCCATGCCCGCACGCATTTCCGCCTGGGCCGTCTATGACGTGTTCAAAGTGAAGCATGATGAACAGATTTTTCTGGCAGTGGTCACCAACACCGCATGGGATATCTTTTGCGATGCCTTTGGATTCGCCGACCTCAAGGCAGACCCGCGCTTGCAGACCAACAACGATCGGGTGCTGGCGCGGGATTGGATGATGCCCATCTTGCGAGAACGCATGGCCCCCTTCAGCGCAGCGGACATCAGTGCGGTGTTTGAACAACATGCACTGCCGTATGCGCCCATCACCCGCCCGCAAGAGCTGTTCGATGACCCGCACCTCAATGCCACCGGAAGCCTGGCTGATATTGAGTTGCCCGACGGCAGACCATCGCGCACGGTGCTGATGCCTTTGACCCTGGATGGCCAGCGACCCGGGATTCGGACTTCGCCCCCCAAACTGGGTGAGCATACGGCGGAGATACTGGGGCAGTTAGGCTACAGCCAGGCTCAGATTCAAGCCCTGTCGCAACCCTGTAACAACGCCATAGCCGACGAATGACATGAAACGCACGCTGGTTTGTGCCGTGATGCTGTTGTCATGCTGGGTCGGTGTGCAAGCGGCAGAGGTCAGTGTGGCGGTCGCCGCCAATTTCACCGCTCCCATGCAGAGAATCGCTGCATTGTTTGAGCAGGAGACGGGGCACAAGGCTGTGTTGTCCTTCGGATCGACCGGCAATTTTTATGCACAGATCAAACACGGCGCACCGTTTGACGTGTTGCTGGCCGCTGACGATGCCACCCCTGCCAAGTTGGAACAAGAGCGCCTGGGTGTGCCAGGCAGTCGCTTCACCTATGCTGTGGGAAAACTGGTGTTATGGAGCAAGCGGCCGGGCTGGGTGGATGACAAGGGCGAGGTACTTCGATCGGGTCAATTCCAGCGTCTCGCCGTGGCCAATCCCAAGCTGGCACCGTATGGCGCTGCGGCCGTTGAGGGGATGAACCGACTGGGGTTAACGCAGCAACTGTCCCCCCGGCTGGTGCAGGGGGAGAACATCGCGCAGACCTACCAATTTGTCTTCACCGAGAACGCGCAGCTAGGTTTTGTGGCGCTGTCCCAGGTGATGCGGGAGGGCAAGCTGTTGCAGGGCTCGGTGTGGATCGTACCCACCCAGTGGTACTCGCCGATTCGGCAGGATGCCGTGTTGTTGGCGGCTGGACGCCATCGATCAGCAGCGCAGTCGCTCATGTCGTTTCTTCGTTCAGACAAAGCGCAGGCCGTGATGCGTGCGTATGGTTATGAGCGCTGACGTCAGCCCTTGTCTTTTTTGAGCAAATGAGCGGCTGCATCCTGCGGTAACCGCCGCGCATCCAGCATTCCGATCAACGCAAACATGGCCATCATCACAAAGGCCAATCGGTATTCCGTTCCCCCGGGGAGATTGGCCCACTCGGTCAGGCTTTGACCGGCTCTGACACACAGCGCACTCAAGGTGATGGCCAGGGCGTTGGACAGTTGCGACGCACTGTTGAACAAGCTGTTGGCATCGGACATTTGCGATTTGGGGATATCGGAATAGGCCAAGGTGTTGAGGGTGGTGAATTGCATCGAGCGCGTCATGCCGCCGGCGATCAGCACGATCACGGTGAGCACGATGGGCCACTCGGGGGTCAAGGCCGCGCACACGGCAATCGATATGGCACACAGCCATCCGTTCCAGATCAATACCGAGCGATGCCCGAACCGGTTGAGCACCGCGGTGGCCATGGACTTCATGCCCAGATTGCCAGCAAACAACGCCAGGACCAACAGTCCGGAATGGAAGGCGTCGTAGCCCAAGCCGAGCTGAAAGAACAAGGGCAGTAAAAAAGGCGCACTGCTGATGGCCGTTCGATAAAAGGACCCCCCTCGCAATGCCACCCGCATGGTGGCGATGCGGGCTGGGGCCAAATCAATCAGCGGGTGTGGGGTTTGCTTCAGATGTCGTATCGCCAGCAGGAGCAAGACGATGCCTAGGAGCAATGCCACCATGCCTGGGGTGTCGATGGCAGTGGTCAAGGTTTCTAAACTGTAGAGCAGGGCGAAGCTGCTCGAACCGCACAGCACAAACCCTGTCCAGTCAAAGCGACGTGGTGTGTCGCTCTTGATGTTAGGGATCAGCCACACGGTGGCGATGAAAGCCAGAATCCCCAGCGGCAGGTTGATGTAAAAAATCCAGCGCCAACCCCAGTGGGTGGTGATGAAGCCGCCGATGGGCGGACCCAGTATCGGTGCGATCAGCGCGGGCCACACCAGCGCTGAAATGGCACCCACCAGATCTTTCTTGGGCGTGAACCGCAGCACGACCAGACGACCCACCGGCACCATCATGGCCCCGGCCATGCCCTGAAAGATTCGCAGCGCAATAAAGGTGTTGAAATCGCTGGTCATGCCGCACAGCAGTGAAGCCAGGGTGAAGATGCCGATGGCGGCCGCAAACACGGTTCGAGCGCCAAAGCGATCGGCCACCCATCCGCTGGCGGGAATGAACACGCCCAAGGACAGCAGGTAGGCGCTGATGCCCAGGTTGAGCGCAATGGCGGTGGTGCCCAACGACTCCGCCATGGCTGGCAGCGCCGTGGTGATGATGGTGCCGTCCAGAATTTCCATGAACATGGCGCCGGTAACCAGCGCCATGATCACGCGCATGCGAAGCCCGGAGGGCGGGGTGATCGAGTCTGTCTGAGGCGTTGACATGTCGGTGCGCCCTTTAATTGGCAGGCTGGGATGGACGTGGGGTTGAAATACGATCGGCCACAACCGAGCACCACAAGGCCGCGCCGAGAATGATCACCCCACTGGGGCCCAGCGACTCAAATCCCAAGGCTACCACCAGATAGGCGCCCAGCGCTGCCCCTATGGCCTGTCCGGCGTAGAGGCTGGATGAGTTCAGTGCAATGGAGGCCGATGCCAAGCCTGGCGCAGACTGCGCCAGACGCGCTTGTTGGGAAGACGTGAAAGCAAAATTGCCCAGGCCCCACACCAGCACGGCCATGGCCACCGCCCACAGTGCATGCACCACGGACAGCGCCAGCACCCAGAGGACCAATCCTGTCAGGACATAGCTCAGTGCCACCCTGGCACCCCGGTCAGCGCCGATGCGCGACACCTGTTTCGACAAAATGATGTTGCCGACCAGGCCACTCACCCCCAACAAGGTCATCAAAATCGCCTGCATGCCGGGTGAAGCCCCGAGCACTTCACGCAGTGCCGAGGTGATGTACCCCATGACTGCGAAATTGCCCATGCACCACAGCAGGGTGGCCAGCAAGATCCAGCGCAGTCGAGCGGAGCCCAGCACCTCGCTCCAGGATTGCAGCGAGAGCGGTGCCACCTGCAAACCTGCCGGGATGACGCGCCAGACGGTCCAGGCGGAGACGCATCCCATGAGGGCCACGACGGCAAAGCTCACACGCCAGCTGAACAGGTCGGCGAGCAGATTGCCGATAGGCATGCCCATGACCGAGGCCAGCGACCAGCCCACGAAGGCACTGGTGACCGCGGTGGAGCGTTGCTCGGGCGGCACCATCAGGGCCAGTGTGGCGGCCACCTGGGGCGTGAAGACGGCGGCACCCAACACAGCAAGAGGACGTAACCACAAGAGGGTGGTGAAATCTGGCGCCAGCGCACAGGCCACATGACCGACCGCCAGCAAGAGGAGTGACAAGACCAGCAAGAGCCGTCGATCCACGCGTGAGGTGGTGGCTGCCAACACTGGCGCCCCCAGGCACATGCTCAGCGCCGCCAGGCTGAGCAACGAACCCGCTTGGGGAATGGAGATGGCCAGATCGAGCGCCAGCAGGTCCAGCATGCCGGGCACGACCAAGACGCCGCAGCCCACCACGAAATTTCCGAATAAAGCGGCCGCGGTGGCTGTCATGGGGGCCTGAGTCGAGAACGTGTCATGGCGGGAATGGCTGGTTGCGCGTTTGTACCAATCTAACAGATCGGTCATTGCGGGCGAAAGCGATTATGCTGAGGGGCTGAGCGATTTGGGTGTCGCCTGTGCATACACGCGGGCACGCAGTTATTTTGAAAGATTCCTACATGAACCCCGCACCAAGCCCTGCAGTTAACGCCATGCCCACTGAGCAACAAGTCCGCATTGACCTGGCCGCTTGTTACCGTTTGGTGGCGATGTATGGCTGGGATGACCTGGTCTTCACCCATATTTCAGCGCGAGTACCTGGGCCGGAGCATCACTTCCTGATCAATCCTTACGGGATGTTGTTTGAGGAGATCACGGCCTCCAGTCTGGTGAAGGTGGATTTGTCAGGCCAAGTCATTGGGACGTCCATGTACCCGGTCAATCCGGCGGGCTTCACGATTCACTCGGCCATTCACGAGGTACGCGAGGATGCGCATTGCGTGATGCACCTGCACACGTTGGACGGTACTGCGGTCGCCTCCTCCCAGGAAGGCCTGGTGGCGCTCAACCAGACATCGCAGTTGGTGGTGGGTGACCTGGTGTATCACGACTACGAAGGTGTGGCGCTCGACCACGCTGAGCGCCCGCGCTTGCAACACGATCTCGGCCAGCACAACTCGCTGCTGCTTCGAAATCACGGCACCCTGACCGTGGGACGCAGTTGCGCCGAGGCTTTTCTGCGCATGTATTTTCTGGAGCGAGCCTGCAGCATGCAGGTGAGAACGCGCGCCATCGCCTCCATGGGGCAAGACTATCCAACGGCGCCGGCGGTGATCGCCAAGAACGCTGACTTGATGAAAGCCACCAACATGACGGAAATGGCCAATCGGCTGGTGTGGCCCGGCTTGTTGCGCAAGCTCGATCGGGTCAACCCGGGCTACCGTGATTGATCGGTGTCACAAGCGCCGGACCTTGACCGACTTGCCTTTGACCTTGCCGGCATTGAGGCCTCGCAGCACTGCGTCGGCCACGCTGCGCTCGACGGCCACATAGGTTGAAAATTCGTTGACATTGATTTTGCCGATCTGAGAGCCTGCAAAGCCCAAATCTTTGGTCAACGCACCCAGCACATCACCGGGACGGATCTTTTCTTTTCGACCGCCCACAATTTGCAGCGTGACCATGGGAGGCTGCAAGGGGTCTGTGTTGTCTGCTTCGCTGAGCTCGCTCAAGGGGTGCCAGGGGCTCTCGCTGCCTTGCATGACATCGATCCGGCCCACGCTGCCCATTTCGTCCATGCTCGCCAGGCTGAAGGCCCAGCCTTCGCCATCCGCCCGCCCGGTGCGCCCTACCCGGTGTGTGTGCACCTCGGGGTCTGGGGTGATGTCCACATTGATCACCGCCTCCAGTTGTGCAATGTCCAGCCCGCGCGCTGCCACGTCGGTGGCCACCAGCACACTGCAGCTGCGGTTGGCAAACTGCACCAGCACCTGATCGCGCTCGCGTTGATCCAGGTCGCCGTGCAACTCGAGTGCTGCAAACCCTTGCGCCTGCAACACCGCCACCAGCTCACGGCAGCGTAGCTTGGTGTTGCAAAAGGCCAGCGTGCTGACAGGGCGGAAGTGGTTGAGCAGCAGACTGACAGCATGCAAACGCTCGGTGTCCTTCACCTCGTAAAAACGCTGACGGATCTTGGTGGCGGCGTGACGCTCGGTGAGCTTGACTTCTTGCGGATTGCGCAGGAACCGAGCCGCCAGCTTGGAGACGCCCTCAGGGTAGGTGGCTGAAAACAGCAGGGTCTGTCGAGTGGTGGGACACGCTTGTGCCACTTGAGCTATGTCGTCAGCAAACCCCATGTCAAGCATGCGATCGGCCTCGTCCAGCACCAGGGTGTTGAGGGCATCGAGGGCGAGTGATTGTCGGGACAGGTGGTCCAGAATTCGTCCGGGGGTTCCTACTACGATGTGTGCGCCATGAGCCAGGCTGGTGAGTTGGTTGCGAAGGGGCACGCCGCCACACAGCGTCAGCGTCTTGATGTTGTCCTCGGCGCGCGCGAGTCGGCGGATCTCCTGGGTGACCTGATCGGCCAGTTCGCGGGTGGGGCACAGCACCAGCGCCTGCACCGCAAAGCGACGGGGGTTGAGGTTGTGCAGCAGCGGCAGAGCGAAGGCGGCCGTCTTGCCACTGCCGGTTTTGGCTTGTGCAATCAGGTCACGACCCGCCAGGGCCAGGGGAAGACTGGCCGACTGGATCGGTGTCATCGCGAGGTAGCCCAGTTGTTGCAGGTTGGACTGCATCGAGGCGGACAAGGGCAGTCGGGCAAAGGCGTTTTCAGCCACAGCGGTTGCGCCAGCCACGGCTTGGGCGGGGGAAGGGTCGGTTTTGGACATACGCGATTGTCCTCTGTTCGGGCTGCCAGCCCGGCAGCACGCTTGCAACGCCTCGATCAAGCGCGCAACGCTCGTGCAATCCTGTCGCGTTTGACCGTGGGTTTGGGGCAGACGCCTTTGGGCAGTTCGAACCAGCCACGCACGTCCTGATCAAGCCCGACGCCGTGCATGAAGTTGTAGATGGCCTTCTTCAATCCCTCGCCCAGCCGATCATGGTCGACGCCCGGAGGCATCGGGGTCGGGTCGATGAACCCAATGTCGTTGCGGGCAAAGTGTCCTGGCGGAAGGGGAATGAGCTCGACACCATAGGCGGCAGGGTTTTGCCCCACCGGGGAATGCACCGTGCACACAAAGCGGTGGAAAAAACCGCTGTGGATGCAGCCATTCTCAAACAACTGACGCACATATTCCAGCGCGTCCACCGTGTCTTGGAGTGTCTGAGTCGGGAATCCGTACATCAGGTAGGCGTGCACCAAAATACCGGCCTCGGTCATGCCGCGTGTGACACGGGCCACCTGTTCAACCGTGACCCCTTTTTGCATCAAGGCCAGCAACCGGTCAGAGGCGACCTCCAGTCCGCCCGACAAGGCAATGCAGCCGCTCTGCGCCAACAATTCGCTGAGCTCGGGGGTGAAGGTTTTTTCAAACCGGATATTGCCCCACCAGCTGATCTGCACCTGACGGCGCAACAGTTCTTCAGCCAGCGCTTTGAGCATCTTGGGGGGCGCTGCTTCATCGACGAAATGAAAACCGGTTTGTCCGGTCTCGGTCACGATGCGTTCAATGCGATCGACCAGGGTGCTGGCGCTGGCTGTTTCGTAGCGGCTGATGTAGTCCAGGCTCACATCGCAAAAACTGCATTGTTTCCAGTAACAGCCGTGGGCCACGGTGAGCTTGTTCCAGCGCCCATCGCTCCACAAGCGGTGCATGGGGTTGAGCATGTCCAGCAGGCTCAGGTACTGGTGGATGGGCAGGCCATCCCACGTGGGCGTGCCCACGTCTTCAAAGGGAATGTCGGGTTCGGGCCAATGGACATACCGAACCCGATCTTGCTCTCGCACAAAGGTGCGTACCAACCGCGCGCGGCTGCGTGTACCCTGCAAATGTTCAATCAGGGACAGCACGGGGCGTTCACCGCCATCCAGGGTGATGAAGTCGACAAAGTCAAACAAACGCGGCTCGGCCAGCTCGCGCAACTCGGTGTTGACAAAGCCCCCACCCAGCGCAATCCGAACATCGGGATGGTGGCGCTTGATCGTTTGTGCCATGCGCAGGGCGCCGTAGACCGAACCAGGGAAGGGGACGGACAACAGCACCAGCTGAGGCTGATGTTGTGTCATGGCGGCCAGGGTCAAGTCGGCCAGGTGCTGGTCGATGAGGTTGTGCGGCGCGGCCAGTGCCTGGGCCAGGGGGTCGAAGCTGGGCTGCGCGGCGGCAAGGACCTCGGCGTAGCGCACAAATTCGAAGCGTGTGTCCACCGCATCGCGCAGCACATCGGCCAGGTCGTTGAGATAGAGCGTGGCCAGGTGCCGGGCACGGTCGTGTTGTCCGAGCGAACCAAAGGCCCAAGCCAGCGGGTCACCGGTCACTTCATCGTCAAAAGCCTCCAAGGAGGCGAAGCGCGGACCTTCGGGCAGAAACCCCCGGCCTGCCATGCGGTGTGAGAGGGTGCTGTCTCGCCCTTGCAAAAAACCGATCACCGCATCGATGGTCTGCTGGTAATGCGAGAAATGATCCAGGAAAAAATTGACGGCCGCGCTGCGCAGCGGTTCGGGTTGTGACAGCGCCGCCTCGTGCAGCTGGGTCAACCCTGAGCGGCTGAGAAGACGCAGCACCAGCGCCAACGCCAGATCTGCTTGATGGGCTTCGACCCCTCGTGAGCGCAAAAACCCCGTCAGGTACGCGGTGGACGGATAGGGCGTGTTGAGCTGCGTCATCGGGGGGATGAGGCTCAGCACCTTGACGGGGTGAGTGGCAGACATGGACGGGCAGGTATGTGACCGGATTATGCGTGGTCGGTCATCATGAGAAGGCAGGTGCCGGGTTGTGGTGGTGCGGGTTGGCCTCTATGATTTCGCCGCAGCACGGCCCCTAGTTCGACATCGGCCGTCAGAATCACGGAGACCCGCATGAATTCCACCCAACGCGTGCACTGCACCCACGAGCGACACGCGCCGGCCATTCTGGCTATTTTCAATGAGGCCATTGTGAATTCCACCGCCTTGTATGACTACCAACCGCGCCCGCTGGAGAGCATGAAG
>JACCDL010364024.1_pt1 | contig 33806 bp, 31 predicted proteins | sample 7441931 | NCBI WGS metagenome assembly JACCDL01 (sample SAMN15323437, study PRJNA562643) | freshwater metagenome | isolation source: river surface water | place: USA:Blue River Watershed | collected 2017-08-16 | reverse complement strand
CCTGTAGGCTCAATTATGCGCAAATAAATAGTCTTGATTTCTTTGTTGGCCAATGGATTCGTCTGCAAATGAAACATAACACGAATCTTCTCAATTCGTTTTGCCTTTTGATTCTGTACCCCCGACTCCTTGCCACGGGAAGAAATCGCATACACATTGACGCCCTCAGCACGCAACGCTGCGGCAACCGTAACCTTCTCGGCTAATTCTTGATTACGAACCTCTAACACACGCGAACGCTCATTTAATTCCTTTTGCTTAACGCCAAACGTCAAACTTGAATCTCTCAATGCCTTTTGAACATTCGTCAAACCATCTTTTAATAGCTGCGCCTCTCGACTCAACGAGTCATTGCGGGCAAGCAAGACGCCATTTTCACGACGCAATTTCTTGATTTCTTGATCTTTCTGTCCTAATAAACGTAGGTAGTAAGCCAACTTCTTTTCGAATTGCTCCTGCCCCATGTCAGGATGCTCCTTCAATTCCTTTTGATCCCCTAAAATCTGCAGTCTAGCAGTCTCTAATTCCGATATCCGACCACCTAATTTTTTAATCTGAACCATCCGCACCTGCAATTGCTGCGAAATGGAATCTAAACGCTCCTGCGCATTGGCTACAAAATTGTCTTGATTTGCTTTTAATCGATACCAATCCGGACGATAGATCGTAAGGGCTAAAGAACCGCCCAGCAAAAGGACCAATATGGCCAACAACCATATGGTTCGCTGCATGCGCTTCTCTTGTTCACTCATGGATTCGGAATTTGTCACGGATATTTCCTTTGTTTAGGCTAAGCCTTGAATTCAAAAATAATAAATTAATTTTACTTTGCAATTTTCAACCCACACCCATGTCCATCGCCAGCGAAATTTCACGCATCCAAGAAGAACTTAAACCGTTTTCGACAGAGCTCATTGTCGTAACTAAAACACGGAGCATCGCAGAACTTCTTGAAACTCACGCAACTGGCGCGCGCAATTTTGGTGAAAATAGAGTGCAAGAAATGGTTGAAAAACAAGGCCAATTGCCCGCTGACATCCTTTGGCACCAAATTGGACACCTGCAAACCAACAAAGTAAAATACATCGCACCGTTTGTTCACCTGATCCATTCCGTAGATTCATTGAAGCTACTTAAAGAAATAAACGCCCAAGCGAAAAAAAATAACCGAACCATCGACTGCCTGCTTCAAATGTACATTGCACAAGAAGAAACCAAGTTTGGATTGGACAAAGAGGAATTAATGGAACTGTTAGCGGACCCCAGCTTCGCTGAATTAAGTAACATTCGGATTCTAGGTCTCATGGGCATGGCCAGTTTTACTTCGGATCAAACCCAAATTGCCCAAGAATTTCAAAATCTACGCTCCATTTTTACAGGTTTACAAGCTGATAAAATCGGGGAATCAACTGGCTTGGTAACTTGGAAAGAGCTTTCCATGGGCATGTCGGGCGACTACCTTCTCGCAGCAGAACATGGGTCAACACTCGTGCGCGTGGGCTCTGCGATTTTTGGCGAGCGGAAATAAAAAAATCCCGATCCAATGGACCGGGATTAGATCTATATCAATTTAATATTAACGTGTCAACGAAATAATTTCAAATTCCATCGTTCCAGCTGGCGCTTGAATCTCCGCCTTCTCCCCTACATGCTTACCTAATAAACCTTTACCAAACGGAGAAGAAACAGAAATTTTACCTGCACGCAAATCAGCTTCTTCTTCAGAAACAATCGTATAAGTTACTTCCATCCCTGTCTTCGTATTTTTGATTTTAACAATCGAATAAATAGAAACCTTTGTTACATCAATCGTAGACTCATCTAATACACGTGCATTCGAAACTACAGCTTCCAACTTAGAAATCTTTAATTCCAAAAGTCCTTGTGCATCCTTAGCCGCATCATATTCTGCATTCTCACTTAAATCTCCCTTATCCCGTGCCTCCGCAATTTGCTTCGCCATGTCAGAACGACCCTGAATCTTCAGATGGTGTAATTCTGCCTTTAATTTTTCGAGTGCCTCTGCCGTGTAATATTGAAAATTTGCCATAACTAAGCGATTATTTTGTACGTATTTAAAAACAAAATAGAACGGCCTCCGACCGTTCTACTTAAAATATTTGTAGTTTTGTTTCGGATTCAGAACTAAAATAAATGTTGTTTAACTAACACGTAATCAGTTTTTATTGAATCACAAAGGTAATCAAAAAATGTTTCCGAATACCAAAAAACATTTTTTCCATTCCATTCACACGATGCGTATTGTATTTTTCGGTACCCCCGATTTCGCGGTTGCCAGCCTAGAGGCACTAATTCAAGCAAATTTCAACGTCGTTGCCGTTGTCACAGCACCCGACAAACCTGCCGGGCGTGGGATGCAATTGCAGTCCTCTGCCGTGAAACAATTCGCCGAAAATCATGGGCTTCCCGTGCTTCAACCTTTGAAATTGAAAGACCCGGCTTTCGTCCAAGAATTGATAGATTACAAGCCAGATCTCCAAGTTATCGTAGCCTTTCGCATGCTTCCTGAAGTTGTTTGGAACCTGCCACCCTTGGGAACATTTAATTTACATGGTTCGCTTCTGCCCAATTACCGTGGAGCCGCCCCCATTCACTGGGCTGTCATGAATGGAGAAACTGAGACAGGAGTTACGACCTTTTTTCTACAGCATGAAATCGATACTGGTGATTTACTATTCCAAGAAAAAGAAGCAATTTCCCCTACAGATACCACGGGTGATGTATATGAACGCCTCATGCGGAAAGGCGCCAAATTAGTTGTAAAAACGGCACAAGCCATTCAAGCCAATGACATTCACCCACAGCCACAAGATGAAAGTAGCCCTTTAAAAGCCGCACCCAAATTACACCGTGAAACAGGTCAAATACATTGGTCTAAATCTGGCCAGGAAATTGTTAATCTTATTCGTGGAATGAATCCATTTCCAAGCGCACATACCCAATTTCAAGGAAAAAATTGCAAAGTAATGCGCGTCGAATTTCACCCAGAACCTATCCCCGATTTAGGTATTGGAATTTGGGATACAGATCAAAAAACATTCCTTCGGGTTGGATGTGCCGATGGATATATAAATATCCTCGAATGGCAGATGGAAGGCAAAAAGAAAATGAAAATCGACGAATTCTTGCGGGGGTATTCGTTTACTTTTTAGGCGAAAACTCCCAGCGCCCAAGCGCATAATAATACCCATTTTCAGCCCGTGGTTGAATGTATACCCATCCCGCACGCGTATCCGCTCCGACGTACGCAGCCTCAGAAAATGGCTGAAATTGACTTGGCATCTGGGCATATTGGCAAGCACAAACTTGGCCTACTTTTAAGGTATTTAATGTCACCAATAATTCCCGTGTATCCCGTACATTTTCAGGACGTCCAGCGGCAAAAATACGCTGATAATGATCCCTATACTTCTCATATTCAAAGGCTAGCAATGGATATTTTCTGACTAAAGCGGCACTATTTGTCATACGTTGAACGTGACCCGGATCTGGAAATCCAACAAAATCACCTCCCCAAAACATATCCAAAGATTTTGCAACTTGACCTAGTTGGGTATACCGAATACTTTGACGCAAATAGCGCCCGCGGGAATACAAACCAACATCCGCCGCCAGATCGAAATTATGAAAGGAGAGCAACACCTGTGAACGTCCGCTAGCATTCAGTTGCTGCTGGCGCTTTAAATTCCGAGCAGCTTGTATGTAACGCATTACCCAGCCTTTGGCACGAATTTGCTGCAATAACGAATCTTTTTGGATAGCAAATGCCTGCACATCTTCCCATAAATAAGGCCTCCACAAGGAATCAAGTTCCGGATAATCAGCGTCCAAACTAGCTAGATAAAGCTGCGAAATCGTATCCGACGGCATGATTACCTGACCATTTAGTTGGACACGCATGTGACCCGAAGCCCGGTGATTGCGCAACGTGTCGCGCTGACGATACATAGCTAGCAAATCTCGAAAGTTAACCGAGTTAACCGCCTGTGGTCGGCATGAAATTTGTGTGGAATCTACTTGCGCCCAACTACCCCAAGGGAAAAAAAGGACACAAATAAGTAGATAAAAACGCATTATTTTAAAGGAATCACTAATTGCTCCCCGCGTAACGTAATGTCTTCTTTCTTTTGATTCGCCTCCATCAGCGATTTTTTAGACACCTTATATTTTTCAGCTACGACCCGTAAAACATCCCCTGGGCCAACTGTATGCATGGCCTTAATCTTCACTTTAACTTTGGCACCTGACTTAATTCCACCTGGATTCATCGCCTTCACCTGATCTTCCGTTAACCCAAATCGAGTAGCAATCGAAGCAACTGTTTCGCCGCTTGTCGCCTGATAACTATGTGATTTTCCAGCTGGTTCAGCCACAACCTCTTCAGGAACGACCTCCGCTTCCGCTTCTTTCTTTTGCTTAGCTAAGTCGATGGATGCCGTATCAGCTAACTTTGTTGTATCGGGCGCGATATCCATCGTAGAGTCTACAACCATGGTCGTAGCTACATCACCTAAATAAACTTCATCCTCTTCCAATGGCTTTTCTGCCTTCACTAATTGATCCGTCTGAGGCCCTAAAAAATGTTCATAGCCCACAAAAACAAGACCAGCTAATGTAGCCAACAATATCATGAGTGTAATTATAGGCAAATTAGCACTTGAACTTTCCTTGAAAAATGAAAATGGATTCTTCATAACTTACTTGATCGCTGATTTTGTTTCTTGACTCATCTCCGCTACTTTATCTTCCAATTCCACCTTATAGGCTGCCAACTTCCGTGCTAAATCCGAATCGGCTAAAGCCAAAATTTGCATGGCTAATAAGCCCGCATTTTTAGATGCGTTTAATGCGACAGTAGCTACGGGCACACCGTTTGGCATTTGTAAAATGGACAAGATGGAATCCCACCCATCAATTGAATTAGATGATTTTACAGGAACCCCAATAACAGGCAAAATAGTTGCCGATGCGATCATCCCAGGTAAATGCGCCGCACCACCAGCCCCAGCAATAATAACCTGAATCCCTCTTTTTTGAGCATTTTGTGCGTAAGTCAACATTTTAACTGGTGTACGGTGAGCGGAAACAATATCCACTTCGTAGGCGATGCCAAAATCCTTACACACTTGGATTGCGTCTTGCATTACAGGCAGATCAGAGCTGCTTCCCATGATAATTCCAACCATATTTCAACGTTTAACTAATCACGCGGATTAGGTTTTTAACTTGATTTGCTTTTTCAATTATTTCCTGTTTCGAGTCGCCCAATAGAGTAATATGCCCCATTTTACGAAACGGCTTAGTTATTTTCTTCCCATACAAAAATGGATAAACACCCGGAATTGACAAAATCTCCGCCAAACCCTCATATTTAGCTGGTCCTGTAAAACCTGCTGCACCTAACAGGTTTAGCATGCCTGCATATCCAAATGACTTTGTACTCCCTAAAGGCAATCCTGTAATCGCACGTAAATGTTGCTCATATTGTGAACTCTCATTTCCGCGGATCGTTTGATGACCTGAATTATGTGGACGAGGGGCAATTTCGTTAATTAATACCTGCCCATCTTTTGTCAAAAACATTTCAACCGCCAGGACACCCACTAACTCTAATTTATTAATTAAGTCCACAGCAATCTTTTCAGCATGCTTTTCAATGGTCTTAGAAATTTCCGCAGGTGAAAACAAAAACTCGACTAAATTTTGCTCTGGATGGAAAACCATTTCTACGGCGGGAAAAACCGCCGTTTCTCCTTGTGGATTTCGGGCGACGATCACCGCTAATTCCTTTTCAAAATCAACCGCTTTTTCCAATAAACCAGGCGCGTCAAATCCTTTAGATACCTGTGAGCTATCCGCAATAAATTGCACTCCTTTTCCATCATATCCTCCTTTACCTAACTTATGAAAAGCAGGAAGAAAAGTGGTATGTTGATGCAAATCAGCTTGATTTTCCGTTAAAATAAAATCAGCCGTTGGGAAACCATAATCCTTAAAAAACTGCTTTTGCAAGCGTTTATCTTGAATCATCTGCAAGATATGAGGCTGAGGATAAACCTTTTTCCCTTCAGATTCCAATTGCTTTAATGCATCGATGTTAACATGCTCGATCTCAATACTAATTACATCATACGCCTGCCCAAATCGATAAACAGTTTCGTAATCCTGAAAAGATCCTTGTTGAAAATGAGGAGTTAATTGATGGCAGGAAGCTTCCGCATCCGGATCTAGACAAGCAATTTGCAAATCTAAGTCTACCGCAGCCTGAAGTAGCATGCGGCCTAGTTGACCGCCTCCTAAAAGACCAATGGAAGGCAACGCTTTATACATAAATTGGAATAGAATGGATAAAATTACGGCTTTTGTTTTACCTTTGGAAATAATTTACCCTTGCAAACAAAGAAATATCCAATGACAAAGCGCACAATGATCCTAATGGGATTTTTAGCCTTCGCAATCGCTAGCCGATTTTTAGTTGTATTGAATCCCGCTTGGGCAAATTTCTCCCCAATCGCCTCAATGGCCCTCTTCGCAGGCGCCTACATTTCAAATCGCTACCAAGCCATTTTGTGGACAATTTTACCGATTTGGATTTCAAATATGATTTTGAATAATGTTTTCTACAGCCAATATTTTAATGGCTTCTCGTGGGGAATCGATTTCGTACAAGTTGGCCTACTTGCACTCGTTCCTTTCATCGGCGCACGCATCAAGTCATTCGGTGGGTTTATTGGCGGAAATGTAGCAACGGTTATCGGATTTTTCATCCTCTCTAACTTCGCTGTTTGGGCAGGAGATGCGATTGGATATGGTTTCACCGCAGGGAATGCTGTGGTTTATTCCAAAGATTTTTCAGGACTAGTTGCTTGTTATGTCAATGCACTTCCGTTTTTAAAGAATGCAATCTTAAGTCAATTTGTTTTTTCGGCTATTTTGTTTGGAGGATTTGAATTGGTAAAATCAAAAAGTCTCGCCTTACAGCGCTAAAAATATTAAACATTAAAAAAGCCCGAATTCTCATTCGGGCTTTTTTTTTAATCTTGTTTGTAGACTTTGCCTTCGCGCATCACAAACTTCATTTTCAATATATCTTCCATGTGCTGGGTAGGATCGCCGTCGACCGCGACGATATCAGCAAACTTCCCTACTTCGATCGAACCGATCGAATCAGATTGACCTAATAAATCCGCTGCAGCTACAGTGGCTGATTGGATAGCTTCCATGGCTGGCATCCCAGCTTCATGCATTAATAGAAATTCATTTAAATTTTTCCCGTGGCCAAAAACACCGGCATCTGTCCCAAACGCAATTTTAACACCTGCTTTATACGCTTTGCCAAAAGTTGACTGAATGATAGGTCCAATGGATTCCGCCTTTTTCTTCACCATTTCAGGGTAGTAATTGGGTATTTTGGCTGAATCTGCCACCGAACGTCCCGCGATAATCGTGGGAACATAATACGTTCCATGTGCCTTCATTAATTCCATCACCTCTGGCGTCATGTAGGTTCCATGTTCAATGGAATTAACACCGCCCAAAATGGCCCGTTTCATGCCTTCTGCACCATGGGCATGAGCCGCCACTTTGAAGCCATAATCCTTTGCTGTTTGTACGATGGTTCGAACTTCCTCTTCCGTGAACTGAGCCCCCATACCGTCTTTAGCATAACTTAAAACTCCGCCCGTAGCTGTAATTTTAATTAAATCTGATCCCTCCTTGTAACGCTGGCGCACTGCCTTCGCCGCATCTGATAAACCATTGATAACACCATCTTCCGGACCTAAATCTTTTTTAAATGTTTCATTTAAGCCATTGGCATCATCCGCGTGTCCACCTGTTGTAGCAATGGCAACTCCCGCTGTAAAAATACGTGGACCTTCTACGATACCTTTATTGATGGCATTACGTAAACTGATCACAACATGTGAACCACCTAAATCCCGCACGGTTGTAAAACCTACATTTAGCGTTTTCTTCGCATGTACGAGTGCCTGATAGGCTACATCGCCTGGATTTTTAGTAAATCGATCTAAATATGCATTCGGATTGGTTTCACTTTCCATATGCACGTGCATGTCGATCAATCCGGGTAAAACCGTCTTATTTTTCAAATCAATGATTCGGTCTGCTTTCCCTGCAGGAAGATAACCTGGCTGAACACTTTGAATCTTTTTTCCTTCTACCACAATGGTATAGGCAGTTTGTACTTTTCCTGCCTTTACATCAACCATTTTTCCGCAATATAATAGCGTTTTTTGGCCAAAAAGGGCGATTGGAGATAATAATGCGAGTAATAAAATTTGTTTTTTCATATAGGGATGTTTGGGGTAACGCTGCCGGGGTCTACAACCCCGGCAGCGTTTACCGGTCCAACAATTCTACGAAAAAAATCGGATTGTTTTATCCAGATAGCTGATAAATGAAAGCAATTTATCAGGTAGTTGATGATTTCAGGAGTAAATCTATATGCTCCCAAAAACTTGGATAGGATTTCGCCACGACACCAGGCTCATGAATACGAATTTCACGTAGTAAACCTACCGGTGCAAAAGCCATTGCCATCCGATGATCATCATACGTTTCAATTTCTGGCGTGGACCCTTCACGCGAAAATGAACCTGAAACTGTATATAAATGGTTCACTTCCACTTCATCTAAGCGCGCACCTAATTTGACTAATTCTTGCTGGAGTGCCCGTACGCGATCAGTCTCCTTTACCTTTAATGACTCCAATCCTGTCAAATGCATTGTTATATTTTTAGCAGCTGCAACCACGCAGATCGTTTGTGCTAAATCTGGGCAATCTGCAAAATCCCATGTTAATTCACGGACTGATTCACACTTTGTCAACAGGTACCCTCGACCAGTAAATGTACTTTTTACACCTAAAGGCAACATAATATCACGAATAGCAGCATCACCCTGCAGTGAATCTTCTTTTAAGCCCAACAATTCCAATGAACTATCTTCGAAAGGTGATAAAGCCACCATGGAATACCAGTAACTAGCACCTGACCAGTCCGACTCCACGGCGAAACTTGACACCTGGTATTTTTGAGCTGGAATATCAATTATACCCGTTGACCAATCTGCCTCAGCCGAAACACCAAACTGACGCATCTGCGCCAAGGTCATTTCAACATACGGCTTAGAGCCCAAAGAGCCCGTAATTTGCAAACAGATTCCCGATGGTAGTAGGGGCGCAATCATGAGAATGGCTGAAATAAACTGCGAACTCACATCACCGCGAATAGCTAAATTACGTGATCCCGCATAGATAAAGCCATTCAATTGTAAGGGTGGGTAGCCTTCATTTTTCAAATAAGTAATATCGGCACCTAAGGTACGCAAGGCATCAACCAATATACCGATAGGCCGTTCGCACATGCGCGGTGTTCCCGTCATCTGCTTTGAAGCACCAGTTACAGCATAATAGGCAGTCAAAAATCGCATAGTCGTTCCTGCATCCAGTACATCGGCGACAGGGTTAGTTAGATCGGCCAATAAACGAATCATGGTTTGCGTATCCCTTGCTTCTGCCAAATTCGACAATTGACCTATATCACCACCAGCCAAAGCATTAATAATAAGTGCTCGGTTACTTTCAGATTTAGATGAAGGCAACGGAATCTGTTCTTGAAAAGAATTTGAACGTGGGAATAGGCGAATTTGACTCAAAATAATATGGCTTAACGCAATTTTAAAGTAACTAATGAGATGATAGCTAAGATGATTCCAACGATCAGAAAACGGGTAACAATCTTAGATTCATGGTAATTTTTCTTCTGAAAATGATGGTGCAAAGGCGACATTAAAAAGATACGGCGCCCCTCCCCGTATTTCTTTTTGGTATACTTAAAATATCCTACTTGGATAATCACGGATAAATTTTCAATCAAAAAGATTCCGCACAACACTGGAATAAGCATCTCCTTCCGAATAACAATGGCAAGCGTAGCAATAACCCCTCCCAACATTAAACTTCCTGTATCACCCATAAATACCTGAGCGGGATAAGCATTGTACCAAAGAAATCCGATACATGCGCCAACAAAGGCCGCACAAAAAATTGCCAATTCCCCTGAATTAGGAATGAACATAACATTTAAATACTGGGAGAAAATCTTGTTACCCGATACGTAGGCTAATATTGCTAAGGTTAACACAATAATCACCGAAGTCCCAGCTGCTAAACCATCTATTCCATCTGTAATATTAGCCCCATTTGACACTGCTGTAATAATAAAAATTACTACTAAAACATACACCACCCACACATATTGATCCGGTATGAAACTAGGCAAAAGCATATTATAATCGAATTGATTATCCTTTAAAAAGGGGACCGTCGTCATCAACGACTTCGAATCTGTAAATGTCTGAACCTGCGAACCATCTGCTAAAACTTGGACTTTGTCAAAAATCCGAACTTTGATGTGCTGATTAAAATACATGGTTAAACCCACGATTAGACCGAGTCCGATTTGGCCAACGATCTTGAATTTACCCGACAATCCATCCTTATTTTTCTTGAAAACTTTGATGTAATCATCGGCAAAACCTACTGCACCCAGCCATATAGCCGAAGTTAATAACAGTACGATGTAGACATTCGTAATTTTAGCAAAAAGCAAGGTTGGGATAATCAAAGACAATAAAATAATAAAGCCACCCATCGTCGGTGTACCTTTTTTGGCCATTTGGCCCTCTAGTCCTAAATCACGTATCTCCTCACCAATCTGCAACATTTGTAGGCGACGAATAACAGCTTTTCCCCAGATAGCGGCAATTCCTAATGACGTGATAGTCGCCGCAAAAGCACGAAAAGTAATGTATTGAAAAACGCCCGTTCCTGGAATATTTAAAGTCTTGTCGAAGTATTCGAAGAGGTAATAGAACATGCCTGCAGATTAAAAAAACAGTATAAAAAACAAAAATGCAAAAAAATAGAACGAAATCAAATTACCCCGAATAAGCCTCTGAAATCACCTGTTTATCATCAAAATCAGATTTTACACCTTGAATATCTTGGTAGGTCTCGTGGCCTTTACCTGCTACTAAAATAATATCTCCAGCCTTTGCAATCGTTCGAACCGCATAAAAAATAGCTTCTTTTCGATCCGAGATCCGATGAACCTTGGCTCGATCCCTGGCAGGCACACCTTCCTCCATTTGGTCCAAAATAACCTCTGGATCCTCAAAACGCGGATTATCTGAAGTCAACACCACCGCATCACTCAGCGTCGCAGCAAGTTCCGCCATAATTGGGCGTTTACCCGCATCGCGATTTCCACCACAGCCCACCACTGTAATCATGCGCTGTTGCTTCGCACGTATCGCCTGAATTGTTTTCAACACATTTTCTAGTGCATCCGGTGTATGCGCGTAGTCGACAATCGCTATTTTATTCAGCGGGCCTACCATTTGTTCGAACCTTCCCGGAGCGGTTTTCAAGGTAGACAATTGCAACAAGACCTCGTCTTTATCTTCGCCTAATAAGATGGCAGTCGCATAAATGGCAAGCAAATTATAGGCATTAAATAAGCCGATCAGCTGAGCATGAATTTCCGTGCCATCGAATTCAACTTGCAATCCGGTAATGACATTGGCCTTAACCTTAGCCTTAAAATCCGCCGCATTCAATATGCCATAGGTATATTTAGTTGCTGCCGTATTTTGCATCATAACCATGCCACGCTTGTCATCCACATTCGTCAGCGCGAAAGAACCGCTGGGCAAGTCATCAAAAAAACCTTTTTTGGCTTTAATGTACGAATCAAATGTCTCATGAAAGTCTAAATGATCTCGGGTAATATTCGAAAAAATGGCTCCCTTGAAGGTAATACCATGAATACGCTTCTGCACCACGGCATGAGAACTAACCTCCATAAAGACATGGGTGCAGCCTTCAGCCAACATATCTGCCAAAAGCTCATTCAATGCTAAAGCATCCGGCGTCGTATGCGTTGCTGGAATTACTCGATCATGAATTTTATTTTGAACCGTAGAAATCAATCCACATCTATGGCCAAGCTGCTTAAACAATTCGAACAAGAGCGTGACACTGGTCGTTTTGCCATTCGTTCCCGTAATCCCAATTAAGTTTAATTGCGCGGATGGATTTCCATAAAATTCCCCAGCCGCTAAGGCAAGTGCCTCATTGGAATCCGGAACGAGTATACATGTAACATTAGCGGGAATCTCAGCTGGCAATGATTGTACCACCCAAGCCGTACAACCCTGCTGATAAACCTGGTTTAAAAATTGGTGCCCATCTACCTGTGTACCGGGAATAGCAAAAAATACACTGCCCGAAGTCGCCTTGCGCGAGTCAAAGCAAAGATTCGAAACTACTTGATCTGCTCCCGTTTGTTGGGCCCCTTTCACCCCCCGCAATAAATCAACAAATGAAGCCATACTAGTGTAATTGAATAAGCATTAAGGCATTTTTCCGAAGCGGAGTACCTGCTGGAATGGATTGAGAAACAACATTACCCATACCTTTGGCCTGCACTTTAAATCCTCGGTTTTCCAACGCAAACAAAGCATCACGCAAATTCATCCCCATAACATTAGGAACCACTTTGGGCAATAAACTAACTGGCACATTTTGGACCGTTTTTTTATCCAATGAAAATTGCATCCATCGGCCATCTTCTTCCACTTTCGGGAAACCTAGATTTGCATATAATACGCCGTGATCCATGGGATGAATCAAATGTGACAGTTTCGCATTGTTCAATGAATCAGGTAAATAGCCACTTAAACGCCGCTGTAATTTCATGTCACGGGAATAAATGTGATCTGCAATGTCTTTGAAAACAGGCGCAGTTACTTGACGAGCATAGGTTCCCTCTGAACTTCCTTCGGGTTTATCCATTGCTACAAGCATAGTATATTTCGGCTTTTTAGCTGGGAAATACCCAATAAATGACACATAGTAGGTCCCCTTTATGTATTGCCCATTAACTCGCCGCTGTGCCGTACCTGTTTTACCGGCAATTCCGTAAGGTGTACCTTTTAAGTTGGTTCCCGTCCCACGTTCTACCACACCTTCTAGCATGATTCTAATCTTGTTTAACGTCTCCGGAGAGCACATCGGTTCTTTATCCCGCTTTTGCTTCAATGTGAAATCTGTGATTACCTCATTGCCGATCGTTGCTTTCTTCACGATAATTGGTTGAATCCAATAGCCATTATTAGCGATAGCATTGTAAAACGACAACAAATGTAAGGGTGAGGTATTAGACGAATAGCCCACAGAAGACCACATGTATTGAAGTGCATCCCATTTAGGAGGTAGTGGGAAATTTGGTTTTTTATAGCGTGGGGTAATTTGAAAATCTAAGGGCTCAATTAAATGGAATTTCTTTAAATAATCGTAGTACTTAGCCTGCTTTTGAGAGAAGACCCGCTGCATTAACTTAATCGTACCAATATTCGACGAATGTTCAATAACTCCTTGAACCGTAATAGTTCCATAATCATGCGAATCTGTCATCGTACGGTTAAATACAGTATACTTACCGCCCGTAGTTACCAAATCTGTCAATGGCAGTTTTGCCTCTTCCATCATCGCCATCATGGACGGCAACTTAAAAACCGATCCTGGATCGTGCTCAGATACTTCAATCGCATGATTCGCAAATTCAGAATAACCCGTGGGTGAATTTGCATTTTTTGTCAAATTCGAAATTGCCTTAATCTCCCCTGTCGCGGTCTCCATCACAATCGCCGTGGCGTAATTCCCCTTAAAATCTGCCAATGCCTTCATTAAGGCTAATTCCACAATATCTTGAATATCCACATCCAATGTAGATTGTAAATCCACACCACGTTGCGGAATAATTTCCGGGGTATTTTCAACCGGACGCCAGGTATTTTTATCCATTTTGGCGAAATACCCTTTGCCTGGAATGCCACGTAATTCCTCATCAAATGCCCCCTCAAGTCCCACCTTAACTTTGTCCTTCATGTAGCCTACGGTACGGTAGGCCATTTGACCGAAAGGTGCATACCGTACATTTACCTTATCAAAGACAATCCCTGTCTTCACGGGAGATTTTTTATTTTCCCGAAACAATGGAAAATTCATGACAAGCTTGCGCTCCTGAAAATCCAATAATCGGTTGTTAAGCAACAAATACGTACGCTTATTTTTCTTCGCAGCAACAATTTTATCGTAATACTCGTCCGCCGTACGGTCCTTAAAAAAATTAGCCAAATGCTCCGCCAATTCCCGCACATGGGCATTAAATAATTTCTCAGCCTTTGTCGATTTATTATAGACAGAAGGATCCATTCCAAGCCGGTATTTAGGGAGGGAAGTGGCCAACAAACTACCATCGTCGGAGTAAATATTTCCACGCGTAGCATCTACCATCCGCTCTTTGATGTAAATCGACGAGGCCTCTTCGCGCAGTTCCGGGCCCTGTACAAAAACCACCTTGTACAAATTCAGCACAAGCAGCAAGAAGGCGGCCAACATGATGATAAAGAAAATCCGAAAACGGAAAGTAATGTTTTGCCGGATGTTTTGTCGCTTCGGTGCGGCCATATCAATTTTCTTTTACGGGATCTGCAACTACTTTAATTGGAGGTGTTAAGCTAACTTCAAGCCCATATCTACGCATCGCGATAGCGAGGTAACTTTGCTTGCCTATCTTCATGTAATCAGCTTTTTGAGTCGTATAATCCGCGCGTATCTCCTCCAATTGCTGCTTAGTTTCAACAATCTGGTGCATGCGCCCCTCAGCAAGCATCGTGTAATAAATATAAATGATGATAAGACCGGCCACAAACGTAATACGCTTGACCAGCTCAATGGGCATTTGCCCACCCGTCAAGGAGTCAATATTAAATAGCATTTCCATCGGACTCTCCTTCGGGGGAGCCGTGGTCTTTTCTTTGCCTTCCGTTTCTACAGAACTTGCCATACTTATAATTTACGTGCGATTCTTAATTTGGCACTACGCGAACGCGGGTTTGCCTTTAATTCTTCTGGGCTTGCAGTAATGGGCTTGCGAATTTCTGACGCTAGCGGCTTATGCACCACCCCAAACATATCTTTATCTTCTTTGCCAAAACAGTCACCTGTTTTGATAAAATTTTTCACCAAGCGATCCTCCAAGGAATGAAAGGACATTATACACAGGCGACCATCTACCGCAAGTACCGATGGTGCTTGCACTAAAAACTCCTCAATCACCTGCAACTCCTGATTTACTTCGATACGCACTGCCTGAAAAGCTTGTGCGAAATACTTAAATTCCTTGCCTCTTGGAGCTAATTTAGTAAGAATTTCTTTGAATTCCGAAGTCGTTTCCAGTGACTTTTGCGTACGAGCCTGAATCACCGCTTGTGCTAATGTACGCGCATTTTTTATCTCTCCATACATCCCAAAAATTCGTTGCAATTGCTCTGCGGAATAACTATTCAAAACATCTTTGGCATCCATCGCAGCCGATGGCCCCATGCGCATGTCCAACGGACCATCAAAGCGAGTAGAAAATCCTCGACTTGCAGCGTCTAATTGATACGACGATACCCCAAAATCCGCCAAAATCCCATCCACTTGTTTGACCCCATGCAAACGCAAATACTTTTCCAAGTACCGGAAATTGGCCGTAATCAATGTCAAGCGTTCATCATCAATTTGCTCCGCTTGATTCCAGGCATCTGGATCTTGATCAAAGGCTAAAAGCCGACCATCAGGTCCCAAATGAGCTAAAATTTCTTTGGAATGGCCACCGCCTCCAAAGGTAACATCGACATAAATGCCATCGGGACGAATTGCGAGTCCATCGATACATTCATGCAACATGACGGAGGTATGGTAGGTTTGATCAGACATAAAATCAAAATTACAAATTTATCTCCCCGCGTTCAACCAAATTTTACCTCAGCCGCTTATTTTTTTGTCCACAAGATTTAACCCTATATTTGTTTCAAAATTTATGCCCATGCGCCTACTCTTACTCGTGCTTTTCCCGTTGGTAACTTTTGCACAAACCCCCAAATTTGGCCCTTGGAGGGGTGAAATAAGCCATTTAGGCGGTGCACTACCTTTTAATTTTATTATTCAAAAAGGGAGTACTACCAATCGCTTCAATATCAACCTTCAAAATGGAGCCGAAAAATTCAATTTAGGTGAATCCTATTTTCGAGGTGATTCGTTAATCATGCCCTTTGATCTTTATGATTCCGAGTTGAGCGCATCCGTAAATAGTTCGAATAAATTAACAGGTTACTGGACCAAAAAACGAAATGGCAAGGCCATATTTCGCATTCCCTTTGTCGCATCAGCAGGATCTACCGAACGATTTCATGCGACAGCAGCAGCCACCACCAATGTGTCCGGAAAATACAGTGCTGATTTCTGGACTGATGAAACCAATCACAGCCCAGGCGTATTGCTCCTAAGCCAAAAAGGCAATCAAGTAACTGGAACCGTACTTAAACCCACCGGTGATTACCGCTTTTTACAGGGAAATATAATTGCCGACAGCCTTTTCCTGAGTTATTTTGATGGAAGTGGTGTTTATCTATTTAAAACTAAGGTAAGTGGCAATCAAATCTCAGGAACATTCTTTTCGGGACTAGCTGGAAAACGGAATATGATTGCTCAAAAAGATGCCAAAGCTAGCCTACCCGATTTAAAAAAATTAACGTATTTAAAACCTGGATTTGACCGCGTATCATTCAAACTTCCCACACCGGATGGACGTAGCATCAGCCTAAGCGATGCACGCTATCAAAATAAAGTTGTTGTTATCGAATTAATGGGTTCATGGTGTCCCAATTGCATCGATGAATCTCGCTTTCTAGCTCCATTTTACCGCAAATACCAAAATAAAGGTGTCGAGGTAATTGGCATGGCCTTTGAATATTCGCCGGATTTAGCTGTTTCGGGACCCAAGATTGCCAACTTTAAAAAGAAGATTGGTATCGATTATGAAATCGTCTTTGCAGGTACCCCAAGCGACGAAACGATCTCTCAAGTCCTTCCTATGTTACATAAGATTAATGGTTACCCAACAACATTCATCATCGACAAAAAAGGAATTGTGCGCGAAATTCACACCGGATTTTCAGGACCTGGGACAGGGGTGTATTATACTGACTGGACACAAGAATTTGAAAAGACAATTGAAACTCTCTTGAATGAAAAATAAACTTTTCGCTTGCATTTGCCTGCTAGTCAGCTTTCAAACAATCGGCCAAACCAAAATAAATCGAGGCTGGAAAGCTGCAGCCGCTTTAGCGACCACAAGCGCTTTGGTTTACAACGACTTTTCACATACGATACAACGCGATTTCAGAGAAAAAAATTTAGCCAATTTCCAAACACCGCTAGATAATTACTTGCAGTATACCCCTACCCTAGCAAATATCGGACTTCACTTAATTGGATTCAAATCCAAGAGCCAACCAAAAGATCAGGTAGCCGTTTTTATCATTGGAACCGGAGTTTACTACACCACAACAAAGACTTTAAAATACGTCATAAATGAAACGAGACCGAACGGAGATCCCTACAGTTTTCCTTCTGGACACACGACGACCGCATTTTTTGGGGCACATGTTTTAGCCAAAGAATATTGGGATGAACATCCCGCTATCGCTATTACGGGATATGCACTTGCTTCGACTACGGGATTATTGCGAATGGCAAATAACAAACATTGGGCAGCGGATGTACTGATGGGTGCCGCTGTGGGCATTGCCTCTGCAGAAGCAGCGTATTGGGTCTATCCAAAATTAAAAAAAGCACTCCATACGAGCGCTTTTGAATGGGATCCAATTGTCACGCCAAACTACTATGCAGCGCGTGTTCAAGTCCGTTTTTAATGCAATAGAACATAGGTTACCGCACCCGCTACATAGCCGAGCAAAGCTAAAACTCCTATTTTCTTCGCATACCAGCCAAACTCAATTTGCTCCATTCCCATCACAGCAACGCCAGCTGCAGATCCAATAATCAAAATACTTCCACCTGTACCCGCACAATACGCCAAAAATTCCCACATGGCATGATCCATTGGGTAGTCGGCAAGTGAATACATTCCCATCGTCGCAGCAACCAACGGCACATTATCGACCACGGAAGAGGCGATTCCAATCAACGAAACAATCACATATTGATTCCCAAAGGTCTGCTCCAAAATAGCGGCCAATTGGGTTAAATATCCAAAGGACTCCAATGCCCCGATAGCCAATAAAATTCCCAAGAAGAACAAGACACTCGAGGTATCAATTTTAGTTAAGGCATGACCCACCGTATATGGCTTTCTGGATTCCTCATCTTTATCGGCATGCAACACCTCCGAAATAATCCATACCACGCCCAAGGCCAACAAAATCCCCATATAAGGAGGCAGATGAGTTACTGTCTTAAATACGGGAACGCCAAGCAGACTAGTTACACCGGCCGCCAACATGATTTTACCGTGTCGATCTTCTTCCGAGGAAAGCTCTATTTGTTGTCGAAAAGACCCAAGTTTACGTTCGCGCACCCAATATGCCGCAACAGCTAAGGGGACAACAAGTGAAATTAGCGAAGGTATAAACAACGTTTTAATGATACCTGATGCGGAAATTTGACCTCCGATCCACAGCATGGTAGTCGTCACATCTCCAATCGGTGACCAAGCACCTCCTGAATTCGCGGCGATTACCACCAGGCCAACGAAAAACATACGCGTAGATTTATCAGATACGAGCTTCCTCAATAATGTAACCATCACAATGGAAGCAGTCAGATTATCAAGTACAGCCGAAAGAAAAAAGGCAATCAACCCAATAATCCACATCAATTTAGCAGGCTGATTCGTTTTGATCAGTCGGCTTACGAAATGAAATCCATGGTGCGCGTCAACTAACTCAACGAGCGTCATTGCACCTAGCAAGAAAAATAAAATTTCTGATGTGGAACCCAAATGGTGACTCAGGGACTCTAGGGAATCTGGCCCTTTAACTAAGGCATAAACCACCCAAACGAGGACGCCTGTCACTAAGGCCGATGCTGTTTTATTAATTTTAAGCGGGTGTTCAAACGCAATCGCGAGATACCCAATGATGAAGATGATAACTGAAATTAATTCCATGATGTAAATATAAAAAGAAAAGTCAGGGACAAAAGCCCTGACTTTCCATTATCAATCTATGTTTTGTTATTTCAATTTAGCAACAGCAACTTTAATCCGCTCACATGCCTCTTCCAATTGTGCATCTGCAGCAGCAGTAGAAATACGCATGCAATCCGGAGCACCAAATCCTGAACCCGCAACCGTAGCTACATAGGCTTCATTTAACAACCACGTACAAAAATCATCTGAATCATTTATCGTTGTTGTACCATCCGATTTTCCAAAATAATAAGAGATATCTGGAAATGCATAAAATGCACCTTCAGGCATATTTACCTTGAATCCTGGAATTTCACGTAATAAACCTACAACCAATTTACGGCGACGGTCATATGCTGCTTTCATTTCATGGGCATGATCCAATGTGCCATTGAATGCCGCAACTGCTGCTTTTTGGGCAATTGAATTCGTACCTGAAGTAACTTGGCCTTGTAATTTTTCGATTCCATCCGCGATCCACTTCGCCGCTGCAATGAATCCAATTCGCCAGCCTGTCATGGCATGACCTTTCGCAACTCCATTAACCGTGATCACACGATCCTTAATTTCTGGGATAGATCCAATCGAGAAGTGCCCCCCCTGCGTGAAGTTGATGTATTCGTAAATCTCATCTGCCAACACATATATGTTCTCATGACGTGCTACTACATTCGCGATATCACGCAATTCTGATTCTGTGTATACGGAACCCGTTGGGTTATTAGGCGATGCGAACATCACCATTTTTGTCTTGGGCGTAATCGCTGCCTCGAATTGCGCAGGCGTTACTTTAAAATTATTATCAAACGCACCTTGAACAATTACCGAAGTTCCTTCCGCTAATTTGACCATCTCAGAATAAGAAACCCAGTAAGGTGAAAAAATGATAACCTCATCACCTGGATCAATAAGGGCAGCAATCGCGTTTGCCAACGAGTGCTTCGCACCTGTGGAAACCACAATATTTTCTGAACCCCACTCTAAGTTATTGTCACGCTTCAATTTATTCGCAATAGCCATACGAAGATCTGGATACCCTGCAACAGGGGAATAGCCATGAAAACCATCGTCAATTGCTTTTTTCGCAGCTTCACATATGTGCTCTGGCGTTTTGAAATCAGGCTCACCTACGGATAAACTAATTACTTTATGGCCTTGTGCAGCGAGTTCACGCGCTTTTTTCGTCATACCTAAAGTAGATGATTCTTCTAAGGCCTGAATGCGTTGCGCTAATAGGGATGTTGACATGGTTGTATTACTTCAATATGGGTTAAAAACGGGCGCAAATTAGCTTTTTCTTCGCTGAAAAGCTAATCAAAAACGCAAAAAAAGGGCATTTATTTCAGTTGACTCAGCTTCGCATATGCTCCATCTGGAATGGAAACTAACTCCTTGTGTGTGCCACGCTCCACAATTTGTCCTTGGTCTACAACCAAAATTTGATCGGCATGTTGGATCGTACTCAAGCGATGAGCAATCACCAAGACCGTGCGATTTTTCATCAAATTGCCTAAAGCAGCTTGTACCAATTTTTCAGACTCATTATCTAATGCACTTGTCGCTTCATCCAAAATCAAAATCGGCGGATTGCGCAAAACAGCACGGGCGATGGAGATTCGCTGACGTTGTCCGCCCGACAATTTAGACCCTCGATCTCCGATCATCGTTTCGTATCCATTTGAGCTAGCTTCAATAAATTCGTGGGCATTGGCAATCTGCGCTGCGGCGATTACTTGCTCCTGTGTAGCTTCCGTTCCAAAAGCAATGTTATTGAAAATCGAATCGTTAAATAAGACGGATTCTTGCGTCACAATCCCCATCAAGGCACGTAAATCCTCCAAAGGAATTTGCTTTAGTGGAACACCGTCAACTGTGATTTGACCTGAGGTAGCATCGTAAAATCGCGGTAATAAATCTGCTAAAGTCGACTTCCCTCCACCTGAAGCACCTACCAGAGCTATGGTTTGACCCTTGGGGATTTCAAAAGATACATCGGTTAAAACGGGTCTATCTGGGACATAGGCAAATCCCACTGATTCAAATCGAATGGATTGCGTAAATGACTTAACAGGAATGACTGGATCTTGCACCTGAATCTCTGATTCAGTATCTAAAATTTCAATGATGCGATCTGCCGAAGCGACGCCACGCTGAATACCTGAAAATGCATCTGCGATTACTTTCGCCGGACGCATGACCTGTGAAAAAGTGGCTATAAATGCAATGAAAGTAGATGCACTCAATTCATTTTCCCCTGAAATCACCAAAATACCCCCATACATTAAAATCCCCGTGACCACCAAAACTCCCAAACTTTCTGAAACGGGCGATGTTAATTCTTGCCGAAAAACCATACGCAATAACGAATACCGATACCGCATATTGGTCTCCTGAAAACGCGCATCCATCACAGGCTCCGCACGAAAAGCTTTGACCACACGCATGGCACCAAAAGTCTCATCCAATAAACTGATTATCCCGCTCAAATGCTGCTGCACCTCTCCCGCCGCACGGCGAAGTCGACGCGTAATTAATGCAATTACACCCCCCGATAAAGGCAAAATGAGTAAGGAGAATAAAGTTAACTTCACAGACATGCTTGCTAGGAAAACAAAGAACATGATCAGTGTGAATATTTCTTTAAATGTAGCTGTAAATGCCCGGCCAATACTATTTTCAACCTCCTGCACATCTGTCGTCAAACGCGACATTAAATTCCCCTTCTTTTGCTCCGAAAAATAACTCAAATCCATGCGTATGGCACGTTCGAATACCGCCTGACGCAAAGAAGCAATCGTATCCGCCTCCACCGTTTTTAATACACGCTGTGAAAAATAGCGGAAAATATTGGCTAATAAGACCGAGATTACAATAGCTCCACACGCATATTGCAAAGCTCCTAAACGGCCATAAGACTCCAAAGCCCCATAAAAATAATGATTGAAGACGAACGAAAAGTAGCTTGGTGCAAGTGAAAATTCAGGAAGTGTCCGGTACAAAGCAGCTTGATTTGCCGAGGCTTGATTGAACAAAACGTTCAACAAGGGAATCAACAAGGTAAAATTCAGAATCCCGAAAAGACTGCCCAACAACGAAAACCCGAAATATGGAAATACATATTTGCGGATTGAACTGGCATAAGACAATAAACGTAAATAAGTCTTCAAAGGATTTATTTCAAAATTTGAGGCAAATTACGACAATTTTCACATTTACATGCGTTCGGCAAGTTTAGCGTACACTTCCAAATAACTAGTCGCTGCCACCGACCAATCAAATCGCTTGGACCACGTCTGAATCGCTGGCTTTTTGGCATGTTCCTGATAATCCTGCAACCCTTTCGTTACCGTTTCACGCATCGATGCTCCATCAAAATCTGAAAAATAGTAGGCCTCAGGACCACCTACCTCAGGTAAAGAGGTAAATTGAGACAAAAACACAGGTTTTCCAAGGTGCATAGCCTCCACAACAGGCAATCCAAATCCCTCTGTAAGTGACGGAAACACAAAGGCCTCGCAATGCAGATACAATGCCATTTTAGCTGGCTCCGTCACCGCACCAACGAATATTACCCGATCCGAAACACCCAAATCTTGCGCTTCCTGCTTAATTTTTTCCAAATAATGGGCTTGTTGGGTTATCCCCGCAATGATCAATAAACGATCATTCCCCACCAACAAACGTGGCAGCACATGAAAATTCTTCTTCTCAGCAATAGTTCCGATGGCAAACAAATAAGGTTGTCCATTTGCAATAGCTGGATAGGACAGATCCGCTGGAATTTCCGATAAGTTACATCCATTCGGAATGACGCGCTGCGGCGTATTTCCCAATTCAAAATGCGCTTGCACATCACGCTGCGTATATTCGGAAATAAACACGAGGTAATCGGCCCGATTAATTTTTGCTTGTAATTGCACCTTAAATCGCTCTTTTTTAGCCGCAGATTTTCGTGCATCATGTAGGTAATTTAAATCATGAATCGTCAATACGATGCGCGCCTCCGAACCACTCGGCAAATATTCTGTATCCTGATGCGTCGCATGCCAGATATACGCACCGCTAACAGGACGAAGCCACCATTTATTCCAAAAGTGAATTGGGATACGTGGACTAAGCTCTTCGGTAGGTGAAAAAAAAGTAACCGGAAATCGTTTTGAAATTGCCTGACCTAATTGAAGACAAAAATGATATAAACCCGTGTTCGGGTATTTCAATCGCTCCGCATCAAAAACAACAGGAACCTTCACCTAAATAATTTTATAGTTACAATATTCCCCTATTCGCCAGCCAGTCCAATCCTCAATTTGCTGAAGAATCTTTCGGCGTACGCTCATGCGTTTCCGCAAGGCCACTGGATCAAAATGAAAAGGCCATTGCATCGAATCAATACGCTTTTGCGCCACCGCGGGATGTGTCCCTTCAAAGCGCGTAAGTCGCTCCGCATTCCCAAAATCAAAAGTGAAATCCTCCGGCACATGTGTTTCAAGCCAGGCATCATCGTGATAGAATTGCTGAAAATTACGTACTTTCTTACTCATCCCTTGGGGTGGCTTTACCCAACCATAATGGTAAATTTTGGCAGGAATTAATTTGACCTGAATCTTGCGTCCGTGCAGACGAAAACCCTGTGCATCTTTATAGGAATGGATGCCTGAATTATATTTCACAACTCGAATTTCACGTCTATACCAACGCCGCGAAACGGCCTCGTAATTATAGGAACCATAAAAATGTTTGTAATGAAACAACAATCCTTCCACCTGCGAATCACTTGCATACGTCTCCATGGCTTGTCGGATCGCAGGTAAATCTTTCTCATGCACACATTCATCCCCTTGAATATAAAATGCCCAATCGATATCTGGAGAAATGGCCTGATAGGCTTTGTCTGTTTCGAGCGCAAATGTACGACCACCTTCCCGCTGTTGATCATCCCAAACCGTTTCAATGATCCGTATCTTATCAGAAGGAATTGCCTGAATTAAGGCCAATGTTGCGTCGTCTGATTTACCTACTGCTACGACAAATTCATCACAAATGGGTAAGATGGAAGTTATTGCTTCGACGATCGGGTAATCGTTCTGAACGGCATTCCGAATGAATGTGAAGCCAGCGATTTTCATATTAATACTTTACCTGAATGCCGTGGTAGCGTTCTTGCTCCACATAATCCTTCCGCAAAGGATGCCCTTCCCAGTCGGCAGGAAGTAAAATACGCGTCAAGTTCGGGTGATTCAAAAACTGTACTCCCACCAAATCATATGCCTCCCGCTCATGCCAGTCGGCCGTTTTCCAAATCGAAATCACCGATGGAATCTCGGCTTGATCCCTTGCCGCAACGACCTTCAAATGTAACGTCACGTTTTTGGGTATAGAATAGAGTGTATAAATTACTTCAATTTGGTTTTGTTCGGGACCTAGATCGATTGCAGTCAGACATGACAATGAGTCGAAATATGTTTCTGGATGCCTCCACAAGAGGTCACAAATAGCCACTAATTGATCCGCTTCAACCGTTATTTGCACATTTTTCTCATCCCAGGTGCAGGTGGACTGGGTGTGCTTTTGGATTAACGCAGGTATATCAGCTAATAGCATCTAAGATTCGTTGTGGAACCACGAGGGTTTCCTGGTTAATTTTTTCTTGTAATTTAAGAATACCACCAAGCAATGCTTCTGGACGAGGTGGACAGCCTGGTACATATACATCCACGGGTATAATTCGATCGACACCTTTTACGACATGGTATCCATGTTCCCAATATGGACCACCGCAATTAGCACAAGATCCCATGGAAATCACGTAGCGCGGTTCAGGCATTTGTTCGTATAGGCGGCGAATACGATCCGCCATTTTAAACGTCACTGTTCCTGCGACAATCATCACGTCCGACTGGCGTGGGGAAGGGCGTGGAAAAACTCCAAAACGATCCAAGTCGTAGTTGGACGCAAACGCCTGCATCATCTCGATCGCACAACAAGCCAAGCCAAAGCTCATCGGCCACAAGGAACTTGCTCGTGCCCAATTCAATAGGTCTTCTACTTTGCTGACAACAAAGCCCTCGGATTGCATGTGTTGATCTAAAAAGCTCTTCATCTTAGCGAATAACGGTGACAGAACCAATGATTTCTGGGTAGTCTTCATCGGGCTTGATGGAATACATATACACGCCAGTTGGCAATGTTTTTCCATTTAAATAGCCATTAAAGGCTTTCATATTTCCAGCTTTATTGGCTTTCGATGGATCTCTTTTTTCATAGTAATCGAAGCCTGTTCGCTCAATGATCAGCTGCCCCCAGCGGTCAAAAATCTTTACTTCGGCAAAAAGATACTGATCAAGATTTTCAATTTCAAGGTAGTCATTTAAATCATCGTCATTGGGTGTAATGGCCTCGTATGTTTTCACGCGCGGGAAAACCTTGACACGAACATAAGGAATGCCTCCATTGGGAGGAATCGGACAATGCGTTTTGGTACCGTCGGGATTAATGACATATTGATGAATGAAAAATTTCTCATCAAACAGGGAGGAACCGTATTTATTTTTGACCACATCCAAATCTAAAACTCCTTGAAAAGAATTCGGGCTTTGTTGAATAAAAATACTAGGTGCCTCCGGACTGGAATCAAAAACTTCACTGGGAGACCAGACCCAATAGGAATTAGGACTTGATGATCCGTTAACGACAAGGGGCACTAAACGATTCGCCTGATCAGCGTAGGTGATTAGCTTAGGTTCGGCAACAACATAACACGATTCAAACTGCCCAAAAACAAAACCTGGAAGGTTTACCAAACAGAACAGCCAGATTAATTTTTGCATGAGATCCACTTAAATTGAGTCTAACCAGTGAACGATTTTCGAAATCGCATCAATGGTTTTGTAAATATACCTAAATTCACAAAATTTTTGCGCCATGTCATTGACCCATTTTTTTGAAACAGATTTAGCCAACCTGCGCGGCATGACGCCCGCACGGCTAACTATGTTACAAACGGAGTTGGGGTTATTTACGTATGCCGACCTAATACAATATTTTCCTTTCCGATACGAAGATCGCACAATTGTCCATTCGATTGCAGAAATCAGCGATCAAATGGAGCATGCCCAGTTCATTGGACGCATTCGCTACAAGGAGAAAATTGGCAATGGGGCACGGCAGCGAATTGTTGCCGAATGCTGTGATGCAACCGGATGCATTGAATTAGTTTGGTTTCAAGGCATTAAATGGCTTGAGAAATCTTTGGTATCTGGGCAAGATTATCTGTTTTATGGTAAGCCAACGAGCTTCAATGGACAGTTGCAGATGACCCATCCGGAGATGGAAGTCTATAAAGGGGTCCAGCATGCTGAAAAGAACTTTCAGCCTATTTATCCATTAACAGAGAAACTGCGCAAAAAATACATCGACAGCAAGGTCATTGCTGGATTGCAGAAAAACCTACTTAGTACGGCCTTTCCATACATTCGTGAAACACTTCCAGCAGAGATCATTCAGCAATTTAAGTTGGTTTCAAAGCAGGAAGCGCTTTACCACATTCACTTACCCCAGTCGGAAAATTGGCTTCGTCAAGCGCGGAGGCGGTTGAAATTTGAGGAATTGTTTTACAACCAATTGCGCTTAATCAAACAGAATTTGGTCCGAAAAGAAACCTTTCCGGGTCAAGTTTTTGCTTCAGCTGCATTACTTACTTCTTTTTATCAAGAGCACATGCCTTTTGATTTGACGGATGCACAGAAGAAGGTAATCCGTGAAATCTTTCAAGATATGCGATCTGGGAAACAAATGAACCGACTGCTCCAAGGAGATGTGGGATCCGGCAAAACGATTGTTGGTTTTATTTCCATGCTACTCGCCATCGATAATGGTGCGCAAGCGTGTATTATGGCGCCAACGGAAATTTTGGCGGACCAACATTACCAGGGACTGAAGAAATTTGCCGATTTACTGGGCATCACCATTGCAAAATTAACTGGATCCGTTAAGAAAAAAGATCGCGTAGGGATTCATGCAGGATTGGAATCCGGTGAATTAAATATACTAGTTGGCACCCATGCCATCTTCGAAGATGTCGTTCAGTTTAAAAACTTAGGGCTTTGCATTATCGATGAGCAACACCGATTCGGGGTGGCGCAACGAGCAAAACTTTGGGATAAAAATAAGCAAACGCATCCCCATGTTTTGGTGATGACGGCTACTCCGATTCCACGTACGCTTGCCATGACACTGTATGGCGATTTGGATGTCTCTATAATTGATGAACTTCCGGTGGGTCGGAAACCTATTCAGACGTCACACCGTTTTGATTCACACCGTTTGCAGGTATTTGCATTTATTCAAAGTGAGTTAGACAAAGGCCGACAAGTCTACATCGTGTATCCATTGATTGAGGAGTCGGAGAAAATGGATTTCAAGGATTTGATGGATGGGTATGAGAGCATTTCGCGGGCGTTTCCGGAAGTGCCTTTGGGGATCTTGCATGGCAAAATGAAGCCGGCCGATAAGGATATTGAGATGGCACGCTTTGTGAAACATGAGACTAAAATCATGGTTGCAACGACGGTGATTGAGGTGGGGGTGAATGTTCCAAATGCCTCGATTATGATCATCGAAAGCGCGGAGCGTTTTGGATTGTCGCAATTGCATCAGTTGCGCGGTCGGGTGGGTCGTGGTGCGGAACAAAGTTATTGCATCTTGATGACCGGATATAAATTAGGGGTAGATACCAAAAAACGCATCGAAACCATGGTGCGCACGAATAATGGATTTGAGATTGCAGAGGTGGATTTGCAATTGCGTGGTCCCGGAGATATTTCGGGTACACGTCAGAGCGGGGCGATCGACTTAATGATTGCAGACTTAGCGACGGATGGGGAAATTTTAAAAGTGGCGCGTGAGACCGCGATTGCTATTTTAGAAAGTGATCCACATTTGGCGATGGATAAACACCTGATGATTCGAGAGCAAGTAATGCACCAGCGTAAAGAGACTACGAACTGGGCACGAATCAGCTAAGCCCCCCTTACCTTTGGCAAACCTTGGAGGATTGCCAAAGGTAGGTTAATTCAGGGTGGGATCGTCCGGATAAGTTGATAAAATACGATAATTACCACCTTTCTGATAAAGTACTTTTCGCCACAAGGATTCGGGTGTTTCATCGAAAACAAAGTCAAGCGTAGCTGGCTCCAAAATCCAGGAATCAGTCTTCACTTCGCGTTCGAGCTGGCCTGCCGACCACCCCGCGTATCCCACAAAAAATTTGATGTCTTTAAAATCTATCTCCCTATTGATGATTGCCTCGATCGCTTGTTCGAAATCACCAGACCAATACAATCCAGGTAAAATCTCCTGACCTCCCGAAATCAAATCCGATCGGCGGTGAATAAACTGCAGAATCGTTTGATCCACGGGTCCGCCGGTATACAAAGGAATTTCCTCCATCACTTTCTCCTCCCGAATGGAATCCAAAATCGCGTCTTGCGGGTGATTCAATACCAGGCCAAATGAGTGGGAGGGCGAATGCTCACAAATTAAAATAACGCTTCGGTGGAAGGTGGGCTCGTCTAAAAATGGTTCGGCCAACAATAAAACACCGGGCTTTAGATCTTCAAACGTATAATCCATCGGCATAAAAATGTGTAAGTTTGTGCGCAAATAAATTCAGCAGCATGACCGCATTCCTCTCTTTGGGTGGCAATCTAGGAAATACCAAGGAAATTTTTGAGCAGACCTATCCCTTGATTGAAAAAAAAATCGGTCGGATTCTGCAAAAATCGAGCCTTTACCAAACCGCGGCATGGGGATTGACGGATCAGGCCGACTTCCTTAATCAGGTCATCGAAATTGAAACAACACAACATCCGGAAGAAATTTTAACGAATTTATTGGCTATCGAAATGCATTTTGGCCGAGTTCGAGATGTTCGTTGGGGACCCCGCAGTATTGATCTCGACCTATTACTCATGGATGATTTACAGGTTACATCTGACACATTGGAACTTCCCCATCCCCGCATACAAGACCGTAAATTCATTTTGATTCCGCTAGTTGAAATTGCACCTACCATCTTGCACCCAATCTTAGGGCAGACGGCAAAGGAGTTATTAGCCCGCACCACAGACACGAGTACGGTAACTATTATTCCGAATCTGTAAATTTTTGCGTGGGGAATTTCCAACTTTGGCCTACCACCTTTTCGTAGTAACGCTCATACATGGGAAGAATTTTTTCTAACGAAAATTCTTTGGCTCGGGCTAGGGCATTGGCCTTCATTTGCATATGTAATGCATCATCTGAAAGTATTTTCACCGTATTCACTACCATGTCATCGATATCCCCAATCTCACTAACAAAACCAGTCTCGCCATGGATATTCACTTCAGGAATTCCACCGGCATTCGACGAAATAACGGGTACTTCACAGGCCATTGCCTCGAGTGCTGCCAGACCAAAACTCTCCTTTTCTGAAGTTAAAAAGAATAAATCAGCAAGCGAAAGAGCCTCTTCAATGGTATCCAATTTCCCTAAAAAACGTACATCTGCCGCCACGCCCAAATCACGACATAAAGCTTCCATGCCCGAGCGTTCGGGGCCATCACCCACCAACAATAATTTCGCAGGAAGCTGTTTTTGAACTTTCGCAAAGACCTGAATAATATCTTGAATACGCTTTACCTTTCGGAAATTCGAGGTATGCATTAAAAGCTTTTCGCCATTGGGACAAATAGCTAATTTAAATTGCCCTTTCGGCTGTTTATGGAAGCGATTAAGATCAATAAAATTGGGAATAACCTCGATATTACTTAAAATTTCAAATGAAGAATAGGTGTCATCCCGCAGACTTTCAGAAACAGCCGTTACGCCATCTGACTCATTAATGGAAAACGTAACTACCGGTTCAAAGGAGGGATCTCGACCAACCAACGTAATGTCGGTTCCGTGAAGCGTCGTAATCACGGGCACGTGAATGCCCTTATATTTTAAAATTTGCTTCGCCAAGTATGCTGCCGATGCATGGGGAATCGCATAGTGTACATGAATCAAATCCAACTGCTCATTGACAGTCACATCCACCATTTTAGAGGCGAGTGCTGACTCATATGGCAGGTATTCAAACAGCGGATACGAAGCTACCGAAACCTCATGGTAGAAGATATTTTCACTGAAAAAATCCAATCGAGGCGGCTGCGTATAGGTAATAAAATGCACCTCGTGCCCTACCGAAGCAAGCGCCTTCCCTAACTCGGTCGCCACCACACCACTTCCCCCGTAGGTCGTATAACAAATGATTCCTATTTTCATAACTGAAGTTTCAAACGGAAACAAAACTAAGACAAATCCCGAAAGGTTCCTGAATATGCCTTAAATTTGCACAAATAAATTTAGCTCCCGTGAAGAATATTGTCATTTTTGCCTCCGGTTCAGGTTCAAACGCAGAGAAAATCTATGCCCATTTCGCCGAATCCAATGAGGTTAAAATCACGCATATTTTCTGCAATAATCCGGAAGCAGGTGTCTTGCAACGGGCGGAGCGCCTTCACATCCCGTGTAGTGTTTTTACCCGTGAAGAGTACAAAAACGGGACGGTCCTGCGAAAAATTCAATCATTACATACGGATTGGGTGATATTGGCAGGTTTTTTGTGGTTGATCCCTTCCGAATTTGTGCAGGCCTTCCCCCAAAGAATCATCAATTTGCACCCCGCATTACTCCCGAAATTTGGTGGAAAAGGTATGTATGGCCATTTTGTGCATGAGGCAGTTGTCGCTGCAGGGGAGACGGAATCTGGCATTACGATTCATTATGTAAATGAACACTATGACGAGGGAGCCATCATCTTCCAGAGCTCTTTTCCCGTATTACCGAGCGACACTCCGGAAGATGTAGCCAAAAAAGGACAGGTACTCGAGCACCGCGATTTTCCGCAGGTAATCGAATCGCTTGTTTTACCAGCCTCCTCCTAATACCCGATACAACTGGATCGCATGCGTCCAGCGCTTTCGGGAAATTTCAAGTAAATCCAATTCAGAACGTAAGGCACTTTGCTGAGCCGTCAACACTTCCAAATAACTCGCATTCGCAGTTAAAAATAGTGTTCCAACCGTATTAATGGCCCCTTTTGTAAGTAATACCTCCCGCTCCTTCAACAGACTTTGACGCTGTAAATAGGCTAAGGATTTAACTTGCGTATCCCACTCCAAAAATCCCTGAATCAACGCATTTTGATAGGCCAAATCCTTCGCTTTCCATTGCGCATCCGAGCGTAAAATATCCGCTGTTATGGCCGATCGATTCAACCACGGTGCTGTAATGCCTCCCAATAATTGATACGCCATGGACGCAGGCAATTGGAATAAGTAAGCCGGCTGAAAACCCTGCACACCCAAAACTCCGGACAATACAATAGATGGCTTTAACGCTAATGCGGCACTTTCCTTCGATTCAAATGCTGCAGATAAATTTAATTTTGCTTGACGAATGTCAGGCCTTCTTTCCAGTTGATCAATCTGAATATGGGCAAACATGGCGGTATCCAATGAACATTGAAATGGATACGACGCCCGCATAATTTTACCAGCTGGCTTATTTAAGTAATAACGAATCTGATTTTCCAATACCGTTATTTGCTGCAAAACATCCCCCTCTTGTGCACGTGAATTTAATAACTGCGCCTCGAGCTGCTGGACAGCTGACTCATTCACCACCCCAGCTTCTTTCTGCACTTGCACGAGTTCAAACGCCTTTTGCTGAATAGCAATATTAGATTTCAAAATATTCAACTCCTGATCTAAAGCCACCAGTTGTCCATAGGCTCCTGCCACTTCAGCTACCAAGGATGTAATCAACCATTGTTGGCCCGACTCCGTCGCCAGATACCGCAGAGCACTTGCCTTTTTACGCTTAGCTAATTTCCCCCAAACATCCCATTCCCAACTCGACTGAACCCCAATTAATAGGTCGGGTAAGTTCTCAGGTATAATTTGATCCTTCGTAATATTGGTAGAAAATTGGGTATCGAAGTTACCAACGCCATCCATTGTATATTTACCAAATCGGCGTAAACTTGGCTGTATAATACCTCCAACGACCGGCTTGCGCAATCCGCGCTGGTACATAAAATCTGCCCGCGAGGCGGCCATTTCCAAAAACCCAATCTTGATGTCGTTACTGCGAACCAAAACTGAATCAATTAATTGGACTAATAAACTGTCGCGCTTCCAACAAGCCTGCACATCAGACACGGAGACTTGCTCATTCGGCTGACGGTAGGTTTCCAAATCAGCATTCACACGATTCTGAATGCTTAGGTTTGATTGGCAAGAAGCTAAGCTAATCGCCAAAACAATAATTATCCAAAATCTATTTCTCATTTTTTGACCATTTAGCCGAGAGTGTGGCGAAAACCACATACAATCCCGGGATTACCAATAAACCTCCAACCGTTCCCAAAATCATTCCACCAGCAGAAGCTGTTCCAATGGTTCTATTTCCAATAGCGCCAGCACCAGAGGCAACCATGAGTGGAATTAAGCCTGCAACAAACGCAAAAGAAGTCATCAAGATAGGGCGCAAACGAGAGAATGCTCCTTCTTTGGCAGCCTCGATAATCGATGCTCCATCCTTCTGTTTGGCAATGGCAAACTCAACAATCAAGATGGCATTCTTGCCTAATAGACCAATCAACATCACCAGCGCCACTTGGGCATAAATATTGTTTTGCAAGCCGAACAGATACAAGAATGCGTAGGTCCCCATGGCTCCCATGGGTAGGAACAACAAAACAGGGAAAGGCAACAAGAAAGATTCATATTGCGCAGCCAACAAGAGATATACGAATAACAAACAGATGGCAAAAATGAAGATGGCTTGGTTGCCGGCTAAATCTTCCTCCCGGGTCATGCCCGACCATTCTAGCGTATACCCACGTGGCAAACTCTTCAATGCCTGTGCCCTAATAACATCTAAAACCGCACCGGAACTAAATCCAGGAGCAGGCTCGCCATTTACCATCGCCGACGTAAACATGTTGTAGCGCGTAAATTGCTCTGGTCCATAGACGCGCTTCATCTTCACAAATGAAGAGTAAGGAACCATTTCACCGTCTTTATTCTTTGCATAAAACTTCAACACATCATCTGGATGCGCACGGTAACGCGGATCTACCTGCACCATTACTTTGTACATTTGGCCAAAGCGAATGAAGTTGGTGGCATAAAAACTACCCAACAACGTCTGTAAGTTATCCATCGCAGGAAGCACATTCACCCCTTTCTGAGCGGCAGCTTCTTGGTCTACTTCCAGCATGTACTGCGGAAAAGAAGGATCGAAACTCGAGAACGTATTTTGGATTTCTGGTGCTTCATTCAATTTCTTCGCGAAGTCATTCGATACAGCCGCTAGTTTCTGAAGATCCCCCGAACCACTTCGATCCTGAATACGGAATTCAAAACCAGACGCATTTCCGAAACCTGGAACGGCCGGCGGTGGGAAAAATTGAATACTCGCATCCTTGATTCCATTCGTCTTTGATCGAATGATTTCCGTTAATTCGTCTACGGTCTCTTTACGTTCTTCCCAAGGTTTCAAGGTGATAATACCTGTACCATAAGAGGCTCCAGATCCATCGGTCAACAAACTAAATCCGGCCAAGGT
>JACCDL010439833.1_pt1 | contig 33869 bp, 31 predicted proteins | sample 7441931 | NCBI WGS metagenome assembly JACCDL01 (sample SAMN15323437, study PRJNA562643) | freshwater metagenome | isolation source: river surface water | place: USA:Blue River Watershed | collected 2017-08-16 | reverse complement strand
GTTGATAATTTAAGCCCTTGAGTGTCATTTGTTTGCAATTATGGGGTTTTTAAATTAGCTTCGAAGTGATTTTTATTTTAACAAATTATAATTTATGGCTTTACGCCCCAACAACAATTACAGAGGAAATAAAAGAGAAGAAGAGCCTTACCGCATAAATCAGTTGATTCGTGGAGTAGATGAGGTTCGATTAGTGGGTGAGAATATCGAGATTGGTGTTTATCCGTTCGCGAAAGCTTTAGAGATTGCAGAATCTCAAAATTTAGATTTGGTTGAAATATCACCTAAAGCAGTCCCTCCTGTTTGTAAAGTAATTGATTATGCCAAGTTTAAGTATGATCAAAAGAAAAAGCAAAAGGAGATTAAGGCTAATGCCACAAAGACGGTAATTAAAGAGATCCGCTTTGGTCCTAATACGGATGAACATGATTTTAACTTTAAGTTAAAGCATGCCGTGAATTTCTTAAAGGAGGGTGCTAAAGTTAAAGCATATGTACATTTCGTCGGTCGTACGATTGTTTTCAAAGAGCGCGGAGAGATGTTGTTATTGAATTTTGCCAAAGGTCTCGAGGACATAGGTAAACCAGATGACATGCCTAAGTTAGAGGGAAAGCGGATGAGTATCATCTTTTCACCGAAAGCAGCAAAGAAATAATTTTTTAATTTTAGTGGAATGTAGCGGTAAATTTATTACTTTTGCGTTCCAATTTTTACATGTCTAATCAATTTAAGAATGCCAAAAATTAAAACCAACTCTGGAGCGAAGAAGCGTTTCAAAGTAACGGGAACTGGTAAGATTAAGCGTAAGCACGCTTTTCACAGCCATATCCTTACTAAAAAGACAACGAAACAGAAGCGTAATTTAGTACACGCTACGTTAGTTTCGCCAGCTGATATGGATCGCGTAACATTAATGTTAGGTCTATAATCAGTAAAATCAGTTATTGTTAAACCAGAAAGTAGGCTAAAGTAATCGAAAGATTCGCCTCATTTCAAAAAACAAAAAATTATGCCAAGAAGTGTCAATCACGTAGCCTCAAGAGCTAGAAGAAAGAAAATCCTTAAGTTAGCGAAAGGATTTTATGGTCGCGGTAAAAACGTTTGGACTGTAGCCAAAAACAAAGTAGAGAAAGGTTTGCAATATGCTTACCGTGATCGTAAAGTTAAGAAAAGAGATTTTCGTGGACTTTGGATCCAGCGTATTAATGCAGCTGTTCGTGCTGAAGGAATGTCTTATTCTGCGTTCATGGGCAAATACAATAAATCGGGTATGACGTTAAATCGTAAGGTTTTAGCTGATCTAGCGATGAATCACCCAGAAGCTTTTAAAGCAGTTGTTAAGAAATTAGCATAAGCCAAATGAAAAGTCCCGATTTAGTCGGGACTTTTTTTTTATCCATTATCTTTGTTGCCTAATCTGGTAACCTTGCAAAAGCCCATTTATTTCGATTATGCTTCCACAACTCCCGTACATCCATTGGTGTTAGCGGAGATGCTCCCCTATTTTACAGAGAATTTTGGTAATGCAGGGTCAAACCAACACTATTATGGGTGGGTTGCTGAGGAAGCAATAACTAAATCGCGCGCTTTAATTGCACAGTATTTTAGTTTACCTAGTTCTTCAATCATATTTACGTCTGGAGCTACCGAATCAAATAATCTTGCGATACAAGGATTTTTAGTAGGTAAACAGCCAGGACACATCATAACATCCGTATTAGAACATAAAGCAGTTTTGGCTGTATGTGAACACATGATGACTTTAGGTTGGGAAGTTAGTTTTTTAAAACCTAATGCCAACGGGATGATTGAAGTGCGCGATGTAGAAGCAGCCATACGACCGGATACGCTTCTAATTTCATTGATGCTGGTCAATAATGAAATTGGTACGATTACTGATTTTGAAGCTATACGTCAATTAGCCGATAGGTATCAACTAACATTTCATGGAGATGCGACACAGGCTGTAGGAAAGATTGATTTGAGAGATAAGGCACTTCCCCATTTGATGAGTATTTCAGGGCATAAAATGTATGGACCTAAGGGTATTGGAGCTTTACTTGTTCAACCTGGTCTTACAATCAATTCGTTAGTATTTGGTGGAGCGCAAGAACGTAATATTCGAAGCGGTACATTGGCTGTGCAGCAAATTGTAGGACTTGCGCAATCTTTTAAGTTAATTCCTGATTTACTTGAACATGCTCAATTGCTAGTTCAGTTTAAGTCCAAGATCGTCCAGTCCATACCGACGCATTGGAAAATTAATGTTCAGCAAGCGAGTACTGTGCCGCATATAGTAAGTATTTCATTGCCATCAACTGATTGGGAATCTATGTTTCAAAAACTTCCTAATGTGGCTATTTCTAATGGTTCTGCCTGTAATGCTAAAACTCATTTACCTTCACACGTGTTGAAGGCAATTGGATTATCGGATGCAGAGGCGTTGGCTACCCTGCGAATAGCTATGGGTTTCGGAACGACCGCTGAAGATGTGGATTTTTTGATTTCATATTTGAACGAAAAACTTATCGTAGCATGAAGGAATTGATTCAAATACTTAACCAGTTGAAGCAGTTGTTACAAACAGGAGAAACCTTCGCCCTAGCAACCGTTGTTTTTGTTGAGGGATCGGCCTACCGTCGTCCAGGTGCGCGCATGTTGATTGATGCAAATGGAAATTGGTGGGGAGGAATTAGCGGTGGTTGCTTGGAAGGAGATTTACTGAAAAAAGCACAATTGGCGATGCGCCAACAAACCATTAAGAATATAACCTATGATACGCGTGAGGACGACCCCTTTCAGCTTGGGGTTGGTTTGGGCTGTCAAGGATTAATTGAGATTATAATTGATCCTATACGTGAACATTTAGTACGTGTTTCTGATCAATTGCACGTATGTTTAAATTCGGGTAAATCAAATGTCCTTCAAAGTACATGGAATGGATCTGACTTTGAAATTAAGAAGGTTGCGGATGTTGACAATTCATATACTCGGGAAGGTGACAAGCAAATTTTCATTGAACGGATACCTGCAAATACGCGAATTTGGATTATAGGCCATCAATTTGATGCAGTGAGTTTGATCCAACTTTGTCAACAATTGGCATGGGAAATTCATTGGGTAGGCAATAAACTTAAAATGAGTCCACATGTTAGCAACTTGGTGCATGCATGTTATGATTGGGATGAATTGTTACCAGCCCGTGAAACGGATTGCCTAGTCATAATGACGCATGATTTCGATCGAGATGTTGAGTTTCTGAATAATCAATACAGGAACAATGCCTGGGCTTATGTGGGTATTTTAGGTCCAAGTAAACGTATGGATCGAATTTTAAAACAAATTCCTACGCTACAAGTTAATTCTATTGCTAGTCCGATTGGATTAGATATAGGCGCAGAAGGTCCGGATGAGATTGCAATTTCGATTGTTTCTGAGATTTTGGCAATTAAAAATGGACGCAATGGTCAATCATTAAAATTTAGAAAAGGTAGTATACATTCATGAATTCCCTAGTAGCACTTAAAAAGGCGATTGAGCCGCATCAAAACATTTTATTGACTCATCCGATTAACGGATATATTAAGTCACCAACAGAGTTAGCCAATTTTATGCAGCACCATGTGTTCGCTGTATGGGATTTTATGTCGCTTGTGAAAAAGCTTCAACTGGAATTAACAACTGTTCATCAGCCTTGGGTTCCGAAAGGATCTCCCGAAGTGCGGTTTTTAATAAATGAGATTGTTTTAGGGGAAGAATCGGATGTTGATCAACACGGTCAATATACGAGTCACTTTGAATTATACTTGCGCGCTATGCGTGAGTTGGGAATTGATGCTTTACCCGCGATGGATCGACTAACGCATTGTTCTTCCATGGATGAGGTATTGGGGACATTACCGGCATTAGCGATTCCAGAATCGGTGCGGGAGTTTTTAAAGTTTACGTTTGAATCCATTCAAAATAGACCGATTGAAGAGGTTGCTGCCATCTTTACGTTTGGCCGTGAAGACTTAATCCCCGGAATGTTTCAATTAATAGTGGATCAATTAAAGCAAGATGCTCCCTCCCAAATTGAAACCCTGGTTTATTATTTAGAGCGTCATATTGAAGTAGATGGTGATCATCATAGTCAATTAGCGTATCGAATGATGGAAGAATTATGTGGAAATGATACTGATAAGTGGTTGCGTGCGACGCAAGCCGCAATTGAGTCATTACAAGTACGGAAGAAGTTATGGGATGGAGTTGTGAATGAGAGTTAAGAAGTAAGAATTATGTGTACATAAAAAAGCCCGATACAATATGTACCGGGCTTTTATTTTACTCCAATAGTTTATTTCACTTCCTCGAAAGCTACATCTTCAGCACCACCATCTGCGGCAGTATCTGTTGGCTGTGCACCTTCTCCACCTTCACTTGCTCCTGCTGCGTACATTTCTTGAGATGCCGCCGTCCAAGCCGTGTTTAGTTTTTCTAGACCTGCATCGATACCTGCTAAATCTTGTGCGGCATGCGCCACTTTTAATTCGGCTAATGCACCTTCAATGGCAGTCTTATTTCCTTCTGATAATTTCTCACCATATTCTTTCAATTGCTTGTCAGATTGGAAAATCAATGCATCTGCTTGATTGATTTTTTCAACTTTCTCCTTCTCTAGTTTATCTGAAGCCTCATTTGCTTTTGCTTCATTCCGCATTTTTTCGATGTCCTCATCTGTTAAACCGCTTGAAGCTTCGATGCGTATTTTTTGCTCTTTTCCAGTCCCTTTATCTTTTGCAGATACGTTAAGGATACCGTTTGCATCGATGTCAAATGTAACTTCGATTTGAGGTACACCACGCTGCGCTGGTGGCAAACCATCCAAGTGGAAACGTCCTAGAGAACGGTTATCTTTCGCCATTGGACGCTCACCTTGTAGCACATTAAGTTCTACAGATGGTTGGTTATCCGCAGCTGTCGAGAATGTCTCAGATTTTTTAGTTGGGATCGTTGTATTCGATTCAATTAACTTTGTGAACACACCACCCATTGTTTCGATACCTAATGAAAGTGGAGTTACGTCTAGTAATAAAACGTCCTTCACCTCCCCTGTTAGTACTCCTCCTTGGATGGCAGCTCCAATCGCTACTACCTCATCTGGATTAACACCTTTCGAAGGCTTTTTACCAAAGAACTTCTCTACTTCTTCTTGGATACGTGGAATACGTGTTGAACCACCTACTAAGATTACTTCATCGATATCCGAATTTGTGTAGCCTGCATTCTTCATGGCACGTTTGCAAGGCTCCAACGTACGCTGGATTAAGCTATCAGCTAACTGCTCAAATTTTGCTTTTGAAAGCGAACGAACTAAGTGTTTTGGAATTCCGTCCACAGGCATAATGTAAGGCAAATTGATTTCAGTAGATGCACTTGAACTCAACTCAATTTTTGCTTTTTCTGCAGCTTCCTTCAAGCGCTGTAACGCCATTGGATCTTTACGCAAATCAATTTTTTCGTCAGCAATGAATTCTTCAGCTAACCAGTTAATAATTACCTGATCAAAGTCATCACCTCCTAAGTGTGTATCTCCATCAGTTGATTTCACTTCAAAAACTCCATCTCCTAACTCAAGAACTGACACGTCAAATGTACCGCCACCTAAGTCGAAAACAGCAATTTTCATGTCTTTTCCACCCTTGTCTACTCCATATGCTAATGCAGCAGCCGTAGGCTCATTGATAATACGTTTTACTTCTAAACCAGCGATTTGACCAGCTTCTTTCGTTGCCTGACGTTCTGCATCATTGAAATAAGCAGGAACAGTGATAACAGCTTCGGAAACCGTTTGACCTAAATAGTCCTCTGCGGTCTGCTTCATTTTTGTCAAAATTTGAGCAGAAATTTCTTGTGGTGTATACAAACGGTCACCAATACGAACACGTGGTGTGTCATTATTTCCTTGCTCCACCTGATATGAGATTGTTTTTAATTCTGAACTTACTTCTGAATACTTTTTCCCCATGAAACGCTTCACAGATGAAATTGTATTCTGAGGATTGGTAATGGCTTGTCTTTTGGCTGGATCACCTACCTTACGCTCCCCATTTTCTAAAAATGCTACAATAGAGGGTGTCGTTCTTCTTCCTTCTGAATTAGCGATAACAACAGCCTCATTCCCTTCCATAACCGCCACACATGAGTTGGTGGTACCTAAGTCAATTCCAATAATTTTTCCCATGATTATTTTTTTTAATTTTCATCCCTTTTACACAAGGATAATGCCATCCTACTCTTTCGTGTCACTTTATGCCAAATTGTCATAAATCAGGTTTAATTGATTTAAATCGGCAGATAATCAGCCGAAATGATACTTTACCGCACAAGTTCATTGCAATGGAATTGACAATAAGTCGATATACTAACCTACAGAATTATTGAAAAAGGCAATTATTTGCATCTATAAATCTAAGAAAGACAAATAATACAAAAGGCCAAGATGAAATTCTTGGCCTTTATATTAGATCAATTGCTTGCTCTCCCCAGGAATCGTATAAGATTTTCCGTTTACTAGTAGTGTGATCGGACCTATTGATAAGTTAGTAATTTCAATACCTGTCCGATGCACCTTAATTGCTAATTGGTTAGATCTGAAATTAATTTTAAACGCATATTCTTCCCATTGACTTGGCAAAAAAGGTGTAAAGCTAAGCTGGTCATTAACCAGCATCATTCCACCAAATCCCTTGACAATCGACATCCACGTACCCGCCATACTTGTGATGTGGCATCCATCTTCCGTATCATTATTATAATCATCCAAATCTAATCGTGCTGCACGTGTATAGAATTCATATGATTTATCCTCTTTCCCTAATTTTGCCGCTAAAATATTATGAACACATGGGCTTAAGGATGATTCATGTACGGTTAACGGTTCGTAAAAATTATAATTTCGTTCAATTTCTTCTTTCGTAAAATCTCTCTCAAAGAAATACATGCCTTGTAATACATCAGCTTGTTTAATGTAGCATGATCGCAATATTCTGTCCCAGGACCAGTTTTGATTTATAGGTCTTTGTCCTTCCGGAATGGAATCCACTGACGCAATTACTTTATCTAAGAATCCATCTTGTTGCAAGAAAATACCCTTATTCTCATCACGCGGGAAATACATATGTTGAATGATGTGTTCAAATTGCGTAATTTCTTCGTTCTTGAATCCTGTTTTGGTTAGTTTTTCGTTTGATTCGACAGGATAAGAGGATTTGATTTCTTTCAATACCTCCAACGTATATTTTAGGCACCAAACAGCAAAATAGTTCGTGTACCAGTTATTATTTACGTTGTTTTCATATTCATTGGGTCCTGTGACTCCAAGCATGACATATTTTTGATGATTTTCAGACCAATTGACACGTTGGGCCCAGAAGCGTGAAATACCAAGCAATACCTCCCAGCCATAATCTACCAAATGTTTACGGTCGTTTGTGTAATCCACATAATCCTTGATTGCATAAGCAATCGCACCATTTCTATGGATTTCTTCAAAAGTAATTTCCCACTCGTTATGGCATTCTTCGCCGTTCATGGTAACCATAGGATATAGAGCAGCGCCTTGATTAAACCCAAGTTTACCCGCATTCTCAATGGCACGATCTAATTGTTTCCAACGGTAGATTAATAGATTTTTAGCGACATGCTGTGGAGCTGTTGACAAATAGAATGGGATGCAATAGGCTTCTGTATCCCAATAGGTTGATCCACCATATTTTTCGCCCGTAAAGCCTTTGGGGCCAATATTTAATCGATCATCTGCCCCTGTATACGTTTGATTTAATTGAAAAATATTAAAACGTATGCCTTGTTGGGCAGATACGTCCCCCTTGATCACCACATCATTTACTGCCCATTTAGCTTCCCAAGCGTCTGCTTGTTCTATTTTCATGGTTTCGAAACCTTTTTCGCTGATGCGATTTAGGTAATCAATTCCCCGTGTTTCTAACTCGATTATGGGATGGTTTTCTGAACTTAAGTTAACTGCAAATTTGGTGATGGTCAGTTGATCACCTTGTGTCACGTTCATTAGATAGACCAATGAACTATATTTCTCTTTAGTTGTTTGTGTGGCCTCAACGGTTTTATTTTTACCGTTAATCGACAAGGCTATTTTTTGTCCTGTAAAGACCTCAAAGCCAGTTTTTTTTGTTTTAGACCATACAAATGAGGTATTCTCACTCGCTCCTACTTTAACTTGATCCCAGAATTTCTCATCGTAATTGGAATCTTTGTTTTTTATATCCCCATCTATAAATGCATTGATCGAGATTGAACCTGAGAAATTTATTGGCGTAATTTGATATGAAATCACTCCTGATTCATCATCTGCCATGCTATTAAGACGAATGGACTCAATAGAAAGTTTTTTTCCAGAGGCTAAGGTCAGGGAACATTGACGAAGGATGTGACCTTCTTTCATGTTTAACTCACGGTAAAAACTGTCTATATTACTTGTATGTAAGTCAATTATCTCTCCGTCAACTTTAAGTTCAAGTCCGGTCCAATTGGCTGCATTTAATACTTTCGCGAAATATTCTGGATAACCGTTTTTCCACCAGCCAACACGTGTTTTATCTGGATAATAGACACCCGCAACATAATTACCTTGAAGTGTTTTCCCTGAATATGTCTCCTCAAAAGAACCCCGTTGACCCATTCGTCCATTACCTAGCGAAAAGATTGACTCAGTTATTTCGTTGTATTCTGGATGAAATTGATCTTCGATGATTTTCCATTCATCGAGTTTTAAATACTGTTTCATGTAAACTCAGGGTTATTTTGGTAATCTGCACAAAAATAAACGAATGTGTCTTTTTGTGAATTCTGTGCTAGGGTGTTTCTTAAAATTGAAGTAATTCAGAAGCCTGAACTCCTACAAATGTTGGGATAACTTTGTCGGCTTGCCCTAACATTTCAGCCTCTCCTATGCCTATTGCGCGCATATCTCCCGCTTTTGCTGCTTCTATGCCTGCTTGTGCGTCTTCAAAAACAACGCATGCTGCAGGTTCTACGCCAAGTCCCATCGCACCTTTTAAAAACACTTCTGGGTCAGGTTTGCTTTTGGTAACCATGTTACCGTCTACTATTAAATCAAACCATTCGGTTAATCCTGTTTTAGCTAAAATAATCTCTGCGTTTTTACTAGCTGATCCTAAAGCTATTTTATATCCAGCTTTTTTTAGCTGCCCTAAAAAATCCACTACTCCAGGTAGTATTTCACTTGGATTCATAGTTGAAATCAACTCAAGGTAATTTTCGTTTTTTTCAATTAACCAAGCCGATATTTGTTCCTCCGTAGCAGAATAGTTAGCCCAAGCTAAAATTCTGTTCAATGACTCTACTCGAGATACTCCTTTTAATTGCTCGTTTTGTTCTTCCGTTAAAACATAGCCAAATTTAGATCCTAAATTTTTCCACGCTTGAAAATGATAAATTGCCGTATCCACTAGTACACCATCTAAATCAAATAGGCATGCCTTATATGTCATTTTGAGTGATATTTTGTAAAAATCTGTTTATTTGAATGTTCAAAATTATTACATTTACTTATGCCAAGAAAGCTATTTCTGCTGTGCTAGGCTGTTTATTTTACTATATGCTTCGATTTAAATCTTTTACAGTTTTGTTTTTGGCCTGTTTAGGCCTCTCGAGTCAATTGAATTCCCAATCGCCTATGTCTAGCCAATCTCACACATCTTCAAAGTTTGTTGTTTATCAAATGATGTTTCACTTGTGGGGAAATACAAATACGAATTTGATTCGAAATGGTTCTGCGCAACAAAATGGAGTCACTAAGTTCAAGGACGTATCTACCAAAGCACTCAAGGTGTTAAAATCCAAAGGCATAACCCATGTTTATGCAACTGGTTTGATCGAACATGCGACAATGGAGGATTTTACTGCCTATGGATCTCATTTAGATCATCCTTCTGTGGTCAAAGGGCGCGCTGGATCACCTTTTGCGATTAAGGATTATTACGATGTTAATCCCTTTTTAGCAGACAATCCAGCTAAGCGTATGGATGAATTTAAAGCTATGCTAGCACGTTTCCACGATTCAGGGATCAAATTAGTTATCGATTTTGTTCCCAATCATTTGGCAAGGCAATATTACTCGGACCAAAAGCCGGCTGGTATTATTGATTTTGGTGTGAACGACAATACAACAGTTTCATTTGCCCCCACGAATAATTTTTACTATTTACCGGGTACGCAATTTTCTGTTCCAGAAGGGGTTCGTCCACCCGTTCCAGTGACAATTCCTTATACGGAGATTCCTGCCAAAGTAAGTGGCAATAATGTGTTTAGTTCTCAGCCCTCCATTCATGATTGGTTTGAAACTGTAAAGTTAAATTATGGTGTAGATTACCAACATGGAAATTCCACGTATTTCGATCCTATTCCTGACACATGGTTAAAAATGGTGGATGTCTTGCGCTATTGGGCTGACTTAGGTGTAGATGGTTTTCGCTGCGATATGGCTGAGATGGTACCAGTTGAATTCTGGTCCTATGCAATTCCGAAGGTAAAGAACCAACATACAGATTTAATTTTCATCGCTGAAATCTATCAACCAGATAAATACAAGGATTATATTTTTCGCGGAGGATTTGATTATTTATATGACAAGGTTGGCTTGTATGATGGAATTCGCCGGTTGATGGAACAAAAGCCGGAGGCAACGACAGCTGACATTACACGTGTTTGGCAGCAGGAATCTGGTGATTTTGCGAAGCATATGCTGCGGTTTTTAGAAAATCACGATGAGCATAGATTGAATACACCTGCCTTTGCTGCTTCTAATTTTTGGTCTACTATTCCGGGTATGGTTGTTACCGCAACCCTACATGATGGACCTTTGATGATTTACATGGGCCAAGAATTTGGAGAAAAGGCAAATGAAATTGAAGGGTATAATGAGGCTGATGATCGAAGCTCAATGTTTGATTTTTGGCGCGTGGAAACGCACCAGCGCTGGATGAATGGCGGTAAATTTGATGGAGGTTTATTAACTGCCGCAGAGAAAGAAATCGATCAATTTTACCAAAAGTTGTTCAAAAAGGTGCATGGATCTGAAGCAATTCAATGGGGTGCATTTTTTGATTTACAATATGCACAGGATGCAAGTTATGAGAAGAATAAGTTGTATTCTTACTTACGCTATACCGCCAATGAGAAGTTGTTGATTGTGACAAATTTTGATGCGAAGCAGGGATATGAATTTAATTTACAGATTCCTACATTAGCGCTAGATATGATGCAGCTAAAATCTGTTCAATTAATTAAAAACACCTATTTTACACCTCCTAGCACCTCTGATGTCCCTCGCATAGCAGGAAATAAGATTTACATTCCGGCCAACAGTGCCTTGATTTTTAATTTATAAGCAATGAAAAAAATGACAAAACCACACTTATCCCTCGGCCAAATATTCTCCATGAGTGTTGGCTTTTTAGGGATTCAATTTGGATTTGCCTTACAGAATGGAAATGCTTCGCGCATTTTACAGAGTTTTGGTGCGGATGTTGAGCAATTATCTTGGTTCTGGTTAGCTGCTCCCCTAACTGGTATGTTGATACAACCTATTATCGGATTTTATTCTGATCGTACTTGGAATAGCTTAGGAAGACGTAAGCCATTTTTTTTGGCTGGAGCTATTTTAGCGGCATCTGCTCTGTTATTTTTTCCACATGCCGGTGCCTTGGCGGGCTTTCTTCCTCCTATGATTGTGGGCGCAGGTATTTTAATGATGATGGATGCTTCGTTCAACGTTGCCATGGAGCCATTTCGAGCTTTGGTCGCTGATAATTTACCTGAAGAACAAAATACTATGGGTTTTTCCATTCAAACATTTTTGATTGGAATCGGAGCTGTTGTTGGTTCGTGGTTACCATATATATTGGGTGAATGGATGGGAGTAGGTAAAATGGCTGATCCAGGTCAAATTCCGGATAATGTTCGTTACTCTTTTTATGTAGGTGCTTTTGTCTTTATTACAGCGATAATATGGACCATCGTAACGACGAAAGAATATTCGCCAGAAGAACGTGCAGCGATGGGTTTTGAGGAGGAAGGAAAAGAGGATTCGTTGGTATCTGTATTTAGGTATATAAAAGAAATGCCCCAAACCATGCGCCAATTAGGTGTGGTTCAATTCTTCTCTTGGTTCGGTTTATTCTCTATGTGGGTTTTTTCTACTCCTGCAATTGCTCATCATGTATATGGTTTGGAATTGAATGACCATCAGTCGTTGCGTTATCAAGATGCTGCCAACTGGGTGGGGATCATATTCGGTGTATATAGTGGGGTGTCCGCTATTTATGCCGCATTTTTGCCCAAAATTGCCGCTTATTTGGGAAATAAGGCAACACATGCATTTTCATTAACTGCGGGTGGCCTTGGTTTGATATCTATCTATTTTATTCAAGATCCCAACATGTTGATTTTGAGTATGGTGGGCGTAGGTATGGCCTGGGCTAGTATTTTAGCTATGCCATATGCCTTACTTGCTGGTTCAATCCCTTTGGCTAAAATGGGAGTTTATATGGGTATATTCAATTTTTTTATCACGGTGCCGCAAATTGTAAATGGCATAATTGGTGGATCTATTGTTAGGTATTTGTATGGTGGTAATGCAATTTATGCGATTGTTATGGCAGGTGTATTTTTTATTGCAGGAGCATTTAGTGTATTATGGATTCGCGAAAAATAGTCTTCCTCTTTTTGGCTTTACTAAGTTTTAGCGGAAGAGGTCAGTTTGCTCCTTCTTTGACCAAGGCTATCCAAGAATCACGTGCAAAAGAAGATTTAACATATATCGGATTACATTTTTTAGGTAAACCATACACAAGAAACTCCCTTTCATCTAGTAATTCAGAGACTTTAGTAGCCGATTTATCCTCTTTTGATTGTGTTACATTCATTGAGAATTCTCTGGCTTTAGCTCATTCTAAAGGGATTGATTCACTTTATCGTACAGCATTACGGCATTATCGCTATGCAGGGGATTCGATTCAATATGAAAAGCGTTTTCATTATTTTTCGGATGCGATGGGTCAATTGGGGTTCCCATTGTTAGGTACAAGTAATTTGCTTCATAAATCGCCCAAAACGTTTTCTTACTTGAGTAGCTATCTTGCCAATAAGAAGTCAACAAAAGTTAATTTTAAAGTTCTGCGTGCGCATGAACATGAACTTGCGCAAAGACCATTTTATTACACACCTAATGCATCCATTGAACAATTACTTCCCTTTTTAAAGTCTGGAGATTTGATAGGTTTAGTTTCTAAAAAATCATCAATTGATTTTTCACATACCGGTATGGTCTATCGGATGAATGGGAAAGTTTATTTACTTCATGCTTCACAAGAATTTAAGCGTGTCATGGTTAGTAGGCAGACATTAATGGATTATGTGAAAACGCACCGCCAATTCATTGGGATTTGCGCATTTAGGCCTATTTTTAAGGAATGAAAAAATACAATTTTGATCAGGTTATTGATCGTAGGAATACGCATAGTTTCAAATGGGATAATGTAACCTATCCAGCAACAGGAATGTTACCCATGCCAGTGGCAGATATGGATTTTGTGGTGTCAGATGAAATTAAAGAAACCTTAGATCGTATCACGACACAAGGTGTTTTAGGCTATGCTATCGTTCCAGATTCACTTAAAAAGGTGATGCAATCCAAAATTAGTCGTGATTATGGTTGGGAAACACAGCTTGATTGGCAAGTATGGATTCCGGGAATAGTGCCAGGAATTACGGCTGCTTGTTCCGCTTTTTCAGGCTCAGAAGATGGAATACTGACCGCTGTTCCAGTTTACCACCCATTTCATTTAGTTGCTGGTTGGGTGGAAAGACCCTTATTTACATTTCCTATGATCCAAGAAGGTATTCGGTGGACATATGATTTTGATGCATTTGAGGCAGCTTTAAAAAAAGGGCCTAAGGTATTTTTATTTTGTAACCCGCATAATCCCGGTGGGACCGTATTCAATTCAACTGAGATAGAGCGTATTCGACAACTATGTGCAAAATATGCGTGTTTAATCGTTTCAGATGATATTCATGCCGATTTACAAATTAGTACACACACACAACATCAATGCATTGCAGGAGAAATCAACTTTTTTGCCACATCAAAGGCATATAATACGGCTGGTTTAGGTGGAGCGGTTGCGGTAATTCCGGATAAAAATATTCGTGAGGCTTTTATAAAAAAGACATTGGGTGTTTTTCCTATGTTAACGCGTCATAGTATCGAAGTTATGCATACCTCTTTGACAATGTCTTCAGCATGGATGGATTCGCTTCTACCCTATTTGCGTTCTAATCATGATCTACTTTTCAAGGAGGTTAATGCATTGCCGGGTTTATCAATGCTGCCGTTAGAAGCAACGTATTTAGCCTGGATTGGTTACGATTCCAAGCTACTTGGCGATTTACAAAAAAGGTTATTTGATGCTGGTTTACATGTTTTGCGGGGAGATCAATTTAAAGGCGGCGATTTCGTTCGTTTGAATTTTGCTTGCCCTCGGATACAAGTTGAAAAAGCGATTGCAATACTCAAACATGTTGTATATGCGAATTCTTAAAAGCCTACTTTTTTTGGGATTGTTATGCGCTTTGGGATTTCTTTTCTGGTTTATAGCTGCTCAGGATCAAGATTCTAATGCAGATGTTAGTTTAGAGGATAATATGATGGCGAGTGGTTTTTCAGATTCGTTACGCCAAAATGCACAGACTGATACTTTAAAGGTGGTATCAACTGAAAACATAGTCGTTAATGCAATCATTGAGGACTTCGAAGCCAAAATTGATTCGAACAAATTTTACGTTTATAAAAGTAATCAACTGCTTTTTTCACGAAAGATTGATTGGCAGGTTAAACAAATTTTAGCGTCTGATTTAAATGCGAACCAATTACCTGAATTTTGGATTTACGGTTCAAATGCAAGTAAAAAGAGTCAAATTTTAGCTTTTGAATATGGTTCCGGCAAGATACGAGAGATTGCTTTTCCAGCGTTAAAAGGACGTCAAGCGTTTGGGTATGCAGGAGGAGATTCGTTGTATTTTGAAAAAAATAGTATCGTTAGATTAGTTAAATATGTGAATGATCCATATGCTGATTTTGGCAATGGATATAGAGCATGTTTTTATACATTTGGGAAAGACCAAAGTTTTATTTTAAAGAAGACCTTAGACCTAGAAGACATTAAATTATGAGTGATTCAAAATTGCGTTCCCAACAATGGTTTGGAAAAACTGGTAAAGATGGTTTTATCTACCGTGCCTGGATGAAGAATCAAGGTATTCCAGATGATTATTTTCAAGGTAAACCTGTTATTGGTATTTGTAATACCTGGTCCGAACTTACCCCTTGTAACGCTCATTTTAGAGAGTTGGCCGAATTTGTCAAAAAAGGAATTATTGAGGCGGGTGGCTTCCCAGTGGAATTTCCCGTCATGTCATTAGGTGAAACTTTAATTAAACCTACGGCGATGTTGTATCGCAACTTAGCTAGTATGGATGTCGAAGAATCTATTCGAGCGAATCCAGTCGATGGTGTTGTTTTAATGTGTGGTTGTGATAAGACCACTCCTTCACTCGTCATGGGTGCGTGTAGTGTTGATTTGCCTACGCTCGTCATTTCGGGTGGACCGATGATGAAAGGTAAATTTAAAGGAAAGGAAATTGGAACTTCTGATGTATGGCGCTTTGCAGAGGCGTATAAATTAGGTGAATTATCTCAGAAGGAATTTATTGAAGCGGAAGCTTGTATGGCTCGTACGCCTGGTCATTGTGCCGTGATGGGTACTGCGTCTACGATGGCTACTATGGTGGAAGCACTTGGATTAAGTTTACCACAAAATGCTGCTATCCCAGCAGCTGATGTGCGTAGGAAGGTTTTAGCACAACATTCAGGCCGCAGGATTGTTGAGATGGTCAATGAAGATTTAAAAATGTCCCAAGTTTTAACTCGTCAGGCTTTTGAAAATGCGATTCGTGTCAATGCAGCGACTGGTGGTTCTACTAATTTTGTTATTCACTTACTGGCGATTGCGGGTCGTATAGGCGTTGATTTACATTTGGACGATTTTGATAAGTTTTCATTGAATATTCCTTTGCTTGCAAATATCCAACCGTCTGGGGCACATTTCATGGAGGACTTGTATTATGCTGGAGGTTTGCCTGCTTTGATGAATCAAATGAAGGAATATTTGCATACAGATAGCATTACGGTAAATGGAAAGACTGTAGGAGAAAATATCACTGATACTCCTATTTATGACCCTACAATTATTTCTTCCTTTGCTGACCCATTTAAGCCAGATTCTGGTATTGCAGTAGTTCGTGGTAATTTAGCACCTCAGGGGGCTGTTTTAAAGCCTTCTGCAGCTTCTCCTGAATTATTTAAGCATCGTGGGAAAGCGGTAGTCTTTGAAAATATAGAAGATTATCACGCGCGCATTGATTTACCAGACCTTGATATAGATGAAAATTCCGTCATGGTATTAAAAAATGTAGGCTTAAAAGGATATCCTGGAATGGCAGAAGTTGGTAATATGGGAATTCCGAAGAAGCTCTTACAGAAAGGTGTCAAAGACATGGTTCGTATCTCCGATGGGCGTATGAGTGGAACGGGCTTTGGAACTGTTATTTTGCACGTTTCACCTGAATCAGCCGCTGGAGGTCCTTTGAATTGGGTTCAAAATGGAGATTATATTTCCTTAGACGTCGAAAGTCGGTCTATCAATTGGGAAGTTTCGGAGGAGGAATTAGCTGCTCGTAAGTTAGCTCATCCACTTGTACCTCCTACGCATTTGCGAGGCTATGTTAGTATGTTTATTGATCATATTGAACAACCAGATAAAGGTGCGGATTTTGATTTTTTAAAGGGTGGTTCTGGATCTGTTGTAACTCGAGATTCGCATTAATGAAATTATACGTCATCACCGGGGCAGGTCAAGGGATTGGATTCGAGTTGGTAAAACAACTTTTATCTCAAGGACATTATGTCGTATGGAATGATATTGATGCGCATGTCGTAGATGCTGCCAATAAAAATTTGAAAGATTTAGGTTTTACTACGCACATAGGTTTGCATGCGGATGCGAGTTCGGCAGCATTTTTAACTATGTTGAATGATGTATTGGATCAGTCGGTTTATGAATTGGCTGGGGTAGTTTGTAATGCTGGAATTACGACATTTGGCGATTTTTGGTCCTATGAACGTTCTTCTATGGATCAAATTTTGCAAGTAAATCTAGTTGGTACTTTTTTTCTCATTCAAACTATTGCCAAGCGATTTAGGGCTAATGAGTCATCGGGTTCCATAGTCGTCATGTCCTCCGTGACAGGTCATCAAGCACATCCAGACTTAGCGGCTTACGGGATGACGAAGGCCGCATTAAACCAGTTGGTGAAGAATTTAGTCATTGACCTTTCGCCTTTCAATATTCGAATTAATGCCGTTTCTCCTGGCGCTACAATTACTGAGCGAACACTAAAAAATAAGGAATATCAATCGGATTGGGCAGATATTACCCCCTTGGGTAAGGCGGCTGAAGTAGCTGATATTGCTGCTGCAACGCTGTTTTTCTTATCTGATCAAGCAAAGCACATTACCGGCCAAACATTAATTGTTGATGGTGGGTGGACTTCAATCAGCCCTGCTCCTGCACATTAAGCCCAGGCTTTTTCTAAGAAATTCAGCCAATTTTGATGACAGATTTTTTTGATATCGTCGGATGAGAATCCCCTAGCCATTAATAAATCTGGTATTTTTTGTAAGTCGGCAATCGTTTCCAAATCATACGGACATTGCTCTTTCCCAAATCCTCCATCTAAATCAGTCCCCAGACCTACGTGATTCGTATTTCCAGCTAATTCACATATATGTGTTAAGTGGTCGATCATCGTATTTAAGTTGACGCCCAACGATACTGGCGTAGATTTGCCCCGTTCCCAATTCGGCACCATCATCCAAGCATCCAATGGCATCCCGATGACCGCTCCACGTCGAATCAATTCGCTGAACTGTGCATCACTGAATTGGCGGTTATGGTCCACTAGTGCTCTACAATTATGGTGGGACGCCCAAACATGACCACTAAAATGTTCCATAGCTTCTTCGAAACTGGCATCACATAAATGTGTCGCATCTAAAATGATGTTCAGCTCTTGCATCTTTTGAAGTAATTCACGCCCTTGGGGACCGATTCCTCCGGTTGCATTTGTACCCTGAGCATATCTACCCGGTCCATAATGTGCTGGTCCTAAGGCACGTAGCCCAGATTCATGGGCAATTTCTAAATATTCTAGGGATACAATTGAATCCGCTCCCTCCAAGCTTAGGATGTATCCTATCGTATGCTTGTCTTTAGGCCACATCTCCAGATGTGTATATAATTCTGGTAGGTTGCGTATTGGCCGTAAATCTTGACTGCGCTCCAATGCTTTGTAATAGGCTAATTGGCCCTGCGTCTGAGCCCAAGCTTGCTCAGGTGAATTCCAACCGGGTAGTGAAGAGTTTCGTTCCACATACCTTGCTATTTGAGTTGCTACGACTAAACCAATGTTTCCTTTTCGCAATTCTCCAAGTGAAACAGTTGCTTGTCCACGATCAGGTTTGTCACTCAAATCTTTTTCTCGCGCATTGATTTCAGTAATGGAGGAACGTAAATCACGGTTCCATTCCAATGCATTCATACTCAAATCTAAATGTGCGTCTACAATAAACATCTTATACGGTTATTTTTCGATCTCTCGCAAGTACATTCCATGAAGTACCATCTGCTAATTGCAAAGTTTGATGTAAAGCTACTGTCGGACAAATATGATAAGGATACATGCGAATAACATCTCCTATCGCATAGGATGAGCTATCTCCTACTTCAATAATCCCATGTTCTTCGCTTTGACTTACTAATTTCCAATCAGAATGACCGATGAAAGTTAGCCGGTTTTCAATGCTATTTTCAGGCGCTACCGATTTATGTCCCACATCGATGCATATGGTATGATTAGTGGGCTTTGAGATGATACGACCAATGACTTGAACAGCTAATTGAATACTTTTATTCGGGTATAATTTAGCATATCCTGTATCAAAAAAAACAAAGGTACCCGGGCTACAGACAAATTTTGGATTGGCGTGATGGACCAAAAAGCTAGGTGTTCCGCCAACAACCAGTTCTAAATCAATTTGCAACTGCTCAACCAATGCATGAAAGGATTTAAATTCTTCTTCCACATGTTTTTTCCGATCTTCAATAGCAACGTCACGGATATGGCCATCATAAGCATGGAGACCAATCAACGTTAGCGAGTCTAATTGGTTAATATATTCGATCAATGACAGTGCATTTTCAGGTCGTATACCAGTACGATTCATGCCCATGTTTAGGTCTACGAAGACTTTTTGATTTTGAGAGACTTCAGCTAACCGAGTAGCTGCTAATCTGTCGTCCAAAAGGCATGAAAATGAGGTTTTGGTATATTTTTTCTGAAGTTCTATGAATCGGTAAAGAGTTGAGCCTGTAGGCTGCATAGAAAGTAAAACATCTGGAGCATTGTCTAAAGCAAGTAATTCTGCTTCTGCAATGGTTGCAGCTTTGAATTTGGTAATCCCGGATGCTAATAGCATCTGATTTACTTCACGTGTTTTATGAGTCTTTATGTGAGGCCGTAAGCGACTGGGATCATTGTTAACTTGATTTAAAATCCAGTTAATGTTTGATTGAACGATTTGTGGGTCAACAAGTAAGCCAGGACTGATTAATTCAATTTCTTGCATTATAAGGCACGATCTAAATGAACATATCCACCATCCACATGTATTAATTGTCCAGTCGTATGACTTGACTTAGGTGAAAGTAAGAAAGCAACCATGGCGCCTAATTCATCAGCTGTTGTCATTCGTTGGCCTAATGGAATTTTGGATTCAATTTCAGCTAATTTTTCTGTTGGATTAGGTAATGTTTGAATCCACTTTTCATAAAGTGGCGTATAGCATTCAGCAACAATTACTGCATTAACGCGAATATTAAAAGGCAATAATTCTACTGCCCATTCACGCGTTAGAGCGTTTCTTCCTCCGTTCGCAGCTGCATAGGCTGATGTTCCACCTTGTCCCGTCTCTGCAGTTTTGGAACCTATATTTACAATAGCTCCTTTTGATTTTTTCAAATAAGGAAGGCAGGCTTGTGCCAATAAATAATAATGTACCAAGTTGGCATGTAATGACTGCATAAATCGTTCGTAAGTGCCATTTTCAAGACCCACCCCATCATTTACACCTGCATTATTAACAAGTCCATCAATTCGACCAAACATTTTAACAATATCTTCGACAACGCGTGTACATTCTTCAGGTCGAGTTAATTCAGCCACAAACGAAAAAGCTTGTCCACCAGTCGCCTGAATTATGTTAATGCAGGCTTGATTATCTGCCTCGTTTCTTCCAATGATTACAACCATGGCGGATTCTAGACCTAATGCTTGACTAATTCCTGCACCGATTCCCTTGGCTCCACCGGTAACAATGATTACTTTTTCTTTGAGTCCTAGATTCATATTAGTCTAATGCGTAAAAGTTTACGCAGTTTGTTTGATTAATTTTTTCTTTTTCTGAACTGCTGAGCGTGTTTATGGTAGATTTGTAGACCTCAACCCATGCTTCTACTTCACCAGCAACTTTAACGACTGGATAATCTGTTCCGAACATGAGTCGATCTGGTCCAAATACATCTAACGCGGTTTCAATGACTTCGCTAATTTCATCTTTAGTCCAATTTTCCCAATCAGCCTCCGTGATCAATCCAGATATTTTGGCTGACACATGTGTTAAAGGTTTAAATTCGTGTAGCTCTTTTTTCCATTGATTGAGATCACCTGATTTAATGGGTGGTTTTGCCAAGTGATCTAAAACTATTTTTTGTTCAAGTTTTTGACAAAATTCGATTCCCGACTTGAGTTGGTGTGGTAAAATCAATAAATCATAGGTATAATCAAAAGCATCTAATGCCCGAACGCCTTTTAAAAATTCTGGCCTACGCAAGAATTCTGGATCTTTTTCTCCCTGTACAATGTGCCGAAAACCTTTTAAGGTTTCAAACTGTGAAAAATAGGCTAAGCGATCTTCGATATTGGATTGTTGGAGATCCACCCAGCCAACCACCCCACGAATAAAATCTGATTGTTCGGCCAAAGCTAGTAGAAATAAGGTTTCTTCTTCAGATGATGAGGCTTGTACAGCTACACAGCTTTGAATTCCTTTGGCTCTAAATGTGGTCTCATCCGGATAGAAATCTGCTCGAATAACCGACATGGCTGGCGTTATCCAGGCATCTCTTTCTTCTTCATAATTCCAGAAATGTTGGTGCGAATCAATCATTTTGAATAAGCAACAGCTGTCTGTTTTTGTTCACCTAAGCCTTCCATGCCTAATGTAACCACGTCACCTGCTTGTAAGTAAATAGGTGGTTTGAAGCCTAATCCAACTCCATGTGGTGTCCCTGTGGATATCACATCTCCAGGTAAAAGTGTCATGAATTGTGAAATATAGGAAACCACTTGTGGAACATTAAAAATCAATTGGTTCGTATTGGAGGTTTGAAAGCGTTTTCCATTCACATCTAGCCACATGGATAAATTATGAACATCCGTAATTTCATCTTTTGTGACTAAAACAGGACCTAAAGGCGCAAACGTATCACAACCTTTCCCTTTTGACCAGTTCCCACCGCGTTCCAGTTGGTATTCGCGTTCTGAATAATCGTTATGTAAGCAATACCCAGCGATGTAATCGTATGCCTCTGATTCACTTACATATTGTGCTTTTTTACCAATCACAATGGCAAGTTCTACTTCCCAATCCGTTTTTGTTGATCCTTTGGGAATTATTACTGGATCATATGGCCCACTTAATGCAGTTGTGGACTTAAAGAAAAGAATGGGTTCGGTAGGTATTTCTGCGCCTGTTTCGCGTGCATGGTCTGCGTAATTTAGGCCAACACATATAATTTTCGATGGCCGAGCGACGCAAGAGCCGATCCGATGAGGATTTTTAATTTCAGGTAAATCAGCTGATGCAGCTAGCTTGGCCAATTTAGATAAGCCATCTGCCGCAAAAAATGCTTCGTTGTAATCCTGCACATGTGCAGAGACATCTAAATAACGGCCTTGGACTAATAAGGCTGGTTTTTCATTTTCAATTTCACCAATTCGTACTAATTGCATCGACTATAAATTTTTGATTGTTGCCCACATAGTTTCAGCTAAAAACTGATTTCCTGCTTCGTTTAGATGTACGCGATCTGTTGTTAGGATTCCAGATGCCTTATTTTCAATATTGTTTTTCTCCTCATAATTCAAAAATGCCTTCCGAAGATCAATCAATTTGCATTGATTATCTGTTGCAATTTTTCGAATGACATTAGCGTAGGCATTTAAGTCACCATCGTTTTCATTGGTCGCATCGAACTTCTCACCAATGACCGTTGGTGTACATATAACGACCTGAATATTAGCTTTTTGTAGTCTTTTAATTAAAGCTGTATAGAACCTTTCAAATTTATCAGGATCTGTTCCTGTGCGCGAAGTGGTTTTATGCCAAACGTCATTTATACCGACATAGATAATCACGATGTTTGGTTTTTTTGCGATTACATCATCTTCATGGCGTAGGTACAAATCATATATTTTATTTCCCCCAATTCCTGCACCGATCAATTCATATTTACTTGCAAGACCTTGTGCACCTAGCATTTCGGCCATTTTAGTGATGTATCCAGTTTTTCCTACACCCGCTTGTGTGATGGAGTCACCAAAAAAGACGATCCGAGTAGGATTATCTATTGTCTTATATGAACTCAGACTTAGGCTGATTAGACAGATGATACTTAAAATTTTAGTTTTCATAGGTTTTAGTTGTTTAAATAAATAAATCCACCATCAATTGGATAATCACAACCAGTGATAAATGCGGCTTCATCTGAACATAAATATAATGCTAAATTGGCAATTTCATCAGGTTTAGCCATTCGGCCTAATGGCTGAGTTTTGGATAATTTTTCAAACATTTCGGCTTGATTGTTGGGGTAATTTTTAGCAACAAATCCATCTACAAACGGTGTGTGGACGCGTCCAGGTGAAATACAATTGCAACGAATTCCATGGTTTATGTAATCTTTTGCCACTGACTGTGTCATGGATTTGATGGCTCCTTTGGTCATCGAATAACCAAATCGATCCGGAATACCTACGGATGCAGCTACAGAGGCCATATTTAATATAACACCCGATTTTTGCTTGACCATATTAGGAATAAATGCATACATGCAATGATAGGCACCTTTTACATTTACGTCAAAAATACGCTGGAAGTCGGCAGGCCCTGTTTTCTCTAAATTTCCAATTTGTGGAATACCTGCATTATTAACTAATATATCGATTGAAGTCAATCGCATGGCAATTTGTTCTACAACTTCTAAATCAGTAATATCTGCTTGGTGGAAATTAATTTTTGTTGGCAATGGCTCTGCAGGTTCATGCAAATCGATTACATGTACTTCCGCTCCTTGTGCATGAAATGTTAACGCGATTGATTTTCCAATGCCGGAACTTCCACCTGTTACCACAACCTTTTTGCCTTTTAATGAAAATATCATGTTGTTATATTTTGTCACTAGTAACTAGTTATCAGCCACTAGTAAATTATTAACTAATCTATGTAAATATCTCATTCGTCAAATGTCTAACGTCTAAAGTCCAACGTCTAACGTCCAACGTCTAACGTCTAAAGTCTATAGAGATACCCCTCTTCGCCAGAACATAAAATCATCTTGTCCTAAATCCATAGCCTTCGTTGTTACTTCCCCAGAGGCTAGTTTGATTACATATTCTAATACCTCCTCACCCATTTCTTCTACTGACTTTTCACCACGAATAATAGGTCCACAATCAATGTCGATGATTTCAGGAAGTTTTTCAGCTAGGCGTGTGTTGGTCGATATTTTTACCATAGGGCTAATTGGATTGCCCGTAGGTGTTCCCAATCCCGTGGTAAATAATTGTACAGTGGCTCCTGCCCCAGCCATTCCAGTTGTGGCCAAAACATCATTGCCCGGCGTACAGACTAAATTGAGGCCAGTTTTCGTAGCATATTGTCCATAACCTAGGGCATCAACAATCGGTGAAGATCCTGCTTTTTTTGCCGCGCCAGCAGATTTAATAGCATCTGTAATTAAACCATCTTTAATATTTCCAGGTGAAGGATTCATATCAAAACCTGCTCCTACTGCTGCTGCACGTTTGGCATATTCGCGCATCATTTTTCCGAAATTATCTGCTACCTCATTGCTTACAGATCGATTTTGCAATTCCTGTTCTACTCCACACAATTCAGGAAATTCAGCAATCATAACGGTGCCTCCTAGACCAACAAGTAAATCTGCCGTATGTCCAATGGCTGGGTTGGCAGATATTCCCGAGAAACCATCTGATCCTCCACATTTTACTCCTAGGCGTAAAGCAGATAATGGTGCCGGCTTACGTTCAATTTTATTCAGCTCAATTAAGCCTTCAAAGGTTTTTAAAACCACTTCATTTAACAAATTTTCAACACCACTTCCCTCATCTTGCTGTTGCTCAAAGATGTACATGGGTTTATTAAATGCCTGATTCTTATCTTTCAACTTTTGTTTGAATACCTCGATTTGCGAATGCTGGCATCCTAAACTTAAAACTGTTATTCCACCGACATTTGGGTTAACACAATAACCTGCTAAAAGTGCACAAAGGTTTTCAGAATCATCTTTATTTTCACCGCATCCGCTTTCATGGGTCAAGAATTTGATACCATCTACATTGGGAAATAATGGGCTCTTGGCAATGATCGCCTCATTAGAACTAGATCCTAAGACTAATTCTTTACCTGCTTCAAATTGCTTACGAAGGTGTATGACCTGTTCTGTTACTGAATCATTTTTTTGAAATCCTAATCCTTGTATAAAGGCATTCTTTAATAATTCAATATTTCTATTTTCACAGAATACGAGCGGGATAACTAACCAATAATTTTGTGTACCTACTTGGCCATCAGCACGATGATACCCATTAAACGTTCTGTGTTTGAATTTCTCCACATCTGGACTTGTCCAAGAATACTCCTTAAGTTTACCTGCAAAGTCTTGTGATGCATGATGTAAATTAAATGTGTGAATTAATCCTCCTTTTGGAATATCTTGACTCGCATGTCCCACTAATACACCATACATATAAGCATTTCCTCCTTTGCTTATAGCTTCTGTTGTAAATTTATGCTTGGCGGCAATATCATCTTGTAAGGTTATTTCATCACCCTCATGGGTAATAATCGTCCCTGCTTTTAGATCTTGTAAAGCAACGAGTAGGTTGTCGGATGGATTTATTTGTAAAAAGGTACGTGACATAAAATTAATTTAAACTAAAAATTCGATTGGTTACTACCCATTTTTCATGGGCTTTTGATCCAGGAATGCGTCGTTGGAATTGATTCATCAAATTTTCCCATGCTTGAACATCTGGATTCTCTTGATCTGCAACTGCTTTTGAAGCAAATGAAAAAGTGTCATCTACGTGTATTTCCATAACTAACCGATTTGAAAAACGGTAGATTTCCATGGACTTAATACCAGAACCACGAATACTAGCTTCAATAGCTGCAGGAATTTTCTCATGATAAGCTTCATAACGTTTAATGGATGTTTCTTCATCCACTAGATCCAGTAATAAGATATATTTATTCATTTGCCTGTATTTTCGATCCCATGTAAGCGTAATAAACAATGTAAGCAAAACAAAACATAGGTACAGTTAGAGCCATATTCGTGTTAATTTTAAACAGCGATGCAGCGAATGGAGGAATGATCGCCCCTCCCACAATTGACATAATAATTAATGAAGAAGCCAATTTTGAACCCTCACCTAAATTTTTGCAGGATAAGGCAAAAATGGTAGGAAACATGATGGATTGGCAAAAGTAAACCAACATTAGTGCCACAACAGCCACTATTCCACCACCTAGCATCGCAACGATTAAAGAAACGACAGCGCCTATCGCATAAACGCCTAAGATTAGGTTTGATTTGAATTTTCCCATTAAGAATGTCCCCAAAAATCTACCTAATAAAAATAGAATAAAGGCAAATGATGCATGAAAACTAGCCATTTGTGTAGCCGACATATCAGAGGTGATTTGGTAAATTTTCTCTACGATCCATAAATTGGTTTCTGGAGCGTAGTCTAATTTTAAATCAACAAAGTTTCCCCATAGCGTGACTTGAGCTCCTACGTTTAGGAATTGCGCAATTATTCCCATCACCAGGTGTTTATGCTTTAATAAGTCTTTAATCGTGATAGTTGATTCTTTTTGTTCTGCAGATTTTAATTCGGGCATTTTAGTAAACGCAAATAATATGGCGACAAAACTAACCACACAGCCCACTAATAAATAAGGAGTTTGTACGGATGCCGCGTGTGCCGCCCGTATTGCCTCAGATTCAACTAAAGGCATGGCTGCTAATGTTTCTGCACTATATTCTTTATCGGAGAAGATAAAGAATCCACCAATCACCGGACCCAAAATAATACTCATGCCATTAAATGATTGAGCAAAGTTTAAGCGGTAATCACCTTTGGCTGGATCACCTAGAACCGTGACATATAGATTAGCAGCTGTTTCTAAGAAGGCAATTCCACTCGCTATCATGAATAGGGCAAGTAAAAAGAAAGAATAAGCCCGCACATCTGCCGCGGGATAAAATAAAAATGCTCCAGCTGCATACAAGATTAATCCGAGCAGTATTCCCATTTTATATCCATATTTACGCATAACAACCCCAGCAGGTAGTGCCATGACAAAATATCCCAGATAAAATGCGGTTTCTACAATGTTAGCTTGCCACCTTTGCAAGTCCAAAGCTGTTTGAAATTGTTTAACGAGAGTTCCATTCAAGCTATTTGCTAAACCCCATAAAAAGAATAAACTGGTTACTAGGATTAAAGGAAGCGTATAATTTGCTTTTTCTGATGAATTTATATGAATTGATTCATTTTCGGTTTGAGGTAACGCCATAGTGAATAGTTTTAATTGAAAGTCAAAAGTTCTTTCAATTTACCTTCTTTTTTCTTTAATTTTAATTTTTTCAGCGAACTAAATACTATGAAATTTCTCCTAAGCTTTTTATTATCTATTCTTGTTTTTTCCTCATCTGGTCAATTAAAAAGCCCAGATGAATTTTTGGGGTATCCGTTAGGTTCACGCTTTACCTATCATCATCAACTAGTAAGTTATTGTAAGTATGTGGTCGCTCAGAAGCCTACTGTGGCAGAGTGGATTTCCTATGGTCAAACGAATGAGAATCGAGAGTTAGGAATTTTAGTTTTAACTAAACCTGAATTGAAAGGTAGGTTGAGTGAGATAAAGGAAAAGCACCAAGAAGTTATTCGAGGGCAAAAATCACAATCTGCTGATTTGCCATTAATTATAAACTTATCTTTCAATGTACATGGAAATGAAGCAGCTGGTTCTGAAGCAGCGTTAGGTGCTATTTATGATTTAGTAAAAGAAGGTGGTTTATTGTCACGCGCCACTAAAGATTTCGTAGTTCTCATGGATCCTTGTATTAATCCTGACGGACGCGATGCGTATGTGACGCAATTCAATCGTAGGAATTTTACACCAGGAGGAAATGCGGATCCTAATGATCAAGAACACTTTGAAGGTCCAATTTCTGGTCGGCATAATCACTTTTCATTCGATCTGAATCGAGATTGGGTTTGGCAAACACAAATAGAAACACAGCAACGCTTGGCATTTTTTCAGTCGTGGCTACCGATGGTACATGCAGATTTTCATGAGCAGAGTTACCAACATTCATATTATTTTCCGCCTGCCGCAAAACCATATCTCAATTTTATTTCGTCGCAAACGAAAGATTTACAAACTAGTGTAGGTAAATCGTTTGCACAACTTTTCGATCAACAAAAATGGCCATATTTTACGTCTGAGGTGTATGATTTGTTTTACCCTGGTTATGGAGATACCTATCCTATTTTGAATGGAGCATTAGGCATGACCTTAGAACAAGGTGGAATTCGTGGTGGTTTGCAGGCTCAAAAATCTAATTTAGATACGATACGTTTTGTAGATCGTGTAAATCACCATCGTCAATTAGCAGTAAATTTGGTTAATTGGTCATTAACAAATAGTGAAACTGTGAAATCATCTTTTTATCAGAATCATACAAATGCGCGCACAAATCCATCAAATCAGTTTAAATCTTACTTAATTCCTAGTTCGGAAATCTCTAAATCCAGCTCTTTGATTAACCTATTAAAGCGCAACCGTATCGCTGTTAGCCAAGTTGAAAAAGATTTTCAGACCACCGCATTTTCTTACCTAGATCAAAAAAATACATTGATAAAAGCTTCGGCTGGTGATGTATTGATTTCAGCATATCAATCAGCATCACCAATGATTCAAGCGTTACTAGACCCAACGCCCATGTTGGAGGATTCCGTAACCTATGATATTACAGCCTGGAATTTATTTCAAGTTTTAGGTGTTCGTGGGTATGGATTAAAGGAGAAAGTGAATGCAGTACCTTATGTGGCTTCAAATTTTATTGCAAATGAATCAGCTGAAAGCCATGTAGCCTATGTATTTAAACCTAGTTCAACATCTTCAGCATTTGTCAATGCGGTACGTAAGACTGGTTTGTTAGTTGTTTTTAATGATAAGTCAGTAAATTTTGATGGCCAAACCTATGAACCTGGACATCTCTGGGTGCTGAAGAAAACAGGATCTTGGGAAAAATTACATCAATTGGCTAATGCTTCTCAGATTAAACTTTCAGGAGTTAGTAGTTTTCGTTCGGAACAAGGAGCTGATTTAGGCTCTGTTCATTTTAAGTACGTAAATACTAGTCGAATAGCGGTGGTAGTTGATGGTACATTTGCTGTAAGCCAACAAGGTGAATTAGCCTATTATTTGACTAATAAAATGTTGTTGAATCCTACATTTATTCCTTTTAATCAGTTGTTTCGAGCAAATTTGTCAAGCTATTCACATCTTATTTTTCCACATGCTAAGTCAGTGGATTTATCTAAATCACAGCAAATTCTTTTAGATGATTTTGTGCGAAAAGGTGGTCAGGTAATTTTACTTGAGAAATCAGTTAATCTTATTTCTGATAAAGAAGTAGCGCTTAAAGAAAAAGATTTGAGTGATTCTTCTACAGTTCAGGTAGCTTATGAAGACATGGAAAGACATGAGATTTCGAAGACACTGACTGGAAATTTAGTGGAGGTTCAACTCGATAAATCTAATCCAATGGGTTTTCGTATTGGTCAAAAAAGTATGTTAATCATTAATCAAGCAGAAAGTTTAATGTATCCCCATGCTCGATGGAAATCTATCTTAAAGACGAATGAAAAACCTGTTTATTTTGGATTTATGGGTAACCTAGTAAAGCCTAAAATAGGCAATAGTTTATTACTAGGTACGTATTCATTAGGTGCAGGTAATTATATCTGGTTTGGATTCAATCCGTTATTTAGAGCTATCCCAAATCAATCAATGGTTTTATTTGAAAATTCAATTCTATATTATGGTAACTAAACGTTTGTTGATTTTTGCTTTTGTTTTGATTGCTGGCCGTATATATGGTCAAGAAATCAAGCCGGTTCTGCCATTACCTTCTGCCAAACAATTGGCTTGGCAAGAGTTAGAGTATTATGGATTCATTCATTTTAACATGAACACCTTTACGAATGTAGAATGGGGAGAAGGAAAAGAAGATCCCAAATTGTTTAATCCGACCCAGCTTGATTGTAACCAGTGGGCTCGAATCGCTAAAGCTTCGGGTATGAAAGGATTGATATTAACAGCAAAGCACCACGATGGTTTTTCATTATACCCGTCTAAGTATACCACCCATTCAGTGGTTAAGTCTCCTTGGAGAAATGGTAAAGGCGATGTGGTGCGAGAGCTTTCAGATGCTTGTAAGCGTTATGGCTTGAAACTTGGTATCTACCTTTCTCCTTGGGATCGTTTTCATCCGGAGTATGGGACGGATTCGTATAACCAGGTGTATGCTAATATGCAAAAAGAGCTTTTAACGCAATATGGGCCCATTTTTGAATTTTGGTATGATGGGGCAAATGGTGAAGGTCCCAATGGAAAGAAGCAGGTTTATGATTGGAAATTATTTCATTCCATGGTCAATAAATTCCAACCTCAAGCTGTTCAATTTTCAGACAGTGGCCCAGATATTCGTTGGGTTGGTAATGAACGCGGATATGCTTATGAAAAGATGTGGTCTCCTTTAAATCGGGATGAAATTTATCCAGGATATCCTAAATTTGATGATTATCGGCAGGGTCAAGAAAATGGTAAATATTGGGTGGCGCCTGAGGTAGATGTCAGTATTCGACCAGGTTGGTATTACCATCCAGAACAAGATGATAAAGTTAAAAGTCCGGATTCTTTGATGAAGATTTATGTAGCATCCGTAGGGCGTAATGCGAATTTATTGTTGAATATACCTGTGGATACGCGTGGTTTAATTCATCCCAATGATTCAGCTTCTATGATTGGATTTAAGCAGTTGCGTGACAAAGGGCTACTAAATTTGTATAGATCCTCTGATAAAATTCGTGCATCCTCATCTGCGAAAGGTAATTCTATTTCAAAAATAGTTGATACAGATAAACGTTCATTTTGGGCTGCAGAGGCGAAAGATTCACAAGCAACAATTACCTATGTACCTCAAATGCCATTACGCATGAATGCCATTTTGCTACAGGAACCCATTCAGTTTGGCCAGCGTGTTAAGCGTTTTGATGTTTTACTTACAGATGAGAATGGTCAAGAAGAAATTATTGCTGGTTATACGATTGGGAATAAACGTATTCTAGCCTTTCGTGAGCGGAAAATAAAAAGCATCCAAGTGAAGTTCCTGGATGCTCGAGGTCAAGTTTTGATTTCCAATTTTGAATTATTGCGTATTACTTCACAACGTAACGAACCGCTTTACCAGTAAAAAGGTAACCATTGGCATCTTTTGTGCTGTATACAGAATATTTAACATCGATTAAAGCGGAAGCTCCCAAGTCTTCTGCTTTGGCTACCATTTTGTCCAATATTTCTTTTTTCTTATTTTGATGCATACCACGATAAAGCATTTTATCGTTTTGAGTTTGTTCAAGATTTAAAGGCACTTCATCGGAAAAAGAAATCGACTCAATGGTTTCGTATGCTTGTTTTGGCGTTTCGTTAAAATATACGACATCAATGTCATATTTTAATGGAATCTCAAATCCTAGTCCATCATGGCGTTGTACTCCCCCATTTTTAAAGTCGGGAGAATAATAAGTATTAGGTTGTATATGTTTAGAACAAGCTAAAACCGAGAATAACAGTAGGCTCAAGGCCCACTTAGATAGATTCGGAATCATATATAAGTACTTTATCCCAAAGTGATGCACAATCCGCTATAAATTTTAAATGAATTGGATGCGTTTGATACACATCATGCCCAGATTCATTTTCGAAAGTTGTCAACAAACAATAGTCATATGAGCGATCGATAACTGGTCGGTCTGTATTAGCTGGTTTTCCAACACTGAATACATCTACTGTTTCTACCTCAGCTAAAGAACTTACTCCCGCTTCGAATTTTAGAATATCTGCTTCAGATAATCCTTTCTTTAACCAAAAGTTTACTACGTGTACAAACATTAGTTTATTAAGTTTTCTTGTTTAATTATTTGAGTCAATTTTTGTCCTAGTTCATTCGAGGCTGAAGCTAAAGGCATGCGCACTTGATCTTGAATCATTCCTTGAATGGCCAGTATTTTTTTAACGCCTACTGGATTCCCTTCTTCATATAAGTATGGATCTATTGTCAAGAAGCCTTTCAATGCTTTTGCCGCTTGACTAAAATCTCCTGCTAATGCCGCATGAATCATAGAAGTGAATTGATGAGGAAATGCATTGGCAATAACTGACATTACGCCTACACCACCAATGGAGATAATGGGTACGGCTTGAACATCATCTCCGGAAATCAATAAGAAATCAGTTGGTTTATGAAAAGCTATTTCCATGCATTGTTCAATAATACAAGATGCTTCTTTTATACCTATGATATTTTTATGCTCAGCAAGAGTTAACACGGTTTCAGCTGACATATTGATTCCGGTTCTTCCAGGAATGTTGTACATAATCACGGGTACTGGACATGCATCGGCTATGGCTTGATAATGAGCTATAACGCCACGTGAGCTAGGTTTATTGTAATAAGGACATACAGAAAGAATAGCATCAATTCCATCAAAATCCGTGGTTTTAATTTGACTTAGTAAGCTTTCCGTATTATTACCACCTAAGCCATAAACGATTGGAAGGTTTGAATGATTACTTTCTTTTATGGTAGATACAATCTGTTTTTTTTCATCCGCTGTAGTTGTAGCAGATTCGCCTGTTGTTCCTTGAACAACGAGGTAATCAACTCCCCCTTTTGTAACGTGCTGAATTAACTTTGTCAATCCATTCCAGTCAATGGAGCGGTCGGCCAGCATTGGTGTGATCAATGCGGGTGCAACACCGTGAAATTTAGGTAGTTTATTTGATTGCATACATTTAAGAAAGAAGTTCAATGAACTCCGATTCGCTTAAAATTTTTATATTTAATTGATTTGCCTTCTCGAGTTTGGCTGGTCCCATGTTATTTCCAGCCACTAAATAATCTAATTTGGAAGAAATGCTAGACACCACTTTACCGCCATTCGCAATTATTTTCCCTCTTAATTCTTCTCTTTCAAAGTTTTCAAAGACACCCGAAATTACAAAACTTTTTCCGACTAAAGTCTCCCCTTCCAATACTATTTCTTGTATCTCTTCAGCTAGTTGGATCTTTGCCTCTCGTAACTGAGAAAGAATCGATTGATTTAATGGATTTTTAAAATAATCCAAAATACTTAACGCGATGCGTTCACCTATTTCGGGTACTGCAATTAAATCATCATAACTAGCAGCGGCCAAATTTTCTAAACTGTGAAATGCCAGAACTAATTTTTCCGCTATGGTGGCACCTACATGTCGTATTCCAAGTCCAAATAACACGTGTCGAAAAGGAACCTGTTTTGACTTTTCAATGGACTGTAAAATATTTGAAATAGATTTTTGTTGAAAACCTTCTAGTCCCCAAAAACTTAATTCATTTAGTTTATATAAATCTGCAATGTGTTTAACTATCCCTTTCTCATACAATAAATCAATCGTTTCTACACCCAAATTTTCAATATTCAATGCTTTTCGTTGAATGAAGTGTTCGATTTTACCTTTAATTTGTGGCGGACATGCCGTTTCATTGATGCAATAATGATTAGCTTCTCCTTCCTGTCTTATTAATTCTCCTTGACATTCAGGACATTTGGTTGGAAAGTCAAAAGGACTCGCACCTGAAATTCGCTTCTTCATATCCACACCGGTAATTTTCGGAATTATCTCACCTCCTTTTTCGATGAAAACAGTATCTCCTTCATGTAAATCGAGCCGCACTATTTCATTTGCATTATGAACAGATGCTCGTTTAATTACCGTTCCAGCTAAATAAACAGGCTGTAAATTAGCTACAGGAGTGATATTTCCAGTTCTTCCTACCTGAAAGGTTAAACTCTCAATTTTTGTATGTGCAATTTCGGATGGATATTTAAATGAGATTGCCCATCTGGGTGATTTAGCTGTGAAACCCAATCGCTCTTGTTGCCCT
>JACCDL010974976.1_pt1 | contig 33941 bp, 32 predicted proteins | sample 7441931 | NCBI WGS metagenome assembly JACCDL01 (sample SAMN15323437, study PRJNA562643) | freshwater metagenome | isolation source: river surface water | place: USA:Blue River Watershed | collected 2017-08-16 | reverse complement strand
TGCCGCGCATGCTGCACGAGCAGGGCCTGGACGGCCTGATCTGCGACAAGCTGCGCCTGAACACCCCGCCCGCCACCCTCAAGCGCTGGGACGACCTGGTGCACGAGACCGAGCACCCGCAGGGCGAAGTCACCATCGCGATGGTGGGCAAGTACGTCGACCTGTCCGACAGCTACAAGTCGCTCAACGAAGCCCTGCGCCACGCGGGCATGAAGAACCACGTGCGCGTGAAGATCGACTACGTCGACTCCGAGACCATCACCGCCGACACCGTGAACCGCCTGGCCAAGTACGACGCCGTGCTGGTGCCCGGCGGCTTTGGCAAGCGCGGCATCGAAGGCAAGATCGCCGCAGCCCGCTTCGCGCGGGAGAACAAGGTCCCCTACCTGGGCATCTGCCTGGGCATGCAGGTGGCCACCATCGAATACGCCCGCCACGTGGCGGGCCTCAAGGGCGCCAACAGCACCGAGTTCGAGCCCGAGGCGCCCCACCCCGTCATCGCCCTCATCACCGAGTGGAAGGACGCCGACGGCAGCATCAAGACCCGAGACGAGCACTCCGACCTGGGCGGCACGATGCGACTGGGCGCACAAAGCTCCGACGTGGCCCCCGGCACGCTGGCCCACAAGATCTACGGCGACGTGGTCACCGAGCGGCACCGCCACCGCTACGAGGCCAACGTCACCTACCTCGACCAGTTGCGGCAGGCAGGCCTGGTGATCTCCGCGCTCACCCAACGCGAGCAGCTCACCGAGATCATCGAGCTGCCGCAGGACGTGCACCCCTGGTTCATGGGCGTGCAGTTCCACCCCGAATTCAAGTCCACCCCCTGGGACGGCCACCCGCTGTTCAACGCCTTCGTGAAGGCCGCAGCCGACCACCAGAGCACCGGCGGCAAGCTCAAGGCCGTGGCATGAAACTCTGCGGATTCGACATCGGGCTGGACAAGCCGTTCTTCCTCATTGCCGGCCCCTGCGTGGTCGAGAGCGAGCAGCTGCAGATGGATGTGGCCGGCCAGCTGCAGGAAATCACCCGTACTCTGGGTATTCCGTTCATCTTCAAGAGCAGCTACGACAAGGCCAATCGCTCCTCAGGCACCAGCTTTCGCGGCCCCGGCATGGGCAAGGGCCTGGAGATCCTGGCCAAGGTCAAGAAGACGCTTCATGTGCCGATCCTCACCGACGTCCACACCGAGGCCGAGGTGCCCGAGGTGGCCTCGGTGGTCGACGTGCTGCAGACGCCTGCCTTCCTGTGCCGCCAGACCGATTTCATCCGCGCCGTCGCCCAATCGGGCAAGCCGGTGAACATCAAGAAGGGCCAGTTCCTGGCGCCGCACGACATGAAGAACGTGATCGACAAGGCCCGCGCCGCCGCGCGCGAGAAGGGGCTGCCCGATGACGTGTTCATGGCCTGCGAACGCGGCGCGAGCTTCGGCTACAACAACCTGGTGTCCGACATGCGCTCGCTCGCGATCATGCGCGAGACCGGGGCGCCGGTCGTCTTTGATGCCACCCACTCGGTGCAGCTGCCGGGGGGCCAGGGCACGAGCTCCGGCGGCCAGCGCGAGATGGTGCCGGTGCTGGCACGCGCCGCCGTGGCGGTCGGCGTAGCCGGCCTGTTCATGGAAACCCACCCGGACCCGGCCAACGCCCTGTCCGACGGCCCCAACGCCGTGCCCCTGAAGCACATGAAGGCATTGCTCGAGACCCTGGTGGCGCTGGACACCATCACCAAGAAGAACGGCTACCTGGAGACCCGCTTTGCCTAGCGCCTACCTGATCGCCAACGTCGACGTGCACGACCCGGCGCAGTACGAGCAATACAAGAAGCTGTCCACCTTGGCCATGAAAGCCCACGGCGCCGAGGTCTGCATCCGTGGCGGCCAGGTTCAGGTCATGGAGGGGAACTGGAATCCGTCCCGCGTGGTGATGCTGAAATTCCCGTCGATGGACGCAGCCCGTACGTTCTACAACTCGCCCGAGTACGCCGCCGCCATCCAGGCCCGCCAGGGCATCGCCGACATGCGCATGATCATTGTCGAAGGGGCCTGACGCGCGTCGCCCTCACGAACCCTTTTTCAAACTCCAAGCAACTTCACACACCATGAGTGCCATCGTAGACATCGTCGGCCGCGAAATTCTCGACTCGCGCGGCAACCCCACCGTCGAATGCGACGTCCTCCTCGAATCGGGCACCATGGGCCGCGCCGCCGTGCCCTCGGGTGCGTCCACGGGTTCGCGCGAAGCCATCGAGCTGCGTGACGGCGACAAGAGCCGCTACCTGGGCAAGGGCGTGCTCAAGGCGGTCGAACATATCAACACCGAGATCTCCGAGTCCGTGCTGGGTCTGGACGCCTCCGAGCAGGCCTTCCTGGACAAGACCCTGATCGACCTCGATGGCACCGACAACAAGGGCCGTCTGGGCGCCAACGCGATGCTGGCTGTCTCGATGGCCGTGGCCCGCGCCGCCGCCGAGGAATCGGGCCTGCCGCTGTATCGCTATTTCGGCGGCATGGGCGGCATGCAACTGCCCGTGCCCATGATGAACGTGGTCAACGGCGGCGCGCACGCGAACAACAACCTGGACCTGCAGGAGCTGATGATCATCCCCGTGGGCGCCCCGAGCTTTCGCGAGGCGGTGCGCTATGGGGCCGAGGTGTTCCACGCCCTCAAGAAGATCATCCACGACAAGGGCATGAGCATCGCCGTCGGTGACGAGGGCGGCTTCGCCCCCAACGTCGCCAACCACGAGGCCGCGATCCAGATGATCCTGCAGGCCATCGAGAACGCCGGCTACAAGCCGGGCGAGCAGATCGCCCTGGGCCTCGATTGCGCCGCCTCCGAGTTCTACAAGGACGGTAAGTACCACGTCGAGGCCGAAGGCCTGACCCTGGTCAGCGCCGAGTGGACCGACATCCTGGCCCAGTGGGTCGACAAGTACCCCATCATCAGCATCGAGGACGGCATGGCCGAAGGCGACTGGGACGGCTGGAAGACCCTCACCGAGCGCCTGGGCCAGAAGGTGCAGCTGGTGGGTGACGACCTGTTCGTCACCAACACCAAGATCCTGCAGGAAGGCATCGAGAAGCACATCGCCAACTCGATCCTGATCAAGATCAACCAGATCGGTACCCTGACCGAGACCTTCGCCGCCATCGAGATGGCCAAGCGCGCCCGCTACACCGCGGTGATCAGCCACCGCTCGGGCGAGACCGAGGACAGCACCATCGCCGACATCGCGGTCGGCACCAACGCCGGCCAGATCAAGACCGGATCGCTCTCGCGCTCGGACCGCATGGCCAAGTACAACCAATTGCTACGCATCGAGGAAGACCTGGGCGACATCGCCACCTACCCGGGCCGCGCGGCGTTCTACAACATCCGCTGAAGCTGGGTTACAGTCCGGCGCACCTCACCATGTCGTCTCCACGCATCGTCCCTGCCTTCCTGATCACGCTGTTGCTCGTGTTGCACGCGCAGCTGTGGTTCGGCCGGGGCAGCGTGCTCAATGTCAGCGAGATGCAGCGCAAACTGCAGGCGCAAAAGGCGGCGAATGTGCGTGCCGCCCAAGCCAACGAGCGCATCGCCTCCGAGGTCCGCGACCTCAAGGAGGGCCTGGAAATGATCGAGGAAAAGGCCCGGATGGAACTGGGCATGGTCAAGCCCAACGAGATCTACGTGCAGGTCTCGTCCGCGGCCCCCACCAAATAAGGGCGATGCCGGCGCGCATCGCCGTGGTCGGCGCGCCCGGCACCGGCAAGACCACCCTCTCCCTGGATTTGGCGTCCCGCCTGCGCACGCGCGGGCACAGGGTGGTCGTGCGCGCAAGCGGGCAACCCTCGCCAGAGACGGCGACTGATGCCGACCTCGTGATCGAAGACGGTCCCCAGGCGCAGTCCCTGGGCCACTGTGCGCTGATCCTGCTGATGGGGCTGGACCTGAAGGCCCCAGCCACGCCTTCCGCCAACGGCCTGACGCGCGAAGTGATTGATGCCAACCTGCGCGACGCCTTGACCCAGGCTGGCACCGGCTGGCGTGTGATCTACGGCCTGGGCCCCGAGCGCGTGCAGCAGGCGCTGCAGGCCGTTGGCGCCGTCCTGCCCTGGGCCTGGTCGGAAACAGCACGCGACGAGGACATCGGCCGCTGGTCACGCCTGCGGGCCACTTGCGAGCAATGTGACGATGCCGACTGCGAACACCGCCTGTTCAAGCTGGGCGGCGCCAGTCCGTCGCGTTCTTGACAAAGTTCTTGCGCGCGATTTCCTTCGTTCGCAGAATCCACAGCGGCTCGCATCCCTCGCACAGACGAACTGGACGGCCGACACCTCGGGGAGCGCAGTACCAGGCAGTACCTTCACTGGAGACAAGCGTGCAGCACCAGCCTCTGGTCGAAAGAATGCGCCACCTGTTTCGCCCGCGGGCAGCAGGCAGGCCGCACCCCCCCACGCACACCGCCCTGGCCCCCAGGCGGGTCATGAGCGCCAGACCGGGCAGTCACCTGCCAGCCGACCGGCCTCGCATCGGGCTGGCGCTTGGAGGCGGCGCCTTGCGTGGCGCAGCGCACATCGGCGTCCTGCGTGTCCTGGAGCAGGAAGGCATACCGATCGACTTGATCGCCGGCACGAGCGCGGGTGCCCTGGCAGGGTTGCTGTATGCGAGCGGCATCCCCCCGTGCGAGATGGAAGCCATCGCGAACCGCCTGAAGTTCAGGCACATCTTCCGATGGACGCTGCCCCGCAAGACACTCTGGGACATCGGGCCGATGGCTCACACGCTCGAACAGCACCTGGGCCGGGAATGCCTGCTGGAAAACCTGCACGTCCCATTGGTCTGCATCGCAGCCGATGCGCGCTCGGGTGAAGTGATCGCGCTGAACCAGGGGCCTGCAATCTCGGCGGTCCAGGCCTCCTGCGCGATACCGATGCTGGTGCGGCCCGTGATCCGGGACGGGCGCACCCTGGTAGACGGAAGCGTGGTCCAGATGGTTCCCACGCGAGCAGCCCGGGAGATGGGAGCGGACCTCGTGATTGCCGCCCACATGAGCGGCTCGCATTTCATGCACACCAGCCCCACGAACCTGGTCGAGTCGCTGGTGCATGGCGTCAACATGGTGTCTCTGCGCCTGTGCCAAAGTGACCTGGAGCATGCGGATGTCGTGATACGCGCCGACCTGGGGATGCACCGCCACCAGGTGCGCAACATCCCAGCGTTCATCCAGGCGGGCGAAGCCGCAGCGCGGGAGGCGATCCCGCGTATCCGGACACGCCTGGCGCAGTGGCGGGGCCGCGTTGACCAGCACCCGGGGCCCGCTTCGCCGACGCAGGCGGCCTATTGCATCGCCGACGTGACCGGCGGCTGATCGCCCGGTGACGTGAACAGGCGCGCCGCGTCCACCGCGTCGAAGCGGTACTGGCGGCCGCAGAAATCGCAGCCCACCTCGATGTCAGGCCGCTCGGCCAGGATGCCCTCGGCCTCTTCGCGCCCCAGTCCACGGATCATGCCGGCGACGCGCTCGCGGCTGCAGGTGCAGGCAAAGCGCGGCACCTGCGGCGGGAAGCGCAGCACCTTCTCCTCCCAGAACAAGCGGCGCAGGATGGTGTCGACATCCAGCGTCAGGAGTTCCTCGCGGGTGAGGCTGGCGGCCAGGATGGCGATGCGGTTGTAGTCTTCGTTGCGGCCGATCTCGTCCTCGTTGGCCCGCCCCATCAGCCGGCCCGCGAGGTTGCCCTCGCCCTGCACCGGCAGGCGCTGGATCAACAAGCCCGCCGCCACCTGGTCGTTGGCAGCGAGGATCAGCTTGGTATCGAGCTGCTCGGACTGCAGCATGTAGTGCTCGAGCACCTCGGACAGTTGCTCGAGCTTCTCGCGCTGGTCGCCGTGCAGGGGGACCACACCCTGGTAAGGCTGCTGGCCTGGCAGCTTGTCCCGCGGGTCCAGCGTGATGGCGCAGCGGCCCTGGTTGCCGACATTGACCATCGAGGACAGCGTGGCGGCAGGTGGCACTTCGCCCACCACCTTGGCGGTGGCACGCAAGGACAGGTCAGGCTGCACCTCGGCGACCGCCACCTTCAAGGGACCGTCACCAAAGATCTGAAGGACCAATGCCCCGTTGAACTTGATGTTGGACTGCATCAGGGCGCCCGCGGCCGCCATCTGCCCCATCAACTCGGCGACGGGCGGCGCCCAGGGGCCGGTGGCCGTGTTGGACTCTCGGCGCTTGAGGATCTCGGTCCAGGTGTCGGTCAGGCGCACGATCATCCCGCGCACCGGCAAGCCGTCGAACAGGAACTTGTGGAGTTCGCTCAAGGCAGCCCTCAGCCGATCTTGATCAGGCCGGTGGCAAAGCGGCGCGCATTGGCCACGTAGCTCTCGGCGCTCTGGGCCAGTTTGCGCGCGGCCTCGTCGTCCAGCGTGCGCACCGCCTTGGCGGGGCTGCCGATGATCAGGGAGTTGTCGGGAAACTCCTTGCCCTCGGTCACCACGCTGCCCGCGCCGACGATGCAGTTACGTCCGATCTTCGCGCCATTGAGGATCACCGCCTGGATGCCGATGAGGGTGTTGTCGCCGATGGTGCAGCCGTGAACCATGACCTGGTGGCCCAGGGTCACGTTGTCACCGATGGTGAGCGGCTTGCCGTGGTCGGAGTGCAGCACCGACAGGTCCTGCACGTTGGTGTTGCGGCCGATGCGGATGGTCTCGTTGTCACCGCGCACGACAGCGCCGAACCACACGCTGGCGTTCTCTCCCAGCACCACGCTGCCGATCACCTGCGCAGAGTCGGCGACCCAGGCGCCGGCTGCGAGTTGGGGGGCCTTGCCGTCGAGTTCATAGAGGGCCATGGGTCGTTCCTGCGAGTCTGAAAGTAACCATTGTAGGGAGCGGGCCGCCCGCCGGCACCGGGGCCTGCGACGCACTGCCTAGAATCCTGGAGTACGGCTGCACTGCGCGCCGCCGGAAGCCCCTTGCGCCAAGACGCCGCCTGAACGACCCCATGCCCGCCCCGCCCGATACCCCTGACCACGCGATGCCCGGCGCGGAACTGCGCCACCTCGCGCTGGCGGCCCTGGCGCTGGCCGACCCGCAGGCGAAGGTCCAGGCGGCGCAGGCCCTGCAGGCGCAGGCCGCGACACTGACCATCGATGCGCGCGCCCCCGCCGCCACGGGCCGCTTGCCCGGACGCCCCGCGCGGCCCGAACTGGTCCATCCGGCGCGCGTCCCGCGCCGATCGCCGTTCAAGCCCGAAGGGCTGGCCGCCTTGCTGCACGCAATTGCGCATATCGAGTTCAACGCCATCAACCTGGCATTGGACGCCGCCTGGCGCTTCGAGGGCATGCCGCCGCAATTCCACCAGGACTGGGTCCGCGTGGCAGCCGAGGAGGCCTACCACTTCAGCCTGCTGGCGGCACTCCTGGCCGACATGGGCCACGCCTACGGCGACTTCGCCGCGCACGACAACCTCTGGACCATGTGCACGCGCACCCAGGACGATGTCGTGGCCCGCATGGCCCTGGTGCCGCGTACGCTCGAAGCCCGCGGGCTGGACGCCACTCCGCAGATCCAGCAACGGCTGCAGGCCGTGGGCACCCCGCTGGCCCTGCGCGCCGTCCAGGTGCTGGACATCATCCTGCGCGACGAGGTCGGCCATGTGGCGATCGGCAACCACTGGTACCGGTGGCTGTGCGCGCGCGAGGGCCTGGATCCGGTGGCCCACTACCGCGTCCTCGCCGAGCGCCACGACGCGCCGCGTCTGCATCCGCCTTTCAACGAGGCCGCCCGCAAGCGCGCGGGCTTCAGCGACGACGAACTGGCGCTGCTGCTCGAGCAGCCGCTGCACGCCCCGACCTGACCTCCACAACCTGAGCGACATGCAACAGCTTCCCCTGATCGACATCACCGGCCTGGCCAGCGAAGACCCGGCGCAGCGCGCCCGGGTGGCCCGCGAAGTGGGACAGGCCTGCCGGGACACCGGCTTCTTTGCCATCACGGGCCACGGCGTTGCCGGGACGCAGGTGGCCGACGCCTTCGCTGCCGCCCGCGAGGTGTTCGCGCTGCCGGTCGCCACCAAGCGGTCCCTGGCCATCGGCGTGCACGGTCACAACCGCGGCTACGTGGCCCTGGGCGTGGAGTCCCTTGATGAACACGCGGCTCCCGACCTGAAGGAAGCCTACAACCTGGTCTGGACCGACGAGGTTCAGCGGCCGCCCAACCTCTGGCCGCCCCTGGCGGGCTGGCGTGAACGCACCCAGGCCTATTTCGACGCGGTGCTGGCGGTGGGCAGGCGCCTGCACCGGGCGTTCGCGCTGGACCTGGGCGTGCCGGAAGATTTTTTCAACGACAAGCTTGACACCCCGCAGGCGACCCTGCGTTTGCTGCATTACCCGGCGCAGTTCGGCGCAGACGCTCCGGCGGGCCGGGCCGGCGCCGGCACCCACACCGATTACGGCAACGTCACCCTGCTGGCCACCGACGACGTCGCCGGCCTGCAAGTGCGCCGCCGCGATGGCGGCTGGCTGGACGTGCCGCACCTGCCGGGTGCCTTCATCTGCAACATCGGCGACTGCCTCATGCGCTGGTCCAACGACGTCTACGTCTCGACTCCCCACCGGGTGCTGCCCCCCGCGCGCGAGCGCTACTCCATCGCGTTTTTCCTGGACCCGAATCCGCAGGCGCTGGTGAGTGCATTGCCCTCCTGCGTGCCCGCCGGCCAGCCGCCCCGGCACCCGCCGGTGACCGCGGCCCAGCACCTGCGCGAGCGCCTGTCGGCCACCTACAAGCCCGCCTCGCCATGAGGTTTTGCGGGCGGCGCTAAATTGCCCCCCATGCCCCGCTCCCCCATGCCCCGACCGATCCGGCGCCTGCTCGCCCTGCTGTCTGCCGTGATCGCCATGGTGACCGTGGCAGCCGCTGCACTCGCCCAGACTCACGACGGCACGACAGGGACGATGCAGCGGATCGGCGCCTTCGAGATCGACCGCACCGAAGTGACGATCGCGCAATTTCGCCGCTTCGCGCAGGCCACGGGCTTCGTCACGCAGGCCGAACGCGAAGGCGGGGGCGCCACCTTCGAGGGCGGTTGGGTGCAGCGCAAGGGGTGGACCTGGCAAGCGCCCTATGGTCGCCCCGGCGGCGCCCAGGAGCCCGCCGTCCACGTGACCTTCGATGAAGCCCAGGCCTTCTGCCGCTGGGCCGGAAAGCGCCTGCCCTCCGACGCGGAATGGATGGAGGCGGCCTACACCGAGCGGCGCGCCTCGCCGCCGCCGGGCTATGCCACTGGCCGCACCTACCCCTACCCCACGGGCGAGTCGCCACAGGGTGCGAATTGCGCCGAGGGCTGCGGAAATCCCCCCACCGTGCTGGCCGACCCGCGGCAGGCCACCTCGCGGGGCCGCGGACATGCCGAGGCCGGCAGCACGCGCGCTGGGGTCAACGGCCTGCACGAGATGGCGGCCAATGTCTGGGAGTGGACTGAAGACGGGGCCGCCGGCGTCGAGCGCCCCACCCGCGGCGGCTCCTGGTGGTACGGACCGGCGCAGATGCACCGGGACCATCTGCAATCCAAACCCCGCACCACCGCCGTGGTCTACATCGGTTTTCGCTGCGCGCGCAACGTGTCCTGAAGCGGCTGCGGCCCGCTGCGGGCCAGCGGGCCGGGTCTGCTACGCTCGCGCCCATCGCCCCTCGGACACGCTCCCATGAAAACCGTCTACGTCTTCAACGGCCCCAACCTCAACCTCCTGGGCACCCGCGAGCCCCACATCTACGGCGCACAAACCCTGGCCGACGTCGAGGCGTTGTGCCGCAAGGCCTGCGAGCAGCATGGCTTCAAGCTCGACTTCCGCCAGTCCAACCATGAGGGCGAACTGGTCACCTGGATCCATGAGGCCGGGCGCGCGCAGGCCCAGGGACAGGCCGTGGGCACCGTGCTCAATGCGGGGGCCTACACCCACACCAGCATCGCCCTGCACGATGCGATCAAGGGTGCGGGCGCGCTGGTGATCGAGCTGCATATCAGCAACGTGCATGCGCGCGAGAGCTTCCGCCACCACAGCTACCTCTCGCCGGCCGCCAAGGCGGTGATGGCGGGCTTTGGCGTGCCGGGCTACGCCCTGGCGATCGCCGGGCTGGCCCAGGCCTGAGCGCCCGCCGCGCCGCGCGTGCGGAAAATCGGGCGACTTCTTCTACACTCCCCGGAATGAACCAGCCGGTACATTCCGCGAAATCTCCCCGCCGCGCGCCGGCCAGGCCGCCCGCCAAGGCGGTCACACCCGAGCCGCGCACCAACGATCCCGAGCGTACCCGGGCAGACATCATCGAGGTGGCCACCCGCGAGTTCTCCGAGAAGGGCCTGGCGGGCGCCCGCATCGACCTGATCGCCGAGGCCATGCGCACCAGCAAGCGCATGATCTACTACTACTTCGGCAGCAAGGAAGGCCTGTACATCGCGGTCCTGGAGGCCGCCTACAGCCGCATGCGCAATATCGAAAGCGAGTTGCACCTGGAAGACCTCGCCCCCGAGGACGCCCTGCGGAAACTGGTGGGTTTCACCGTCAACTACCAGCTGGCCCACCCGGAGTTCATCCGCCTGGTGATGAACGAGAACATGCATCGCGGCGAATACCTCGCCCAGAGCAAGACCATCCAGCGCTTGAACGTGCCAGCCATCGAGGGCCTGCGCAAGGTCCTCGAACGCGGTCAACGCGAGGGCGTCTTTCGCGGCGGGCTCGACCCGCTGGACGTGCACATGTCCATCAGCGCCCTGAGCGTTTTCAACGTCGCCAACCGCCACACCTTCAGCCTGATCTTCAAGCGCAACCTGGACGCGGCCGCTTCCGTCGTGGCGCGGCGCGACAGCATCATCGAGATGGTCGTGCGCTTCGTTCGTAGATAAAAAGGATTCAAGACCCCGCCCGACTACGGGTTTTCCCCGACGCAACAGAACTAACCAGTTCGTACATTACGTCGGTGCCTCGGGATCGGCCCCTGGCATGACGCCGCGGACCCCCTGCGGCACGAGGAACAGGCAGCACCATGCCCAAGACCCTGATCGACCTGTATTGCCGCGCGTTGAACGTTGCCATGGTGGCCTGCCTGGCGCTGATGGTCGTACTGGTATTCGGCAACGTGGTGCTGCGCTATGTGTTCAACACCGGTATCTCCATCTCCGACGAGTTGTCACGCTGGCTGTTCGTCTGGATGACGTTCATGGGCGCCATCGTCGCCCTGCGTGACCGAGGCCATCTGGGCACCGACTTCCTGGTGGGTCGCCTCGGCACGGCCGGCAAGAAGGCCTGCCTCGCGGTGGGCTACGTGCTGATGCTCTTCGCCTGCTGGCTGCTGTTCTCCGGCTCGCTGGCGCAGACGCGGATCAACCACACCACCACCAGCGCCGCGATGGAGGCCCCCGTGTCCTGGTTCTACGCCAGTGGCGTCGTCTTCGCGGTGTCAGCCGCCCTCTTGCTGCTGCATGACCTGTGGCGCCTGCTGACAGGCCGCCTGTCCGAAGACGAACTGGTCGCGATCCGCGAGTCCGAGGAGACCGCATCATGACCGTCGCCATCTTCCTGGGGTCGCTGCTGGGCGCCATGGCGCTGGGGATTCCCATCGCCTTCTCCCTGCTCCTGTGCGGTGCTGCCTTGATGTGGCACCTGAACATGTTCGACGCGCAGATCCTGGCGCAGAACGTGGTCAATGGCGCCGACAGCTTCCCGCTGCTGGCCGTTCCCTTCTTCATGCTGGCCGGCGAGTTGATGAACCAAGGCGGGCTCTCGCGCCGTATCGTCAACCTGGCCCTGGCCATCGTGGGCCATATTCAGGGTGGCCTGGGCTACGTGACCATCGTGGCGGCCTGCCTGATGGCGGCCCTGTCGGGTTCTGCGGTAGCCGACGCCGCCGCCCTCACCGCCCTGCTGCTGCCGATGATGGTGGCCGCCGGTCACGACAAGGCCCGATCGGCCGGACTGCTGGCATCGGCCAGCATCATCGCCCCGGTGATTCCCCCCAGCATCGGCTTCGTGATCTTCGGCGTCGCCGGCGGCGTGTCGATCTCCAAACTGTTCCTCGCGGGCATCGTGCCGGGCCTGTTGCTCGGTGCGGCGCTGTGGGTCACCTGGTGGTGGCTGGTCCGCCGCGAGAAGGTGGTCCCGCCCCCGCGCAAGTCCCGCGCGGAGATCTTCCAGGCGTTTCGCGAGTCCACCTGGGCACTGGTGCTGCCGGTGATCGTGGTGGTGGGCCTGAAATTCGGCGTGTTCACGCCGACCGAAGCCGCCGTGGTGGCCGCGGTGTATGCCCTCTTCATCGCCACGGCCGTCTACCGCGAGTTGAAGCTCTCGCAGCTGTATGGCGTCTTCCTGGCCGCGGCACAGACCACCGCGGTGATCATGTTCCTCGTGGCCGCGGCCATGGTGTCGGCCTGGCTGATCACGGTAGCCCAGTTGCCGGCCCAGATCGTCGCCTTGCTGCAGCCGCTGCTCGATAGCCCCAAGCTGCTGATGCTCGCCATCATGGTCCTCACCATGGTGGTCGGCACCGCCCTGGACATGACCCCTACCATCCTGCTGCTCACGCCGGTGCTGATGCCGGTCGTGAAGGCCGCCGGCATCGACCCGGTGTACTTTGGCGTGCTGTTCATCATGAACAATGCCATCGGTTTGATCACGCCGCCCGTGGGTACGGTGCTCAATACCGTTGCCGGTGTCGGCAAGATCCGCATGGACGAAGTCACGCGAGGGGTGCTGCCCTTCATGCTGGCCCAGTTCGCCCTCGTGTTCCTGATGGTGCTGTTCCCGCAGATCGTCACCGTTCCCGCCCGCTGGCTCGCTTCGTGATCCGGCTTTTTTCACTTCCCTTCCCACAACCTGGAGACAAACCCATGAAACGCCTCTTCATCAAGTCCGCGCTCGCTGCTGCCGCCTCTCTGGCCCTGGCGGGTACCGCCCTGGCCCAGGACAAGGTCATCAAGTTCGCCAACCAGAACGCCGCCGGCCACCCGATCGTGCAGGGCATGGAGAAGTTCAAGGAGATCGTCGAGAAGAACTCCGGCGGCAAGATCAAGGTCAACATCTTCCCCAGCGGCCAGCTCGGAAGCGACCAGGCCAACCTGTCGGCCCTCCAAGGCGGCACCCTGGAGATGGTGTCCATGAACTCCGGCATCCTGGCCAGCGTGGTCAAGGAGTTCGGCGTGTTCGACTTCCCTTTCATGTTCGCCTCCGGCAAGGAAGCGGATGCTGTCGTCGATGGCGCCTTCGGCCAGAAGCTGCATGCCCGCCTGGAAGAAAAAGGGGTGGTGGGCCTGACCTACTACGAACTGGGCTTCCGTCACCTGACCAACGGCCGCCGACCGATCAACAAGGTGGCTGACATCGAAGGCCTGAAGCTGCGCGTGATCCCCAACGCGATCAACATCGACTGGGTCAAGGCCCTGGGCGCCAACCCCACCCCGCTGCCCTTCCCCGAGCTGTACGCCGCCCTGGAACAGAAGGCGGTCGACGGCCAGGAGAACCCGGTGGCCACCATCAACGGCGCCAAGCTGTATGAAGTGCAGAAGAACCTGGCTCTCACCGGCCACCAGTACAACCCGCAGTCGGTGATGATTTCGAAGAAGTTCTGGGACACCCTGTCCGCCACCGAGAAGAAGATCGTGCAGGACGCCGCCGCCGAATCGGCCAGGTTCCAGCGCACCCAGGCCCGCGCCCAGGAAGCCTCGATCCTCGAGAACCTGAAGAAGAACGGCATGCAGGTCACCAGCCTGCCCGCCGCCGAGATGGCTGCCCTGCGCGAGAAGATGAAGCCGGTGATCGCCAAGCACGGCGAAGCCATCGCGGCCACCGTCACCGAGCTGCAGGCCGAACTGGCCAAGCAGCGCCGCTGATGAACGCCGTCGCCGAGAACTGGCAGGCGCCCGCCCCCGGGGCTGCGCTGGCCGGTACCGCCCCGGCCAGGAGCCGCAAGCTCCTGCTAGGGCTGATCGGCGCTGGCATCCAGCAGTCGCTCACGCCGGCGATGCAGGAGGAGGAGGCGCGGGCCCAGGGCCTGCGCCTGCATTACCAGCTGATCGACCTGGACGTGACCGGCAGCGATGCGAATGCCTTGCCCACGCTGCTGGCGGCCGCCCGCACCATGGGCTTTGCCGGCCTCAACATCACCTTCCCTTGCAAGCAGGCGGTGATCCCGCTGCTGGACGAACTCTCGGACGAAGCCCGTGCCATGGGCGCGGTCAACACCGTCGTCTTTCGCGATGGCCGCCTGATCGGCCACAACACCGACGGTTCGGGCTGGGCCTGGGGCTTTCTCCGTACCCTGCCTGACGCCGACCTGGGCTGCGTGGTGCTGCTGGGGGCCGGCGGTGCCGGCTCCGCCATCGCGCACGCCGTGCTGCGACTGGGTGCCGATCGCCTGCGCATCGTCGACAGCGACGGCGCACGTGCAGACGGCCTGGTCGATGCACTGAACGCACTCTACGGACCGCGTGCCGAAGGCAGCACAGACATCGCCGCATCCCTGCAAGGGGCGAGCGGCCTGATCCACGCCACCCCCACCGGCATGGCCAAGCTGCCGGGCCTGCCACTGCCAGCCGACCTGCTGCACCCCGGCCTGTGGGTGTCGGAGGTGGTGTATTTCCCGCTGGAGACCGAGCTGCTGGCCGCCGCCCGCGCACGTGGCTGCCGCGTGGTCGATGGCGGCACGATGGCCGTGGGCCAGGCGGTGGGGGCCTTCGAGCATTTCACCGGTCTGGCCGCCGACCCCGAACGGATGCAGCGGCACTTTCGCCGCCTGATCGCTGAGCGCGCCTGAGCCAGGCGCCTGGCACTGGAGACACGACGATGCCCGCCAACCGCGAAGCCCTGCCCGAGCCGCCCAACCCGCTGGGCCTGGAGGGCATTGAATTCATCGAGTACGCCACGCTGCGACCGCAGGCCCTGGGCCAGGTGCTGGAGACCATGGGCTTTCGGCCCGTGGCGCGGCATCGTTCCCGAGAGATCACCTTGTACCGCCAGGGCGGCATGAACCTGGTGGTCAACGCCCACCCTGATGATGCGCGCGCCAGTGCCACCGAAGGCGGCCACCCGGTGCTGTCGGCCGTGGCTTTCCGGGTGCGTGACGCCCGCCTGGCCCATGAGCGTTGCCTGGCACTGGGCGCCTGGGAAACCCCCAGCCATGCCCGCGCCATGGAGTTGAACATCCCGGGTATCCATGGCCCGGGCGGCGCGCATTTCCTGTTCATCGACCACCACGAGAAGTTCTCCGTCTACGACGTGGACTTCGTGGCCATCCCCACCGTCGACCCGGCACCCCCCGCCATCGCGGCGATGTCGTGGTTCGGCGTGGTGCAGTACATCGGACTGGGCCGCAGCGCCGAGTGGCTGACGTTCTACGAGCGCATGTTCGGCTTCCAGTCCATCCCCGATGAACAGCGCTTCGGCGTGATGCCGGCGGGCAAGCTGATGCAAAGTCCCTGCCGCCAGTTCATGTGGCAGCTGATCGAACCGGACAGCTTCGATGACGACGACGCGCGGGAGAACCTGCAGCGCGTGGGCATCGGCACACCCGATGTGTCGGCAGCCGTCACGGCGCTGCGCGCGCGCGGTGTGCAGTTTGTCGACTCGGCGCAATTGCACCCGGACGACCGCGGTGCCCTGACCCGTACCGAACTGGGTTCGGTGGCCTTCGAGCTGGTTCATCGCGCAGCCTGAGGAGGCGCTCATGCATCCTTCGCAACGCCGTATCGACGGCTTCGGCATGGACACCATCACCCTGGCCGGTCCGCTGGAAGCCAAACTGGCCGCCATGCGGGAGGCCGGCTTCCAGCAGGTGATGCTCAGCGCGCGCGACGTGGTCGGCCACCCGGGTGGCCTGGCGGCTGCGGTCAAGGCGGTCCGCGAAAGCGGCCTGCGGCCCACGGGCTTTCAGGTGCTGCGTGATTTCGAGGGGCTATCGGGCCACCTGCATGGCTACAAGGTGGACATCGCCAAGTCCATGCTCGAGATGTGTGCCGCGCTGGGTTCGCGCGTGCTGCTGGCGTGCTCGTCCACCTCGCGTCACGCCTCGCAGGACATCGACGACATCGCGCGCGATCTGCGCAAGCTGGCCATGCTGGCCGTGCCCCTGGGGATCCAGGTGGCCTACGAGGGCTTGTCCTGGGGGCGCACGATCAATGAATTCACCACCGCCTGGGACGCGGTGCAGCGCGCCGACTGCCCCAACCTGGGACTGGGTATCGACTCCTTCCACATCTTCGCGGCCAAGACGTCGCTCGATGCGATCGACGAGCTCGATCCAAAGCGGATCTTCCTGGTGCAGCTGTCGGACTTCATGTGGCACGAGACCCCCACCTTCGAAGACCGCATGACCACCGCACGCACCTTCCGCGTCTTTCCGGGCGAAGGCGTGCACAGCGAGGCCCTGGCCGATCTGGTGCAGCGCCTGCACGCCATCGGCTACCGGGGTGACTACAGCTTCGAGGTGTTCAACGACGACTACCAGCAGATCCCGCTGCCCGTGGTTGCCGAGCGCGCGCGCCGCAGCGCGCTGTGGCTGGCGGAGGACGTGCTGCACCTGCCGCGGCCGCTGCCCGCCTGGACACGGCGGGCCTGATCGCCGCTGGCCGGTTCAATCCGCCAGGTGGGCGGGCGGTGGGATCTGGGCCTCCTTGCAGATCCGAAGCTGCAGGGTCTTGACCTTCTTGGGCGAGTCATGCACGCCGCCATCCAGGATGTGGGACATGTTGCCGCGCGCCGCGAACACGACGCTTTTCAGGCCCTGCAGGGCGACCAGCCAGGTCATCTCCTCGATCTTGCAGCTGAAGTCGAAGTCTGCGAAACCCAGCGACTCCAGGGTCTTGAAGTTCTGGAAGACCGTGAGGTCGATGGTGCGTTCGCCATACCAGCTGCCCGACGGACCCTTGGGCTCGAGGCGGACCGAGGGCAGCGCGTTGATCGCATCGATCAGGGCGGCAGGCAGGACCCGCAGCTCCCCCTTGGTCTTGCCCTTGGGCAGCTCGTTCAAGTCCATCCGGATCGTCACGCTGGCCAGTCCCCTCAAGTCGCTCGCATCGACGACGGACAAGGGAATTCCCACCACCTGAAGCTGCGGGCACCCCTGCAGGCCCCGCAGGGAGGTCAGGCTCGCGCATCGACGCGCGTCGATCTCTCGCAAGGTGGCGGGGGGACTTCCCAGGTCCGCGAGGACGGGGCAGGCCTCCACGGAGATCACCTCCAGTTGCCTGCAGGCCTGCATGCCGTCCAGGCGCGCCAGGTTGGCACTTCCATCGCAGACCAATCGCACGAGGCTGGCGGGCAGCTGCCCCAGGGAGGTCAGGCCCGGACAGTTCTTGAGGGTGAGGGTCGTGACCGGACCGTCCCATCCGCGTGGCAAGGTCGTCACCGCCGAATCCGCAAGATCGACCGTCTCCAGCTGCTTGAGGATGCCCAGGGGCGAGGCGTCCTTGAGCGCCGCGCAGTCCTGCAGGTCCACCTGCTTGAGGGCCGGCAGTGCGCCGATGTGGCCCAGATCAGACAATCCGCTGTTTCTTGCTGTCAGTTGGGTGAGCGTGGGAATTTCTCTCAGGCCCCGCAGGTCCTTGAGGTTGCGGGTGTGATTGAGCGACAGGCTGGTGAGCGCGCCGCCGAATGCGGGCAGGTGGGCCAGCGACGCCAGGGCCTGGCAGCCATCCAGGGAAAAATCCTGGGTCCCGTCGTACAGCTTGTTGGCCGCGATCGGCAAGTTCGCCAGCCCCTCCAGCGACGTGAGGGAGGCACACATTTCCAGGTCCAGCGTCTCCAGCGCGGTGCAGGCGGCCAGCGGCTGGAGCGAACCCAGGCCCGCGCATTCACGCAGGTCCAGGGTTTTCAGGCGGGTGGCGGCATTCAGGACCTCCAGCGTGGTCACCTGCTTGCATTCGCGCAGGTTCAACACCGTCAGGTGCTGCGCGCACGCTGCCAAGGCGCTCAGGTCGGACAGCGCCTCGTTCTCCGACAGGTCCAGGTGGGTGATCCGCGGCGACTGCGCCAGAGCCGACAGGTCCTCCACGCCGCTGCAGGCGAGGTTGCATTCGGTCAGGGCCGGCGCCTGCAGTCCCTGCAGGGAGACCAGGCGGCCCTTGCCGTTCCAGCGACGACCGGCGATCTTCAGCACCTGCAGCTTGGGCATCGGACCGAAGCCCGCCAGGTCCGGGGTGATGTCGTCGCCGATGTGGATGGACAGGTGGGTGAGCTCGTCAAACCCCTGCAGCGTCGGTGCCTGCTGGCAAAAGACCAGTTCCAGTTCGGTGATCTGGGCTCGCAGCTTGGCCAGCGGGCTTTGCGGGTGGGCGCGGCACATGAGGCCAAAGAGCGCCAGGTCCAGGTAGGGCTGCGCCGGCCCGGTACCCGTGAAGCGCTTGCCACGCACCAGCGCGCCATTCTTGACCGAGACGCCCTCGACCAGCGTGTCGAAGTCATCGCCCAGAGCGGCCGACAGCTCCAGCCCCATGAGGATGTTGGGCACATCCCGGGAGGACAGCAGCTTCCAGACGGCCCCCACATCCGACCTCAGCGCCTTGGTCGGCTTGGCGCGGGGCAGCAGCTTGCGGTCGTCGATCTCGATGGTCTTGGTGTCGATCCCCGGGGGCAATGCCTTCAGGGGCTTGAGCGCGCCGCAGCCGGTCAGACCCAGGACCTTCACCGGTGACTTCCAGACTTCGGGCAAGGTCTCGAGCTTGGGGCACCCGGTGATGCGCACGGAGGTGAGGTGCTCCAGCCGGCCCAGCGCCGACGCGTCCACCAGTTCCGGACATTTCTTGATCTCCAGCTTGCGCAGGTGCGTCAGCGACGCCAGGGCATCCAGGTCGGTGATCGCGATCTGGTCCATGCGCAACTCCTGCAGGACCGCCGCGCCTGCCTCGATCCCCGCGAGATCGGCCAGAACCGTGCAGCGGTTGATCGTCAGCTCGGTGATCCCGGGCGCCAGAGGCGGCAGGCCTCGCAGCGAGCTCAAGGCCTTCATGTCATTGAGCGCCAGGAAACTGGTGTGTGCCTCTCCCGGAGCGGTCAACTCGGTGGCCAGCTGCTTCATCGGCAGGCCCTCGATCGAGGCCAGGGCTTCGCAGCCCGAAAAGTCCAGCGCCTCCAGGCGGGTGAGCTTCTTCAGGTCCGACAGGTCGGCGATCCGCTCCAGTCCGCCGATGTCCAGCGCACGCAGCTTCGTGGCACCCCGCAGCGCACGCAGGGATCGGAGGGCAGCGCAGTAAGCCAGGTCCAGTTCCTCCAGGGTCCCTGCACTGGCCTCCAGACTGTCGATGGACTCCAGGCGCTGGTTGCTTCGCAACTTCACTTGGCGCAGACGGGGACTGGCCGACAGACCCCCGATGTCGACCAGGTCCATGTAGGACGCGTCGAGTACTTCCAGGCGCGGTGCGTCCAGGCCCCGCAGGGTTTCGAGGGTGGGCCGCTCCTGGCCATACATCAGGAGGCCGCTGCCCAGGGTGAGGGAGCGGAGCTTGGCCAGCGTGCCCAGCGCTGCGACATCGGCCCCCTTGAAGTCGGCACTGAGGGTGATGTTGGCCGATGTCAATGCGGCAAACCGCGACAGGTCAGGCAGGACAGCGACCTTGCACACGAGGGTGGTCACCGCATCACGCAGCTTCGCCTCTGGCGTTCCCTTGGCCGCAAGCCCCAGTTGCTGCAGCAGCAGTGCGTCCAGGAAGGGTTGGGTCTTGTCATTGCCGGTGAAGCGCTTGCCCCGTACCAGCTGGCCCTCGGCGTCCACGCTCACTTCCGTCAGCAGGCCCTCCAGGGGCTCGCCCATGGCCGCGGCCAACTCCAGACCTTGCAGGGCCGTCTTGCGGTCCTTTTCCAGGCACAGCTTGTAGATGCGGGAGGCCTCGCCTTTCAGGGGCTTGAGGCGGACGACGGGTTCTGTCATGGGTGTTGATTCGGGATTTGCAGTGGGGATAAAAGGGTGGGGCCGTCGGCGGTTGCTCAGTCGGCAGGCAACTGGATCACGCGTCCGAACTTCAGGTGCGCGCCGGATTTTCCGTCGGCGGTGACCACCCAGAGCAAGGGGCAGCGCGTGCGCGTCTCGGGCTCGGCCGCATAACCATCCGTGAGGTAGATGCAGGCGTCAAAGGGGCCGTGACTCGGGTCTCGCACCCATTCCAGGGCCGGGTCGAAGGCCGTGCCCCCGCCCCCCTTGGGCGCAGCCGGGGTCTTGCCCTGGTACGGATAGCTGCGATGCACCTGCGCATCGCATTCGATGACGATGACTTCGGCATCGTTCTTCCAGATGCCGTGGATCTCGCGGAAGAACACTTCCAGCACCTTGTCGGAGATCGACCCGGAGGTGTCGATCACCACCGCAAGGCGTTGCTTGCGGCGGATGCGGATACCTGGAAAGGTGCCAAAGCGCTTGGACATGCGACGGTTCGTGGCCACGACTTCGGTGCGGTAGCCGCTGCTGGCAAACAGGCGCAGGGTGCGTTTCCAGTCGATCTGGGGCTTGCGCCGCTCGGCAATGGCATCGAGTTCGCTGCGGATCTCGGCGGGCAGGTTGCCCCAGCCCTTGGACGCCGCATGGTCCCGGGCCCGCAGCAGGTGCCGCTCCAGGTCGGCCTCCAGGGCCTGGCGCAGGCCCTCGGTCAGTGCGGGCGCCCCGGAGCCGGATCCGCCAAAGCCTTCACCGCCCCCGGCGTACCAGAAACTGTGGTCTCCCTGCTGCGGCTCGCCCAGGGCCTGGCGCAGGGCTTCCTCGCTGCGGGGAGCGCCGGTCGACTTGCCGGCCTTCATCGCCTGGTTCAGCGCCTGGAACTTCTCGTAGTACCACTCCAGCGTCTGGTTGGCCTCCAGCCCCATGTCCGGAAATTCGCGCAGGGTGACGGCCATGTCCGGCAGCGGCCAGGGCGCCACATGCTGATTCACCACCAGGTCGGCCGCGATGTTGAACAACTTCGGGTCACCCCGCTGGATCAGAGGGCGATACAGATGGCGAAACAGCAGGTGCAGCGCCTCGTGCTTGATCACCGCGACCCGCTCGTCCTTCTTCAAGGACTTCATGAAGAACTCGGGATTGACGATCAGGTGCAGGCCCTGGGGCGTGAGCGAGACGGCGGCGGTGGGCACCTTGTCATCGATCCGGCGCACGACCCCGCTCAGGAGGTGCCCGTAGAACGGCTCCTTGAGCAACAGGGCGACGATGCCCCGGCTGACCTCGTCGCCGACCGAGGCCTGGGACTTGTCGGCCTTGGAAGCGGCCGCGGCCTTCGCCATCAAAGCCCTCCGAGCACGCGCTTGGCCAGCTCCGGCGACCGCAGCATCGCGGGCAATTCGCCCCCCGCGGCCACCAGGTCCCGGTGCAGGCTGAAACGCAGGTCGTTGGGAATGTCGTCGTGCAGCAGGAAGGCCGTGAGGTTGGCCGCGTGCGCAGGTTCCTGCCGGTACTTCGGATCGGCCAGGGTGAGGTACAGGCGCGTGCAGATGGTCGCAATCCGATCCACCCGCTTGGCCGCCCCGGGACCCTTGGCCAGTTGCGCGATGCGCTTGGCCACCGCCGCGAAATCCTTCGCATCCAGGATGTCGTAGGGGTTGACCAGCTGCTCCAGGTCGTCATTGACGAAGGCCAGGAACGTGGTCGCGGTGATGTCGTCCAATGAGCTGGCCGCCAGCACCCGCACCAGCTCGATGTCCTTCTTCAAGTCCGCGATGGCGCCGATCTGGTCGAAGAACTGCGTCAGCGTTCGGGGGGTGGTGCGCTTGCCCGTGATCACCTCCGGATACGTCAGGACAAAGGCGATGCCCCGCGAGTCGATGCCGCTGGCACTGGCCCACCGGCTCCAGGCCTTCAGGTCGAACACCATGGTCAGGTGCAGCATGCGCGTGAGCATGGCGTCGTCCATGGTGCTGACCGAGTAGTCGCCGCCTTCGGGGTTGGCGGTACAGACGATCTGCCATTTGGGCGGCAGCTTCCAGGAGAACATCTCGAACTCCTGCAGCAGCTGCATGGTGCCGCGCAGGATACGGTCGTCGGCGCGGTTCAGATCGTCCAGCAGCAGGATGCCCGGACCGGTGTCGTCTTCGCGCGGCACCCACTCCGGGGCCATGTAGACCGTGGTTTCATCGCCCTGGATGTCGGGGTTGGGGTCGTTGCGCACCGGCAGCCCGTGCAGGTCGCCCATCTCCTCGAACTGCGCGGGCGCGCAGTAGCGGAACTTCCACCCGTTGCTGGCGGCGAAGGCCTTGACGATGGCGGTCTTGCCGATGCCGTGCAGGCCCCAGATGCAGATCGGGGTGGGCCGCTTGCCCTGGCCGTTGGGGCTGGCGCCAGCCGATTTTTCCTCGTTCGCCAGGTTGGTACGAAAGATGTGCTCCAGGGCGCGCGTGACCGATTCGCTGTCAAGCTTGGCGCCATAAGTGGTGTACGAGTCGGACATGGTGGTGTGTCGATAGAGGGAAAAGCCAGGGCTTTGATGGGGTATGGGTTCGTTTAAGGATCCCGGATGAAATAATCATACTGGTCAGAATAAGAACCGATCGATGGCGGCGGAACATCCCCGCCGTCCATTGCCTGCAAGGAGGCAGACACACATGGCCAAACCCCTGATCGTGACCCTGGGCAGCGAGACCCTCTCGTTTACCCTGAGTGAGGTCGAGCGCAGTGACCTGTACGGCGCGCGCAAGCGCGTGCCCACGGATGCACAGGGTCGCACCTGCACGCGTGCTGCGCTCACGGCCGATGGCAGCCAGCTGGTCGCCGCGGGAATGTCCGGTCAGGGGTACTTCGATGCCCAGGGCCGCTACGTGCCCCGGGGCAGCCTGGTGGGCGTCGATGCGCAGGGCCAGGTCGTCCCGCCCCAAGCCTCCACCCTCGGGCTGCCCCAGACCCTGCAAGGCCCCCTGGATCCGGGCGCTGTACTGGACATGGAGCTCCTGAGCGTCTACCTGCTCGAGCCCGAGCAGCCCGCCGGTGCGCTGATCGACCGCCTCAAGGCCGGCGACGTCTATGCCTGCGACTTCAACTACGCGGCCAGCCTGGAAGTGGAGCGCGCCTTTCTCCTGGGCAACGACCAGGGCCTGTTCGCGCTCGTGGGCAAGCCGGCGCAGGTGGCCTGGGTGGAAGAAGGCGCCCGCTTCGCGCCCCCGGTCGAAGCTGCCGACGCCGCCGACGACCTCGATTTTGAAATGCTCTGAAGTCCGCCATGTCCCAGAACCTGCACCTGGCCAATGAAAAGGGCCGCAACGCCTTCGTCACCCTGGCCGCCGTCAAAGCCGCGGCGGCCCCGCGCCTGTCCCTGCCGGGCGAAGCGGTGACCTTCCGGCGCTACATCGCCTGCACGGAGAGCGGCACCCATGCCGCGCTCAGCGCGCGCTGGGGCGACAACTACGCCACGCACCTGGTCGAGGGCGACCCGGAGGTCGATCTGGAGCAGGTGGGCCAGTTCATCGAACAGACGCAGACGGTCTACCTGGACCCCGACGGGCAGGTGCTGACGGTGGAGCCGAGCCTGATCGAGGTGCTGACCCACCCGGATGGATCCGAGCGCGAGCGACGCCAGCCCCAGGAGAGCGACGCGAACATCGCATCGGCCCTGCCGGTGCGATGGACAGGCAAGCGCATTGCACTGGCCGAGGCGGTGCGCAAATTCAGCTTCAAGCGCCGCCTGCAACTTCGCCACAGCGACGGCCTGACCTACGAATTCCTGCACGCCATGGCCAAGGAACTGGGCGAGCCCCGCAGCGTGATGCTGCTGGGAACCGGCGACAAGGGCACCGGGCCGCTGGTGTTCCAGGCCAACGGCCGGCCCTACCGGGGTTTTCTGGAGGGACAGGTCCAGGGCACCTCGTACCGTCTCACCCTGCTTCTGAGCGACATGGAACTCAAGCGCCCCGCAGCGGCAGGAGGTGCGGCATGAGCGCCACCCCCTACAGCGGCGGCCAGCCTTTCGGCGCGGGCCTGCGCGATGCGAGCCTGTCGGATGCCGGCCTGCTCGAGACCCTGCAAACCTACAAGCGGCGCGTGGCCGGCACCTACCGCGCCCTGCCGCCCGCCCGCCTGGGCGAGATCAGTCCGGCCCCCATGTGGGTCACGCGCAAGATCGACGGCGAGACCTGGTTCCTGGTCCGCCAGGCGGGCCAGGTGTTCCTGGCGAGCCCGGCCGGCCGTGTGCTGGCGGGAGACCTCCCGATCCTGCGCCAGGCGGCCCATCTGCCCGACGACAGCATCGTGGCCGGCGAGTTGCACGCCCGCGTGCAGGACCGGCGCGAACGCGTGGGCGACCTGGCGGCCGCCCTGGCCGGCTCGGGCCCGCAAGCGCCCGAGGGCATTGCCTTCACCGCCTTCGACGGCCTGCGCCTGGGGGGCCAGCCCCTGCCGATCGCCTACGACGAGAGGCTCCAGGCCCTCGCCGCCAGCCTGCCGGCCGCCAGCCACCTGCAGGTGATCGAGGCGCAGGCCATGCACACGGGCCTGGAGGTGTTCCAGCATTTCGAGTCGCAGGTGCTGCCCGCCGGCGGCGAAGGCCTGGTGGTGCGCCACGCCAGCGGCATCATCTACAAGGTCAAGCCCGAGATCACGCTGGACGCGGTGGTGATCGGCTACACGGTCAAGGCCGACCAGCCCCAGGCCTGCCGCTCCCTGCTCCTGGCCCTGCGTCGACCGGAGGGCGATTTCGTGATCGCCGGGGCCTGCGGCAACCTGGGGGACGACGCCTCGCGCCGTGACTGGTTCACCCGCCTGCAGCCGCTGCAGGCCGCGTCGGGCATTCGGCGCGCCAGTGACAGCGGTGGCCTCTACCAGTTCGTGCGACCCCAGGTGGTGGCTGAATTCACCGTCACCGACCTGCAGGGTGAACTCTCGGACGGCCAGGTGCCGATGGCCCAGACCGCGGCGTTCGGTGAGGCCGGCTGGACGCGCGTGGGCGCCCTGCCCTCCCCCAGCCTGATCCACCCCGTCCTCAAGCGCCTGCGAGAGGACAAGCAGGCCGACGAGACCGGCGTGCGTGTCGCGCAGCTGCAGGAATACCTGCCCGCCCGCCCAGAGGCCGCGCCCGCGCAGGGCAGCGCCTTGCCGGCCAGCACCGTGGTGCGCCGCGAGGTCTGGACCAAGACCACCAAGGGGCAGCTGGCCGTGCGCAAACTGCTGGTGTGGAAAACGAACAAGTCCGAGGCCTCGAGCCGCCACCCGGCCTATGTGGTGCACTGGACCGATTACAGCGCGGGCCGCGCCGAACCGCTGGACCGGGAGGTGCGTCCCGCCCCCGATGAAGCCAGCGCGATGCAGATCGCCCAGGGTCTGATTGACGACAACATCAAGAAGGGCTGGGAGAAGGTGGGGCTCTGACATGACGGAACGACTCAAGCCCCTGCGCGGCGAGGGTGCGAAATTGCTCAAGATGGTGGCCGAGGCCACCGACCTGGCCACCCTGGAGCAGGCCCTGGAGCTGGCCAACGCGATCGGGCAGCCCGCCGAGGGACTGCTCGAGGGGGTCCAGGTGACCGCCGCGGGCGAGCTTTTGCCCAGCAGCCGTTTTCGCGGCACGCAGGCCACCCAGGCGACGCTCGACCTGCTGCTGGTGCACCAGCTCTCGCTCGCCCCGGCAGGCTCGCCGGAGGCGCAGCTGCGGCAGTCCGTGCGTCACCTGGCCCTGTCGTGCCCCCTGCTGGCGCCTCTGCGCGGATTTGACGGCCTGGAAACCCTGGAGCTCACCGTGCCGGCGGGCGCGCAATGGACGGACCTGTCCGCCTGGGGTCCGTTGCCGGCCTTGCGGACCTTGTCGATCACCCAGGCGGGCACGAAGGATCGGCCCGCCTGCCTGCTGTCACTCGAGGGCCTGCACGCGCCTGCGCTGGAGACCGCGAACTTGAAGGCCCTGGGCCTGACCCGCATCGACGCGCTTGCAGCATCGTCGGCGTTGTCCGAGGTCGATCTGGCCGAGAACCCCGCCCTGGCGTCAATCGACGCCCTGGCTTCAAGCGCCGCGTCGCTGACCACCTTGAACCTGGAGGCCTGTGCCGCGCTGGGCGGCATCGGTGCGCTGGCAGGCGCAGCCTCTCTGCGTGCCCTCAACCTCCAGGGCTGTGCCCGTGTCACGTCCTTGCAGCCCTTGGCCGCCAGCGCCGGACTCGCCCAGATCGATCTGGCCGACTGCGCCAGCCTGGTGTCCCTGGAGGGTCTGTGCCCGACGCCGGTGGGTCCTTCCCGCTACCGCGCCTTGAGCCTCAAGGGGTGCGCCTCGCTGCGGTCCCTGCGGGGCCTGCCCCCCCTGAACGAGGAAGTCGAGAGCCTGCAACTGCAGGACATGCCGGAACTGGCCAGTCTGGATGGGATCGAAGCCGCCCGCGGGATCGAGACCCTGGTGATGGAAGACTTGGCCCTGACCAACCTGGACGGCCTGTCGGAACTGACGCGATTGACCGAAGTCAGCGCCGTCGATTGCAAAGACCTGGAGGATGTCCGCGTACTGGGCCGATTGCCCGCCTTGGTCCAGGCCAGAGTCAGTGGCAGCCCGAAGCTCGCCCGCCTGCCCGAGGCCTGGGGCGACAGGCTGGAATCGCTGGAACTGTTCAAAGGCGTCTACACCGCGATCGGGCGGCTGCCTGCCAGCCTGAAAAAACTGTCGGTGCGCGAAGCCCGATCGCTGCACGACCTGCAGGGTGTCGAAGGCGCCCTGGCCCTCAAGGAGATCTCGGTCGACACCTATTTGCGCGATGCCAGCGCGCTCAACGGACTGCCGCTGGCCTGCGTCTGCTGCTCCGGTGGAACTGCAGGCGCCGTGACGCCGGCCTGGGTGCATTCCGCCCTGGGCATGCTCAAGCCGCTGCGGCTGGACCTGCGGTCAGCGAACCTGAAAGACCTGCAATTCCTGCTCGAACTTCCCGACCTGCAGCAGCTGCATGTGGACTATCAGTCCTGCCAGACCTATGGCTTCAAGGGCTATGACCACCTCACCGAGGCCGCAGTGCGGACCTTGCAGCGGGTGGTCTGCAAGAAACACCAGCTGGCCTTGCCCGCCTTCCTCAAGCCGCGGCGGGCGTCCACCCAGGCGGCGGCCCCGGGCGGGCCCAGCCTGGCCGACATCAAGCGGGGCCTGACCTCGACCGATTTCCATGAAGTCGTCGCGGCGGTGAACGCCCTGCGCACCAGCGGCGATGCCGGCCTGCACGACGCGGTCCTGGAGGGCGTGCATGCGCCCACCCTGTACACCGGCGACACCGCCTCGCTGGGAAAGATCTTCCGGGACATCCGCGCCCCCTACCGCCCATGGGCCCGGTGGGCCCTGACGCATGTCCTGATGGACGCGCCGCCGACAAGCGCCTCGGCCCAGGCCCTGTGCAACACGATCGAGTCCATCACCCTGAGCGTCAGCCCGGTGCATAGGCGGCAGACCCCCGGCCCGCTGGCCTGGGGGCGGTTCAAGGCATTGAAGTCGCTGACGCTGGAAGGCATCGCCGACCAGGACCTGTCGTACCTGAGCGAGGTCGCTTCGTTGCAGTCGCTGTCGCTCAAAGGCCTGGCCCAGATGGTCTCCCTCCAGAGCCTGGCGGCCATGAAAGCACTGCCCACGCTGCACACCCTGAAGCTGGAGGAATGCAAGGCCCTGCAGTCCCTCGAGGGGCTGCAGGGAGCCACGCGACTGGAGATGATCACCGCCTCCGGATGCGAGGCCTTGCGCGATTTTTCGGCGATGTCGGGTCTGCAGGCCCTGCGGGTGTTTCCGGGCTGGAGCCTGCGTTCGCCTCGCATCGACTTCGCATCGTTTGGCGCGCTCACGGACATCGGCTTCGTCACCGGGCTGCGAGGGGCCGAGGCCATCGAGCTGAAGCTGCAGGGACGGGTGGACCTGTCGGCGCTGGCACAACTGCCCCAGTTGCAGGCGCTGAGCCTGGAGCTGGACACGCTGGAACAGGATTTCTCGCCGCTCAGCGGCCTGCGCAAGCTGCAGATCGACCTGATCGATCCCGCCACCGGCTACAGCAGCAGCCCTCAGGGCAAGCCCCAGCCTGGACAGTCGCATACGTGGCGCGGCGAATTCCCCTTGCTGGAGACCCTGCGGGTCACCGGGGGCGCGCACGACCTGTCACAGCTGCGCGCGCCAGCGCTCACCGCCTTCGAGGGCTACAGCCGGTTGACCTCCCTGAAGGGTGTCGGCCATGCGGCGAAGCTGACCTTCTACCTGGCCGATTGCGAGTCCCTGGACGGCCTGGCTGGCAGCCCCGTGACGTCCCTCGATCTGCACTACCTGGAAAAGCACACGGCCAAGCTGCCCAGTTTCGCCGTGATCCACGAGGTGCCGAACCTGCACACCCTGCGCATCGCCCCGACGCTGACCCCGCAGCACGCGCGCGAGTTGACGGGGTGCGTGCAGGTGCAGTGCCTGCAGGCCCACGGGTATCGCGGGTCGCTGGCCTTCCTCGCAGGATGGACGCAACTGGCTGAAATCGACCTGCGTGATTCCGGCGAGCTGACCGATCTGGAGATGCTCTGCACCCTGCCCTCGCTGACCCTGGTGCGCCTGCGCGGTGCCGCCCTGAAGCGGGAGTCCTGGCCCAAGGCCCTGCAAGACCGCCTGGACTTCAGGAGCACCTAGCCGGGGCGTCTCGGGCATCACCCCCGCGGGTGATGCCTGGCGTGCAACTGCTTGAGCCGCTCGCGTGCCACGTGCGTGTAGATGGTGGTGGTGGAGATGTCTGCATGCCCCAGCAGCATCTGGACTGCCCGCAAGTCGGCCCCGTGATTGAGCAGGTGGGTGGCAAACGCGTGACGCAGCGTGTGCGGCGACAGGGGCGCCGTGATGCCGGCGGCCTGGGCATGCTTCTTCACCACCACCCAGAACATCGCCCGCGTCATGGCCGCACCTCGCGCGGTCACGAACAGGTCCTCGGTGGCCTGCCCCGCCAGGATCTCCCCGCGGGCCTGCTCCAGGTAACGCGCCAGCCAGTCGCTGGCCACCTCGCCAAAGGGCACCAGCCGCATCTTGCCGCCCTTGCCCAGCACCCGCACCACATGCTCGGACAGGCTCACGTTCAACACCTTGAGCGTGACCAGCTCGCTCACACGCAGGCCGCTGGCGTACATCAGTTCCAGCATGGCGCGGTCACGCAGGCCCAGGGGCATGGCCACGTCGGGCGCGGCCAGCAGGGCCTCCACCTGCGGCTGCGTGAGCGTGCGCGGCACGCGCAGTGGCCGCTTGGCAGACTGCAGCTTCAGCGTGGGATCCGCCGTCACCAGCCGCTCGCGCAGCGCCCAGCGGAAAAAGCGCCGGAACACCGCCAGCCGCCGGTTGGCCGAGGTCGCCCGCGTCTGCGCGTGGCGGTGGGCGAAATACCCGCTCAAGTCGGTTTCGCCCGAAGCGACAAGGGCCACGCCCCGGCCTCGCAGCCAGCGGTCGTAGCCCTCCAGGTCGCGGCGGTAGGCCGCCAGGGTGTTCTTCGACAGGCCCTCTTCCAGCCAGAGGGCGTCGATGAAGGTGTCGATCAGCGGATCGGGCGTGTCGCTCAATCGCGTCTCAATCGGCGCTCAATCGAGCTTGAGCTTGGCGCTGTCCACCACCTTCTTGTACACCTCGTACTCGGCGCGGATCTGCTGCGAGAACTGTTCGGGCGTGTTGCCGATGATGACGGAACCGGTGTCCTCGATGCGCTTGCGCACCGCGGGATCCTGCAGCGCCTTGAGCGTGCCGGCGCTGACCTTGTCGACCACGTCCTTGGGCAAGCCCTTGGGAGCGGTGATGCCGTAGTAGGCCATGCGGTTCACGGGCTCCAGGCCGACTTCCTTGAAGGTGGGCACGTTGTTCAGGCCCGCCACGCGCTGGGGCGCCGCCACCACGATGGCGATCAGGCGGCCTTCCTTGATGAAAGGCAGCGCCGAGGGCAGGTTGTCGAAGATGATCGGCACCTGACCGGCCACGGTGTCGTTCAGGGCCGGGCCCGCGCCGCGATAGGGGATGTGCGTCACGAAGGTGCCGGTCAGGCTCTTGTACAACTCCATCTGCAGGTGGCCGATGCCGCCCGTGCCCGAGGACGAATACGAGTACCTGCCGGGGTTCTTCTTCAACTCCGCGACGAAGCCGGGGTAATCGCGCGCCGGGAAGCTCGGGTGCACCGCGATCACGTTGGGCGTCGCGGCGATGTTGATGATCGGCGTGAAATCGGTGAGGGTGTTGTACGGGATCTTGGGGTTGATCGCCGGGTTGGCCGCCGTCGTGGAGACGGTGGCCACTCCGAGCAGGTAGCCATCGGGCGCCGCACGTGCGATCTCGGTGGCTCCCACCACGCCGCCACCGCCCGCCTTGTTCTCGACCACCACGCTCTGGCCCAGGGCCTTGCCCAGGGGCTCGGAGATGGTGCGGGCGATGATGTCCGTGGTGCCGCCCGGTGCAAAGGGCACCTGCAGGCGGATCGGCTTGCTCGGGTAGGCCTGGGCCCAGGCCGCGCCAGCGGACAGTGCCAGGACAGCGGCGGAAAACACGACACAGTGACGGCGTTGCATGGAGTCTCCTCGGGTTGGGGCCAGCCGGAACGGCCGGAATAAGCGGATCTTAAAGCGTGCGCCGGCCGGGTTGTTCCGAGGGGTTGCTATGCTCGACGGGTGAATCTCCTGCAGCTGCTATTTCCCGATTTCTCCCTCATCCTGTGTGGCTGGCTCCTGTGCCGCTACACGTCCCTGGACCGCAAGGTCTGGGAGCCGGTCGAGGCGCTGGTTTACTACTTCCTGTTTCCCGTCCTCCTGTTCCATTCGGTCGTGCGCCAGCCCCTGGACCTGGGCAGCGCCTCGACGCTGATTGGCGCCGGCGTGACCCTGGCCCTGGCCGGGATCGCGCTGTCCTATGTCCTGCCTTACCTGCCCGGGATCGGTCGGCACATCGACGCCCGGGACCATGCCGCCGGCGCCCAGGTGGCCTTCCGCTTCAACTCCTTCATCGGCCTGGCGGTGATGGACCGCCTGGCGGGCCCGCAGGCGGTGCAGATGCTGGCCATCCTGATGGGGTTTTGCATCCCGATGTTCAACACCGCCGCCGTCTGGCCGATGGCGCGCCAGTCGGGGACCCATTTCGGGGCGGCCGTGATCCGCAACCCCCTGATCATTGCGACGGTCAGCGGCCTGCTGGCCAACCTCGCCGGGCTGTCGATTCCCGTGTGGCTGGAGCCCACCGTCACGCGCATCGGCGCCTCCTCCATCGCCCTGGGCCTGATGGCGGCGGGGGCAGGCCTGCAACTGAGTTCGCTGGCGCAAAGCAAGTCGCTGGCCCTGTCGCTGCTGGCGATCAAGCATCTGGCGCTGCCCCTGCTGGCGCTGGCGCTGGCACGCCTGATGCGACTGGACACCCTGCAGACGACCACCTTCCTGTGCTTTTCCGCGCTGCCCACCGCCTCCAGCGGCTATGTGCTGGCCGCTCGCATGGGCTACAACGGCGCCTTCGTCGCGGCGCTGGTCACCCTGTCCACCCTGCTGGCCGCCCTGAGCATTCCCTTCGCGCTGGGGGTCCTGCTGCCCCTGGCCGCCCGCTAGCCCTCAGGTCACGCTGCGCCCGCACCCTGGGCCAGCGCCCAGTCCACGTGCTCACGAACCAGTGCGCTGGGGTGCTCCCGCAAGGCGGTGAGGGCCCGGCGCAGGCCGACGTCGTCCTCCTGGCGCAAGGCGTTGCCAGCCGCCACCGCCACGTTGCGAAGCCAGCGTTCGTGCCCGATGCGGCGGATCGGGCTGCCTTGCGTCCGTTGCTGGAATTGCGCCTCGGTCCATCCCAGCGGGTCGGCCAGGGCCTGGCCCACCATCGCCTCGCGCGCGTCGAAATCCGGCAGGTCGCTGCGCTGCGCGAACTTGTTCCAGGGGCAGGCCAGCTGGCAGTCATCGCACCCGTAGATGCGGTTGCCGATCGGCGCCCGCAGTTCCAGGGGGATCGGGCCCGGGTGCTCGATGGTGAGGTAGGAGATGCAGCGGCGGGCATCGAGCCGGCCGGGGCCCACGATGGCCTGTGTGGGACACAGGTCCATGCAGGCGCTGCAGCTGCCGCAGTGGTCGGTGACCGGGGGCGTGGCGGGCAGCGGCAGGTCCAGGTAGATCTCGCCCAGGAAGAACATCGACCCAGCCTCGCGGTTCAAGACCAGGGTGTGCTTGCCCCGCCAGCCCTGGCCGCTGCGGGCCGCCAGTTCCGCCTCCAGCACCGGCGCCGAATCGGTGAACACCCGGTGCCCGAGGGGGCCGACAGCCGCCGCGATCCGGTCGGCCAGCTGCTGCAGGCGCGCGCGCAGCACCTTGTGGTAATCGCGGCCCCGGGCGTAGAGGGACACCACCGCCTCGCGGGGTCGCCCCAGTCGCGCCCACTCGATGGCCTGCCAGCCCTCGGGCGTGTCCCGGGGCAGGTAGTCCATGCGGGCAGTGAGGACACTGACCGTCCCGGGCACCAGTTCGGCGGGACGGGCCCGTTTCAGGCCGTGGGCGGCCATGTAGGCCATCTCTCCGTGGAAACCACGCGACAACCAGTCCAGAAGCCCCGGTTCCGCCGAGGACAGGTCGATGCCCGAGACGCCAATTTGGGAGAATCCAAGCTCACGCGCCCACTGCCCGACCTGCGGGACGAGCGACGAACCGTCGAAATGAGCTTGACTGCTGCCGACCATCACCCGCCGATTGTAGGAAGCCCCCTTGTGACCCGCTGGCGTGTCGAGGCGGACACCCTCGCCTTCGCCCGCCGGCTCGCAGCGCACGCGGAAATCCGCAACGCCTTCGTGGCGTTGCGCGGCGACCTGGGCGCGGGCAAGACGACCTTCGTGCGGCACCTGCTGCGGTCGCTCGGTGTCGCTGGCCGCATCAAGAGCCCCACCTACGCCGTGGTCGAACCGCACGAGGGCGCGCCGCTGCCCGGCCAGGTGGCGCCGCTGCCGATCTGGCATTTCGACTTCTACCGTTTCAACGACCCGCGCGAGTGGGAGGACGCCGGTTTTCGCGATGTCTTCGCGGGGCCGGGTCTGAAGATCGCCGAATGGCCTGAACAGGCGGGCGGCGTACTGCCCACCCCGGACCTCACGCTGGACATCGCCGTCCAGGCCGACGACGCGCGCGAAGTGACCGTACGCGCCCACACCCCGCGGGGCCAGGCCCTGATGGCCGCATGATCCGGCGGCGTCACGTCCTCAAGGCGGGTACCCTGGTGCTCTCGCTGGGCGTTGCCGAGATCGCGCGCGGGGCCACCATCCTGGCGGTCCGCATCTGGCCCGCACCGGACTACTCGCGCGTCACCATCGAGTCCGACGGCCAGCTGGTCTCGCGCCAGTCCCTGGTCACGAACCCGCCACGGCTGGTCGTGGACATCGAGGGCATCGACCTGAACCCCGCGCTGCGCCAGCTGGTGGCGAAGGTCAAGCCCGACGACCCCTACATCGCGGGCATCCGGGCGGGCCAGTACGCGCCGGGGGAGGTGCGACTGGTCTTCGATCTGAAGCAGGCCGCCGTGCCCCAGGCCTTCCACCTGCCGCCCATCGCGGCCTACCGCCACCGGCTGGTGCTGGATGTCTACCCGGCCGCCCCGGTGGACCCACTCGAGCAACTGATCGCACAGCGCCTGCGCGAGATGCCCCCCGCCCCTGCCGCGGCCCCGAACCCGCCGCCGCACCGGCGCGCGACCCCCTGGGCGAACTGATCGAGCGCCAGATGCAACGCGCGTCGGCGCCGCCTGCTCCCCCTGCGCCCCCTGCGCCCGCCACGGTGGCCGAGGCCGCCCCGGCCCCGGCGCCAGCCTCGCGCACGGACCGTCTCATCGTGATCGCCCTGGACCCGGGGCATGGCGGCGAGGACCCTGGCGCCATCGGCCCGGGCGGCACGCGCGAGAAGGACGTCGTCCTGAGCGTCGCCCAGCGGCTGCAGGCGCGCATCAACGCCAGCAGCGTCAACGGCAGTCCCATGCGCGCCTTCCTCACTCGCGACGCCGACTTCTTCGTGCCGCTGCATGTGCGTGTCCAAAAGGCACGGCGCGTGCAGGCCGAC
>JACCDL010515979.1_pt1 | contig 34005 bp, 37 predicted proteins | sample 7441931 | NCBI WGS metagenome assembly JACCDL01 (sample SAMN15323437, study PRJNA562643) | freshwater metagenome | isolation source: river surface water | place: USA:Blue River Watershed | collected 2017-08-16 | reverse complement strand
GCTAGACAAAAAACTCTGTCGTCTAGCAGGGCAAGCTATTGTTGACTACAACATGATCGAGGAAGGTGACAAGGTCATGGTTTGTCTTTCCGGCGGAAAAGATAGTTATGCCATGTTGGATGTTTTGATGAAATTGCGTGAGCGGGCGCCTATCAATTTTGAGTTGGTTGCTGTTAATCTTGATCAAAAGCAGCCAGGGTTTCCTGAAGAAATTTTGCCCAATTACCTCAAGAAGCTAGGCATACCTTTTCATATTGAAGAGCAGGATACCTATGGGATTGTTAAGAGAGTTATCCCTGAGGGAAAGACAACATGTGGTTTGTGTTCAAGATTACGCCGTGGCATTCTGTATCGTGTTGCAGGAGAGTTGGGCGCCACCAAGATTGCCTTGGGGCATCATCGTGATGATATTTTAGAAACGCTATTAATGAATATGTTTCATGGCGGAAAGTTAAAAGGCATGCCGCCAAAGCTTAGATCTGATGATGGCAAGCATATTGTTATTCGTCCGCTAGCTTATGTCCCAGAGCGCTACTTAGAGAAATACGCATTACAAATGGAGTTTCCAATTATTCCTTGTAACCTATGCGGCAGCCAAGAGAATCTTCAAAGAAATGCGATGAAAGCTTTGTTGCGTGACTGGGAAAAGAAATTCCCTGGTCGTGTGGAGAGTTTGTTTAGCTCATTGCAAAATGTGGTGCCATCACATTTGATGGATGGCAAAGAATTTGATTTTAAAAATTTAACTGATACCAGTGGGTCTAGCGATTTAGAAGAGCAGATTTCTTGGCAGCCAGTGCAGATGAATCTCTCATCAGTTCGCGAACATCAGTAAGCCACCCACCAATTCTTTCAAAAGCATATTGGCGTTGTTCATCATTCATGACCTGTGTAATGAATGATGTGACTTCTGCCCCAGTCTCCATCCATTTTTTGTTAAATGCTTGCTGATCTTTTGTTTTACCTGCTTCAAAAAACTTCATATAGTCTTTTAGCAGCGCCTCCGTTGCTTTTTGATTTAATTTCTTTTGATTAACTTCTTTGCAAATTTGAATCAAATCCGACTGTCTGCGCAAGCGCTCTTTGTAGACCATCTCCATGTCGACTGGATGATTCAGTAGAAATTCTCGAATCTTTTTTTCTTGGTCTTTGCTGAGGTTGCCAAATAACCATTCTGTTCTATCGATGACTCGGTCAGCGCGAACTTTTACTTGTTTATCTTTGTTGTCTGGCAAAAACTCTTTACGGAACTTTTCATTGTTTTTTGCAAAACGTTTTTCAATAGAATCAATTTGCGCTGGCTGAAGGCTAATCACTAATTTGGCGGCATCAGGGATGATTTGATCAAATATGCTGTAACCATGTTTTTTTAAATCGCCTGTTAAACCTATCATTTCTTGTTTGGATAGGGGCTTTTGAAGCTTTTGCTGGGCTTTATCTAGAGTTACAGAAATGGCCTGGAGTTGTTCTGTTCGATGCCACCAAAAAAGATGCTCTAAGGACGATCTAGTAAAGGCCTCTTGCTCTGAATTAAAGCCAATATGATCATCTAGCCACCAATAGGTGAGCGTGTCCCCTTGGTTGTATACCAGGCGAACAGCACTGCACCCAGAAATAATGGCAAATATGAAATAAACCATTATTAGCTTGGGAGTTAGGAGGCGCTTGAATAAACACATATAATTATTATCAATGAATATAGTCATATTAGCTGCTGGGCAAGGAAAGCGTATGCGATCTGCTTTGCCCAAGGTTTTACACCCGCTTGCGGGCAAGCCCATGCTTGCGCATGCAATTGCCAGTGCTGAGGCCATTACAGGCCAGCATCAGGCGATTATTGTTCTTGGGCATGGTGGCGATGCCGTTCGTGAATATCTCGAGAAATCAGCAATTTCTGCTAAAACGGTTGTTCAAAAAGAGCAAAAAGGGACTGGACACGCTGTTTTGCAGGCGGCAGATCTTTTGGTCGACAGTGAACCAACTTTGATCTTATACGGCGATGTGCCATTGATTCAAACTAAAACCTTAGAGCGTTTATGTCAGTTAGCTGGTGAGGGTGCCTTGGGTTTGTTGACCCAAATCATGCCAAACCCAAGTGGCTACGGAAGAATTGTTAGAAACCTTGATGGTGGCGTTCAATCTATCGTTGAAGAGAAAGATGCCGGCGCAGAGATTAAGGCTATTACAGAAATTAATACAGGCCTAATGGCTGTACCTACTGCGCAATTAAAGCGTTGGTTAAAAGCTTTAGAGCCGAATAATGCTCAAGGTGAATATTATTTAACGGACATTATTTCTTTGGCGGTTGGTGAAGGGGTTCCCGTTCACACAACATCGCCTGATGCATCTTGGGAAACTGTTGGAGTGAACAGTCGTGAACAGCTTGCAGAGTTAGAGCGTACATGGCAGCTTGAGTTAGCTAAGCGCTTACTAGATGCGGGCGTCACTTTAATGGACCCTGCAAGAATAGATATTCGAGGTCAATTAATTTGCGGCCAAGATGTAAAGATTGATGTTGGCTGTATTTTTGAAGGCCAGGTAACTTTGGCAGATGGTGTATCAGTTGGCCCTTACTGCGTGATTCGTGATGCTGTGATTGAGGCCGGTGCTGTAATCCATGCCTACACACATATTGATCAAGCTAAAGTTGGCGCAAAGAGTGTGATTGGTCCTTACGCAAGATTGCGCCCGGGTACAGAGCTTGCAAATGAAGTTCATATTGGTAACTTTGTTGAAGTAAAGAACAGCCAGATTGCTTCTAACAGTAAGGCCAATCATTTGGCCTACATTGGTGATGCAACAATTGGTTCTAAGGTTAACGTGGGTGCGGGCACCATTACTTGTAACTATGACGGCGTTAACAAATTCCGAACAGTTATTGAAGACGAAGCGTTTATCGGTTCAGATACTCAATTGGTGGCTCCTGTGACTGTTGGCAAGGGTGCAACCTTGGGCGCTGGCACGACACTTACTAAAGATGCGCCAGCAGGTCAGCTCACGGTTACAAGAGTGAAACAAATTTCATTGAACTGGCAGCGACCAGTCAAAAAATCAAAATAAATTAGATAGAGCATCAACTAATAGGAAATAGTCATGTGTGGGATTGTTGGCGCAGTTGCTAAAAGAAATGTGGTTGATGTTTTAGTTGAAGGTCTTCGTCGGCTTGAGTACCGCGGCTATGATTCTTGCGGTTTTGCTTTGGTATCTAATGGACAATTAGTTAGAGCGCGAACTACGGCTCGAGTTTCCGATTTGGCTGAGCAGGGCCAGAAAATGTCTGGCAATATTGGTATTGCTCACACGCGCTGGGCCACTCATGGCAAGCCTGATACGGTTAATGCTCATCCTCACTTTTCAAATGATCTGATTGGTTTGGTTCATAACGGCATTATCGAAAATTATGAAGAATTAAGAGAAGAGCTCAAAGCTGCTGGTTATGTTTTTGTTTCGCAAACAGACACGGAGGTGATTGCTCATCTCATTCATCAAACTTATGTGAAGATGAGTCAAAGAGATTTGCCAGCCGCTGTGCGCGCTATTGTTCCAAGATTGCACGGTGCTTATGCGATTGGTGTTATAGCTCAAGACGCACCCGGTATTTTGGTTGGGGCTCGAGTGGGCTCACCACTAGTGGTTGCTTATGGCAATCAAGAAAACTTTCTAGCTTCTGATGCCTTAGCTGTTGCAGAGCATGCCAACTCAATGTCATATCTTGAAGAAGGTGATATTGCTGTTTTAACTACTGATGGCGTAACCATTACTAATGTCAATGGCGAGATTCAGACGCGAGCTAAAAAAGATGTTCCTGCGCAAGTGGCGGCAGTTGATCTCGGCCCATACCAGCATTACATGCAAAAGGAAATTTTTGAGCAGCCTCGCGCTATTGCAGATACATTAGGTCACGCGCAACATGCTGACCCATCTTTATTTGGTGCAACATCTGCTGATTGGGAAAAAATTAATAGTGTTTTAATTTTGGCGTGCGGCACAAGTTATTACGCTGCAAGTACTGCAAAATATTGGTTAGAAGATTTGGCGGGGATCTCTACGCAAGTAGAGATTGCAAGTGAATATCGCTATCGCAAAACTGTGCCAAATCCAAATGCACTAGTCATCGTAGTTTCTCAGTCTGGCGAAACAGCTGACACTTTGGCGGCTCTTCGTCATGCCCAATCACTGGGGCACACAGAAACGCTCGCTGTTTGTAATGTTGCCACTAGCGCTATGGTTAGAGAAACTAAATATCGTTTCTTAACCCATGCCGGCACAGAAATTGGTGTTGCATCTACAAAAGCATTTACAACGCAGTTGGTTGGCTTGTATTTGTTGGCGCTTACTTTGGCAAAACATAGAAAGCAATTGAGTGGTGCGCAAGAAAAAGATGCCTTTAATCGTTTGCGTCATCTACCTTCTGCAATCAATGCAGCCTTAGCGCTTGAGCCACAAATCATCGCTTGGAGTGAGTCATTCTCTAAGTGTGAGAATGCACTTTTCTTGGGAAGAGGTTTGCATTATCCGATTGCTCTAGAGGGCGCGCTGAAGTTAAAAGAGATTTCTTATATTCACGCTGAAGCCTATCCGGCTGGAGAATTGAAGCATGGCCCATTAGCTTTAGTGACAGAGCAAATGCCAGTTGTAACGGTGGCGCCAAATGATGCTTTGTTAGAGAAGTTGAAATCTAATATGCAAGAGGTTAAGGCGCGCGGTGGAAAGTTGTATGTATTCGCTGACTCAGACACCCTCATTACTGCGGTTGATGGCATCCATGTGATTCGTATGCCTGAGCATTACGGCGATCTTTCTCCTATTCTTCACGTAGTGCCGCTCCAGTTGTTGGCATATCACACCGCATGCGCTCGCGGTACTGATGTTGATAAGCCAAGAAATCTTGCTAAGTCTGTTACGGTCGAATAAATCTAGTGAAGCCAGTTGTAGTTTTAGATACAAATATTCTGCTAGATATTTTGGTGTTTGATGATGAGCGAGCGCATCCGCTTCGCGCTGCTTTAGCCAATCAAGAGCTTGATGCAGTTGCTACTAAAAATACAATTGAAGAGTTCGCTGATGTCATTAGCCGGCCTCAATTTGATTTAGACGAAGAGACTCAAAAAGAGACTATCTTGCAATGGCAATCCTGGTCCAGAGTTATTGATGATCTTGATTTGCAAGTTGCACCATGGAAGTGCAAAGATCGCGATGATCAAGTCTTCATTAATTTAGCCTTCACATTGAAACCATCAACCTTAATTAGTAAGGACAAGTTGGTTCTAAAAATTGCCAAACGGGCTCAAAAAGAACAGGTAACCATCACGTCGGATCACAATCAATTTTTGCTAGCCAAAAACTAAGTCCCAATATCAAATATTGCGCCGCAACATTTGATATTTTTCTAAGGGTAAATTCTTAGTAAAAGGCCGTGTAACTTATCTCACTTTTCCTTCGTTTTTCCTTACAATACAAAATGTTGATTTGCTTATTTTTAATGGCAACAACCGTTAAGGAGATATTTATGAATAAGAGTTTTCGCAAAGCGATGGTTGCTGTAGGTGTTCTAGCAGCCCTTGTATCAGGTACTTCACAAGCAGCATTCCCAGAAGACAAGCCAGTAACTTTGGTTGTTCCTTTTGCTGCTGGCGGCCCAACAGATAAAGTTGCTCGTGAGCTAGCACTTGTAATGGGTAAAGCACTAAAGCAACAAGTTATTGTTGATAACTCACCAGGCGCTGGTGGAACAATTGCTGCTAAGAAAGTAATGAATGCCGCTAATGACGGTTACACACTTTTGATTCACCACATTGGTATGTCTACAGCTCCAGGCCTATACCGTAACTTAGGCTACGATCCATTGACTGACTTTGAGCATTTAGGTCAAGTGGCTGATGTGCCAATTGTGATGGTTGGTAATAAAGATTTAGCTGCTAAGAACTACAAAGAGTTATTGGCTTATATCAAAGCGAACGGTACAAAGGTTGCTTATGCAAATGCTGGTATTGGTTCAGCTAGCCACTTGTGCGGCTTGTTGTTCATGAGCACCATTCAGCAAGATATGACAACAGTGCCATACAAAGGTACTGCACCAGCTTTGACAGACCTTATGGGTGGTCAGGTTCAATTGATGTGTGACCAAACAACTAACTTAGCTGGTCAATTAAAAGCTGGTTCAGTAAAGTCATATGGCGCAACTACAATGCAACGTATCCCTGCATTCAAAGATATTCCAACTATGCATGAGCAAGGTTTGAAAAACTTCCAAGTGAATGTATGGCACGGTGTTTATGCTCCAAAGGGCACATCTAAGGCTGCTACAGATAAATTGGCTGCAGCAATTAAGGCTGGTATTAATGATGCAGGTTACAAAGCAAAAATGCTTGATTTAGGTGCTACAGTACCTAACGAGAAAAATGCTAGCCCTGCTGGTCACAAAGCTCATTTGAAAGCTCAAATCGAGTTATGGACACCAATCATTAAGAAGGCTGGTATCTACGCAGATTAGTTCAATGAATTAATTTCGAGATGTATTAAAAAGGGTCACGAAAGTGACCCTTTTTTTATTTTATTTTTGTGAAGCTCTTTCTTCTAGAGCTAGCCAAACAGGTTCTTTTTCTGACTCACTTAATTCACCCCAAACTGCAATTTCATCAAGTGTTCTGAAGCAGCCTAAACAATAAAGATCATCATCATCCATCCTGCATAAGTTAATGCATGGAGATGCCGGCCTATTTGTTGTTGATGAACTTGAGTTACTCACCGAGAGAATAATTTTTTGTTAATACTGTTTGATATCGAGATTCAAGTTCAGATGCGCTCTTGATACTGATACCAAGATCTCTTACGCCACCATCTTTCAAATCATAGATCCAGCCGTGAACAGTTAGCTCTTGGTTGTTAGCCCAAGCATCTTGCACGCTAGTTGTTTGACAAACGTTCATGACTTGTTCAATCACGTTAAGTTCACAAAGATGATCAAACTGCTCTGACTCTTTGAGGACTGTACCTAAATATTTGCCATGCTTATCTTGAACATCTTGTACGTGGCGAATCCAGTTATCGGCTAAGCCAATCCGTATTTTCTTTTGAGCTGCTCGAACACCAGAGCAGCCGTAATGACCAACAACAATAATGTGCTTTACTTTAATTTGATCAACAGCAAACTGGATAACTGATAGCGCATTCAAATCGGTATGCACCACGACGTTTGCAATATTTCTGTGAACGAAAACTTCGCCAGGCGCTAGTCCCGTAATTTGATTCGCTGGAACTCTAGAGTCTGAGCAGCCAATCCATAAGTATTCAGGAGCTTGTTGACCAACTAAACGACTAAAGTAGTTAGGATCAGATTTTGTAACTGATGCAACCCACTCTTTATTGTTGTCGAGCAACTTAGATAAGATGTAGGGATTGTTTGATGATGTCATGTTCAGCCTATGTTGATTGAATAACAATATAACTGTCTTTGTGTCATTATAGTTATTTAGACCTTCTATAAATTTGATCTTAAAAAAACCACTCTGTCTTTGGTGGTAAGAATGAAAAATATTAATGAGTGAAATTAACTATCCACTAGGCGATGATTTACCCGAGGTTGGTCAAGCAAAGGCGCTTAATCCCTTTGTTAAGTGGGTGCGCATGCCTTTGCCGTTTGCGCTTAATCATATTAATTTATGGCTATTAAGAGACTCGTTTAATGGTCTTGATGGCTGGACGCTTGTTGATTGTGGAATTGCTAATGAAGCAAGCAAGGAAGCATGGGAAGTTATTTTTAAGAATGAACTTGAGGGTTTGCCAATTATTCGAGTCATTGTGACTCACATGCATCCTGATCACATTGGGCTTTCATCATGGTTATGTGAAAGATGGAATGCGCCACTCTGGATAACAATGACTGATTTTTTGTTGGCAAAGCACTTAATCAGCCCACCTGGAACAAAGACGGGTTCAGTGGCTGGTGGAGGTGGGGCTGCCGATCATTTTTCTAAGCATGGCTTAACTGAAGAATCTGATTTAGAAAAAATCAGAGCTCGTGCAGATTACTTTAGCAATATGGTGCCTAGCTTGCCCCCGCGATTTCGAAGAATTCTAGACAATGAGGATATCCAAATTGGAGGTCGCTCTTGGAAAGTTGTTGTGGGCTATGGCCATGCTCCTGAGCATGCATCACTTTGGTGTGCAGATTTAAATTTGCTGATTTCTGGTGATATGGTGCTTCCAAGAATATCTACCAATGTTAGTGTTTTTGATACTGAGCCAGATGCCGATCCTTTGGGGCTTTATTTAAGTTCGCTAGAGAAGTACTTCAATTTACCAGCAGGTGTTTTGGTGTTGCCATCGCATGGCAAACCATTTAAGGGCCTGCATCTTCGTGTCAATCAGCTAAAGCAACATCATGCAGATCGCCTTCAAGAGACGATGGCATTTTGTTCTATTGGACCTGGGCATGCCAGAGATTTGGTCCCAGTAATGTTTAAACGTGAGTTAGATCTTCACCAACTCACGTTTGCAATGGGCGAGGCCATTGCCCATCTTAACTACCTTTGGCGCGGCGGCTACTTGTTGCGCGAGGCTTGCTCTGACGGGATTTTGCGGTTTTCTTGCTTGAAAAGCTACCCGTAGCCATCTCAGTTGCCATTTCTGTCGCAGCTTGAGTTGCTTGGCTAGCAGCTTTTTGGGCCGCTTTACCGGCTTCCGCCATTGCTTCAGGGGTCATGGCAGCGCTAAAGCTTTGTAAAGCCGCCAATGTGGCGCGTTGAACCTCTAGACCCTGAATTGTGCTTCTGAGGACGCTCATATTCAATTGCAACCAGTTTTCAACGCTTTTAAGGTCCTGAATACGCTTATCTAGCTCTTCAATATTGAGCGTTGGCATGCCTGCTCCCCCGCCAATACCAGCCCCAAACCCACTTAAATCACCAGGTGTTGGCGAGTTGCCCCACATGGTTTTGAACATCTCAAGACTTTGATTGAAATCAGGCATCGCTCCAAACATGAGGGCTCCTAGAATAAAAAAGTTAATGGAATCAGATAAATATGTCTAATACCGATAAAATATAGCTTTAATTCATTTGCCGCAATCAATTTGCGGTTAAACCAAGAGTTTTTACCTATGCTTTATACCCGTGGCGCTAATTTGCCTGATTTACTTAAAAACCGAATTTTGGTTTTAGATGGTGCTATGGGCACTATGATTCAACAGCGCAAATTATCTGAAGAAGACTATAGAGGCTTGCCGCAATCAAAACGTTTTGAGGCGCACCCTAGTGACCTCAAAGGTAATAATGAATTATTAAATCTAACTCATCCAGAAGTTATTTTGGATATTCATCGACAGTATTTGGCAGCAGGTGCTGACTTAATTGAAACAAATACTTTTGGCGCAACAACGGTTGCTCAAGATGATTACAAAATGCCAGAGCTTGCTAGAGAGATGAATATTGCTGCGGCCAAATTGGCGAAGCAAGCTTGTGATGAATTTTCACCGCCTGAAAAGCCTCGATTTGTGTCTGGTGCGGTTGGACCAACGCCTAAGACAGCGAGTATCTCGCCTGACGTGAATGATCCGGGCGCTCGAAACGTCACATTTGAGCAATTACGTGTTGCCTACAAAGAGCAAGTTGAAGCTTTGTACGAGGGTGGTGCAGATGTGTTTTTGGTAGAGACAATTTTTGATACGCTCAATGCAAAGGCTGCATTATTTGCAATTGACGAATTTTTTGAAGAGGCTGGTGTTCGTATTCCAGTCATGATCTCTGGAACGGTAACAGATGCGTCTGGAAGAATTTTATCTGGACAAACAGTCGAAGCTTTTTGGAATAGTTTGCGTCATGCAAAACCATTAACGTTTGGTTTGAATTGTGCTTTGGGGGCAACCTTAATGCGCCCATATATTGCTGAGCTTGCTAAGGTCTGTGATGTTGCGGTTTCTTGCTATCCCAATGCAGGTCTACCCAACCCAATGAGCGATACAGGGTTTGATGAAACTCCTGAAATGACATCAAGACTTTTGGATGAGTTTTCAAAAGACGGATTAGTCAATTTAGTGGGAGGCTGCTGCGGAACGACTCCTGCTCACATTAAAGCCATCGCTGATGCGGTAGCCAAAAGACCTTCACGCCGTTGGAATGCTTATAAGGAGTCTGTGTAATGACTTCAGTAACTATGCCTCCAATGCGTTTATCTGGTTTAGAACCTTGCAATATTAGTCCGCACGTTGGTTTTGTTAACGTCGGTGAGAGAACCAACGTGACAGGATCAAAAGCCTTTGCACGCATGATCTTAAATGGTCAGTATGACGAGGCTCTATCTGTGGCGCGCCAGCAAGTTGAGAATGGTGCACAGATTATTGATATCAACATGGATGAAGCCATGTTGGATTCAAAAGCGGCCATGGTTCGATTCTTAAATTTAATTGCATCAGAACCAGATATTTCTCGTGTGCCTGTGATGATCGACTCCTCTAAGTGGACTGTGATCGAAGCAGGACTGCAATGTGTTCAAGGCAAAGCAATTGTTAACTCAATATCAATGAAAGAAGGGGAGGATGCCTTTAGGCATCAAGCCAACTTAATTCGTCGATATGGCGCAGCAGCAGTTGTGATGGCATTTGATGAAAAAGGTCAAGCGGATACATACCAAAGAAAAATTGAAATCTGTCAGCGCAGTTACGAAATTTTGGTGGGCGAATTAGGATTCCCTGCAGAAGATATTATTTTTGACCCTAATATTTTTGCAATTGCTACTGGAATTGAAGAGCATGACAACTATGCCAATGACTTCATTAATGCTACCGCCTGGATTAAGAAAAATTTACCAGGCGCCAAAGTAAGTGGCGGTGTTTCTAACGTTAGCTTTTCTTTCCGTGGAAATGATGTTGTTAGAGAAGCAATCCATACAGTTTTCCTATATCACGCCATTAAGGCTGGTTTAGACATGGGCATTGTTAATGCCGGTCAATTAGGTGTGTATGCAGACTTAGATGCGAAGCTTAAAGAGCGTGTTGAAGACGTGGTTCTGAACCGCTTCAAAGAAAAAGATGGCAAAACTCCAACAGAGAGACTATTGGAGATTGCTGATGAATATAAAGGTGGCGGAGCTAAAGCAGAAGAAACCTTGGCCTGGAGAGAGGCCCCAGTTCGTGATCGCCTCACTCATGCCTTGGTTCATGGCATTACATCGCATATTGTTGAAGATACAGAAGAGATGCGTTTGGAAATATTCAACGCAAACGGTCGTCCGATTGAGGTGATTGAAGGACCTCTGATGGATGGCATGAATGTTGTTGGCGATTTGTTCGGTGCCGGCAAAATGTTTTTACCGCAAGTGGTTAAAAGTGCTCGTGTGATGAAACAAGCGGTTGCACATTTAATTCCATATATTGAGGAAGAAAAGCGCCAAATATTAGAGCGTGGTGGCGATGTTAAGTCGCGTGGAAAAATCATCATGGCAACAGTTAAAGGCGACGTCCATGATATTGGCAAGAATATTGTGACTGTTGTTTTGCAATGTAACAACTTCGATGTTGTCAACATGGGTGTGATGGTTCCTTGTAATGAGATATTAAAAGTTGCAAAAGAAGAAAAAGCTGATCTGATTGGCTTGTCTGGATTGATTACGCCTTCATTAGAAGAAATGGCTTATGTTGCACAAGAGATGCAGCGTGATGACTATTTCCGCGAGAGAAAAATGCCATTGATGATTGGTGGCGCGACAACTTCTCGCGTTCATACGGCTGTCAAGATTTCTCCGCACTATGAAGGCCCAGTTGTTTATGTCCCAGATGCATCAAGAGCTGTGTCTGTTGCTTCTAGCCTTTTGTCCGATGACGGATCAAAAAAATTCATTGATGATTTAACGGTTGAATACGAAAGAATTCGTGAGCAGCATGCTAATAAAAAACAAGCACCACTGATTACTCTTGAGCAAGCTCGTGCTAATAAGCAAGTGATTGACTGGTCGAAAGAGAAAATCGTTAAGCCTAAATTTATTGGGCGCCGTGTTTTCAAGAATTATGACTTAGCAGAAATCGCTACGAGTATTGATTGGACGCCCTTCTTTCAAACTTGGGATTTGGCTGGCAAGTTCCCGCAAATTCTTAAAGATGAAGTTGTTGGAGATTCTGCCACTAAGGTTTATCAAGATGCTCAAGATATGTTGCAAAAGATCATCCAGGGCCGTTGGCTGCAAGCTGATGCCGTTATTGGTTTATATCCAGCCAACAGCGTAGGGGATGATATTGAGTTGTATCAAGATGAGTCACGCAAGGAAGTTTTGCTCACTTGGAAAAACTACAGGCAACAGTCAGATCGTCCAGTTGTCGATGGAGTTAAAAAGCCTAATCGATGTTTAGCTGATTTTGTGGCGCCGAAAGATTCTGGCGTTACTGATTATGTCGGTATGTTTGCTGTGACATCTGGTCATGCCATAGAGAAGAAATTAAAAGAATTTGAATCTAAGCATGATGACTACAGTTCAATTATGTTGAAAGCTTTAGCTGATAGATTGGCTGAGGCATTTGCAGAAAAAATGCACGAGCGCGTTAGAAAAGAGCTTTGGGCTTATGCATCTGATGAAAATTTAAGTAACGCTGAAATGATTGATGAGGCTTATGTGGGCATCAGGCCTGCACCGGGCTATCCTGCCTGCCCAGATCATTTGGTTAAGAAAGAAATGTTTGAGGTTTTGAAGGCCAATGAAGTGGCTATGTCTTTAACTGAATCAATGGCCATGTTGCCATCGTCAAGCGTTAGCGGTTTTTATATTGCCAATAAAAATGCGCAGTATTTTGATGTAGGACGTATTGACGATGATCAGAAAGCTGATTTTGCTAAACGCCCCAAATGACCATCTCATTGTTAGCGAGGGCTTCTTTGAGTAATTTAATGAATGGAAATGCTCTTTGTCCAAGTCGGTCAGATTTAGCTGGGGCTTTTTCTGAGGACATTTCATTGTCATCAACCGAGGCTTTGCGCAGTTCCAGGTCTTGGGCAATAGCCTCTTCAAGTTTGGCGATTGCAGTTGGAATTTGCTCAAGCAAAAAAACACCCTTGTCTTCTAAGGGCCTGCCAATGATGTCGAAAATCTTTTGGGTAAGATCACCCAACATAAAGACATCAGCTGATTTTTTGCAATGAAATTTATAAAGCATTTTTTAAGATTAACATTAAAAGAATAACTAATTAAGTAAATATTTATGTTGCCTGTGATTAAAAAACAAATCATTGATTTAATGCAAGATGCGCTAAATGCAATTGCCGTCAAGCGAGGCATTGCTGACGCATTGCCTGTGCCTCACCTTGAGCGCCCAAAGGTTGCTGAACATGGTGATGTGGCAACCAATATTGCGATGCAGCTATCAAAGGCTTGGAAAGTAAACCCTCGCGAATTGGCTCAAGAATTTGTTGCTGCTGTGCAGGCACAACCAAACTACACAGCTTTGCTCTCTTCGGTTGAGGTTGCAGGGCCAGGATTTATAAATTTGCGATTGACGCAATCTGCAAAATCTCAAGTTTTAAATACAATTTTTAAAGAAGCTGCCAGCTTTGGTAGACAGCCAGCTAATCAGAAAAAAGTCTTAATTGAGTTTGTGTCTGCTAATCCAACTGGACCATTGCATGTGGGCCATGGTCGTCAGGCCGCTTTAGGTGACGTGTTATCCAACCTATTACAAACTCAGGGTTTACAAGTACATCGCGAGTTTTACTATAACGACGCCGGCGTTCAGATACAGAACTTAGCGATTTCGGTTCAAGCAAGAGCTAAAGGACATAAGCCTGGTGATGCTGCTTGGCCAGAGCTTGCCTATAACGGTGAGTACATTGCAGATATTGCACGTGATTACCTTGCGAAAGCAACTGTCAGTGCGGCAGATGGCGAACCTGTAGTTGGTGATGGCGATATTGACAACATGGAAGCGATCAGACGTTTTGCTGTGGCTTATCTGAGGCGCGAACAAGATATTGATTTGCAATCTTTTGGCGTTAAGTTTGATTGTTACTATTTAGAGTCATCACTATATAGCGATGGTAGTGTTGAAGCTGTAGTGGCTGATTTAAAGTCCACAGGAAAAAGCTATGAATCTGAAGGTGCTCTTTGGTTAAGAACTACCGATGATGGTGACGATAAAGATCGTGTGATGCGTAAGTCAGACGGTAGTTATACCTACTTTGTCCCTGATGTTGCCTATCATGCAAGTAAATGGTCGCGTGGGTTTACGCATGTGATCAATATTCAGGGAAGTGATCACCATGGCACGATCGCGCGAGTGAGATCCGGTATCCAGGGTGTGGCTCAGAAGCGTCAATGGGATGTTCCAAAAGATTACCCTCAATACGTTCTTCATAAGATGGTTACAGTCATGAAGGGTGGCGAAGAAGTCAAGATTTCAAAGCGCGCTGGCTCATATGTCACCGTTAGAGATTTGATTGAATGGTCTGGTGGCATTAATGAAAACACAACAGCAGCTGAGCGTGACGATGCTATTCGTCGAGGCCGTGATGCGGTGAGATTTTTCTTAATTTCACGTAAAGCGGATACCGAGTTTGTTTTTGACGTAGATTTGGCGCTTAAACAAAATGATGAAAATCCGGTTTTCTACGTTCAATATGCACACGCCAGAATATGCTCAATATTGCGCCAGTGGGCTGGTGATGAAGCAAGCTTGGCGAATGCTTCCTTAACTAGTTTGACAAGTGGCGCATCGGACTCTTTGTTAAGACGTCTAGCAGAATATCCAGATGTTCTAACTGATGCTGCAAAAGAAATGACGCCTCACTCTTTGGCTTTTTACTTGCGAGACTTGGCCGGAGAGTTCCATAGCTTTTACAACGCGGATCGCGTTTTGGTCGATGAAGAGGAATTGCGCTTAGCTAGACTAGCTTTACTGTCGGCAACTAAACAAGTCATTGCTAATGGATTGGCAATTTTAGGTGTATCTTCACCCAATAAGATGTAAGGGGTAATATAAGCGCTATGAATACAAACAAGCATACACAATTAAAAGGTGCTAGCTCTGGCGGCACCCTCATGGGTTTTGTTTTAGGTTTGCTCTTGGGTTTAGCTATCGCAGTTGGCGTGGCTGTCAGTTTAAAAAAAGGCGCGCCTGAAGCTAAGCTGGGGCAAAGAGCCCCTGATGCAGCAAGTAAGCCTGCCGCAGTAGAAGCTATTGAGGAAGGTGAGGTTCAGGTTGAAGATCGACCTAACCTTAATAAAGCTTTGCAAAGTAAAGTACCTTTGCCAAGCGAAGCATCTAAAAAAGACCCAATTGCGAATATAGCGGCGGCTACTCAAGGCCCAGAGTATTGGTTACAAACGGGCGCGTATAGAAATCAAGATGAAGCGCAAAGACAAAAAGCTGCTTTAGCGATGCAAGGCTTAGAGGCGCTTATCTCTGAGCGTGAAGTCGATGGCGCAACACTCTGGCGCGTTCGTGTTGGCCCATATATTGGTCAAACAGAAGTTACGCAAATACGTACAAGATTGCAAAGTGCTGGTATTACATCAACAGTTATCAGAATTAATAAAGCTAATTAAATATGAAATTCAATTTAAGCTCTTTTATTAAAAAAACTTGCCTAAGCTTTTTTTTAGCGGGTCTATCATCTATTGCCATTGCTCAGTCAAGACCAATTGAAGAAGGTTTTGACTATCGAGTGCTGCCAGCCGCTCAGGCAATAGAAGCGAAGGGAAAAATAGAGGTCCTTGAATTTTTTTGGTACGGTTGCCCTCATTGCCACGACTTTGAACCTCAGTTGGATGCTTGGGTAAAGCGACAAGGTAAAGATGTTTCGGTGCGTAAAGTGCCGGTAGCCTTTAGAGATGATTTGTTGCCCCATAGCCAGCTCTTTTATGCTTTAGAAAGTCTTGGTAAATCAAACTTGCATGCTAAGGTGATGGAAGCTATACACGTTGGTAAAAAGAAGCTATTAAGTGAGGCAGAAATTACTGATTGGGTTGCTTCACAGGGCGTTGATAGAGAAGCTTTCTCAAAAGCATTTAAGTCCTTCACGGTTACATCTAAGGCAAGAGCTGCTAATCAAATTGCACAAAGCTACAGAATTGATGGCGTTCCTACTGTTGCTATTCAAGGAAAGTACATCACATCCCCATCTATTACTGGGGGCTCAAAGGCGCGAGCCATTGATGCGATGGATCATTTAATTAATAAATCCAGAAAAGAAAAGCGTTAATTAAAAGACTTCCTGCTTCATTTAAGCGCGAAGTCTTTTCTTAAGAAAGCGCATAAACCCACCTAGGAGAGGAATCTTTTCATAGAGCTCCTCTACGGGGTCCCAATAGTCTCTATGTTCGGTAATTAACAGTTCACGGCTCATTGTTAGCCATGTGCAACCTTTGATGACTTGTTGGTCTGCAGAACTATTTTTAAAGTTAAAGCAGAACTCCCAAGTAAGACAAACTTGATTGTCTGCTGCCATATGTTTAGTCACAATAAACTTAGGGTTGTCGACTTGGTCAAACATATGCGTAAAGATTTTTTGAATTGCTGGCTTTCCAATCACCTCATTAAAGGGGTCTTTAAAAATTGCCTGGGCATCGTAGAGCGCCAATAGGCGATCAATGCTGTTTAACTCAAGATTTTCAAATCTATGAATAATTTCTTGTGTAATAGATTCTTGAGTCATTTAGATTTTCAAAATTCTTTTGATAAAGAAAAAATATACTGAGTAGGGAAGAATTCTGAGAAATTTTAAAAACAAAGAGAATCTTTTTGGAAAATGAATATCAAATTCTCCAGCTCTTAAGCCATTCACAATATAGTCAGCAGCAGCTTCGCTAGTAATTAAAGCGGGCATATAAAAATCATTATTGGCAGTTGCTTTGGTTGCAACAAATCCTGGATTGATCATATAAACATTAATGCCAAGAGGTTTTAGATCGTAGTAGAGGTTTTCGCAGAAATTAATCATGGCTGCTTTACTTGGGCCGTACGCAAGAGCCTTTGGTAAGCCGCTATAACCTGCCACGCTAGAAACAATTCCAATCCCGCCAGTTTGGCGGTTTATGAAATCGGGTAGAACAGTGGCGCATGCAGACATTGGCCCAATTACATTGGTTGCAATGATGTTTTTTGCGGTGCTTAAATTAAATTCCTCTGCCCTCATAGGCTCGTAAATGCCAGCGACATAAAGTAGTAGATCAAGGTCGCCCCAAAACTCTTTAATCGTTTGATAAGAATTTTTTATGGCAGCTTCATTTAATACATCACACGGTAAAACAAGTGTTTGAGCTTCGGGGTACTGCCCCTGAATTTTGTGAAGATCTTCGGTCTTTCTTGCGCTTAGTGCAACTTTTGCACCCAACTTGAGAAGGCTGTGAGCAGTTGCTTCCCCGATGCCACTGGATGCACCAATTATCCAAACTCTTTTATTAATAAAGTTATTAATAGGTTGATTGAGAGCCATCTAGGCAGGTTTTCTTAATGTAAATTGAATCACGTCAGTGCTTTCTTCGGCGAAGCCAGCTGCACAATACATGAGGTATAGATTCCATAGCCTAATAAACTTTGCATCAAAGCCCTGAGCTTTAATTTCGCTTAGAGATGAGTTGAATTGTGAATGCCAGATCTCCAAAGTTTTTTGGTAGTCCTTGCCAAAGGAGAAAGTATCTTCAACAATAAGACCAGCATCCTCAGCACATTTTTTAAATATGGCTGTTGATGGCAGCATGCCACCTGGGAAAATATATTGCTGAATAAAGTCAGAGTTATGACGATATTTTTCAAATAATTCTTCAGCGATCACAATGGTTTGTATGCATGCTTTTTTACCAGGTTTGAGACAGCGATTAATCATCTCAAAGTAACTTGGCCAATATTCTTCACCGACGGCCTCAAACATTTCAATAGATGCAATACCGTCATATTGAGTATCGTGATCGCGATAGTCTTGAAGAATAATGTTGGCTGGGCTTGAGTGTGTAAGGCTTAGTTGATCCGCTCTTGCTTGAGCATAGGCAGCCTGCTCTTGAGAAATAGTCAGACAATCAATTGAAATATTCTTTCTTTTGGCGGTCTCCATCAAGCCACCCCAACCACAACCAACCTCTAGAAGGCGCTCATTTTCTTGAATGCCTACTGAGGCAATGATTTTTTCGTATTTATTCTTTTGAGCATCAACAAGTGACACGTTTTTATCATCAAAGCACGCACTTGAGTAAGTCATACTTTGATCTAGCCAAAGAGAATAAAACGAGTTGCCTATATCGTAGTGAGCATGAATATTTTTCTTGCTACCCTTTTTAGAATTTTTGTTGAGCCAATGCTTGAGCCTGTGAAAAAGGCTTCCCCACCAGCTGCCATAAATTAGTTTTTCAATAACCTGGCGATTAACTAACAGTAAGCGCAATAAGCTTTCAATATCTGATGAATCCCAGTCACCATTGATATAACTCTCAGCAAAACCAATGTCACCAGATTTAAGGCAGGCCTTTGATACTGACCAATTATGAATATGAATGTGAGCAGTAATCCCTGATTGCGCACCCTCAAAGCAGAATTGATTACCATTGGGGTCAACTAGGTTTAGCTTTCCAACGCGTAAATTTTCTAAAAGTTTAAGTAGAGCTTTGGCATGCCATGGAAGTGCCCCAGATCGATCATTCAATATGTTAGTTTGAGTATTCATTTACTGACTTCCGTTACAGGCGGATTGGGTTTGCTATGAAATTGCACGCCTTTAATCCAAAGTTTTAATGCTTGCCAATGGATTCTAAATATAACTCCAAAACTCATTGCTGGGTATCTAAGCATTGCCCAGAGAATCGTTTTAAACCAAATATCATTTTCATCACCATTAACGCTCGTGATTAAGACGGGGCCTTGGTGATGATATTCAATTCTTGCAACATGCTGGGTCTTCGGCTGTTCTGCTCTAAAAAATCTAAAAAAGTATTTGCCGGTTGTCTCGCAAAATGGAGATACATGGAAAACTTTGTTAGATTCAAAAGTTTGACCCCATTTTAGATTTTGACCTTCATCATCGCAAATAAGATAAGAATGTCTCTCGCCAAATGTGTTGTTAACTTCAGCAATGATGGCTCTTAAATCGCCTTGTTTGTTTTCAAAAAACCAAAAACTAACTGGGTTAAAGACATACCCTAGGACGCGAGGGAAGGTTTGCAGCCAGACTTCACCTTCTATATCGGTGATGCCATTGGATCTTGCAATATTGAGCGCCCATTCCAAAGACTTGCCATCGCCATTTCCGTGATCTTTATCAAAAAAAGATAAGCATGAAAATGAGTTATCCCCTAGGCCAGTTTGAGCAATACCCGTGGGAGAAAACTCTCTTTGACGCATTGGAATACGCAATGTAAAGACTGAATAAGCAAATGCGTTTTTTGACGGCTGAAGGCGGGCATGACGAACTTGCCCAAAACACAACTTAGCCAGGCTCATATTGTGTTGAGGCTCTGTTTTTGTGGTTTGTGAAGGACTTCGTAAATGGCTTCTGCAACCAGTTCGCCTGAGCGCAACCCATCTTCATGAAAGCCGTAGCCTGTCCATGCGCCACAGAACCAAGTGTTATTGTTTCCTTGAATCAGCGGTAGGTTAGCTTGCGCATTAATGGCGGCATCATCAAACACTGGGTGAGCATATTGAATATCAGCTCGAATAGATTCTTTTCTTGGCTCAGAGACGGGGTTTAAGCTCACAATCACTGGTTGATCTTCCCATTCGCTCGGTAAAGGCTGAAGTTTATTGATTAAGTAATTAACGCAAACTCTTTGTGCCTCTTCACCTTCGCTAAGGGTTGTTGCATAGTTCCATGCGGCCCAACATTTTTTGTTTTTAGGAAGTACGCTTTGGTCTGTGTGCAGAACCGCTCTATTGTCTTGATAAGTAATGGCGCCCAGAATTTTTTCTTCTTCTTTGCTTGGGTCCGTCAACAAGTGTAATGTTTGATCACTATGACTTGCCATAACAATATGGTCATATTTTTCTGAGCTTGTATTGGATACAACTTCAACTTCACCATTCAATCTTGTTACTGAGTTGGCATGTTCTCGAACAAACTTTCCACCGTTCGATTTGATTGCGTCAGTGATTCTTTTGACATACTCCTTAGAGCCACCATTTACGGTTAGCCATTGTGGTCTGTCAGTAATTTTGATTAAGCCATGGTTATGACAAAACCTAATCATGGTTGAAATAGGGAATGACAACATCTGAGTTGTTGAGCATGACCAGATGGCGCCAATCATCGGTAAGAAATACCAATCTTTAAATGATTTGCTAAATTTATGCTTATCAATAAATTCCCCAACTGATAGCTCCAGAGCCCCCAACTTATTTTCAGTGGCTAAGGTTGTGCAAAGCTTATTGAATCTAATAATGTCTGCAACCATTTTTAGGAAGGCAGGTTTAGCTAGATTTTTTCTTTGTGCAAAAACTGAGTCAATATTTGTTCCTGCCCATTCTATAGCGCCGCTATCTCGTTGCGGAATGGAGGCAGAAAATGACATATCTGATTTTGCAATCGGAACATTTAATTCATCAAACAAACGTAATAGTCGAGGGTATGTTCTTTGATTGAATACTAAAAACCCAGTATCAATGCCGTGAGTAATGGCCCCATGAGCAGTATCTATCGTTAGGTCTACGGTATTGCTGTGACCACCGATGTGATCGCCACCTTCGTAAATGGTTAATTCAACTTGAGGTAATTTGCTGAGTGCGTATGCGCAACCCAAGCCTGATATTCCTGCGCCAATAATTGCTATTTTCATTATTTATGTCCACAGGTTAATAGAAAAAACCATAAGACACTTTTGAACATCAATAAGGGAGGGAGAGAAATCATGCTCAAAATTAATGTGTTTTATGGTTGAAAACTTTATGACTGAATTTGTGTAGCTAAGGCGGGCATCATTTTTTCTCCTGTAATAACTTCTCAATCAGTGAAGTTATTTTTTTGCTGTTAGGAGATGCCATGCTGTTAAATGACTCAACAACATTGCCCTGACGGTCAATGATGTATTTATAAAAATTCCAACGAGGTTTAGTTCCTGTTTTATCTATCAAATACTTAAATAAAGGGTTGGCATCTTTGCCAGAGACAATGCTTTTTGCAAACATCGGGAATTTAACGCCATAAGTGTTGTGACAAAACTCAGCAATCTCTTTGTTATTTCCAGGTTCTTGTTTACCAAAGTCATTAGACGGAAATCCCAAGATCACAAAGCCCTGATCTTTATATTTCGCGTAGAGTTGCTCTAAGCCTTCATATTGACTTGTAAAGCCACAGTAGCTTGCCGTATTGACAACCATGATCACTTTGCCACTGTATTGACACAGATCTTGGGGAGCTTCATCTTGAAGTCTTAAAAATTGATGCGATAGTGATGAGGGGCATGTCATAGCTTGGGACTCCTTTGGCCAAGAAAGCCACATCAAAGCACTGATAAAAAGAACAATGAAGGGAATTTTTAAAAAAGAATCCCCAAGGTCTGTAGCCTTTTGAGTGGGGAATGGCCTTTTCTTCACTTCGACCTGCATGTGGGCTTGTCTCCTCGACCCTATTTTTGTATTTGATTTTGCTTGGACAACTTATTTTTTTGTCTAGGGCAAATAAATATTTATGAACGGATATTACCCTTATTCATAAATAAATGCAAATTCTGTCTAGGACGGTGTAGAATTCCCTTCAATATGAACCAAGTATTTGGCTTGGCAACAAATATCGAGTGCTCAAATTATGAATGTTAGATTTACTAATCTGCCCGACATGCTAAGCATTGCTGCGGTAGAGCGAGATACTGGCATTGCAAAAGATACTTTAAGAGTCTGGGAGCGTCGCTATGACTTTCCAAGACCGCTTAGGGATGGCAATGACGATAGAGTCTATCCTGCCGATCAAATCGAAAAACTAAGATTAATCAAGAGATTACTTGATTTAGGACATCGCCCAGGCCGAATTGTTCCTCTGCCAATTGAAGCCCTCAGAGAATTAAGCTCCAAATTAATGCATGAGCAGGAGCAACGTCAATCTCATGGCCCAGTTATATCCCAAGATGAGATGGCGCGTTATCTAGATTTGTTGCGTTCACATCAAACAGAGGCTCTAAGATTGGCCTTGTCTACCACTTTGATGAAAATTGGTCTCGATCGATTTGTGATTGAAGTGGTTGCGCCACTAATCAAAAATATCGGTGATTATTGGGCTGAGGGCAAGATTGAAATCCATGAAGAGCATTTGTTTACAGAGCAGATTAAGCATCTACTGCGTACTGCAATTAATTCAGTGCCACGTGGACACACAGGTCAAAACGAAGAGTTAGCAAGACCAAGAGTTTTGTTAACAACATTTCCTCAAGAGCAACACAGCCTTGGTTTATTAATGGCTGAAGCTCTGATGGCTTTAGAGGGGTGTGTTTGCGTATCCTTGGGTACTCAAACACCGATCCTCGAAATAGCTCAAGCAGCTAGAGCTCAAAAAGCTGACATTATTGCTTTGTCATTCTCATCTCAAATTAATCAAAATCAAGTGGTTGATGGCTTAAAAGAACTGAAGTCAAAATTAGCTCCTGGAGTTGAGGTATGGGCTGGTGGAGAAAACTCAGCCTTAAGAAAGCGCCCGCCAGAGGATGTGATGATTATGTCTGCGTTGCAAGATATTTCTTTGGGCATTAAGGCCTGGCGCCAAAAGCACACCAGTTAATAAGTTGAAAAAACTGGTTCTTATTCTGGGGGACCAATTGCAGAGCGATAGCTCTGCTTTGGCCGGTGTTGATTTGGCAGCTGACGAGATCATCATGATCGAGTCAGAAAATGAAGCTCAATACGTCTGGTCTCATAAAGCAAAAATAGCGATCTTTTTATCCGCTATGCGCCACTTTGCAGATGATCTTGTAGCTCAGGGTTATCGACTTACTTATATAAAAGAAAATCAACTTCCAATCGTTGAAGTTTTAAGAGCTTATATCTCAGCACATTCTTTTACACATTTAATTTGTGTTGAGCCTGGTGAGGTAAGACTTCGGGATGCTTTGATATCTTTAGCTCAAACTCTGAAGATCAATTTAGAGTTAAGGTCAGACACTCATTTTTATTGCACAACACAAGAGTTCAAGGAGTGGGCTGGGGATAAGAAAGAGTTAAGGCTCGAGTACTTTTATAGATACATGAGAAAAAAGCATCAAATATTGATGCAAGAGGATGGTGAGCCAGAGGGCGGTCAATGGAATTTTGATGATCAAAATAGAAAGCCTTATTCTAAAAAAGGCCCCGGCTTAATCAATGGGCCAATAACATTTGCGCCTGATAACATCACGCAAGATGTTATTAATTATGTTTTAAAAAAATACCCAGATCATCCTGGCCGACTTGATAAATTTGCATGGCCTGTCACTAGGGCAGATGCATTAAAAGCTCTCGATTATTTTGTGGAGCATCGGCTAGAGTTGTTTGGCAGTTATCAAGATGCCATGTGGACTAATACACCATTTGGATGGCACTCCACGATTTCATGTGCGCTCAATTTAAAACTGATCGGTCCGCAAGAGGTTATTCAGAAAACCTTGGAAGCTTGGAAGCTTCGAGGTGGATCTATAAGTTCTGTTGAAGGGTTTATTCGACAAATTCTTGGATGGAGAGAATTTGTTCGTGGTGTCTATTACTTAGATATGCCAAAAATGGCGCAAGATAATTACTTTGATCATCAAAGAAAATTACCTAGCTGGTATTGGTCGGCTAATACCAAAATGGAGTGTATGAAAGACGCGATCAATCAAACGCTCGAGTATGGATATGCGCACCATATACAGAGATTAATGATTACCGGTAATTTTGCATTGCTAGCAGAAATTCTCCCGCAGGAAGTATGTGCATGGTATCTCGCTGTCTATGTTGATGCCATTGAATGGGTTGAGTTACCAAACACGGCAGGTATGGCTCTATTTGCTAATGGTGGACGATTTACAAGTAAGCCATATGTAGCGAGTGGCGCGTACGTCAAAAGAATGAGTAACTATTGCCAAAATTGTGGCTATCAAAGCGACGTTCGTTACGGTGAAAATGCCTGTCCAATGACTAATTTATATTGGAATTTCCTAATTAATCATCAAGATGAATTTGGTAAAAATCCACGTACTAAATTAATGGTTGCCAATCTCAAAAGAATACCTTTGGAAGAGCAAAAATTGATTTCAATGCATGCTCAAAAAATATTGAATGATTTGGACAGCATATAGTCGGTTAATATCTCATTTATGACATCAGCAGATCTATCAAAATTACCGCCACCAAACTTTGAGCAAAAAATTTGTACGGCTCAAAATTTGCAAGAGAAACTAAGTCAATTGCCTAAGCCAGTTGTGTTTACAAATGGGGTTTTTGACATTCTTCACCGTGGTCATGTGAGCTATCTTGCGCAAGCAAGAAGCTTGGGAGCAAGCATGGTTGTGGGTGTCAATGCTGATGCCTCAGTTCGCATGTTGGGTAAGGGCGATGATCGCCCACTGAACGCAGAAGCAGATCGCTTAGCATTATTGGCATCACTGGAGTCAGTTGATCTTGTCGTGCTTTTTTCTGAAAAAACGCCAGTAGAGTTGATTGCCCAAATCAAGCCTGACATTTATGTCAAAGGCGGTGACTATGAAATTGATACTTTGGCTGAAACTGCTTTAGTGAAGACATGGGGCGGCAAAGCTTATGCAATACCTTTTCTGCATGATCGCTCAACAACTGCCTTATTGAGAAAAATTAGAGCCTGAGGTCGCTGGACCTGTTGTTTTTAATTCGGGTGATTGTTTAATGGGGGCGCCTGTTGCCGCTTCTTTATTTTCAAACCAAGAGTTGATCATTTGCTGAGTATTAGACGGTAATGCTACGATGAGCAGGCTCAATACCGTCCCTAAAATAATTAAAACTGATAAAAAGAAGTTTAATTTTTTATTCATTTCTTACTCATACTTTGCTGCCAGGCAAGCAAACCCTTCAAAACTAAATTAGCTTCCAGTTTGATTGGTAAATCATTGTTGTAATCATCTTGGATTAATTGTGTGGCATTGCCGCCATCCACGATGATTAAGTCTAATGGAATACCTTCTTTATCGGCATATTTTTTGGCTATTTCAATAGCGCCTATTTGACTTGCAAGTACACCTTGATGAATGGCGGCAAGAGTATCAAGACCAATACTTAATGACAAACGCCTATTTGAGTTGAGTTCTCCATTGGGAAGCCTATCTGTGCCAGTGGCAAGAGCCTCTTTCATTAAAGAAAAGCCTGGCAGGATCCAGCCGCCTTGATGATGTGATTTTGCCGTCAATAAGTCGATGGTGCTTGCTGTTCCTAGGCCCACAATGAGAAGGTTCTTCTTGGGGTGTAGCGCTTGAGCCCCAATGATCATTGCTCTACGATCGCTACCCAGTTGCGCAGCATCTATGTAACTGGTTGAAATTTGGTCAAGCAAAGTGGCGCCATTGATCTGGTGCCAGCAAGCCTTGGGAAAACTTTTTTCAAATGCAGATTGAATAGAAGAAGTTATTTCTTTGGAGATAACGCTAGAACAAACAATGTGCTCGATGGCCCATGCGTTATCAGTGCAAATATCTACAATTGAAAGTACATCTTCTTTGGGTAAAGATCCTTGGCGATCAAAATCTTGAGATAAAGGAGTGGCGGCACTTTGAGCTAAAGCCCATTTAAGTCTTGTATTGCCTAGATCAATTAATAAGATGCTCATTCAGTCATTCTCAAGGAAACATCACCGCTAATAATTTTCTTTAAGGTGCCTGAGCTTTCAATCAACAGGCAGCCATTTTCATCAACACCTTTTTCGATGCCCTCCAACTCTAACTTATCTTGTTGGTGGATTTGACACATTTTGTTTTTATACACATCCCAGTCATTCCATTCAGTTTGAAATTTCTTAAATGAAGAAGTTTCAAAATCTGCAATGACAGCACCTAGCTCTTTCAGAAGTTCTAGCCACAATAAGTCAGGATTAATTGGTTTCGAGAGCGCTAGGTCGTTAACCCCCGCAATTTCTCTTCCAATCTGAGCGGAAATATTTGAGTTGCTATTGAGGTTGATGCCAATTCCGATAATTAACCAGGTGGGTTCTTCGGGCTTCAATTGGCCACCCTCGAGGAGCATGCCAGCCAGTTTCTTTTGATTCAATAAAATGTCGTTAGGCCACTTTAAACCTAAGCCCATCTTTTGAAGATCTTCTTTGGCGGTACTTGTAGCAGATGCAATTCCTTTAACCACCGCCAACCCGCAGGCAAGACTTAAGCCCGATAAATCTTGAATACCTTTTTGAAATGGATAGGCGACCGAGAAAGTGAGTGCTGTGTCAGGGCTACTGACCCAGGCTCTGCCCATTCTGCCTCTACCAGAAGTTTGCTTAAGAGCCATTCTTGCCACAGGCTCCCATAGCAATCCAGCCCTCCAACGAGACATCAAATCTTCATTGGTGGATGTGCTTTCTTCGACGCGTTCAAGTATCCAATTTATAGCCATATTCATATTGTAGGTACTATGTGCATATGTCAGACAATTTTCAACGTCCTCAGCGCTTATCTTGGCCGGATTTACCCATGCCAACTGCCCGCATAGCTGCTTTCGCTTATGTGTTGTTGATTATCTACGCAAGTATTTATCCATTTAACTTTAATGTTGCAGTTGGGGCTGGAATATTTGATTGGATCAATGCGCCCATCCCTAGATACATCACATCATTTGATGTGTTTACTAATATTTTGGGGTATTTGCCTTTAGGTTTCTTAACCGTATTTGCAGTTTATCCACGTTTGAAAGCTTATAAGGCGCTTCTGTTCGCCTTATTGTTAGGGGGCTTAGTATCTGGCTCATTAGAATCTTTACAGACTTGGTTATCAACCCGTATTCCAAGCAATGTTGATTGGTGGGCAAATATGGGTGGCGCAACTATTGGTGCGCTATTAGCCATGCCAATGGATCCAAGATGGTTATCGGGCAGCGCATTTCAGCATCGACGTATTGAGTGGTTTGGCCTGCATACCAGCGGAATCATTTTGATGATGGCATTTCCATTTGCTCAAATTTATCCTCAAACTGCATGGTTGGCTATGGGTGACTGGGGAGGTGTTTGGGCTAACCAAGCTATTTGGAAAGACACATTTAATTTTGCAGCCTTAGAGATTGCCACAACGATGGTGGCTTGGTTAGCTGCTGGCTCTTGTCTAGCCATCACCATGCGATTGGGTGCTCCTAGGGCGCGACTACTGTTAACTTTGCTAGTTGCCACCATTGTTTTAAAGGCACTTTTCTCTGGCATGCAGTTTGGGGTTGATAAGAGTTTCTTATGGTTAACGCCTGCTGCTTTATGGGGAATGATTTTTTCTACTTTGATTTTAATTGCCGTTCTGCAACTTAAAAACAGATGGTTATATCTCGTTGCTGCATTAAGTTTGGCAGGAATGATCTTGTTGGTTAATTTCTTTCCCAAAAATCCTTATTACATCCTCACCATACAAGAGTGGCGACAAGGTCGACTAATCCACTTCAATCATTTGATGGCTTGGCTTGCTTGGATTTGGCCAATTGGGGCATCCTTATCTTTACTCAAGCGTCTAATGCGCTCTTCCTCTATATAATTTTGCTTATGAGCTACTTTAAATACCACCTATTCTTTTGTTTAAATCAGCGTGAAAACGGTGATGACTGTTGTGCCCAGCATGGCGCCAATCAACTATTTGAATACACGAAAATTCGTTGTAAAGAGCTTGGCTTATCTGGCGCAGGTAAAGTCAGAATCAATAAGGCAGGATGTTTAGATCGCTGTGCGCATGGTCCTGCTATGGTCGTTTATCCAGAGGGTATCTGGTACACAGCCGTTGATCAAAGTGACATGGATGAAATCATTAATGAGCATTTCATCAAAGGTCAAATTGTTGATCGGTTGAGGATTGAATAAGTGAGCCGCACAATCAAGATACATTTTCAGGGTCCTGCAGGCCTCATCGAGGCATCCCTCGATTTGCCTGATGAAATTAAGCATCACCCTCAAAGCTATCGCCCAAGAGGTATTGCATTAGTGGCTCATCCGCATCCTTTGTTGGGCGGAACAATGGATAACAAGGTGGCGCAAACTTTGGCACGAACATTTGCGCAATTAGGTTATGTCACCTTGCGACCGAATTTTAGGGGCGTTGGTAGTAGTGAAGGAACGCACGATGATGGTAAAGGCGAGGCTGAAGATTTAATTGCAGTCATTGCATGGATGCGTGATTCGTTTAGTTGGCAAGGCATTGCTGAGCTAGAAGGCCACGCTTGGCCGGCATTGGTTGGTGAGCTTCCTTTAGCAATGGCAGGATTTTCTTTTGGTAGTTATGTCAGCAGCTACGTTGTTAAACATTTAGAAGAAATTGGGTCTCCACCAGAGCGATTGATTATGGTTGGCAGCGCCACTTCAAAATGGGAAGTGGCCCCCGTGCCTAAGGATACGATTGTGATTCATGGTGAAGTAGACGATGTCATACCGCTTAGCAGCGTGATTGATTGGGCTCGACCACAAGAATTAACCGTTCAAGTCATTCCGGGAGCAGATCATTTCTTTCATCGCAAATTGCACTGCATTCGCGATTTAATTTTAAGAGCTTGGCATGGCCAGCCAGATCCAACCCAAGGAGCTTAATGTGGATATTCCTCCAGAAGAGTCCTTGATCAAGTACCCATGTGATTTTCCAATCAAAGTCATGGGTAAGGCAGTTGAAGGTTATCAATCAGCTATTGAGAGCGTTGTATTAAATTTTGATCCCAACTTCAATGTAAAAACAATTGAGCGTCGTCCATCAAAAAACGGAAATTATTTGGGGCTAACCGTAACAGTGAGAGTTACCAGTCGCGAACAGTTAGATGAGTTGTATCGAACACTTTCAACGCATCCGATGGTGAGCGTTGTTCTATAAATGATGGATATTGTTATTCGTCACTTGGGGCGTCAAGAATATTTGCCAACTTATGAGGCGATGAAGCAATTTACGGCGCAGCGCGACGTAAATACCCCGGATGAGGTTTGGGTTTTAGAACATCCTTCGGTATATACATTAGGTCAGGCAGGAGATCCTGCACACTTACTCCAAGCAAATTCTGAAATTCCGCTCATACCAATTGATAGGGGTGGACAAATTACTTATCACGGCCCTGGCCAGTTAGTTGTTTATTTGCTACTGGATTTAAGGCGCCGCCATTTATTTGTCCGTGACTTGGTTCATCGAATTGAGCAATCCATTATTGATACCTTGGCAGACTTGGGTATTCAGGGGGAGCGTCATACAGGAGCCCCTGGAATCTATTTAGCCCAACAGGACAAAATTTCACAAAATAATATCGGGGCCAAAATTGCAGCATTGGGACTTAAAGTAACGAAGCAATGTTGTTATCACGGCCTTGCACTCAATGTACATATGGATTTAGCGCCATTTGAGGCCATCAACCCTTGTGGTTATGCGGGTTTAAAGACAATTGACCTGCACTCCCTAGGAGTGAGCGACAATATGGATATTGTGGCTAAATATCTATTGGGCCATTTATCACAACAACTAGAGGTGCGGTCATGACCAAGACCTACGATCCAAATCAAAAACAAAAATCAGCTGATAAGACATCTCGTATTCCTATCAAAATTGTTCCTATCGAGCAGGTGCTTAAAAAGCCTGAGTGGATTCGAGTCAAGGCTGCCTCTGGTAATTCTCGCTTTCATGAGATTAAAAAAATCCTAAGAGAAAACCAACTGGTCACGGTTTGTGAAGAAGCTAGCTGCCCTAACATCGGAGAATGTTTTGGCAAAGGTACTGCAACATTCATGATCATGGGTGATAAATGTACTCGTCGCTGTCCATTTTGTGATGTTGGACACGGTCGCCCTGATCCTTTAGATGTAGATGAACCACTTAATTTAGCTAAAACAATTGCTGCTTTGAAATTGTCTTATGTTGTGATCACCAGCGTTGATCGTGATGATTTACGTGATGGTGGCGCTCAACATTTTGTTGATTGCATTACTAAAACAAAAGATTTGTCACCGAACACTAGCATTGAGGTTTTGGTTCCTGATTTCCGTGGGCGTCTAGAAAAGGCTTTAGATATTTTTGCTAATGGCCTACCTCATGTTATGAATCACAACCTAGAAACTGTGCCTCGCCTATATAAAGAAGCAAGACCCGGCTCTGACTACATGCACTCATTAAAGTTGTTAAAAGACTTTAAAGCCTTATATCCAAAAGTTGCAACCAAGAGTGGCTTGATGGTGGGCTTAGGTGAGACGGATGAGGAAATTCTTGAAGTGATGCGCGATATGCGTGAGCACAACATTGATATGTTGACCATTGGTCAGTATCTAGCGCCATCAGGACATCATTTACCGGTGCGTCGTTATGTTCACCCAGATACATTTGCCATGTTTGAAAAAGAGGCATATGCAATGGGCTTTACTCATGCTGCAGTTGGTGCAATGGTGCGATCTAGTTACCATGCTGACCAGCAAGCAGAAAAGGCTGGCGCAGTTTAATCCTCAAAAGTCTTTAGGCTTTTTCAGCTAAAGACTTTTCAATGAGCTGATGAAATTCAGACCAGTCTGGTTCGCCAACATAGCGCTTAATAATCTTGCCTTTTTTATTAACAACGATAGTTGTTGGTGTTAACTGAATCTTTCCAAAGGCTTTGGCAACACTACCGTCAGAATCTAAAACAACCTTAAATGGAAGCTTTCTGGTTTCTGCGAAGTTCACCACATACATCGGTGGGTCATAAGCCATAGCGACAGCGGCTAATTCAAGACCTTGGGCTTTGTACTTTTGATAGGTCTCTACTAGCTGAGGCATCTCTTTGACGCAGGTAGTGCAGCTGGTTGCCCAAAAATTGAAGATGACGACCTTATTTTTAAAATCATCTTGCGTTAATTGTTTGCCTGATATTTCTGATACTTTGAAGTTAGGCATGGATTGCTGTGTATCTGAAGAACAAGCAGTGATACCAAAGATGAACACAAGTGCGCTTACCAATGACAAGCATCTGGTGCGAATAAATAAACGAAAAATAGATTGAGTGGGCATAATCACATTTTATGCAAAATAATTCTTTTATGTTGATAAACCGCCTCTTTTCATTTTTGTGTCTGTTGTTGGCGCTTTCTGCTTGTACGCCCACATTTGATTGGCGCACAGTTCGATCTGATGACTTGATGTATGAGGCTCTTTATCCTGGAAAGCCAAGTCGTGCTGAAAAGATAATGCTGTTTCAGCAACATAAATTAACCATGACCATGGAAGCCGTTAAGGTAAAAGATGGCTTGTATGCTGTTGGAGTGATTCAGGTGCCACCTGAATTAAGATCGTCGGCAAGCATGTCTCAATTGCTTGAGTTTATTCAGACAGGTATTTTGAGCAATCTAAAGGCTGGTCAAGTTGCTCCTCACCAAACAATCACCATGAATACCTCTGGCCAAGCAGCTGAAAAATTGCCAGCTAAAGAATGGGTCATTGATGGTGTGGGTCCAGATGGTCAGCGCCGTTTGATGCGAACTCGACTGGTACAAAGAGTCTTTCCTGATGGTCAAGTTTTGATTTATCAACAAACTATTTTGCAGACGCTGTCATCTAATCAAGACTTAGAAAAAACTCTAAGCTCAGATGAGCATAGTATGTTTCTGAGTGGTTTCAAGCCGTATTAAAGACAATATGATTCATACTCAAGCTCAACTTCCTATGCGCGGTGCTTTGGCTTGGCGTGTGTTTCTATGTTTTGCTTTTGCCTATTTCTTATCATATGCATTTAGAGCTGTTAATGCAGTGATAGCACCTGAGCTAATAGCTGATTTAAATATCAGTCATTCAGAGTTAGGCCTTTTATCTTCTGCTTACTTTGTTGGATTTGCTCTTATGCAAATTCCGATTGGTATGGCTTTAGATCACTTTGGCCCAAGACGTACAGAGAGCGCCTTGTTATTAATAGCCTTGGTTGGTTCAGCTATTTTTGCCTATGCAGAAAGTTTGTGGGGTCTGACTGTTGGGCGCTTACTCATTGGCATTGGCGTATCTGCCTGCTTGATGGCAGCATTTACCGCCTATAGACGCTGGTTCGCAGTAGAGCAGCAAAGTCAATTGGCTTCAGGCATGTTGGTGTTTGGAACTGCTGGGGCATTGGTGACAACCATTCCAGTTCAAATGGCATTGCCCTACATCGGGTGGCGTGGTGCATTTTTCATCATGGCAATTTTGGTAGGTCTAGCATTTATCGGCATTCGATTGGGTATTCCTAAGTTGGATGATCAGCCTACTGCCAGGCAAGAAAATATCAATGAAGAAAAATCATTTGGTTTAAAAGATATTCTGATTCATCCTTTCTTTTTAAGAATGTTACCGATCGGTATTGTTAATCATGGTGGTTTCTTAGCGTTGCAAACTCTGTGGCTAGGTCCCTGGATGATTGAGGTTTTGGGCTACAGCTCAGAAACAAGCGCGACGGTTTTGTTTTTATTTAATGGCATGATGCTATTGGGTTACGCCTTTAATGCTTGGTTATTGCCTAGAGCTAATAGCAAAGGATTTAAAACTCTCAATTATGTGAAGTGGTTGCTAGCCGTTGGCTTGGTTAGTCAGTTGCTAGGCATTTACTTCAGCACACCTTTGAGTTGGATCGTGTGGATTATTTTGGCGGTGAGTGCAACTGGGCACATCTTGGGGCAAAGCACTGTGATCACCGCATTTCCATCCCGTAATGCTGGTGTTGCCGCCACAAGTTACAACTTATTGATATTTGTAGGGGCGTTTATTTTTCAATGGGGTATTGGTTGGGGTATCGATCTTGCTGCCTCATTGGGCATAGAAAAAGTTGATGCATTTAAACAAGTGTTTTTTATCTTCTTACTTATTCAATTCTTTTCTTATTTGTGGTTCTTGTTTTATCCAAAACCACTAAAACATCATTTGGCAGGCCTCTAAATAAAAACAGCAGAACAATGTTCTGCTGTTTTACATGGCGCAACTTGAATTATTTCTTTTCTAGCGCGCTCACTTTTGCTTCAAGTTCTTCTAGCTTCGCTCTTGTCTTTGCAAGCACCTGTGTTTGTAGATCAAATTCTTCACGAGTGACCAAATCCATTTTTTGAAATCCTTGGGTCATGAGGCTGCGAACATTCTTTTCTAAATCTTTAGCTGGTGATTGACGAATGGCATCTTCCACTTTGCTCTGCATATCGTTGGCAATCGTTTGCACTTTTTGCATGATGTCTTGCGGGTTCATATCTTCTCCAGATAAATCTTTAATACCTACTTTTTACCAAAATTATGAAATTCTCATGCACCAAATAAGTGCTTCATTTTGGTGCATGCCAAAGGACCCACCTTGGTGCTAAACCTTGAATTAAAGACCTTCCTTAATAATCAGCAGTATAAGTAATTGATTTATTTGTAAAAATTAAACTGGCACACCTTTTGCTTGTATTAAACGCAAGGAATTTCCCTTGGATTGTTTATTAGGAGTGCACTACATGAAAACTTATCTAACTCTCTCTGCAATCGCTTTGGCAGCTGCAGCAACATTATCTTCTGGCGTAGTAGTAGCGGCTGAGCCGACACCAGAATTCACAGTAGCTTATAACGTAGGCGCAACTAGTGACTACCGCGTACGTGGTATCAAACAAAACAATAGCAACCCATCTGTACAAGGTGGTATCGACATCGGCCACAAATCTGGTTTGTATGTAGGTACTTGGGGTTCGACTGTTTCAGAGTGGACAGCTGCAGGTTCAGCAACAAATATGGAGGTTGATTACTATGGTGGTTACAAAACTGAAGTAGCTGGTGTTGCACTTGATTTCGGAACAATCTATTACAACTATCCTGGCTTGGGCGGTTCTGCAAATAATATTGCCGATACACGTGAAGTATATGTAGGTGCAGCATATGGTCCTGCAGCATTTAAAGTATCTCGCGTGATGAGCCGCGATTATTTTGGGTCGACAAACTACAGCACTCCGAGCCTTGGTGATGCTAGTGGAACCTTGTATTATG
>JACCDL010593772.1_pt1 | contig 34035 bp, 38 predicted proteins | sample 7441931 | NCBI WGS metagenome assembly JACCDL01 (sample SAMN15323437, study PRJNA562643) | freshwater metagenome | isolation source: river surface water | place: USA:Blue River Watershed | collected 2017-08-16 | reverse complement strand
CAGGTTCAAGCGTTACTCGCGCTGGCGGTGGCGGGGGTTCTTCGCAGTTTAGTTCTTCAGCGGGCGGTTCTGGGGGCGGGGGCTCTGGGACAAACGGCAATGGAACCGCAAATACGGGCGGGGGTGGAGGTGGCTCGCCCGGTCCAGAAAACAACAGCGGCGGTGCAGGCGGCTCTGGCATTGTGATTATTCGTTACGCCGACAGCTACGCCGCTGCGACCTCCACCACAGGCTCTCCAAGCGTCTCAGTCACTGGGGGTTTTCGTATTTACACTTGGACCGGCTCCGGCTCAATCACGTTCTGAAGATCATGGCGCACTTTGCAAAACTTGATGAGAACAACGTGGTGATCGACGTGCTCGTTGTCAGCAACGACGCGCTGGGGAATTTGCCATTCCCCGAGAGCGAACCTGTGGGCGTGGAATTCATGCGGTCGCTATTTCCCGGCACCAACTGGAAGCAAACCTCGTACAACGCGTCGTTCCGGGGGTGCTACGCAGGTATAGGATATACCTACAGTGCAGAGAATGATGAGTTCATTCCGCCGCAGGAATAGTTATGTTCGGAATTGCAAGCTTCGCCCAAACGCCGTTTGCCTCACTGGCAGGGACGAACTTTGTCTTTTCCATCACCGAAGACGTTATCTCTGCTGACGCCAGCGCCCAGCAGTCGGCGTTCTTGTTCAGCCAAACGGAAGATGTCACGATGGGGGACGTTGAGTCCACCGCCGGTCTGTTCTTCGGGGCCGTCAATGAGAACGTGGGCATGGATGACGCCAGCGCCCAGCAGTCTGCATTCCTGCAATCGATTACGGAAGACAGCAATTTAAACGACACGCCAACCATCTCGGCCCAGTTTGCTGTATCCCGTTTGGAAGATGTCTCTCTTGCGGACATCAACGTGGACTATTTTGCCGCCTTGGAATCTCGCACGGAGGACATTCTGGAGGTGGCCGACTTCAGCACCCAGCAGTCAAACTTCCTCCAGTCTATTGCTGAGAATGCCAGCCTGAATGACACCCCGACCATAACGGCTCAGTTTGCCCAGTCTGTGGCTGAGAACGTCAATATGAACGACGTTCGTGCGGTGGCCGCCCAGTTTGCCGTTGCCCTCTCAGAGGGAGCGTCGATTGACGACCTGAGCATCGCCGGTATTGTTTATGTGGACTCCATCACGGAGAACCTGTCTGCGGCGGATGCGCAGGCGGTGACCTCCAGCTTCCTGTTCTCTTTGTCTGAGAGCCTGAGCAGTAACGACATCCGGGCGATGGTGGCCGGTTTCAACGTGGCGATAACCGAGAACGCCGCTCTGGCGGACCGCTTTGGGGTTGGTGGCTGGATCAAGATCGTCACTTCTCAGAATCCTGACTGGGTCAATATCACCGATACGCAGACGCCGGGGTGGACCGGAATTGACGACAGCCAGAACCCGGGCTGGCAGAATATCAACAATTCCCAATAAGGAGCCTCGCGATGAGCACCTATTCGCCCAACCTGCGGCTTGAGCTGATCACCACCGGTGACCAGTCGGGCACCTGGGGGGCTACCACCAACAACAACTTGGGTGCTCTGGTCGAGGCCGCAGTTTCTGGATTTGTGGCGGTAGCTGTTTCCTCCACCAATCAGGCACTGACTGCGTTGGACGGCGCTGCTGATCAGTCGCGCAACATGACCTTGGGTCTGACCTCTGCGTTGGGGTCGCCGTTTAACGTGTACGCGCCCCCGGTTCCCAAGGTCTACGTTGTCTACAACGCAAGCGCCCAGACGGCCACGATCTACAACTCCACCATTATTGGTAACACCACCGCTGCTGGTGTTGGCGTTGCAGTTCCTGCTGGGGCTGTAGTGACGGTATGGTCTGATGGAACCAACTTCCGCCTGCAAAACACCTATCTGGCATCCCCCACGATTGCCACGCCCTCCATCTCTTCTGCCAACCTGACGGGCACTCCAGTAGCCCCTACGGCTGCGCCGGGAACGAACACCACGCAGGTTGCCACTACGGCGTTTGTCGGTGCGGCGGTCACTGCTGCTACTGGGTCACTGGGCACAATGTCCACCCAGAACGCCAACGCCGTCGCAATCACCGGCGGCACCATCTCTGGCATCACGGACCTTGCTGTGGCTGATGGCGGCACTGGGGCGTCAAACGCATCTGACGCACGAACCAACCTTGGCCTTGTGATCGGCACGGATGTGCTTGCCCCCAACGGCAACGGTTCGTCTCTGACCAACCTGAATGCCAGCAATTTGGCATCAGGCACTGTGCCGGTTACTCGTTCGGGTTCTTTGCGTCTTACCGCACGCCAGAACGTTTATTCGGGAACCGCTACTAACACGACAATTGCAGTATCGCTTCCAACGTCATTGTTTGGTGGCAACACCCCCAGCTTTGTGATGTTCTCTGCCAACGCAAGCGGTGATGGCATCACGGACTTGCGCACGTATTATGTGTGTTCAGGCACGGGGTTTTCCCAGAACGACTTGGTACTTGCCGTGTCCTCCGACGACACAGACCAGAGCACCACCGGCAACCTGAAGGCATCAAGTACGTTTACGCTGCCGTATAGCTCAACCCAAAACTTCTACGTCGGCCTTAGCTGGAACGGCGGTAACTACTACGGCCTCAACATCAACGTGATTGGGTATCAGGTATGAGCACCTACTCTCCCAGCCTTCGGCTTGAGCTTATTGGCACCGGCGATCAGTCCGGTACATGGGGTAACACCACCAATAACAACCTTGGTACTCTGATCGAGCAGGCGATTTCCGGGTACATCACCATTGCAGTTACGACGGCAGACCAAGCCCTGACGGCGCTTGATGGCGCGTCGGATGAGTCGCGCAACATGGTGTTGGCCCTGACAACCACCACCGGCGCCAACTTTGCGGTTTACGCCCCTCCGGCGGAGAAGACTTATGTCATCTACAACGCCAGCAGCTACACGGCCACGGTCTACAACTCCACCGTGGTTGGCAACACGACTGCTGCTGGTGCTGGGGTGGCTGTCCCGGCGGGCAAGGTCATGACGATCTGGTCTGAGGGAACCAACTTCTACTTCCAGAACACTCACATCATCGGCACGGTGGTGGGCAACGTCACAGGCAACGTGACCGGGGATGTGACGGGCAACGCCACGACCGCCACGACGGCAACCAACGCCAACAACATCAACATCAGCGCGACGACCAGCTCTGATACCACGACCTCTTTGGTTCTGGTGGGTGCGCAGGCTACGGGCAACCAGTCGCCGTTTATTGATAGCGGGCTGGCCTACAACGCCAACACCAACACCCTGAGCACGGACAACGTGGCGATTGGCGCAGGCACCCTGACGACGACCAACTGGACGATCACGGAGTCCGGGGGCAAGCTGCTGTTTAAATATGGCGGGGTGACGGTTCTCTCCGTTAACACAACGGGCGCACTTGTGTCCGCTAACAACATCACTGCTTACGGTACGCCGTAAGGAGGCACGATGACGCTCCCTGCCTCTGGCCCGATTTCGGCTTCAGACGTTAACGTGGAGATGGCGCGGTCCCCCACCGCGCTGTTTTCTATGGATGAGTCGGAAGTGCGCCGTCTTGCTGGTCGGCCCACGGGTACCATCTCCATGTCGGACTTCTACGGTAAGACATACCGGGTTCCGTTGGCGGTCACGTACTCCTCCACCACCCAGCAGGCGTCCATCAACGTATCTTCGTTGTCTGGCTACATTGCGGGTAAGTCCGATCTCACAGTCACCGTAAACGGCGGGGTTTACCTTTGGTCTGACAACACTTCTGTTGCCGGTCTAACGCTGACCGGAACTGCTTCTGGTGACACTGTCACGGTCGTCAATAACGGCTACATCATCGGTCGTGGCGGCAATGGTGGTGGGTTTGGTGGAAACGGTGGCAACGGTGGTCCCGCACTGTCCATCACCAGCGTCTCTAATGCTGGGGTTTCTATCACCAACAACAGCTATATCGCGGGTGGCGGCGGTGGCGGTGCTGGTGGCGGCCAAGGCGGTGGCGGTGTTGCTGGTGGTAGCCCCGGCAATTGTGGCTCCAACAGCGGAGAGTACACGGGCCTTGGTGGTGGCGGCGGTCGCATTCTTCCCGGCTCTGGTGGCGCAGGTGCTGGCCCGGGCAATAACTACAACGCAATCGGCGGCGGTGCTGGCGGCGGGGGTGGTAACAACCGCTTCACGGGCTTCAATGGCGGTGCTGGTGGTTCCGCAGGTAACAACGGTAGTGGCCCGCAAGAACGCTACGCTGGTGCTGGTGGCGCAGGTTGGGCCGCGACCAGTGGGTCTGTGTGGGATGGCTACGTCAGTGGCGCGGGCGGTGCCGCGATCCAGAAGTCCGCTGGCTACACGCTGGTGAACAACGGAACCATTTACGGGGCAACGTGATGGACCAATACCAACAAGATTTCCAAGCGTGGCTCAAGGCCAACCCGACGCACGATGTTCAGATCAGCCGACTGATTCCTCAATCGATGGGCTTCATGGTTGTTGACGCCGACTTGGAGTCGGACCCGGTCGATGCCGTTTATCGTCTACACGACCCTTCTACAGGTTTGGCTACGCAGGTCTCCGGGCGTGCGGCTGCGGATGCAGAGATTGCAAAGATACGTGAGCGGCTTTTTGCTCTGTTATACGCCCCAGTTCTAGTCGATAAAACCTCGACCCAAGGGGCAGCCGACCCAATCAACTTCAGGTTAAAAATGTAGGGTACACAACATGTTGGACTGGCTGGTTTCCCTGCTGCTGGCGGCTTGTGTCACTTGCGGTGCGGTGTTATTGGCCTACAACATATTGCCAATTTTTTTGTATCTACTGAAATGATTGACCCCATCACCGCATTTGCCACTGCACAGGCTGCGGTGGCGGGCATTCAAAAGGCCATCAAGCTGGGCAAGGACATCAACGGTCTTGTCGGCGAATTTGGGCGGTTCTTTGATGCGCGTGATGTAGTCCAGAAGGCTGCGAACGACGCGGGCAAGTCGGGCAAATCTGACACCGCACGGGCAATGGAGATCGTCATGCAGGCCAACGCCCTGCGAGAAGCGGAGGAGCAGTTGAAACATCAGTTGGTCTACGGCGGATACCCCGAACTCTGGGAGCAGATGCTCCGGGAGCGGATGAAGATTAAACAGGCGCGGGAGAAAGCTGGACGGGCTGCTGCGGCTGAACGCAAAAAGTTGATGGCCCAACGCCTGCTGATGGCGCAGGTCGTCGGCGCTGCTATCACGGTCTGCATCCTTGGCTTCATCATCATCTTCATCGTAAAACAGGCGCTTGAATGAGCGAAGAGAAAACGCAACTGACGGTGCTGGACAGGGTCCTTAGTTATGTGGACTCGCCCTTCAAATTGTTTGCCATCATCCTGATGGCCGTCTTTGCGTTCGTGGGCTACTTCATCTGGCAAAACCAAGCCTTCCTGATCGGGGCCTACAAGGAGCAAAAGAAGCTCCCCAGCATTGCGGAAGACCGGGTGGAGGATGCCGCCGCGCACCTCTTTAAAAACACCGACGCGCAAGTGGTGGCCATCTTCAAGGTCAACCCCATGTTTGGTAACCGCGTGCTGTACCGGGCGTACACCAAGGAAGGACGGGACAAGACCCATGAGGGGTTGGATGTCGGGTTATTCACCGCCAACGTCGCCAATAACAGGGATGTCGTGGCACTCATGGCAAGCGAAGTTCCGTGCGGCCCGTACAAGACCGCTCAATCTGAGATTGGCCTGTGGTATATCGAAAAGGGCGTGACCTACGGGTGCCGCATCAGTGTGCCGCCGGAGCAGGGTAAGTTCGTGGGGCAGATTACGGTGGGCTGGAAGGAAGAGCCGCCGGATGTGGATCAATACCGCGTCCTCTTACAAATTGCAGCAACCATGCTTTCAAGGAGCAAACAGTAATGGAATGCCTTAAACAAATCGCGCCCACTGTCGCTACTGCGCTGGGCGGCCCGCTGGCGGGTATGGCAATCTCCGTTGTCTCCAAGGCCATCGGAGTCGATGAGGACAAGGTCGGGGACCTGATCAAGGACAACAAGCTGACCGCCGAGCAGATCGCGCAGGTCAAGGTGGCGGAGATTGAACTCCAAAAGCAGGCTCAGGAATTGGGCCTGAACTTTGCCAAGCTGGAGGTGGACGACAGGAAGTCGGCTCGTGAGATGCAGGCTACCACCCGGTCTGTTGTGCCGCCCGTGCTGGCTGGACTGGTAACCATTGGCTTTTTTGGCATCCTGATCATGATGCTGCTGGGTAAGGTGGACTCCAACAACCCCGCTATCCTCATGATGCTGGGCAGCCTCGGTACTGCATGGACCGGGATCATTGCTTACTATTTTGGTTCTAGCGCTGGTTCTCAGGCTAAAACTGACCTTCTCTCTAAAGCACCTGCAATCAAATGATGAGCCTCGCCGTCACCCTCGCCAAACTCAAGATCAGCATCGACTGGGTCGAGCCGCTGCAAGAGGTCTTTCATCGCTACGAAATCAACACCCCTGAGCGGCAAGCCGCGTTCATCGGGCAGTGTGCCCATGAATCCATGAACTTCACCCGGCTGGAGGAGAACCTGAACTACTCCGCCGAAGCCCTGATGAAGACTTGGCCGAGCCGATTCCCGACCATGGAGGTGGCCCAGCAGTACGCCCGCAACCCCGAGAAGATTGCCAACAAGGTCTACGGTGGGCGTATGGGTAACGGTACCGAAGAGACCGGGGATGGCTGGCTGTACCACGGGCGCGGGCTGATCCAACTGACCGGTAAGGACAACTACATGCTGGCCTCGGACGCCCTGCGGGAGGACTTCATCCACTCGCCGGATTATGTACTGGTGCCGAAATACGCTGCGCTCACGGCTGGCTGGTACTGGAACAAGCGTCAGCTTAATAAAGAGGCTGATGCTAAAGACTACACCGGGATGACAAAAAAGATCAACGGCGGTACCATTGGCCTGAACGACCGGATCGCGCACATCCAGCATGCGCATGAGGTTATGACCGCTTAAGGGGCACACATGCCGCTGCAAAAACTCCAGCTCAAACCCGGCGTAAATAGAGAATCCACGACGCTGGCAAATGAAGGCACTTGGTTCGAGATGGACAAGGTGCGCTTTCGCTCGGGCTACCCGGAGAAGCTCGGCGGTTGGGTCCGAGATACTGGTACCTACTACAACAACGGCACCTCTTTGGCTCCGGCCACCGGGTCGTTTTGGGGCACCTGCCGTTCGTTGTGGAACTGGGTCACCCTTGCGGGCTATAACCTGATGGGTTTGGGCACGCACCTGAAGTATTACATCCAGCAATCTTCTGGTGGTAACTTTTATGACATCACACCGCTGCGCGACGTAAACGTTATCGCAGCCAATGCCTTCACGACCACCAACGGCTCAACCACGGTCATCGTCAACGACCCGGGCTACGGTGCACGTAATGGCGACTTCGTCACGATCTCCGGTGTAGGCGGCGCAATCAACGGCATTCCGGCTTCCGCGCTGAACAAAGAGTTCCGGATCACCTACATCGATTCATACACGTACAGCATTACGGTGAGTTCGCCAGCCACATCTTCTGGAACCACCGGTGCCGCAACGTTCTCATATCAGATTTCAATCGGTGAAGAAATCTTCACCACGCTCACTGGTTGGGGTGCGGGTGGCTGGGGTGGTGCCACTCTGATTGCTGCAACAACCACGTTGAACGGTACGCTTAATTCAAGCGCTACGACCATCACGGTGGTGTCCACGGCGGGCTTTGCTGCATCTGGCGCAATTGGTATTGAGGGTGAGTACATCACATACTCGGGCATCACGCCAACCACTTTCACTGGTTGCACTCGGGGTGTGGGCAGTACTGCTGTTGCGCACGCGGACGGCACCGCCGTTAATCAATACAGTAGCGCTACCGGTTGGGGCCAGTCCGCTGTTGGCGGCGGTATTGGTGTGCAGTTGCGTTTGTGGAGCCAGACCAACTTTGGTGAGGACCTGATCATCAACCCTCGTGGGGGTTCGTTGTATCTGTGGGCGGTTAACGCCAACCCGCTGATCTACGACCGAGCGTCTTTGCTGTCCCCCACGAGCGCGGGTATCTACCAAACGGACTCTGGCTGCCCCAGCGTTTGTAATGCGGTCACGGTATCAGACGCTTCGCGTTTTGTGATTGCGTTTGGTTGCAACGACTACGGCTCCGTTACACTTGATCCGCTGTTAATTCGCTGGTCTGATCAGGAGAATTACGCGCTCTGGAACCCTGCCGCCACCAATCAGGCGGGCAGCTATCGCCTCTCCACCGGCTCCAGCATCGTTGCGCATCAGCAAACACGTCAGGAGATCTTGGTGTGGACCGATGCGGCGCTGTACTCCATGCAGTACCTTGGCCCGCCGTATGTGTGGGGCTTCCAGATTCTGGGTTCAAACACGTCTATTGCTGGACCGAATGCAGCCGCTACGGCATCCAACATCACGTACTGGATGGGTCTGGATAAGTTCTACATGTACTCCGGTCGTGTGGAGACGCTCTATTGCCCGCTGCGCCAATACATCTTTGGCGACATCAACCTTCAGCAGCAGTATCAGTTCTTTGCCGGTACCAACGAAGGCTACAACGAGGTTTGGTGGTTCTACTGCTCGGCCAACTCCACGGTGATTGACCGCTACGTCATTTATAACCACCTTGAGCGCATCTGGAGCTACGGCAATCTGTCGCGTTCCGCATGGTTGGATACGCCCCTGCGCGACTTCCCGTCGGCTGCAAACTACCTGAATCAGTTGGTCTATCACGAAAGCGGTGTGGACGACGGTACCACCAACCCGCCCAGCCCGATCAGTGCGTATATCCAGTCCGCCGACTTCAACATTGGTGATGGGCACAACTACGGCTTTGCGTGGCGGATGATCCCGGACATCACGTTCGATGGCTCATACGTCAACAACCCGCAGGTCACGTTCACGTTGCGTCCGCGTCAGAACCCCGGTGCCAACTACAGCACTGCGGATACCCCGACGGTGACCAGCGCGCAGAATTATCAAGGCCAGCGTAACTACACGGTGCAGCAGTTCACTCAGATTGTGTACACCCGCATCCGTGGGCGGCAGATGGCGTTCAAGGTCAGCTCTGACGGTTTGGGTGTGAACTGGCAGTTGGGTGTTCCGTCTATCGATGTTCGTCCTGATGGGCGGAGATAACGCATGACCTTGATTGTCACGTCCGAATTTGAACTCAATCGGGTTGTTGCGCCACGCCTGCCGACAGCGCCAGCTCAATATGAGCCGCGCTTTCATGATCAGTACTCCGATGTGCTGCGCCTGTACTTCAACCGACTCGACAACATTCTGGGTCAATTGGTGGCTTCTATGGAAACAATCCCAGTATCAATCGGTGGCACCAACGTAGATGCTTTTGGACGGCTGCGGGTCAGCCAGCCCTACACCCTGTTTGACAGCCAGAACCGCTACGCGGCGGACAACCAGTTTGATGTGGCAACGACCGGGACGGGCACCACCACATTCCTCTCAGACGAGGCTGCGGTCAAGATGGAGGTCACTGCGGGCGGCGTGGGGTCGGTTAAGCGGCAGTCCTACCGCTCTTTCCCCTACCAGCCGGGTAAGGGCCTGCTGGTGCTGATGACGTTCGTGATGGACGGCAATCAAAGCCTGAACCTCACCCAGCGAGCGGGCTACTACAACGACAGCAACGGCGTGTTCTTTCAGCGTGTGGATGGCACGTATGCGTTTGTGCTACGGTCCTCTGTCACTGGCTCCCCTTCCGATGCGCGCACTGTCACTCAGGCTAACTGGAACGGCGACAAGCTCGATGGCACCGGGGCATCAGGGTTAACCCTTGATCCGTCCAAGGCGCAGATTCTGTGGATGGACTTTGAATGGCTGGGTGTTGGCTCCGTGCGCTGCGGGTTCATCATCAACGGCGAGTACATCGTCTGCCACACGTTCAACAACGCCAACGAGATCACCAACGTATACATGACCACGGCTATCCTGCCTGTGCGTTACGAAATTAGTACGGCTACATCAGCAGTTGCAGCTTCCATGAAGGCCATCTGCTGCTCGGTGGTCTCAGAAGGTGGCTTTGAGCAAACATCCATCGACCACGTGGCGCGGCGCACCACGATCCTTGGCACCATCGGGACGACCTTCTTGCCGGTGGTCTCGATCCGGCTGGCCTCTGGGCGTACGGGAGCGGTGGTGCTACCCAACCGGGTTCAGGTGTTGCCGACCACCAGCCAGAACTATGAGGTGGCGCTGGTCAAGAACCCCACCCTGACGGCGGCCACTTGGGCGGCTACGGTGCCTTCGGACTCAAATGTGGACTATGACGTAGCTGCCACTGCCATGACGGGGGGCACGATTGTCCAGACCGATTACGTCACGGCCTCCGGATCGGGTGGGGTGGGGCCGACCAGCGATCCTACCGGGTACAACTGGGACCTCCAGTTGGGGGCGTCCATTGCCGGGGTGAGCGACGTTTACACGGTTGCCGTCCGGACGGTTTCCGGTGCTACGACCGGAGACGTGGTGGGTTCTCTGTCCTTTTACGACCTAACGCAGTAATTGAACAGATAGCACCCCCATGATACTATTGATTAACCCCTGTCACGCGAGGCGCTCATGAGCCTGCAAATTGCCGCACAACATCTTGCCTCCAAGGGCCGTGGCCCCGACACAGAACTCGTCCATATGTCCATGGATGAGATCAAGAGCCTTCAAGCGCTTGCCAAGGCACACGGTGGATCGCTGACCATCAACCCCGACACGGGGCTTGCTGAAGCTGGGTTCCTCTCCAGAATTCTGCCGATGGTTGCGGGTATAGGGCTTACTGCTTTTTCTGGTGGTGCGTTGTCTCCAATGATGGCCGGTCTAATTACTGGTGGCGTGACTGGGGCTGCCACTGGCAGTTTGAAGAAGGGCTTGATGGCTGGCCTTGGCGCTTATGGTGGCGCAGGCTTAATGAGTGGTTTGACGGGCGCAGCAGCGACGACGGTTCCAGAAGGTGCTCAACTAGCCGCTGGAGCAGGAGACCCCACGGCGGGCATGAACGCCATGTCTGGGTTTGATCAGATTGGCTCAGGTTTTAAAGGTCTGACCACTGAAGCTGGTCGTAATGCCTTCATGCAGAACATTGGCGGCCTAAAAGGTCTGGCGCAATACGGCGGTGCTGCTGCCGCACCGTTGTTGTTTGGCGGTGACCCCGCAAAGCCGCCCACCGCAACCCCTTCTGCACCGCAGGTCCCGCTGCAGTTCAACGCCAACGCGGTCTCTCCGACTCCGCAGCCTGATGTGCCTGTGTATGGGCAGATGGATCAGGACTTTGGGCGTCAACAGCAGTACTTCAACCCGACGTATACCATCGCGCAGCGGCCCACTACTGCCACCCCGATGCCCATGATGGCTGACGGCGGCCCGGTCGAGAACATGTCGATGCGCAACGAGGCTGAGATGATGATGGCCAACGGCGGGCAAATGTACGCAGGGGGTGGTCTCTCGCATCTGGGTGATTACTCTGACGGTGGCCGTCTGCTGCGTGGTCCCGGTGATGGCGTGTCGGATTCCATCCCTGCGGTGATTGGGCAAAAGCAGCCCGCCCGTCTGGCGGATGGCGAGTTCGTGGTGCCTGCGCGTATCGTCTCTGAGTTGGGCAACGGCTCGACCGAAGCAGGTGCGCGCAAGCTGTACGCCATGATGGACCGTGTGCAGAAGGTTCGCGGGCAGACTACTGGCAAAGGTAACGTCGCCAAGAACTCGCGGGCTGATAAATATCTCCCGGCATGAACATCTCTCTGGTCCCGCACGGAGGAGTAACAGCGCTGATCCCGGCGCTGCTTCCGTATTTGCAGACCTCTGTTGCATGGGCGCGGGGTCGAGTTACGGCGGATGACATCATCCAGATGGTGTTGTCTGGTCAGATGCAGTTGTGGGTGGCGCACGATGCTCAGGTTATTTATGGGCACGTGATCACGGAGATCAAACAGTACCCCCGCTGCAAGATGCTCACCGTGCAGTACTGCGCGATGGAGCCGGGGACGCTGAGTCAGGTTGAAGATGTGATGCAGGATGTGGCGTCACGGTTTGCTAAAGACGCTGGCTGTGCTGGCATCGAATTCGTTGGCCGCCCCGGATGGCGCTCAACTGCACACAAATATGGTTATGAGGTACAGAGCGTGATGTACCAGAAATTCTTTGAGGTGGCCCGATGATCATTCCAAGCAAATTTGATGGCTACGGTGAAGGTGGTCGCCTCACCAGCACGCGCCGGGTTTATGACGGCGGTGGCTCTTCTCAGCCCTCTACGCAGACTCAAATTACGGAACTGCCTGATTGGGCCAAACCGTATGCACAAGAGACGCTGGCAAAGGCCAAGGCCGTAACTGCTACTCCATATCAACAGTACAACGCTCCGCGTATTGCCGGGTTCTCCCCGCTGCAAGAGCAAGCCATGCAGACCACTGCTGGTATGCAACCGTCCATGATGGGGCAGTTTGGTGGTCAACTGGCTGGTGCCGCTTCGCTTGGCGCACTGGGTACCCAGTACCGCCCGTTCCAGATGGGCCAATTCACTTCTGGGCGCGCAGCTCAGTACATGAATCCGTTTGTTGAAATGGCGATGGAGCCACAACTGCGGGAGGCTCAGCGGTCTTCTGAGATGCAGCGCATGGTTGACCAAGCACAGGCTACCCGTGCCGGTGCGTTTGGTGGCTCCCGTCAGGCTATTGTTGAAGCAGAGCGTCAACGCAATCTGGGGACCCAGTTGGGTGACATCCGCGCCCGTGGGTACCAAACCGCCTTTGATCAGGCGCAGCAGAACTTTGCCCGTGAGCAGCAGCTTCGTGAGCAGTCCCGTCAGTTCGGGGCTGGCCTTGGCATGCAGGGCTTTCAGACCGCGCTGCAGGGTGCTGGTCAATTGGGTGCACTGGGAGGTCAGGAGTTTGGCCAACAAAAGGATATCATTGGTCTGCAGAGCCAACTGGGTGGCCAACAACAAGCGCTGCGTCAGCAAGGTCTGACTCAGGCGTATCAGGACTTCCTGAACGAGCAGAACTACCCGTACAAGCAGTTGGGCTTCATGTCCGACATGATTCGGGGTCTGCCGCTGGGTCAGCAGAGCACAGCGCAGGTGTATCAGGCACCGGGTAGCCTCACGGGTCAGATCGCTGGTCTGGGCACCGGCCTGCTCGGCCTATCCGCTGCGGGCAAGATGTTCAGCGAGGGTGGTGAAGTTGATGGCTACGCCGAGGGCGGCGATGTCACGAGCCAGTACAACGTTGATGACATCATCTCCAGACTGAGTGACGCTCAGCTCCAGCAAGCGCGCATGGCGGCGCTCAATAGCCGGGACCAGCAGCGTCTTGAAATGATTGATGGCGAGCTTGCTCAGCGCATCTCCATGCGTGCTGGTCTGGGCGGTGCGTTCAACATGCTGCCGGAAGACACGCAGGACAACATCATCACGGCTGCTGGTGGTGGCATTGTGGCGTTGGCTGGTGGTGGAGAACCCACCCAAGAAGAAATTGAAGCCGCCAAGAAGCCGTATGTTGGCACGCCCATGATTGTGCGTCCTCGTGGGAAAGAATATGGCGAGAGCAAATTCTGGTCGGGCATCAGTGAGGCTTTGATCCCGTCTACTTATGCAGTGGATCGCCCTGCTGCCGCTGCAATTCCTGATGTGGGTCCCTACGACCGGGCAACCGCTACGCGTCGTGCAGATTACGCCGCTCCTGCCGCCCCCGCCGCTCCTGCCGCCCCCGCTAAGAAAGAAGGTGGTGGGGACAGCGGCATCAGTGCCGCACTGGCTGAAATCGCCAAGCGCTCTGGCGCTTCGGAGCGCTCCATCAAGAGCATGTTTGAGGACTACAAAAAGTCGTTTGAAGCTGAGAGCGCTGCTGACATGAAGTCCATGTTGGACATGGTGGAGAAATCCACTGGCGGCTCCAAGAAGGTGAAAGAAGAATCGATTGGCCGCGCGCTGGCTGAGTTTGGTTTCAAGTGGGCCGCATCGGCTGCTAAACCCGGGGCGCGTTTCCTTGGTAGTGCGTCTGAGGCTTCGCCCACTCTGACCGCTTCGCTGGCTGAAAGCGCCAAGCTGGCCCGCGAGATGGATGAGAACGACCTCAAACTGCGCATGAACCTCAAGCAGTTCCAAATCGCGCAGCGCGCGGGCAACCGCAAAGAGGCACTGGCTGCCGCTGCTCAAGAGCGTATGCTCCTGCAAAACCAAGCCCAACTGGAACTGCGTCGTCAGGAACTCGCGTTGGAGGGCGGCTACAAACAGGGCATGCTGGGTCTGCAACAAAAAGATCTTGCACGTAAAGAAGCTGCTGAGAAAACTCGTGGTCTGTCCGCTGCCGCTGCTGGGCTGCGCGCTCAGGCATCGGTCATGGAAGTGGGTCGCAAGGCTGGTCTGGACTTTGATAACTCCCGCAGTGCTCGTGACCTCATGAAGCAGCTTACGGAGCAGCACGGCCCTGAAAAGGCCAAGTACCTGTACAACCAGCAGCGTCGTGCTTACATCAGCGAAGCCACCCAAGGTGCCCGAGAGCAATCTGAGGGTAACCTCCAAGCCCGAAGCGTCTATGATCTCCTGAGCGCGGAGTAACCCATGATCGTCAACCTGCCGAAGTTGGGGCCTGTTGAGTTCCCCGATAACCTCACGTCTGAGCAGTACGACGATCTGGTTGGGCGGCTCGCGGCCAAATACGACTTCCGACTCCCCAAACCGGAGGCCAGCCTTGGCACGATTGCCAAGCGCGGTTTCATGCGCGGGCTGGGTGAATTGGGTATCGCCGCTGGGGATGTGATTCCCGGCATGGTGGGGAGCGCTCTGGGCTTTGAGGACTACGGCCGCCGCCAGATGAATGAGGCTGCTGCCACCCGTGCGGAGCTTGAGAAGAAGTACCCCACACGCTTCAAATCCTACACTGAGGTCTCCAGCCCGTTTGAAGCTCTGGAGTATGCGGCTGAGACAGCGGGCGAACTGCTGCCCACGATTGGCACGTCCATCATCCCCGGTGTTGGTGGTGCTGTAGCGGGTGGCCGTCTGGCTGGTCAAGCTGCACTGCGTGCGGCTCAAGCCGCTGGCCCTGCCTCTCGCGCTGCTCTGGCTGGTGTGGAGAAAGCCGCTGAAGTTGGCGCACGCCGTGGTATGTATGGCGGTGTGTTCCTTGGCTCCTACGCGCAGAACACGCCGGAGATCTTTGAGGGCATCTATCAAGAGACCGGCAAACTTGAAGCGGGCATCGCTGCCCTGACGGGTGGCCTGAGTGCATCGCTGGATTCGATTCTGCCCGCCAAGGTGCTGAACACGCTGGGTGGCTACGGCAAGATGAAGCTCATTGAAGAGCTGGCCAAGAAGTCCGGTGCCGCCCCCGTTGCGTGGAAGACGATTGGCATGGAAGCCGCCAAGGTCGCTGGCACTGAGGGTCTGACTGAAGCCGCTCAAGAAGCGATTGGCGTATACGCCCAGAAGCTGGCGGGTAGCACTGAAGACCTGCTGTCTCCTGAGAACATCCAGAACTACAAAGAGGCGTTCGTCAAGGGCGCTGTGGGTGGTGGCCTGTTTGGTGCCCCTGCTGGTGTATCTCGCTACCGTACAGAGAAGCGTGAATTTGCCGCTGAGGAAGCGGCCCGTCGAGCGGCAGAGGCTGCCCCTGCTACTCCCGAAACTGCTGAGACCGCAGCAGAAATGCCAGCGCTTCCGGCTCCAGAGACTTATCCTGCACTCCCGGCTCCGGAAGCGGCGGTTCAGCCGCCCGAGACCTCCACCGATGTGCCCACCATTACCCCCGGTGCACTGGAGCAGATTCAACCCACTGAGCCCATTACTGAGCCTGCTGAACCTGTGGTGCGTGAAAACATCACGAAGACGCTCGGCCTGAACCCGAGGTCTAAAGTTGGCCGCGCTGTGGCAGCGCTTGATCTGAACACACCCGAAGGCGTGAGCGCGCTTGTTAAGACGCTGGAAGACCCGGCGTTCATGGGCAAGATCAATGAGGCAGCGTACGACAACCTGATCTCTCAGCTCGACCCCGCGCAAGTGGAAGCCGCCCGTGCGGAACTGAAAGGAGCCCCCAGTGCTGCAGGACCTATCGAACAGCCAAGTGGAGCAGGCGTTGGCGTGGCTGGCGAGCCCGTTGGTGGAGCCGCCCCCGCAGGAGTTGGAGCACCTGAACCAGATGGAGTGGTTCCTGCTGCAGCGGATGTTGGACAGCCTGTTGCAAGAGAAGCAGAGCAGCCCGGTGCAGTAACTGAGCCGGTTGTTGAAGAACCCAAAGTCCGCAAGCCCCGCGCCAAAAAGGCCGCCCCGGCAACGACGGCGGCTGATGTCACCAAGGTCAAGGCGCTGGACAGCCAGAAGCTGACTCCGCAGGAGCGGGACGCCCGTGCTTATTTCGGGCGCTTGGATACCGACACGGCACTGCGCACCATCGCCAACGATCTGGTGCTGCAGCCCACCGCGTACCGTAACGCCAAGATGAAGGCGTTTGAGAAGACCGCCGAAGGCGCGGAGCCGATGTTCGCTACGGAGCGCGAAGCGGAGATGTTCCGGGGCCAAGGTGGTGTGCACGCCAAGAACGCTGAGGCATGGGCACGTGCCAATCTGGCACCGGAGAAGGTCGCCTATCTGGACCAGTGGATCGCGCAGTACACCAAGGAGGACCAGAAGTCCGCCAAGTACCGCAAGAAGCTGGAGAAGCAGCAGGCCACCAAGGCCGCGCTCAAAGAAGATGTTGAAGCGCAGACCAGTGAGCTGACCACTGAGCAAGAGCTTAAGAACTACGGCATCAAGGCCAAGGTCCGCACGCGCAAAGAGGCGCGCAAGCTGGCTGAGCGTGCCATCCGGGATATGGGTGAGGTGGCTGAGGACTTCATGCCCATCATCGACTCCGATCTGGACGCTTTGCTGGCATCCCCGGAGATTGCCTCCCTGTCTAACTCGTTGCACCCTGCGGTTGAGGCAGCGCTTGAACAGGGCAACCTGTCGCGGGCACTCGGTCTGTTTGCTGATTCAATCAACCAGCCCCGGCTGGCCAAGATCGCTGAGGCGCTGGCCCCGCTGCTCAAGGATGTGAAGGTCGTGTACGGTGCTGAGCGCGCCATGTATGACCCCAAGTCCAACACCATCTACCTACCTGATGGGGCCACGGACTACGAACTGATGCACGAAGCGTCCCACGCGGGGCTGTCGCACGTCATTGATAACCCGTCGCACCCTGTAACTCGGCAGCTCCAAAAGATCTTTGATCAAGTCAAAGCGGACATCGACGGTGCGTATGGCGCGAAGAACCTGCAGGAGTTTGCAGCAGAGATTTGGAGCAACGAGGACCTGCGCACCCAGTTGAAGGAGAAGCGCTCGGACGTGCCCACGATGTCCCTGTGGGACAAAATCATGCGAATTGTACGTCGCGTGCTGCGCCTGCCTGATCGCACTGAGCCTACGTTAGACCAGATTGACAAGCTGCTCAACAGCATCGTGAGCGCCCCGCCGGATACCCGTGCAGGTGATACCCTGCATGCGGGTGCCATCCCCACCCCCAATATGGCCCAGCGCATCATGTCCGGGATGGACAGTGTGTTGCAGAACCAAGCGGGCATGACCCCGGAGCGCGCCGCCAACTTCTTGGCCAACCTTGAGCGTACGGGGCTGACCCTGCGGCAAGCGGCGCAGCGGTTCCTGAACCTGTCTGCGTTGGGGCAGGTGGGTGAGCGGATTGTTGGGCGTGACGCAGTCACGTTTGCTGACACCGTCAACGAGATGGCGGGCTACCGTGAGAACCTGATCGAGAAGCTCACGCCGCTGGACAAGCGCCTGCAGGAATACACGATGGACCCCGAGTTCACCAAGTGGACGAAGATGGTTCATGAGCACACCCGCGAGGATGTGAATCCGGAAGCCCCCGCCAGTAAATACAAGGGCGCGCCCGAGAAAGAGGCACTGCATAAGCAGTACAGCAAGGACTTCAACTCTCTGTCCGATAAGGGCAAGAAGCTGTACCGCGATCTGTTTGCTTCTTACAAGCAGTTGTTCAAGGAACTGCAGTCGTCTCTGTACGCCAACTTGGTGGAAGCCCATGCTGAGGGTACCCCTGAGCGTAAAGCTGCACTGGGTGCCTACGAGAAGGTGATTGGCATGATCATCTCCAAGGGCGTGGATCACTATGCGCCTTTGTACCGGCAGGGTACCTTCTGGCTGGAGTACAAGAACAAAGACGGTGAGATTGCCCGTGAGCTGTTCAACAGCCAGATTGAGCGTACCGCCGCCCGTGCTCGCCTTGAGAAGGAAGGCAATACGGACTTTGATGAGTACATGAAGGCCGAGAGCACCATTGCCCGTCGCGCCCCCAGCGGCACTATCGCTGGTCAGATCATCAACATCATGAAAGAAGGCGGTGTTGAGGACTCTGCGATTGATAAGTTCTTGGAGCTTATCGTCAGCACCATGCCGGAGACCAGCGTCCTGAAGTCGTTCACGGCGCGTAAGGGCACCTTGGGCTACCAAGAAAACGCCGCCACGGCATTCCGCAACGTCACCAACAACTTAGTTGGCCAGCTCTCGCGCATGCGTTACTCCGACAGGCTGCAAAAACTTCTGGACAACATGAGCCAGAAGACGCAGGAGCTGCGCGGTGAAGATGCCGTGCGTGCCTCAGAACTTGTCCGTGAGTTTGAGTCGCGCTATCAGTTTGCCATGAAGCCAACCGTTGAGGCTTGGGCACGGTGGGCCAGCGGCGGCGCGTTCTACTACAACCTAGCGGGTAACATCTCGTCGGCTGCGGTCAACTTGTTGCAGACCCCCATGGTGGTGCTGCCTCAACTGGGTGGTACGTATGGCTACACGGCTGCTGCCAAGGCGCTGCTGGCCGCAACACGTCTGTACTCTGGTTCCGGGTTCAGCCGCGACATCACTGACATCAACGGTGAGACAGTGCAAGAGCGGGCCATGATGTCGGTGGAGAACCTTGTCAATTCCGGCAGGGCACCGCAGTATGAGGCATTGGTCAAGCGTCTTAAGGATCTTGGTTTCCTGCAAACCTCGACCGCCCGTGATGCGCTTGAGGCATCCAACATGCCCAACGCTGAGAAGGGCAGCCTCAAGTCCATGGCGGAGAAGACCGCCCTGTACTCCTCGTTCCTCTTCCACCACGCCGAACGGATGAACCGTGAGGTCACGGCTGTGGCTGCCTACGATCTGGAGATGGCCAAGCTGAGAGCGCGGGGTATCACGGGGGATGCTGCAGTGCAGCAGGCTATCGACAAGGCTGTGCGCATGGTGGAGTTCACGCACGGTGCAGGCCACACGGAGTCGGCCCCCAGCATCACCCAGCAGGGTCTGGGTAAGGTGCTCACGGTGTTCAAGCGGTTCGCGTTCACCATGTATTACATGTTGTTCGATACGATCCGCCGCTCGCTACCGGTGCCTCCTGATGCCACAGATGAACAACGTGAGCTGGCCTCTGCCGCCCGTCGTCAGTTGGCGGGCATTTACGGTATGGCCGCGATCTTCGCTGGTGTGAAAGGCATCCCGCTGTACTGGGTGGCTGAGGCTGCCTACAACGCGTTTGCGGATGACGATGAGGATCAGTTCGATGATGTGATGCGCCGCTACCTTGGGGAGTTCTTCTTCAAAGGCCCGGTCAACTACATCACCAACCTTGGCATCGCAGACCGTGTGGGCTGGACCGACCTGATCTACCGCGACCAGAAGGGTGACAAGGCCGATGCCTCTGCGCTGTCCCAGATTCTGGAGAACGTGCTGGGTGCCCCGTACGCCATCGTGAACAACATGTTCCGGGGGCAGGAGCTGATTGCTGAGGGGCAGTTCTATCGCGGCATGGAGACCATGCTGCCCGTTGCCTTGAAGAACCCCATGAAGGCCGTGCGCTACGCGTCGGAGGATGCCCGCACCCTGCGGGGCGATCTGGTGGGTGAAGTCAATGGCTACAACGCCGCCATGCAAGTGCTGGGCTTTGCTCCTGCTGACCTGCTGACCAAGTACGAGGAGAACGCGTACATCAAGGGCCGGGAAGACGCCACGGTCGGTCAGGCCAAGAAGCTGCTCAAGCAGTACTACGTTGCACTCAACATGGGCGATCAGGAGCGCATGGACGCCATCGAGGACAAGCTCTTTGCCTTGGGCGATAGGCACCCCGACTTGAACATCTCTGCGGACACCATCAACAGATCGGTGAAAGCCCGAGACGCACTGTCCAAGGACATGTACCAAGGCGTGCAGATCAACAAGCGCATGCGCAACGAGCTACTGGATGCCGCTGACGACATCTACAAATAAAAAATCCCCGGGGGGTTAGCCCGGGGATCAAAACAAGGAGAGAGTACAGCAACTACAGAAATGAGGAGACCAAGTTGCTGAGCGAACTGTAGCACACGGTCATTTAATCCGCCAGAACCTCACTCCGTAGGTGCCTCTCTCCTTTGAGAAACGGTGTCTCACCACCATTCCTCGCTCTTTGGCTGTTTGTTCAATATCCTTCGCCAGCGTATCGGGTGTCAGCGTAGGTATATAAAACGAACTGCCAACTGCGAATTTGTGCCATTCTATTACGACTGGCACTCCGCTATTCAGTATCGTCATCAGACGGAGAAGGTAATGGGGATTTGTCCTCCGGGTCCAACTCCGTTGCCTTCGCACAGTCGATGACCAGTGCGTTCACAGGCGGCGTGGACATGTCGGACCCCCGGGACAGCGCCTTCTTGAGGGAGCCTTGGCAGGCACCGAGTTTGTACAGGTCATCCACCAGCCCCTTGTAGGAGATCTGGTTTTCACTGCACCACTCGCGCAGAACTTTGGTGGTGATGAACAGCAGCTTGGTGTCCGGCTCATACCGGGTGATCAGCTCCCCCCTTGGTTCGCGCACGGGTGCCGAGGTCAGCCCGGAGCGCTTGTCGATGGCGCTGCTGACGACCAACATATTGTTGTTGTGCTGGTTCAGGAACAGGCCCAGATGTGCCAGCGGACCGACCACCCCGGGGCGCACCTCCACCCGCATGCGGCCCAACTCCTTGACCGCCCACTCATACACCTTGGCCACGTCGATGTTGTGCAGGCCCACCTTCTTGGTGATGATGCCGGAGGTGATGGCGCAGGCTGCCGTGGCAGACCAGAACCGCTCCCGCTGCGTGAACCCCGCTGCCTTGTCCAGCTTGCGCTGCACCTTCAGGAGTAGCTTCTTGACCTCCGGCAGGTTGGCGATCACGTAGCGCATGAACACCTCACCCGCCACCCCGTAGTTCTCATGCATCGGGAGGAAGGCTTCGTCGGACTGCATCTTGGACATGTTGTCGGTCTTGCTGACCGAGAACTCCAGTATCCGCATCAGTTCGCCCTCTGGAAAGTCCTTGAGGTTGAACAACTGATCGTACAAGCTCTTGTTACCTGATGTAATGGCGATCAAGGCCCAGCGCAGGAGGTTGCTTCGCTCCGCGTTTGTCTGAGACTGCATCCGGTTACGCCCACGACCGTGCGTGATGTTGTAGGCCATATCGCTGACCTCTTCATCCGCCATGTTGGTCAGCTCATCGATGGTGGCAGGCAGGCTACCCAGCACCGAAATCCGGTGGATGCGGGCCAGATACTTATCCTGCTGGTTCAGTATGGTGTCCACCGGGCGGCCCCAGATGCTGTTGACCATGTGCTGAATGGTGGTCTTGCCGACGCCCGAGCCGTTGTTGGTCAGGTGGATGATGGCACCGCTGAGCTTGGTGAACTTAAAGAGCGCGGAGCCAAACCCGGCAAACAGAGTGAACGCTCGCACTTCGTTGCCTTCACCTGCGTAGATGTTGGCGACTTTGGCCCATTCCGCCACGGTGCCCTTCTTGGAGTACGCAGTTGCCACATCTGCCGTAGCGCTTGAGGAGGGGCTGTATGCCACCCCGGTGGCAGAGATTTCGCGGTTGCCCACAACGAACTTGGTGTCGTTCTCGTGCCAGCCAAACTGTTGGCGTGCCTTCTCTGCCTCACTAACTTGTTGCAGCTCATTGACCCAACGTGTTACGTAACCCATAAGCCCATCCAGTTTTGCGTTGTATGCAGCGACTCCTTGAAACGCCAGCACATCCCGGAACTTATCCCGCGACGTTACGCTGGCCAGCGGACAGGAGAACTCCTGTATGCCATCTTTTGGCATGTGCAGGCGCATCCACAGGGACTCGCCCACATCGGGATCTTTCAGACGCTTGACCACATACAGGTCGTACTCATACACAAGCTCGTCCTGCGGTTCGTCGTCTTCGTCGTCGTGGTTCTTTTTCTTCTTGTCCCCCGGCATGCCGCGCTTGTACACGCCGCCGTTCTTTCCCCGGAAGTAGGGGAAGGGGTATTCCGGAATCTCCACCGTGACCTCTTCTTCCAGCACGGCGTTGCGCATCACGATGATGTTGTCCTCGGCTTTGGCTTCGGCAATGGAGGCACCGATCTGAATGGGAGAAGTGATCTTGCCCCGGTTCGGGCATTCGTCGCATACCCCGGGGTTCAGGCCGTGAAAGGTGGCGCACTTATAGGGCTTGCCGATCAGCATGTCGGCTTTGGTCTTGGTCTCCGCCGGGTCGTACTCGGGGTGCCCATGTGAGATCTTGTGGATTGCCAGTTCCCCGTCTTCGCAGTTCACAGCGATGGACAGGCCCGCACGCCACAAAGGTTCTTCGGTTTCTTCTTGGTTCTGATAGATGCGCACGAGTTGTGCGCATCCTTTACCTTGGGCGCTCTTGCGCATGATGGTCCCGAAACGGGACACACTGTTGCCCATCAAAGCGCGGGTGGTGGCATCGATTGGGCGCTTGGGCACGCTCTTTGAGAAGGGCGAGTCCTCTTCACCTTCATCCGCCCCGATGCCCACGATGCTCTGGAATCTGCTCAACGTAGTAGGTTGAGAGATGATCATCACATCTACTGGCTTGGGCGGCGAGTCCTTGTAGTTCAAGGTCTCCGGGATACGCAGGATGCGCGCTGCATCTGCGGTCACTGCCGGGTCTGCCTTGAGGCTGTACGCAGCGCAGAACTTCTTGAACGCTTCGGCTGTGGGCTTCCAGTCGTTGTAGAAGATCGGCTCTGTCAGGGGCCAGTACGCGTGGATACCGCGCCCGGAGTTGACGATGGTCGGCCTTGGCAGTCCGGTCACCTTGACGAAACCTTTGAGAGCTTCGATGGCGTCGAGTTGTGTTTCGTAGGGCTTGTCCTCGCCGCAGTCCAAATCCAACCAGAAGGATTTAAACCACTTGGCGTTCTGCGCTGTGCGCCCCTCCGTGGGGCTGAGGTACTTGGCACACCCAAAGTAGGTGTCATACCCCTGCGCGATCAAGCCATCAACTACACCGTCGATCTCATCAACTGTCTCTACAAAAGTTTGCCGGGGTGCACCTTTCTTCAAGCCAACCACACAGTACAACCCTTCCTCTGCCAAAACAGAAGAGAGAAAAGGAATCCGTGAGGTCATGTTCGCTCTGGTTGCAAGCCCACTACTGGCGGTAGTGGACCGGGATTATTTGGGTTGGGACTTAAAAAACGCGACCAGCTCTTTGAGCCGTTCGCGGGTCTTGGGGTGAGGCATGCTCTTGCCCAAAAACCACAAGTAGATCACCTGCCGCGACACACCAAGGTACTCAGCTACATCCGGTACGGGGATGTCACGGGCAATGCAGATGCGCCCAAGCTGCACACCAATATGCGATTGGTCTGCCTTCTTGTTGGCATCCGCGAATTTACGGGAGTAACCTTTGTTGTTCATGGTATGGGTGGGGGTACTCGCTGCACTGTGCCGAGGTCGTCAACCCCGGTGAAGTGTGACGCACACAGCATCCGCTTTCCCCCCGAACTCCTTACTCAGCCCAGTCGTCAAGGATAGCCGACACGTCCTTGGGCGCTGCCTTCTTGGCGCGCTTGACAGGCTCCTCAGCCACTTCCTCAGCTTTCATTTTGGCGGGCGCGGGCGCGGGTTCATCATCTGCGGGCTTGGCCGCGATGGCTTTGGGCTTGGCCCCGTCCATGGCTGCCGGGGTCTGGCTGATAGCGGCCTTGGCTTCAGCGCTGCGGCCCTTCTCTTGGCAGTTGGCCAGTTCATCAGCCTCCAGAGGGCGCACGGCCTTGAAGGTCAGCTTCGGCGTGGCGCTGGCGGTATCAAAGCGCATCTCGGTGACCACTGCGGTGACGGGCAGGCCGTGACCGCCCAAGAACTTAGCGTATGCCTGCATGGGCATCTTGCCGTTCTCAGCGCTGCCAAAGATCGACTGCGCCGGGAGGGTCAGTTGGTACACATCACCTTGCAGATCATTCTCCAGCATCACAGCCATGCGCTGGCTGAAACGGCACGCACGACCGCCGCCCTGTTTAGCAGAGCCAGCGATGTTCTGGGGGCACGATGCGCACTTGGACGCTTGGGGTTCAGACACTTTGGTGTCGGGGGAGACGCCGTCGTTAGACCAGCAGTCGGGGGAGATGTTCTTGCCTTCTTCATAGTCACCCGCGTAGAAGCTACGCGACACGTTGGGGTTGGCCGCCACGATCACGATGTTCATGGAGCGGTCTTCGTTTTGGGCAACTTCTTTGCCGTCCACGATCATGCGGAACACACCACCACGAATGGAGATGCGTTTGCCCGAGGCGCCGTTGCCACCCATCAGGGCTTTGGTGGTCTCATCAAGCTCAAGGGTGCGCAGGTGCGCGGGCAGGGTGTTACCGCCTTTGGAAAACAGGGTCATCTCACTCATCTTCAGCTCCATTCAGTTGGGGTTTGGTTTGGGTTTGGGTCAGTGCTTCGATGTCGGCGCGTTTGAACCGCACCTTGTTGCCAACACGGAAGTGCGGCACTTTCCCTTCGCGCACCATGTTGTAGATCGTTTGCCGGGAGACGCGCAGGAACTGCGCAACCTCCAAGACCGTCATGTTTTCAGTTTGCACTTGAACTTCTCCTTATGGTAACTGCGTACCGACTATCGACGTTCATGCCCGGGGGCATCATGTCGGGGTTCTCATCCAGTAGTTGCTTCATCGTGGTCTGACTGATCCGCTTTTCCAGCAGCTCAGGCATGTTGTGTTCCATGATGAACTTGTGCATGGAGTTCCAGTCGCCAGTCCAGTAACGGGTCTTCACTGTACGGATGACGGTTCCATGTTGCGTCTTGAGGCTGTCAGCACCGATGGTCTTGCAGAGGTCAAGCAGCTTGCCCTCAATCACTTCCATCTGTTCCTTGATCACCCCATCTTGCTCCTCATACTCGCGCAGGAGCTGTGCTCTCTTATCGCGCATCTTCACGTATACGGTGACAAGTCTGTCAGCCGATATGTCTTCGGTCATGCTGTACTCCTTATCTCATTTATGAGGTCAATGATAGCGACAAATTTGACAATGTCAATCTCCTTTCATCTCAGTATTTCCCCGTAGAGGTCAACCACCTTGTGGTGGATGTCCACCTTGTTGCGCAGCATGGCGTACATGCGCTTCTCAACTCCGCTGCCCTGCAGGTGCACGACCATGGAGGGGTTCTTCTGTCCCGCCCGGTGCACCCGTGCGTTGCACTGCAGGTACGTCTCCACGGACATCACAGGTGACCAGTACACGATGGTGTTAGCCGCGTGCAAAGTGACACCGTGTGACGCAGCTTGAGGCTGGATGACCAGCACCTGCGGGTCCGCCTTGGTCTGAAAGCGCTGAAAGATCTCCGCCCGGTTGGTCGCAGAGATGCCGCCGTGGATGACCGCCGTGCTGTACCCGTGCTTTCTCAGGTCCTCTGCCACCACCTCGATGGCATGGCGATAGGGGACGAACACCAGCACCTTGTGGCTGGACTCCTCTACAACTTCTCGTAGCACGGCCAAACGATTGCTGGCGTCAAACTGCACCACTTCGCCGTTGTCGGAGTACACGGCCCCGCCGGATAGCTGCAGCAGCTTGTTCAGGTTGGCAGCGGCGTTGACCGTGGTGATCTCCTCACCGGCGGCCTGCACGATCAGTTGCTTGCGTAGCAACTCGTAATACTTTAACTGCTGAGGTGTGAGCGGAACAGCCCGGAAGGTATACGTCATCTCCGGCAGGTCCAGACACTGCTCCTTCGTATACCGTATGGCAGGCTGCAACACACGGTGAACCGTGTCCTGCGCGTTGGGCTTGGGCACCCACTTGAACTGCGTGACCTTGTTCATCACCATGTCCCTGAACGCGCCCCCGAACCGGGGCACTGCGCCGGGGTTCACCAGCTTGGCAAGGCCGTACGCATCCACCGGGGACTGGGCCGCCGGGGTGCCAGTGAGCATCCACAGCCATGTGTCAGGAGTGAGGATGGAGCTGAGCACCTTCCAGCGACGTGTCTGAGGATTTTTATAGGCGTTGCCTTCATCGACCACCACAAGGTCGAACCCACCCGCCTTCACCTCATCGGCCACGATCTCCACGCCGTCGTAGTTGATGATCACAAACTCCGCATCACCCTTGACGATCTCCTTGCGCTTCTCGGCCTTGCCGTGAGCGATGTCCACCCGGCGGTGCATTGCAAAGGTAAACAGGTCGTTGCGCCACGCAGCGTCCATGATGGACAGCGGGCAGATCACCAGCACGCGCTTGATGAGGCCCAGATTCATCAGGTAGTCCGCAGCCCAGATGACTGAGGCGGTCTTGCCCGTGCCCTGCTCGTTGAAGCAGAAGGCCCTGCGGTTCAGGGTAAGAAACGATGCCGTCTCTTTCTGATGGTCGAACGGCTTGTGCAGCCCCGGCCAGTTGTACCGCCCGGTGATGGGCGACGGTGCATTGATCCTCAAGTTCTTGAGGATGATCGATTCTTCAAGGCCCCAGTTCACCAGCACTCTGGCGATGCCGTTCTCGTTCTCCAGCACCCGGCTCTTGGGGATCACAGTTGTGACCCTGTCCGGGTTGCGCACTGTCAGCAGCAGTGCCTTGTTCTCAATGATCTCCATGTACTCTCCGATAGCGTTGCACTCCAAACGTTGTGTTTGGAGGTGGTGCCGCTTACGATTATGCGGCGTCTGTGTTGATGCTTCAGAGGCCCTCAGTGGGAGAGCGTGGCCCAGACCGATCCAATTTTGCCCCGTCTTTCCGGGGTGTCAGTCAGGTCCCAGTCGAAAGTTAAACTGTACTGACTGGTGCAGTTATTTAATGAAAGGCCCAACAAGCCCGCCGTCCCTATCACCCGCACCTTACTTCGCGGACGGTCCTCGTCACTCAACTCACTTCTTGCGTTCGCGCTTGCTCACCTCAGACACCACCTTGTGGTTGGAGCCGCGTTTGAACGAACGGTTCTTGGCTGCGGACTCGATCCGCACGCCCTGTTTGTTGCTGCCGCCCTTGCTCAGGGCGACACGGTGCGCCACGTCCTTGCCCTCACGGACTTCAGCGGTCTTGTCCTTGTCCTTGGGGTCGTCGTAGTGCTTCTTGTCGATGGCACGGCGTGCACGCTGGCGCTCCATCCGGGCTTCATGTGCGCCTTCGCGCTGCTTCTCTAACTGCCACTCGTGCTTGGCGTTACGATCTGCTTTGTTCTTATACGGCATCACTCGTTCCTTCCATTATGAGAACAAGATAACACGGGGCACCACGCCTTGCAAGTGAAGTTACGCTTGGGGTTGAACACCCCGGTCGCGTAAGCTGTTTCACGTGAAACAAGCGCGCCGTCCAACTCAGAGAAGATGCTGAACCCGGTCTCCGCGTTGTAGTCCGCCTTCACGAACTCTTCGCTCACCACGAACAGCAGGCCACCCTTGACCGTCTTGACCTCGGGGAAGTGCGTGAACACGCACGCTGCCATCAGGGCAAGCTGTTTGGTGTCCGCATATTTTGCGCTCTTGCCCGTTTTGTAGTCAATGACGCGGGCCTCGCCTTTGTCCTTGTTGATGATGAGCAGGTCAGCCACGCCCCGGTACCAGACCTCTTTGTCAAAGAAGTCGCAGGGAACAAGCCGCCCGTCCACCTTCTTGATCCCCATCTTCAGTTCGCAGTGCTTGCCCCCGGGGATGGCTTTGAGCTTCTCCAGCAGGGGGCGCATGTAGGCGTACTTCTCCGGCACCGGGGTGCCATCGCGCATGAAGTTCTCCGCAGCAAGGTGCACGTCCTTGCCATACATCATGGCATCGCTCTCGGGCTCCTTGATGTCCTTGGCCACCCGCAGGTGGTAGTACTTCTTGGGGCACTGATCAAACAGCGTGATGCTGGAGTAACTCCATGCGGGGATTTTCACTTGTCGCCCTTCATATGCCGCACGGCATTGATCGCCATCCTGACCTCAACGGCAGCCTGTGTCAGGTGTTCCAGCCCCTCATCCATACGCCCCTCCAGCAGGGCATCGTGGGCTTTCTTCAACTCCCGCTCCGCCATCATCATGGGGTACGCGTAGTCGATTAGTGAAGATGTCATTGACTCGTTCTGTGACTTTGTCATGGAAGTGTAAATATAAAATTGGATCGGTTTCTTTGATGTGCTCTATCCAAAAAGTAACGTTCTCTTTCTTGGTTGGGATGATGCCTTTGTTCAGTTGCCGCTGCATCCACATCCACCCTTGGTGGACCATCTCTATTTCGTACATCCGCTTACGCAGTCGGTTCTGGTCTTGAAATAATTGCTGAGCAAATTTTTCTGGGTTGACGACTGCCCACAGCTTACGGTCTGGATGCTTCAGCTTGCGCAGGGCCTTGGCCTCAATCTGCCGTATGCGCTCTTTAGATACGTCAAACGTTCTACCCACTTCCTCAAGTGACATGTCGTAGTTCAACCCAATCCCAAACCGCATACGCAGCACCTTAGCTTCACGCGGTGTTAGGCCATCGAGCAGGTCTTTGATGTACGCTTGTTCCTCTTTCTTTGCCAGTTCCTCTTCCGGGTCTACTGCTTCCCCATCCAACTCAATCTGTGGCAACGGGGGCATGTCCTCATCGCGTCGGTATCCGTAGCCGTAGTACGCGGTTCTCACCTCGACATTCGCAGCATCGAACGTGCCATACGGAATAGTGTGCTTGTTTAGAACACGCCCCCGCAAATGATCAACATTCGCCATAGCTCACTCCGTATCCAGCCTCACAGTTCAGGGGGATGCCCTGTGCCCACTCAGGTACGTGCCGCATGCACTGCATGACGTATTGCATGGCTTCTTCGGCCTCTTCTTTGGGGGCCACATATGCCACAGCGTCGTGAACAGTAAGCACGACCTTATACCTCTTAGCAATCAACAGTAACTGCTCACCAATGATGCAACGCGCCAAACCCTGACAGATGTTCTCCGTCAATTTGCCGCCGTACAGCTTGGTCACGCCCTTGCGTGAGTCATAAATATACTGCTCTTTTCCGTCCTTGTCCTTAACTTTTCGCAGGTTGGGGTACCGCTGGTACAGCCCGTTGGGCATGAGGATGCCCTCCCGGTCGATCCGCAGCACCCCCTCCCGGCCCCACTTGGCAGTCCTGCCCTTGGACAGCGCTTCGATGGCTACGTTACCGGCTTTCCATAGCGCGGGTATCCATGGATATGTTTCACGGTAGGTATTGATGATCCGCTGCGCTTCCTCTTCCGTGATCTCAACGCCAAACGTCTTAAGCTGTGCGCGAAACTTCGTCGCCCCCATACCGTACCCGCTACCCAAGATCGTGGTCTTGCCCACGAACCGCTCGGGGTCGGTGATCTCCAGTGGGTCTTTGTTGTAGATGGCAGCGGCCATGATCTTGTACGGGTCGTACTTCATGTCCTTTTTCTTGACCCCGGCAGCGATCTCCGCGTTGTTCTCCTCAAAAATCTCCACCAGATCATCCTGCCCAGCGAACCACGCTAGCACACGCGCTTCAATCTGTGAGGAGTCGCAGTCGCCGATCACGTGACTCTCGGGCGCAAGCACAGAGGACTTGAGCTTGCCTGCGTTCTCACCCCGGCTGGGGAAGTTCTGGAAATTGAGCTTGTCGGCCCCACCCCACCGTCCTGTGTGAGCGGCGTAGTAAGACAGGGGAACAGGTATCAGCCCTCGGTCGGCGATACCCAGTAGGCGCAACGTACGTGTTTCCTCCAACGTGGTCTTGTTACCCAACCGCGCAGCCACCAGCGTCTGCACCCGTTCATCAGGGTGCTCAGCCAGCGCCTTGAACTCTTCGTCGTTCTTGGCCAGCGCCAACGTCTGTTTACCTGTGGTCGGACTGATCTTCATGGGCGGCTCAACCCCCAGCCCACGCAGTAGCTCAGCAAACTTCTGGTTGGACATCAGGTCCTCAAGGTTCGCCCCAGCATCAGCCAGTAACTTCTCCTTGCGTGCTCGCACCTCGGCCAGATGTTTCTGCAGCAGGTCCTTGTCCAACCGCAAGACAGGTTCTGTAAACATCCTGATGGTTGCGTCGATGAGCTTAAGTTCGAGCCGGTGAAACTGTGGCAGCAGACACATGAACAACTCGTAGGTCAGCGTCACGTCGTTGCAGCAGTACTCCCCGTACGCTGCGAGTTGTTCCGGCGGGAAGTCCTTGCGCCGCAGGTTGATGGCGTTGACCACCTCAGTGCCCTTGACCCCCAGCTTGTAGTGCTCTGCCAACTTCTTGAGGCTGTTACCCACCTCGGTGCCATGCACAGCGCGGGCCATGCTCAGCGTGTCAGCGATTGCCTTGGGGCGGATGTCAAAGTGCCAGTTCAGGATCGCCATGTCGAACAGGGCGTTGTGCGCCAGCACCATGGAGTTGGCCCAATCAAACTGGTTGAACCACACCTTGATCTGCTCGTGCGTGCCACTGAACCACTGCGGCTTGCCATCACCCACCTGCACCGCCACACCGATCACCTCAAAGCGCTTGTCCCGCACGTACTCCTCGGTGGTCTGGGTTTTGAAGCCCAAATCGGTGTTGGTGTAGTAGGTCTCAAAATCGACCGTCAAAATGTTCATCAGTAGCTCAATCCAAAAAATGCAGCGATGTACGCTTCAAACTCTTCTTTGTTGAATGTCCCCGCCTCTCCCGTGATGGTGTCAGCAATGTAAAAGCGCTGATCGTCATGGTCACCGATCAGGTACCTCCCAATGTTGATCACGGGAGAGGAGGGGGTGTCGTCAGTCATATGGCGGATTTAGCGGCGTATTGCGCGGTGCTCTCGCTCTCGTCGTGACCCCGCGATGCAGCCTCAAGATCTTTCAGCGCCTTGTACTGAACAAGAGTTTCCGGATAGGCGTGAATGATCCATTTATAGAAGCCACTGACGTGCTCTATGTTCCTACGCAACTCCCATATGTCCGACTGCATGTTGCGCAAGATGGTGCTGCCGCTGTCGCTATACCCCTGTGCCGTGGTAAGCCCCTGTGCCATTTGCGCTTGGGTCGCTTGGGTGATGCTCCCGATACCCCCGTTATGAATACTCCCGGTAAGCAATCCGGGGCGTTGGTTCAACATCTGGGCATGCAGCTGCTTCTGCATCTCGATCTGGTTCTGCATCTCCATTTGCTTTATGGTGGCCTCGTACTCAGCTTTTTCCTTCTTGTCAAACAAACCACCAAACATATCAACCTCCAAACGCTTCTTTGAGTTCTTTGTACAGCTCACGCGCCTGAGAGAAGTTGATGCCGTTCAAAATCTCGATGGCGGTCATGGACTGCAGTGAGGGTGCGGGTGCCGCAGCGGGTTTGTCCTCCAAGGGCAGGGGGATCTGAACTTGAGGAATGGCAGCTTGTTGTGCCTCCGCTGCACGTGCCGCTGCTTTTTCTGCTTTGGCTTGGCGTGCACGCTCAGCCCGCAGCTTGGCCTGCATCTGCTTGCGCTTGTGCTCGGCTTTGAGTTTGGTAGCCATATCCTCCGGCACCGCGTAGTACGTGAACACATCGCGCCCAATGCCAGCCGGGTTGGGGACCTGCTCACGGCGCAGCAAAAAGTCTTGGAACAGCGTGGTCAGTTGTGAGGTGACGGAGCTGTACGTCTGTTTGAACCCGCGTTGCAGCACAACCTCCAGCGTCTTGTTGGATGTGATGCCGGGGTTATCTTTAACGATGTCATAGATCGTTGCGCGGTAGCAGGGCTTGGCGTCCTCCTGTGCCACTGGCGGCTCTTCCACCTGCTCGGGCTGGGCGTTCCACTTAGCCATCACCTTACGCATCTCTTCGCTCATATTTCCCATGTCAATCTCCTTGCAAAGTCACTAACACTTCCTGAACGGCGTTCAGGTTCTCCTCATTGACCACGATAGCGATGCCACCGTTGTCTCTGATCTGCTGCATGTTGCGCTCCTGTAGAGCGGTTGGCTTGTTGCCCCCGGCCTTGCATTCGATGGCCAGAAACTTGCCGTTGCAACACACAATAATGTCTGGTATCCCGCTTGATCCATACCCGCTCATCACGGGGTAGAAGTAATACACCCCCGCCTCTTTGAGGGTGGCGATCACCTTCTTCTTCACCTTGGCTTCGGGCGTCAAAACGGTGCCTCCTGTCCCTGCGGGGTCTTCTTGTTTAGCTGCGCCTTACGCAGCCGCTCAAACCTCTTGAGGAGTTTGAAGTCCGCCTCAGAGATACGCATGAAGGGCCACTGTTGTTTAAGGCGCTGCTCTATGTTTTTGCTGTCGGTCATAGGACTTGCCCCGCACGGGAGAAAACGGTGAATTGTTTAACAGTGATGGTGGGGCGGCGTAAGTTTTCCGGGCGCTTGGACAAACCCGCCACGTGGCTCACATCATGTCCGTTCTCGCGCTCACGCTCCACCACTGCGGTCTGCCTCATCGACAGCAATGCTCCGTTGTCCTGTGAAAAGATGGATGGGCGTGGATTGTCCCGCCAGTGAAACGGGCTGTCCGGTGGGCACTTGCATTTGTATTTCATTTTTTCTTTCTCGTTTTCTTGAATGACGCCACGCCGCTGCGGGTGGCGATGGTGCTGATCATGTTGTCGCTCAGGCCGAACTCCGCCGCAACGACTGCGTGCTTGTAGCCCTGCTTGAGCATATCGATGATCTTCTCGTTGCGCCGTGTGAGCGCCACTCGCTTGGTGATCGTGTCACTGTGTGGGAACAGATATTTCTTGATCGTCTTGGTCATCCCATCATCGATCTCGTATGTTGAGAAGCGGTGCTTGCAGTGTGCACACTCTCGGCGACGGCGCAGAAAGCTCTCAATCATCCGGGTGTCCAGCACTGTCGTGTCCCTTCCACACTTAACGCAGTTCATCGACCGTAACTTACCGCGAACCACACAGCAGCCCACGCTGCTGCAACGATGGACCAGAACCGGATGTTCGGCCACAGGTCTTCAAGCTCACCTAGCAGCATGGCAAACGGGATCGTCACCAGCAACAGGACTGCGGTGGCTAACAGGAACAAGATGATTGCGAGGGTCATTTCATTTCTCCTCTTGCGCGGATGGCGGCGGCGCATCCGGCTGCGATCAGGTCTGGAGACAAATCAAACACAGGCCCGGCAGGCGGTATCAATCCATCACACACCTTCGCACACGCCTCGCGCTCGGCTGCGGCGACAAGGGCGGCGAAGGCTTCAAGGTTCTCCTCATAGCCGTCATAGCTATATCGGTATTGAACCGGGTTGCTCATCAGGTTGTGCTGTTGCCTGTGCAGCCCAGCCTCCCGCGCCATGCGGATGATGTCGTCGCGGGTCATTTCATCTCCTTCGCTGCGGCGATGGCGGCGCGGGCTTGCTCAACAGCCAGCCGCAATGTTGCCAGCCATTCCTCTGTGCCCGGCAGCCCGGCCAGCGTTTCACACGCCTCCAGCAGTTGCGCGTTCACGCGCTCCAGTTCCGTAATGCGCTGTGACCGAATGCGGTTTAGCGCGTGGGCCTTGCCCAGCACATCGTGCAGGCGGCGCAGTTCGGCGGCGGCTTCATTAAGGAGCGGCCAAGCAAACTCGGCAATGCACAGGCCATTCAGTTCATCAGCAAGCCGCAGGGCGTCGGGTTGCTGGGTGGTCATTTCCAAGCCTCCGCAGAAAGATACAAAGGCCAGAAGGCGGCGCAAACCACTGCTTCAACAGCCTTCTCACCGGCGTACTTGGCCTTAGATGTGTTAAATGCGTGACCGTAGGTTCCAAGGAATCCGGCGATGTAAATCACAGCAGCCGCGATTAGTGTTTACAT